>ERZ773009.1405-NODE-1405-length-16683-cov-20.911114_pt1 | contig 16683 bp, 11 predicted proteins | sample MGYA00580663_ERZ773009 | MGnify/ENA primary metagenome ERZ773009 (study PRJEB29015, sample SAMEA2737969) | human oral metagenome | biome: human oral; feature: human-associated habitat; material: dental | place: China | collected 2026 ... | reverse complement strand
CAATTCTAATGACTAATTTTTAGGTTTTTGTGTCCAGTTTTTGTTGACTAGTGCACTAATAAGGTCGGTGTTTTAATTACCTGTAGCCATCTCCCATAGATATTATAATTATTCTCAATAATTTAGATACACATACAGCATCCCCAAAGCACCCACCAAGGAAGAAAACGTTGCAACGATTTGATATCTCCTTATGTCTTTTTTTGTTTCAAAAGAAAATAAAATTGAAGGTGGCCAGTTGCTTTCTGCTCCATGTTTCATTGCAATGATTTTTGCATTAAAGAAAGATATGACATGAAGATTAAAACTAAAACACATCATGCTTAGCCAGAAAAAACCTTCATGCATATTGTTCGTCATTGCAAAAAAGACCATCCTATCCATAAGATAAAACATGATTGGATAGTTGATGAAGAATATCCAAACATTTATAAGATATCCTCGCTCATCTTTATATTTCCAATCAATATGCCGATTATATAAATTCCTAAAAGATAATCCTCCTACTATGAGGAAAAATACGTCTAATGCGAGTTCCATCAATTTCTCCCTTGTTTTTTATTAGTATCTCCCAATAAAAACTCTTTTGTAGAATTTGTGAGTATTGCGATACTACTATTAGCAATAGGGACGGCAAGCGCCCCAACTCCAGTTCCTACTAAGGCGTTATCAACCACCAATGTAAACGCAAAAGAGGCACCGTTTATCACTGTGGCTACAACAAACTTCTCACCATTATACTTTTGTGCATCTTGATAAGTATCATAAATAAGCCCTAGTGGACTTAACACACCTACTTTTGTCAGACGCCCCTGTTTCACTACATACGCAGGGATTTCTTTTTGTAGGCTTCTATACTCCTTTGCAAGACTATCTGCCTGTTTATTTAGTAGTGTAACAGGTAAATCTCCCCCAAATTTAAAGGTCTCTATTCCTATTGTTTTCCCTAATTCAACACGTCTCTCTCTATTTGGATCTGTATTTTCTTTTTTAGAATTGTCCTTCGGATTTCCTGTAGTTTCTGTGCTATTCCCACGAGTCTTCTCACCCTGTTTATCATTTGATCGGTTACCCTTACTATCCTTGTTGTTTACATCATTCTTTTGGATTGTCGTTGCGGTATTGTCTTCATCCGAATGTTCTTGTTCTGTGTCTTCCTTTGGGTTCTCTGCGATCTGTGTAGTACGTCGCCATGGTCCCCAATATATCCTTTCTTCGGTGTGGCTAGAATTTTTGTCATCAATAATATTTGTTTTAGTAAACCCATCCTCATCTGGAGTTTTCGTAGAGGCGTTCTTTTCTACTTCAACGATTCTAACAAATTTTGTGCCATCTGCTTTTGTATAGATAATAGGCTTATATTCGTATCCCGGAGTTGGTGTTTTTCCAATACGGCTAAGTGCCCGCTGTAAATAGCCCCCTTGCTCAAAGACTTGTGCTACCTCATATTCATCTCCTCCACATGCTTCTACAGCTTTTAGAAAAGCTTCCCTTTCTTGCTCGTCAAGAAAATCTTCAAGATGCTCAAATATATTATGTTTCGTTCCGCTCTGTGCAATGACAGCGCCTTCTGTTCCGTCGATTGCCATTCCTGCACCATAAGAAATCCCCTGCAGGAGTTCCGTGGGGATGATGGGGTGTCCATAGGCATCCTGCCATGAGAGCAGTCTCGCTATGAGCAGTTCATTGACGGCGCCTGCGGTCATGCCTTTGCCAAAACTGCCTCCGGCAATTCTATTCATGATATCGGCAGTAAGGCTTTTCAGGAAGATTTTTCTAGGGTCTCCTTCTTTCCAGTGCATTCTCTCAGCAATATCACCAACGGCTCGATTCGCTAGTTCGCCAAAGAGTTCTGCCGCTTCTTGCTGTTCGAGGATTTTATCTTTATCAAAGATTTTCTCTAAGGGTTTCTGTGCATTGTCTGTATTACGCGAAAGCCCCGCCAAATCCTGTATGGGACGTCGGAGTATTTCGATGGCTCCCGACGATACGGCAGATTTCGTTACGCTTGATGCCGATCCATGGATCGGCATATGGGTTGCCGGTAAGAGGCCCTTGTCTCCCGGTTTTACATTGCCGCCTACATGGAAGGATACGCCTTTATCGCTGACTTTGTAAGACGCGGTGTTTTCTAGGTCACTGAATGTAAGCGTTCCCGTCGTGAGTTTGTTCTTTTCGGGAGACGCTTCGCTTGCGATGACGGCGCCCTTGAGGTCGGTGTTCTTCTCTACATGAATATGGAAGCCGTCTGTGCCCGCGTAGATGCCCGCCTGTCCCGTAACGCTCTTCCAGCGGGAGTCGATCTTCCCTTTGCTGTAGGAGGCGCCGATGTCGGGATCTTTGGCATTGATCTTCCCGCCGGTTACGGATGCGCTGATGTTAAAGCCCGACGAGGAGTTCTTTTCTCTGTAGTCGTCTTTTTCCTGCAGGCTCTCGATGTTGAGATTGCCGCCGACCTTCATATCGACCTTTTTGCCCGATGCCTGCGATCCGATGATGTTGGTATCTGCGCCCGCGGTCATGGAGAGTTTTTCTTTTGCCTGCACGATGGCAGGGGTATAGGTCGTGCGTTCTCCGATGCCGGTACTGCTCGATCGATCCGCATGAATGCCGACGTCGGTTATCGTGCCTGTCCCAAAGCTATAACTTGCGCTGATCCCCGAAGAGCTCGATCTGCTCTCGGTAACGGTATGTGTCGTATTCTCCGCGGCACGCAGGTCGATGTTTTTCTTCGCCTCCAGTGTGACGTTCTTTCCTTGGAGGGTGCCTCCCGTCATAGAGATATCCTTTTCGCGCGCACGAAGGGAGAGGTCGGTGCCGGCCTCTATTTTGCTTCCTACATTCTCGTGCGAGAGGATCTCCGTGCTGTCTGAGTATCTCGAACTGCCAAGTTCTATATTGAGTCCGAATGCGTTCTTCCCGTTGAGGATTTCTTTGTATTTTGCTATGCCGTCCGCGGGTTTCTTCGTGAGATCATGGATTTTATTGCTGATTTGCCATGCGTAGAGGTCCTTCAGCATGTGGTTTTCGACCGCGCCGATGCGCCGCACGGGGCGGGCGATGTCGTTGTAGGTGTCCATGACCGTTCCGCCAAGGCTGACGGAAAGGCCCGACTGCGATACTTCATGGGTATACTTTTCCTTGATGACGTTATCTTTGCCGTCAAGTTTGACGCCTGCGGCGGCGATATTACAGATGATAGAAAAACAGCACTATCCCGCTAATCATCATAAAAATTCCAATTGGCCACAACCATACTCCCCGTTCTAAAAATATTTTACTGCGAGCTATTTTTTTATCTATTTTGGGAAGATTTTCTACCTCTTGAGTTTCTAAATAACTATTGAATTTATAAACAGGATATGAAGAAAAAAACAATATACTCCCTGTAAAAAAGACCCGCCCCCCTTTCCCGCGCCTATCTGTACGAAACGGCCGCCTAACAACAATTCAAGGGGCAAAATAGGAAATAGCGCCATTAAAAGAAAGGCAATAGCTATTCCTGTCATACATTGCAACACTTGTATACTAGCCTCACCTCTTCTATACCAATATACTGTTTGAATGAATCTTAATATCAAGACAGAATAAAACAAACCTATAAGGATATCCATGTAGCATCGTCCTTGTTATCTCTATTTTGTTTTTTCAGCAGCTTTCCCTTCATCTGTTTCAGTTGGAACCACTCTTTGACAGCCTCTTTGAGAGGTGTGCTATTCCGCTGTATTTGCAATAATATCTATAGCCGCCCCATCATAGATACAATTATTCTCAATAATTTAGATGCACATACAGCGTCCCCAGAGCACCCACCAAGAAAGAAAACGTTGCAACGATTTGATATCTCCTTATGCTTTTTTTCGTTGCAAAAGAGAATAAAATTGATGGAGGCCAGTTGCTCTCTGCGCCATGTTCCATTGCAATGATTTTTGCATTAAAGAAAGATATGACATGAATTATAGAACTAAAAAGCATCATACTGACCCAAAAACAACCTTCGTTCATATCATCTATCACTACAAAAAAAAGCATCCTATCCATAAGATAAAACATAATGGGATAATTGATAAAGAATATCCAAACATTTATGAGATATCCTCGTTCATCTTTATATTTCCAATCAATATGTCGATTATATAAATCCTTGAAATATAATCCTCCTATTATCAAAAAGAATAAGTCTAAAGCAACCTTCATCAATTTCCTCCTTGCAACTACTTAGTGATTTAAATAATATCCCTTTAAATAGTCCGTAAATGTTGCAATACCAACATTAACAAAAGGAACAGCAATTATCCCAACTCCAGTTGCTGTCAAAGAACTATCAAGACCTGATGTAATCAAAAAAGAGGCACCGTTTATCACTGTGGCTACAACAAACTTCTCACCATTATACTTTTGTGCATCTTGATAAGTATCATAAATAAGCCCTAGTGGACTTAACACACCTACTTTTGTCAGACGCCCCTGTTTCACTACATACGCAGGGATTTCTTTTTGTAGGCTTCTATACTCCTTTGCAAGACTATCTGCCTGTTTAATTTGTGCCGTGCCGGGGTCATGCTTAGCAATCTTGTTGATTTCCTTAATCACGGCTTCGTTGAGGCCTGCACCTGCGACGCCCGAGGTAAAGCCCGCCCCCGTGATGCTGCTCATGATGCCACCGATGGCCGCGTGGACAAGGATTTTCGTTCCTTTGCCGTCGTTCGGGAGTTTATGCGCGAGTTTAAACGCTTCCTCACCGAATACGCCTGCCAGTTCCTGCTGTTCTTCTATTTTCTTTTTGTCAAAGATTCTCCCGAGCTCATTCAACGCGTTGCTCGTGTCTCTATTGAGTGCGGAGAGGTCTTGATTCGGGTTTTCGCGCACGTCAATACTCCCCGGCGCAATCGCAGATGTGGTTGTGCTGTCTGCATTGCCTCTCGCGGGAACGGAAAGGACGGGCGTCAGCCCTTTCATGTTGTAGCCTTCTCCTGCGCCGTACGTAATGTTCGGCACCTATAATAAGATTATCTCTCCTCATCTCCGAGTATCGCCGATATGCAGATTTCATAATATCCATTTCCTTGAGAAATTTTGGCAACGTAATCTTTTTTATACCCCCGCATATAATTCCCCCCCTCGGTCACATCACGCCACCCATTTGCAATCATTTCCTGTTTGTTAAATATATGATACATATCGCCCTTCACCTTAATATAAAATTGACGATCTCCTCCTATAAAAGTCTTATTTTCAATATCAAGGACTGTTTCGGTCTGTATCTCTTTTAGATCATGCAGCGCATAAACAAGAATGAGTTCGCGAGTTTTCGTGTGCTTATCAAAGAGGAGTGGGAGATATAAATATACATAGGAAAATATAAGTATCACTCCTATGATCACAACTTTAAATTTTCTATCAATCAATCTCCATCTCTCCCATTTCCGATAAGAATCAGATACTCATTCCCTTTTTGAGATATTGAATACTCGATATTTTCATCTGGTGATTTATAGTGATTATATTCAACCTCTATCCCATCTTTGTAACTTTTTTCATGGGTTTTCAACTCCAATTCTCCTTTGTATCGTTTCATCTCCTGCTCTATACCTCGTGGGCTACTGTACTTAATTATTATACTAAATCGTTTACCAAGGCGATCGCTAGGGATAGCTTCTATGACATCGTGTTTAGGTGGCAAATCAAGTTCTTGAAAAGCAACGAGAAAATTATTCCAATTTTCTCGTTCTTTTGTTTTAATCCCATATATATAGATAGCAAAACATAATAGAGCAACAGAATAGATAGTTAATATGATGAACTTTCTCTTTTTCATAATTAAAAATCCTTTTGTTCTCCTTCGTAAAGTGTTCCTCCTAGAGAAAGCCCGGCCCCCGGCGTAGTGCCTACGAAATCATAAACAAAGTAATATTTTCCAAATCCCCAAGCAATTCCTTTTCCCACCCCCATACTTATAGCCCCGTCAATAGACGGTCCTGTCAATTGCTCTTTTATTATGTTAGGATCAGTGATAATATTTCCATCTGAATCTTCCAAATGCCCTCGCCCCATTATCATGCTAGCCCCCCAAGGAGCTTTTCCAGCTCCTAAACTATATGAACTATACACCGGTGTCCCTTCCACATTAAATACCATAATTGTTCCTTGCACGCTTACACCATATGCTCCACCGGATACTCCTATGAGGTTACAATATCCCTCTGGTAGATTATGCACAATATTGTCATCCCGAATTGCCTCCCTAACAAACTGAATTTCTGTGAGCAAGCTATTATTCTTTGTCCCGCTTGCCGCCGCTGCGGCACCTGCTCCCGCTGTTCCGCCGGCTGCTCTGGCTGCCGCCGCGCCGACGATAGCGCTCACGATTTGTGCCGCGCCGGGATCATGCTTGGCAATCTTGTCAATTTCTTTAATCACGGCTTCGTTCAGTCCCGCACCCGCGGCGCCCGATGTGAAGCCCGCCCCCGTGATGCTGCTCATGATGCCACCGATGGCCGCGTGGACAAGGATTTTCGTTCCTTTGCCGTCGTTCGGGAGTTTATGCGCGAGTTTAAACGCTTCCTCACCGAATACGCCTGCCAGTTCCTGCTGTTCTTCTATTTTCTTTTTGTCAAAGATTCTCCCGAGCTCATTCAACGCGTTGCTCGTGTCTCTATTGAGTGCGGAGAGGTCTTGATTCGGGTTTTCGCGCACGTCAATACTCCCCGGCGCAATCGCAGATGTGGTTGTGCTGTCTGCATTGCCTCTCGCGGGAACGGAAAGGACGGGCGTCAGCCCTTTCATGTTGTAGCCTTCTCCTGCGCCGTACACGCCGTTTGCGAATTTACGGTAGGAGACTCCCTTACTGCCTGCGCTGTAGGAGGCGCTGTTCTCTATATTGTCATAGGTAAGGGTTCCCGTCGTGAGTTTGTTCTTTTCGGGAGACGCTTCGCTTGCGATAACGGCGCCCTTGAGGTCGGTGTTCTTCTCTGCGTGGATGTCGAAGCCGTCTGCACCCGCATAGATGCCCGCCTGTCCCGTGACGCTCTTCCAGCGGGAGTCGATCTTCCCTCTGCTGTAGGAGGCGCCGATGTCGGGATCTTTGGCATTGATCTTCCCGCCGGTTACGGATGCGCTGATGTTAAAGCCCGACGAGGAGTTCTTTTCTCTGTAGTCGTCTTTTTCCTGCAGGCTCTCGATATTCAGATTGCCGCCGACGCGCATCTCAACTTTCCTGCCCGATGCCTGCGATCCGATGATATCGGTATCCGCGCTCGAGGTCATGGAGAGTTTTTCTTTTGCCTGCACAAGCGCGGGAGTATAGGTCGTGCGGTCGCCGATGCCGGTACTGCTTGCACGGTCGGCGTGAATGCCGACGTCTGTGATGCCGCCCGCGAAGCTATAGGTGACGCTGACGCCTGCGGAGCTCGAGCGTTCTTTGGTCACGGTATGCGTGATATTCTCCGCGGCACGGAGGTCAATGTTCTTCTTGGCCTCGAGATTGACGTTGTTCCCCCGGAGTGCGCCTCCCGTCATAGAAATGTCGGTTTCGCGCGCACGAAGGGAGAGGTCGGTGCCGGCCTCTATTTTGCTGCCTGTGTTCTCGTGCGAGAGGATCTCCGTTGTACTCGATGAGTGCGAGCTGCCGAAGCCGATATTGAGGCTGAATAGGTTCTTCGGGTTCACCAGTTCCTTATCAAATGCTGCGCGGTCTTCGGGACTGAGCCGTTTTCTAAATTTCGCAAGTTCACGGATGCCGTTGCCAAGGTTATAGAGTTCTTTGCCTGCCTTCCACGCATAGAGCGCTTTGAGGCGATTATCTTCTACCTGTCCCATGCGGCGGATCGGCGCCGCGATGAAGGTGTTGAAAGCATCGATCGCAGGATTGCTGATGCTGACGGAAAGTCCCGACTGCGATACTTCATGGGTATACTTTTCCTTGACGACGTTGTCTTTGCCGTCAAGCTGAACGCCAGCGGCGGTGATGCTTGCCTCCTTGCCTGCGTAGAGTGCGGCGTTGGCGAGATGCGCGTCTTTATCGGCCGCGATGTTGACGCTTCCTTTTGCCGCAATGATCGTTCCCCGCTGTGTGAGGGCGTCTCCTTCGTAGGTGTCGGTGGTCTTCTTGCTCCCGATGAAGACGCCGAATCCCTGTCCCATGATGCCGGATTTCTTGACGCTCTTATAGTTCTCGGAGATGTCTCTCTGCGCTTCGGGAGTGAGGCTGACGGCGCCTTTCGCCCCCACCGAGACGTTCTCGTCCGCGGCGATGTTCGCGGCTTTGAGTTCGATGTCGTTATCCGCCGAGATGTCGACGTTCTTCCCGCTGATCGTCGTTCCTACGGCATGCTCGCTCTCCCGGCGGGTTCGGACGGCGGTTGTGGTACTTGAAAGAAGCCCTTGGGCTTTGTACTTGATCCCGTAGGCGTCATTTGCAATTTCTCTGCCCGCGGTGAGGGAGATGTCTTTGTCTGCCTTGAGATTGACGTCCCCTTCGTCGCTGCGGATGTAGGCGGCGCGCGCGTCAATGTCCTCTCCCGCGGTGAGGGAGACGTCGCCGCCCGCTTTGATGGTTGTGCCGAGCTCTGTGCTCCGCTTGGTACGGAGATAGTTGTCTCCATTCAGGGTCATGTCTTTATCTGCGGAGAGGGTGTCGGTCGTTAGGTGAATGCTTTCTCCTGCGTTTAGCTCGACGATGCCGTTCTTTCCTGCCGCTGAGAGAGTCGCCCCCTTGAGGTCTATGTTCTTTTGGGCGTCAAGCGTCAGTGTGCCGCTATCTCCTGTGACTGAGATGCCTGCCATACGACGAGCGACGTCCTGATGGGCGAGATGCTCGATGTCGTTCTTGGAGGAGATACTTCCTCCAGCAATGAGTTCTGCTTTTCTTTCTGCGGTGATGCCGCCGTTTTGACGGATGTCGCCGCTCGTTTTGACGGATGCTGTCCCCGCATAGATATCTCCCTCGTTGGTAAAGGTCTTCGCATCCACGCGAACGTCTTCTTTGCCAAACATCAGTCCTGCGTTCCGGACGTTTTCCGTACTGTTGATAGAAATATTCTTTGCGCTGATGATGCTCCCGTCGGGACTGAGTGTGAGTCCCTTCGTCGATGTGAAGTAGACGTGCGGCACGAGGACTTTCTGACGGATGCCGCCCACTTCTACTTCGCGTTCTTCGATCCAGACGATGTCGCTCTTGAGCTTTGCGATCTGTTCTTTGGAGAGGGCGATGCCCGGGGTGAGCTGCAGGTCTTTGGCAGCTGCGACGCCCGCATCCATGAGCGCCTGGATCGCGTCATCGTTATTCTCGTATCCATCGGGAAGGATACTTCCTGTGTGCTGCAATATCTGATCGATGATCAGCCGGCGCTCGTAGAATCCGTCGCCGAGGCGTTTCTGCACGGCATCGGGGTTCCACTTGAGCTGCTCGAGCATGTAGTCCGAGGAGAGGAATCTGTTCTTATCGGTAAAGGCGGGATCGGTCTCTATGAGATACTTTGCTCCAGATTCCGGATGGAGCCGAAAGAGTGCGCCCGGATCCTTGAGCGTTGTGATGCCGTCGCCGAGGTGCAGGAGCTCCTGCGCGGTCTTATCGATGGAGAAGGGATCAAGGAAGCTATTCACATTCCTGCGAGTCGGGAGGGTAACGTCATTTTCATCGCCAAGGGTAGCAATGCCGAGGGAATGCGGCTGACCCTCTTCTACCTGCGGGGTCATGAAGACGGCGCCGTGGAATTTGCGTATGTGTCCTGGATGCCAAAAACTCCTCCGTTCGGTATAGCTTGCTCGTGTATAGCCGAATGTAATGGTCCTTGGATCGGTCTCGGCGGCAATGTTCTCTATCGTTCCGGTGACGTTGAGATGTTTGCCCGCGACGACTTGGCTGTTGTCGTTTTTGAGGTTTCCTTGGATGGTAAGGTTCCCGCCGCTCTCGATGACGCCCGCGTTTGTCATGCGGATGACGTTCTCTGAGCTCTGGGTCTGCGTATGGATGAAGGTGCACAGCTGGAATTTATCCGGATTTCCTTGATGGTAGGCGCCGTATCCGTTATAGAGTTTGTCGAATTCTCCGGCGTCGAAGGTCTGTCCCTGTTCAGGGTTGCCGGGTTCGTCGATGCGGATGCGCAGGGGATTGCTCCGCAGAGGGCTGACGACGCGCTGCACGGAAAACGCGCCGTTCTCGTTCCGAACGATCGGTGCGGTAATGTGCATATTGCCGCCGCTCTCGATGCGTGCACCGCTGTTCATGACGGCATCTTTTGCATTGAGCGTCATGTCGCTGCCGCTGTAGAGGATGCTGTCGGCGCTGTTTTTGATCTCTCCCGCTTCTACGCTGAGGTTCTTGCGTGCAGCAACGGCGCCTGCGCGGCGCTTTTCGAGTGCTGTGCGTGCGGTTTCGGTGATTTCTTTCTGCTGCTCGTAGGCTGCTGTTGCGGCCTTGATATCCAGCTGATACCTGCGCTGTGCTCTTGCGCTGCGCAGCTGCGTGACGTCCTGCCGGACGATGGCATCGAGGGCGTCGGATTTCTCTTTGAGAAGGGCGACTTCTTGTTGAAGTTTCTGCTCTAGCGCTTCGTTCCGCTGATTGACGAGGGTGTCCGCTTTGATGGCGATGTCGTTGCCGTAGATGCGGCCGCCTTCGTCGAGCTGTATCTTCCCGGCATCTGCCGCTACGCTCCCACCGCTACTCAAGAGTCCCGTGACGTGGACGGTGCCGTCTGCGTCGATGGCGGCGGCCTCGGTGGCAATGAGCTTGCCGCCCATGTTGACGCCGAGGCCCTTTTCTGTGCCGACGAGGCGAATCTTGTTCGCGTACATGCCGCCGACGGCCGCAACGTCGAGCGTGACGGTCGGCTTTTCGCCGGTTCCTTCGATCGGTGCGGCTGCGAGGCTGTCATAGGAGACGTCGTTTGCGCCGCCGATGTGCGTTGTGTGATTGGCGAAGATGTCGGCGTTGATGCGCTCTGCACGGGTGAGGACTTCGAGGCTGCTCGCTCCGCGGGCGTCGATTCCTTTCCCCTCAAAGGAAACGGCTCCCTCGGTGACGCGAATGCGGTCAAGGGAACCGTCTCTTCCAAACTCTGGACGCCCCGTGGTGAGGATCGCCCGATCGGTATTGATGAACCCGCCGCCACTCACGCGAATGCCGTTTTCGTTCGCAATGACGACGTCGGCCTTTGATCCTGCGACTTCGAGGAAGCCGTTCATGTTGGTGATGCCTGGGCCCGTCACCTGGTTGACGATGATCTGTGCGGGGCCGTAGGCGAGGTTCGGGTTGCGGTCGATCCATCCCGCAAGTTCGGTTTTGGAAATGGTATAGCCGTTGTTGAGGATGAGTCCTGCGGGATCGATGCTGAGTTCGCTGTATTCGTTGAGGGAGACGCCGGCACCGTTCGTTGTTGCGATGTTGATGACGGGGACGCCGTTTTCAGCCTGCGTTACGATCGGGCGCCGCTCTTCGGGCGCCGCCGCGTCGGGCACGGCCGCCGCGAAACTGATCTGCTGAAATGTGAACATCCCGAGCGTCAGATAGGCCGCGATGCGTTTTGCGAGTAGGTTCTTACGTTTCATGGTCTCTATCCTCTCTGTCATTCTAACACTTAAAACTGCACTGCGGCACGAAATCCGGTGGTCATGCGGTCGGCGGGAAAGCCGTGGGGACGCCGGATCGGTGCGGCGATGAAGAGGTCATAGGTGAGGTCCTTTGCGATGGCGCCGCGCACGCCGAGCACGGTTCCCATGAGGCTGTGCCCGAACTGTGTCTCTACGCTCGGGCCGTAGATCATGCCGAGATCGAGGCCGATATAGAGACTCGCGTCGAGTTCTTTGAAGTATGCGGCAATCTCATTACGCCAGTACCAGCCGCTCTCCCCCGTGAGGGTGAGTTCTCCATCAAAGCCTCGCACGGTATAACGTCCGCCGATGCTCACCATGTCTGTGCTGTAGAGTCTCGCTCCGCCTGTAGTCCACTGTCCGTGAAGGGAGGAGGTAAAGGAACCCCGGCGCTTTCCCATCAGGATGGGCTTTTGGTAGTCGAGGTCGAGCAGCCACATATGATATCTGGATTTTGGAGCGTCCGGATGTGTGTTTTCTCTCTGTGCGCCGAACCAATCGACGCCCATGCGGTGCGACAGCCGGCCAAAGATCTGCACGCTGCCGATGTTTTGCTTTTGGGTGATGCCGAACTCTAAGGAGGTCATCTCCTTGTCTTGGATGGGGATGCGCACGCCGTTGATGCGCTGCTCCGAATCTCTCTTTCGGATACTCACTTCAAGCGCCGTTTTTCCGGTCTGCGTCCGAGATAGAACCCGATTCCACGTTAGCCTGGTCGTGCGCGAGGCGCCGCCGCTGACGAATGGATACGGCCGCACGTGCACGGTCTGCCGGTAATCGCTCCGATAGTGCGAGAGCGAGAGGGTATCGTAGCCGAGCGGGAGGGCATAGTAAAAGTTCTTGCCGCGCGTCCCCCTCCGATAGCCGTCATGGGCACCGTCCAGGTCAAATCCGAGACGCAGGAGATCGCTCGCCCCCGTGGGGCTGTCGATGCCGAGCGTAAATCCCGTCTGTATTTTCCCCGTAGCTTCAAGTCCTGAGTTGTCGACGGAGAGGATGCCAAAGACGTTCCTCCCGCGCTGCACGTTGAGCTCTACGTCGCTGTACCCTTCCCTGTCGGAGGGGATGAGGCGGATGTCAACGCGCTGCGACGATACTTTGTGCATCTGCTCAACGCCCTGCTCAAGGGCGCGTAGGTTTAGAACGTCGCCTTTTCGTATGGGAAAAGAATTTCGCCACGGGATGTGCGGACTGCCCTCGGCGTACTTTATCTCTCCCATGTATCCGATCCGAAGGTCGAGCATAAGGCTACCGTCCTTGAGGTTCTGTTCGGGCAGGGTGACGCGTGTGGTGACATAGCCGCGTGCCAGCAGCTTTTGATTGAGTTCGCGCAGTATGTTGTTGACGGCGCTTAGGTCCATTTTTCTGCCTTCGTACCGTTTCGTGATACGGGTGAGGAAGCTCCACTTGTCACCGGAGCCGCGCAGCGTGATTTCGCGAATGAGAAAGGTCTGCCCGCCCGGTGACGTCTCCACCGGCTGCGCCCCGACGTCTCCGGGAGTCAGATGCACCGACGGCTCGCGGCGGCGTGCTTCCCGCTCGGCCTCCTGCCGCCGCGCCTCATCCAACTGTTCCTGCCGGCTGTCATCCCCCGGTGCAGCGTAAGCGTAATTTGCTATTCCTGACAACGCCAACGTACAAAGTACAGCGCAACAGATCTGACGGTTCATAAATTCTCGCCTCATTCGCTTCTATTATTGATTTTATTATACAATAATCAAAACTATGGCACAAACAGAACAAAGGTCCTAAAACTGAAGCTATTCCCTAGGAATGACACTGCGTTGTAGTTATTCCAGTAGTAATAATTTAACGTAAAGATAATTTTTTGATTTCTATAAGGATGTTTGAAGGAAATGAAAAACGACTTTCCTGATTATATCCTTTTTAGCTCCCCTTATTTATGATCCGTTTCTATCTTTATAATGTCATCCTAGGAGCATTTACCTCGTATCAATATGGATTCAGCGTTGTTCATCGCGGCTACCAAAATGATACTAGAGGGAAACGTCAGTGTTGCGTTCGCACGCGACACCGTAATCTGACGATCCTCAATTGGCTCTCGCAGTACCTCAAGCGTCTTCTTGCTGAACTCCGGCAGCTCGTCGAGAAAGAGCACGCCGTGATGCGCAAGCGTCACCTCGCCCGGACGCGGGATGCTCCCGCCGCCGATCATCGCTACCGTCGAGGACGTGTGATGTGGACTGCGGAAGGGGCGCGTGGTCACAAGTCCCGTATCCTTTCCGAGCAGCCCCGAGATGCTGTAGATCTTCGTGATCTCGATGGCTTCTTCCTTCGTCAGCTCCGGCAGAATCGAAGGCATCCGTCGTGCAAGCATCGTCTTGCCCGATCCGGGCACGCCGACCATGAGGACATTGTGTCCCCCTGCCGCTGCAATCTCGAGCGCACGCTTCGCCTGATACTGCCCCTGCACATCCGCAAAGTCATCGGAGAAAACAGCGTCCTGTGATTTTTCTGTCCGCTGCGGTACGGCAGGAGAAAGCATTTCCACACCCGTCAGATGACGCACAAGCTGCGCCAGATTTTCGACTGCAAAGACCTTCAGTCCGTCAATAAGCAGCGCCTCGTCTGCATTGGACGGTGCAACGTAGAATTCCGTCAGACCGTGCTCACGCGCCGTAATCGCCATCGGGAGAATGCCGCTGATCGGACGACAGTTCCCATCGAGAGAAAGCTCCGCCGAGAACAGCGCACTCTGCACTGCCGCCCCCGGAACCATGCCATAGGATGCAAGGAGACCGACGGCAATCGGCAGATCAAGCCCGGAACTGTCCTTTCGCACATCGGCAGGTGCAAGATTGACCGTCACCCGCTCCTGCCGCAGCTGGATGCCCGAATTACGGATCGCAGTGCGCACACGCTCCTTCGACTCCTTCACCGACGTATCGGGAAGCCCCACCAGTTCAAAGCCCGGCAGCCCCGGAGACACATCCACCTCAACGTCGATAATCCGTCCATCTATCCCGAGGGTCGTCGCACCATAGGTCTTTGCAAACAACGGCCTTCCCTCCCACGTTTCAAATATAAGAAAATTATAACACAGGATAGGGGAAGATGGCTAATGATTCTTTGCAACAAAAAAGAGAGATTCCAGACGTCCAGGTAGAGCGAATGGAATCTCTGTGGTGAGAAATCTTAGTAAAATACTGATAATAAAGTTCAACCTTGCTATTTGAACGCTCTACTACTCCCACTGGAGAATTTTCCACAGAAAATTAAGCGATTAAAATAATAGCTATTTTTCGATAGGAAAGTAGTCTGCCGGAACGGGGGCAAGGATGCCAACGAAAATGAAGTCCTCTGTGCCCGTGTTCTTCATGCCGTGGCACATCCCCTTTGCAGAGACGATGACATCCCCCTTTTCGATAGGGCGTTCCTCGCCGATTGCTGGATAGAAAACGCCCTCACCTTGAATGCAGATCCAGATATCGTCCGCTTTGGCGTGTCCGTGCGGCTTGATTGTTTGCCCCGGCTTTAGCACCCAAACAACCCCGCTCGTCGACTCCGTCGCGTAGATCGGTGTGCGCGTCGCGACATCGCCCGATTTCGCCACTTCGGCGAGACGATAACGGCGTGTCTCGAAATCGTTTGTAATCGCCTTGCTCATCACGTTTTCTCCTCTCGTACAATCATTGGTTGAAATATTCCATGTTATTATAATTCGGTTCGTTGTAAAATGAAGTTGAACAGCTAAACAAAAACAAAATCCATAGTGACATCCCGTGCTATAATGGTTCTGCTACAAAACATCAGCAAAGGAGCACTATGGATTACCCCCATTCTACCACAACGGATGATATTGTCAAGAACAGTTGACAAATTTCTCACAAGGGAATGAACGCTTAAGTAGCTGCGGCAATAGAGTCATAGAACTGACGCCGCTTCACCATCGGAGGAAGCCCCCCGTTTGTTGAACAAATCCGACGGTTGTTCCAATAGCTCATGAAGTATCGCCAAACCAGTACCTTCAACTCTTCGATTGTCATCTTCTTTGTGTCATAGCGTCCATAGAGCAGCTCGGACTTCATGCGCGCCCACATACTCTCACAGCGCGCATTGTCATGACAGCGTCCACCGGCACTGTTCATGCTTTGACGAATCCCATAGGTATGAATTGCCTCCCGATACAGCTGACTCGTATACTGGCTGCCGCGATCCGAGTGCAGGATTGCTCCCCTGAGCTTTGGGTAGGAGAGCATAGCGTTATCCAGCATCCTTACGCATAGAGAAGCCTTCATGTTCGTGTCCATAGACAGTCCGAGCACGCTGGCATCATAACAGTCAAAGAGTGCTGAAATGTAGAGTTTTCCGTCATACGCCGGAATCTTTGTCATGTCAGTGACACACTTGGAAAGAGGTGTGTCGGCAGTAAAATCGCGCCCCATGAGATCCTCTGACATCTGTGCCTTATGATCTGTTTTGGTGATACCGTTCGGTCTATGATTGGGGCGATGACTTAAGCCAATCTCTTCCATAACACGGTAAACAGTTCGTTCACTCGGAATACGGACGCCTTCCGGCTGTTTGATCTTGAGTGCCTGATACATGCGGATTCTTCCGTAGGTGTCGTTGCATTCGTCCTCTGCATGAATCTGCATCATGGCGTCGGCAAGTTCCTGATATTTCCATGGGCGGTCTTTGCTCGTCAAATACTGATAAAATCCCTGTCTCGTGACATGGAGCATCTTGCAGCAGAAGCTGATATTTCCTTTGAGGGCGCCATCTGAGGTCTTGAACGCAATCAACTTCATGCGTTCGTTTTTGTTGACTTCAGACGGCTCGCGGCGAAAAAAGCGCTTGCTTCCTCCAGAAAGTCATTCTCTTTCTTTAGCCGTCGAATTTCCTTCTCCTGTGCTTTGAGTTGTGCACGAAGCTGTACGAGTTCCTCGTGCAGACTTAGGGCACTCTGCGGTGTTTGCGTGCCACACCCAAGATCCAAATATCCAAGCCGATGAGCACGCATCCATGTATACATTGTGTTCTTGGAAATTCCCAGCTCTTTGGCGGCTTTCGCCTGACCGATTTCCTGCGCCAGCTTGATTGCCTGCACCTTAAATTCGTGATCGTATT
>ERZ773009.1404-NODE-1404-length-16695-cov-5.720373_pt1 | contig 16695 bp, 12 predicted proteins | sample MGYA00580663_ERZ773009 | MGnify/ENA primary metagenome ERZ773009 (study PRJEB29015, sample SAMEA2737969) | human oral metagenome | biome: human oral; feature: human-associated habitat; material: dental | place: China | collected 2026 ... | reverse complement strand
CCTCGGTGAGGTGGACCCGGGCACCGGCCCAAGCAATGTCAGTCATCAGCGCAGGAAGGGCGGAATATCCAGCTCTTCCTTCTCGGGGGCCTCGGGGTAGATGCGAGGCACCTCGAAGGAGTGCTCAGACTCAGACTCCTCGTACTCCACCGCGCCGGGCGCCTCAACAGGAGCCGGGGCGGCCTCGCGCACAGGAGCGGCGACGTCCGCGCGATGCTGGGGACGGCGCGTCGACACTTGGCTAATGCGTGCCGTCTCAGCGGCGGGCGCCTTTGCCTCGGGGGCGGCGGGACGCTGCTGAGCAACGGGGGCTGCAACGCGGGCGGCGGAAGAACGCGACATCTGAGCATCGGCCACGTCGTCGAAGCCAGCGGCGATAACGGTGACACGAATCTCATCGCCGAGAGCATCGTCGATGACATTACCAAAGATGATGTTCGCCTCGGGGTGCGCGGCCTCACGCACAAGCTGCGAGGACGCGAAGACTTCCTGGAGGCTGAGGTCCGAACCACCCTGGAAGAACATGAGGACGCCATGCGCACCATCGATCGAAGCTTCGAGCAGCGGCGAGGAGATCGCACTTTCGACGGCGCGCAGAGCACGATCTTCACCGGTCGCGGCGCCAATACCCATGAGAGCCGAACCCGCATCCTTCATGACGGACTTGACATCGTTGAAGTCCACGTTAATGAGACCCGGAGTCGTAATCAGCTCAGTGATGCCCTGAACGCCCGACAGGAGAACCTGGTCGGCAGCACGGAAGGCATCGAGAACGGAGATGTTCGCGTCGGAGATTTCCAGAAGACGGTCGTTCGGGATGACGATCAGGGTGTCGACCTCTTCGCGCAGGGTCGTGACACCACCCTCGGCCTGAGCCGCACGACGGTTACCCTCGAAGGAGAAGGGGCGGGTCACGACACCGACGGTCAGGGCACCCGCGTCGCGAGCAATCTTGGCAACAACAGGGGCCGCACCCGTACCCGTGCCACCGCCCTCACCGGCGGTCACGAAAACCATGTCCGCGCCCTCAAGCGCAGCAGTGATTTCCTCAATGTGGTCCTCGGCAGCCTTACGGCCGACTGCGGGGTCCGCGCCGGCTCCGAGCCCGTGCGTGAGTTCGCGGCCGATGTCGAGCTTCGTCTCTGCGTCAGACATGAGCAGAGCCTGCGCGTCAGTGTTGACCGCGATGAACTCAACGCCCTTGAGGCCGACCTCGATCATTCGGTTCACGGCGTTAACTCCGCCGCCGCCGACGCCGACGACCTTGATCACTGCCAGGTGGTTTTGCGGTGTCGCCATGGATGTCTCCCTTGCATCAGACCCTCAACCTTTAGTTGAAGGTTGATGTTTAACGTGCTTCGTGTTGGAAAGAAATTAGGGGTCCGCGCGCGATCCTTCAAGCCAACACGCGGACAATAATGAAGGCTTAACTGGTCACAGGGTGATTCGGCGATGACACGTCGTAGGTCGTCGCCTTCACATTCGCCAGCAAAGTAGCGAGCACACGCGCCTTCTGAGGGGCATCCGCGTTCGTTCCCCACTTGACACTCTGCCCACCCTTCAGCGTGAAACTCACCTGCGCGCCCGTCGACGTGGCAGTCGCTACCTGCGAGCGTGTTTCGTCGTCCAGAGCGCCAAGCGCCGACGCGATATCGGCGGCACCGACGCTGCGATCTTCGGGTAGGGTCACCAACGGATAGGATCCCGCATCGGCGACCTGTTGGAACGCCACGCCCTGATCGTCCACCAACTGGTAGCCGCCGGAAACAGCCTCCACGGCCAGCGGGGTGCGCATAGTCACCGAGATGCGCAGGCTTGTCGGCCAGCGCCTCGTCACGGTCACCGAGCGCACTGCGACGTTCGATTCGACGGCGCGGGCGACTGCAGACGTGTTCAGTCGCGTCAGCGGCACTCCCTCGAATGACGCAATCGATGAGCGCACAGAGTCAGCTGTTACGAGTGTCCCGTCTTCGCCCGAAACCACGACCGCGGAAGAAGAGAAGGCGAAGACCGGTGAGAAGAACGCGACCCACACGGCACCGCCAGCGACGGCAAGCGTCACGACTGTGAGCGCGATACGACGCATGAGGAGCATGCGACGCGCACGGTGACGCTCACGGAGCCTGTCCCCCAGGTCCGTTGCCTCCTCGCCTCCGAGCAATGACGCGGCATCAGCGACGGGCATGGGCCGATCAACCGCCGAGCGAGCGCGACGGCGCTCCACGAGCGACACGGGACGTCGCTTCGCTGCCTCGGCCTCGCTCGTGCCCTCATCCTCGGGCGTCGGAGCGATGATCTCGTCGAAAGACGAGGCGGGCGAGGAGTCCGCCCTCCCCGCGCGCGGCGAGCGCTCTTCACGAGATCGAGCACCCCCCGGACGCCTCGGCGAAGGCGGCCTCATGCCTCCATTCGCTTCCACTCATCCAGCACGTCGGACGCGCAGCGAGTGATCGAACCGGCGCCCATCGTGACGCACACACCGCCCTGAGGGGTCAGTGACGCAGCCAGGCGGGCAGCCTCGTGCATGTCCTCGACGTAGGACGCGCCCTCAATGCGCGACGAAATCAACGAGGAGTCAACACCGGGCTGCGGGTCCTCGCGAGCACCGTAGATACCCGCCAGGACGACATGATCCGCGCCCGACAGTGCCTGCGCGAAGCGCTCAGCGAAAATGCGCGTGCGCGAGTACAGATGCGGCTGGAAGACCACACTCACCTCGCCATCGCCGGCGACGACGTGCGCCTCGCGAATCGCTGCCTCCACCTCGGTCGGGTGATGCGCGTAGTCATCGAAGAGACGGCGCGTACCAACCTGGCCGCGGGCCTCGAAACGACGGGCCGCACCCGTGAACTCGCCCAGGCCCTCGGCAATGGCCTGGGGCTCCAACCCACACTCGATGCCTGCCACCCACGCGGCCGTCGCATTGAGCACATTATGTTCGCCGGGGACGCACAGCGCCAGTGACGCACTGCGCGGCCCCCACGTCACGGACGCGCCGGCCCCGTGAGCCTCAACGCGCACGTCAGAAATCACGACATCGGGATCTCGCAGCGAGCGATCCGCACGCCCGTAGGTCACGACGCGCAGCCCCTCGGCGAGGGCCGCATCCGCGAGGCGACACGCACCCTCGTCCTCGGCGCACGTTACCAGCAGGCCCCCGGGAACCATCCGGCGTGCGAACTCAATGAAAATCTGCTCGAACTCCTCGCGCGAATGGTAGCGATCCAGGTGATCGGGTTCAACGTTCGTCACGATCTCGATCGCCGGAGAATAGTTCAGGAACGAGCCATCCGACTCATCGGCCTCGGCGACGAAAACATCGCCACCGCCCAGGTGCGCACCGGTACCCAGCTGCGGCAAAACACCCCCCACAGCCACGGACGGATCCAGCCCGCACGCTGACAGCCCGATCGCCAGCATGCCGGACGTCGTCGTCTTCCCGTGCGCTCCGGCGACGCCGATGAAACGCATACCCGAAGCCGCCAGCGCGAGAGCCTGCGACCGGTGAATCACCAGCTGACCGCGCTCGCGAGCAATCGCCAGCTCGGGGTTGTCCTCGCGGATAGCAGTCGACACGACGACCACCGAGGTCGGATCCACATGCGAGGCATCATGCCCGACGAAGACACGCACACCCACCGAGCGCAGGTGGTCAAGAACCGCCGAATCCTCGCGGTCCGAGCCCGCCACGGTCGCACCACGCGACGCGAGCAGCTCGGCGACGACGCTCATGCCGGCGCCTCCGATGCCAATCAGATGGAAACGATCCTGCAGCGTCGGCTCACTCACGGCCGCTCTCCTTCACCTGTTCCAGGGCCAGATCGGCCAGTGCACGAGCAGCACCCGCACGCCCCAGAGACTGCGAAGCAGCCGCCATGTCCGCCAAGCGGGCCGAGCCCAGCAGGGGAAACACGTTGGAACGCACGAAGTCCGCCGTGAAGTCCTTATCGTCGATCAGCTGCGCGCCACCCGCAGCGACGTGGTCTGCGGCGTTGAGGCGCTGCTCGCCATTTCCGATCGGCAGCGGCACGTAGATGCAGGGAAGGCCCAGGGCCTCCATCTCAGCCACGGTTCCCGCACCCGACCGACACACGACGAGGTCCGCGACAGCCAGCGCGTCCTGCATCGTCGTCAGGTAATCGATCACGTGCCAGCGATCAGAGCACCCGGCAGCCTCAACAGCGGCGCGTACAGGCTCATCCTTCCCGCGGCCCGTCAGGTGCACGACCTGCGCCCCCACGGGCAAAGCATCCGCGGCACCGGTCATCGACTCATTCACGTGCAGCGCACCCAGCGAGCCACCCGTGACGAGGAGCGTCGGAGCATCGGGGTTCACGCCCAGGCGCTCAGCGGCCTCACGGCGTGCCTGCACGGCACCAGGCGCATCCCCGCGACGGCTCGCCAAGTCAGCAATCGCCGCACGCAGCGGGAGCCCAGTCACAACCGTCTCACCGCGGCGAGCCTGAAGCGGCGTCGACGGGAACGTCAAGGCCACAACTGCAGCATTGCGAGCACCCACCTTATTCGCGAGGCCGGGGCGAGCATTCTGCTCGTGAATGACGATCGGAACACCCGCGCGCTTGGCCGCAATGTACGCGGGCGTCGACACGTAGCCACCAAAGCCTACGAGGACGTCAGCGCCCTCCAAGGCCTGCGCACACCGCTTCACCGCATCAGAGAACCGCGACGGCAGCGTGAAGAACGCGAGGGAAGGGCGACGCGGCAACGGCACGCGAGGAATCTCCACCAACGGGAAACCGGCAGCCGGAACCAAATCCGATTCCAAACCAGTCGCTGTCCCCAGAACCACGACCTCCGCACCGCTCTCACGCAGCTGTGCCGCCGTCGCCAGCAGAGGATTCACGTGACCGGCGGTCCCGCCGCCAGCCATCACAACCTTGACCATAAGCGTCTCCTTTACGCGTGCCTAGCCCCAGTTTAGCGAGCCGCGCGCCTGCGGGGCGCCACGCGGGGGTCACGCCCCGCCGATGCCTCGTCCGGCCGACCGATCATCCGCATGCCAGCACGGGCGCGCGCGAACGACGCCACAACCGCAACCGCGGTGATAGTAAACAGGAAGGACGATCCGCCGTAGGACACGAGCGGCAGTGGAACACCAATGACCGGGCCAAGGCCCGTCACCGATAGAACATTAATGATCGTCTGCACCCCAATCCAGGAGGCGACGCCCGAGGACACGGCGACGACGAACAGGTCCGAGGTCCCCCGTGCCACTCGGATCATGCCCCACACCAGTAGACCCAGGCACACGAGGACGGCGAGCGTACCGAACAGGCCGAATTCCTCACCAACGATCGCGAAAATAAAGTCCGTGTGCGCCGCCTGCAGGTAATTCCACTTCTCACGCGACGCCCCGGGGCCGAGGCCGGTCAGACCTCCCGACCCCAGCGCCCACAGCGAATGGTCAATCTGTTCGGGGGCGGACTCGTCCGGGCCCTTCGACGTGCCCGGCAGGATCGCGAGAATACGACGAATACGGGTCGGGTTCGACAGAACCAAGAGCACCAACGTGGGGACCGCGACCATGACGAGACCACCGAACCAGCGCTTGGGCAAGCCCGCGACCCACATAGCCCCCAGAGCGCCCACCGCGACGACCATCGCGGTCCCCATGTCTCGACCGAGCATGACCGCACCCAGCGCAATGAGAATCGGCAGGCCAACGGCAACCGCCATCGTGCGCAGGTCAGAACGCTTCGACGCTGACTTCGAGACCATCAGCGCCAAGAAGACAATAAGCGCAAGCTTCAGGAATTCCGACGGCTGGGCCATGATCGGCCCGAGCTTCACCCAGTTCGCGTTGCCGCCCTCGGACCGGCCGAGCGGGCTGAGCACCAGCGTTTGGAAGCCAAGCGCCCCCACGAACATCACCGGTGCGATGAAGACGAACCAGCGCTGCGGCACCAGCTGAACGACCATCGCGATCAGCAGCGAGACAACGATGATCAGAAGTGGACGGGCATACGCCGTGTAGGGGTTCTCCCCCTGCGCGATCGACGTGACCGTCTGCGCGGAAAAGCCCATAACGAGGCCGAAAACCGACAGGACGACAGCCGGCAGGACGACCAGATAGTACGTCATCACCGGGCTGTCTTGCCGCTCCTGACCGGAGCCGAAGCGGATCCGAGGCAGCGTGACGGTAGGAATGTGCCATCCGCGCTTATTCGTCGGCACCGGTGCTCCCCCACTGGGCGGCCAGGCGCGAGACCGCATCCGCGAACGCGTCGCCGCGCTGGCCGTAGTTATCGAACTGATCCCAGGACGCGCACGCAGGGGCAAGTACAACAGTGTCACCCGGCATGGACAGCGCCACGGCCTCATTCACGACCGAGAACATCCAATCCTCGTGTCCATCGACCTCCACGAACGGGACCTGCGGCGCCTCGACGGACAGCGCGGCGACCAGGGCACGGCGATCCTCGCCGATGACGACGACACCGCGCAGGGTCGGCTCAACCTGCTTGATAAGCTCCGTGAAATCCTGCCCCTTTGCGTCTCCGCCGACAATCCAGATCGCGCTGCGCGGAGGCAGGCCCGCGAGCGAGGCCCGCGCAGCATGCGCGTTCGTCGCCTTCGAGTCGTCCACCCACGTCAGATCCGCCGCATGGGCGATGACCGCGCGGCGGTGCCCGGCAGGGTGGAAGGAGCGGAGCCCCGCCTCCACGGCCTCGGGCTCAACGCCGTACGCTCGCGCGAGAGCGGCAGCGGCCAGCGCATCACTCAACGCAGCAGCCGACGGGTGGGGCCCGTAGGCGCCCGACAGGTCAGAGACGTGTGCGAGGGCAACCGCCTGACGATCGCGATTCTCCACAAACGCGCGGTCGACGAGAAGTCCCTCAACAACGCCAAACTGCGACACCGACGGGGCACCGAGCGTCACACCGATGGCGCGCGCACCCTCAACGACGTCGGCGTTCTCCACCATGGCCTCGACGGTGCGATCGGATGCCGGATAGACGCAGGCCTTCACTGTGTTCTCGTACACGCGAGCCTTATCCGCCGCGTAGGCCTCGACGCTACCGTGCCAGTCCAGGTGGTCCGCATCCACGTTGAGACACACCGATGCCAGGGGTGAGACCGTATAGGCCGTGTGTAGCTGGAAGCTGGACAGCTCGACAGCAAATACCTCGGCATCACAGTCGATCGCGCGCGTAATCGGAGTGCCGATGTTACCGACCTCTTCGACCTTCACACCCGCGCTGCGCAGAATCTCACCGAGCATACCCACGGTGGTGGTCTTGCCGTTCGTGCCGGTGACCGTCAACCACGGGCGACCCGCGTGCGGGCCCTCCTCCTGCAGACGCCAGGCGAGTTCCACCTCTCCCCACAGGTCGATACCCGCATCCCCACAGGCGCGGAACACCGGGTGGTGCGCGGGCACGCCCGGAGACACAACGACGAGGTCGGGGCCAGCCTCGACGATCGCACTGGCCAGGGCGTTCGGATCCTCCTGAACACAGACCTCAACATCAGCGACATCATCGAAGAACAGCGACTGTCCGCCGCGCGCATCAAACGCGCGCACCTGCCAGTCGCGGGCGAGCAGCGCGCCCGCCGCACCCTGACCGGACTTACCCCAACCGACAACAGCAGCGAGACGACTCATCGACGCGACACCCACTCCGCGTAGAAGATACCCGCACCGGCAACCGCAACAATCGCGGCAATCAGCCAGAAACGGATCACGATCGTGACTTCCTTCCAACCAAGCAGCTCAAAGTGATGGTGAAGGGGCGCCATCCGGAAGACACGTTTACCGGTGGCTTTGAAGACGCCGATCTGGATGACATCCGAGAGAACAACCGCGACGAACAGGCCTCCCACGATGACGGCGAGCAGCTCCGTCTGGGTCAACATCGACAGGCCGGCGACAGCGCCACCAAGCGCGAGAGCGCCCGTGTCGCCCATGAAGATCTGAGCAGGCGACGCGTTCCACCACAGGAAGCCCGCCAGAGCGCCAATCAGAGCGGCACAGAAAATCGCAAGGTCAAGGGGGTCACGCGTCGAGTAGCAAGTCGATTGATTCGCCCCCAGCTGCGTGCACGCCTGAATGCGCTGGAAGTACGTGATGAATGTGTAGGCACCGAACACGAAGATGGACACACCCGCAGCCAGACCGTCCAGGCCATCCGTCAGGTTTGTCGCATTCGACCATGCCGTCACGATGAGGTTCGTCCAGATCAGATACAGGACGACACCCACGCCGAGCCCCGCAAAGCCCAACGTCAGAGCCGTGGGGCGTGCAAAGGAAATCTCGAGTGTTGCGGCGTATTCGCCGAACTCGTTCGGCATGATGAGGGTGCCCAGCGCGAAGAGCGATGCAACGGCAACCTGACCGATGATCTTGCCCGACGGATGCAGACCGAGAGAACGCTGGCGCATAATCTTGATGCCGTCATCGAGCAGGCCAATAACGCCGAGTCCCACGAAGAGAAACACGAGGAGCAAGCCCGACCAGGACGGTCCCGCACCGGTAACCAGCGAACCAATCAGCCAGGCGATGACGGTCGCCAGGATGATGACGACACCGCCCATGGTGGGCGTGCCGCGCTTGGTCAGGTGCTGGGTCGGCCCGTCCTGGCGGATGAACTGGCCGTACTGGTGCAACACCAGGAAGCGGATGAGCAGCGGCGTGCAGATCACCGACAGCGCCATGGCGATGATGAACGCCGAGATAAGTCCAATCACCGGTTCGTTCCCTTCTCTCGCAGGATGTCTGCGACCTGCCACGAATGTGACCCGTAGGAGCCTTTGACCAGGATGACGGCGCCATCCTCAGCATGTTCGATCGCCAGGCGCGCAGCCTGCTCAGGATCCGACGCGACCTCACGGTGGGCCACACCCGGAGCACCCTCTAAATAGTAGTGGGCGTCCGCCCCCAGGCCAATGAGTGTGTCCACGCCCGCGTCCTCGATCATGGTTCCCACCTGCTCGTGCAGTGACTGCGTGTCATCGCCCAGCTCCAGCATTTCACCGAGAACGGCAATGGTTTGCGCGTCCGAGCCGATCGAGGCGAGCGCGGTGATCCCGGCACGCATCGAGTCCAGGTTCGCGTTGTAGGAATCGTCGATGAGGGTGATTGCCGTGCTCTCAACCGTGAGCTCATGAACGTCCATGCGGTGGGGACTCAGCGCACGCGCATTCGACAGAACGGTAGCTACCTTCTCCAAGCTGACGCCAAGCGTCAGGGCACCGGCGGCAGCCGCCAAAGCGTTGGCCACGTGGTGGCGACCCACGATCTTCAGGTCAACGTGCGCCTCGCCCTGCGGTGTCACGAGCGTGAAGGAAGCGCGGTCAGCACGGTCAAGGCGCACGTCGATCGCCCGCACATCGGCGCGGGGATCACCCGAGGCGGAGAAGCGGATGACCTCACCCGTCGCCAGCGGTGCCATGGCCTCGACGTTCGGATCGTCAGCGTTGAGGATGACGGGGCCTCCCGGACGCATCCCCTTGATGAGTTCCGCCTTCGCGGCGGCAACACCTTCAAAACCACCGAAGCCGCCCACGTGCGCGTGTCCCACGCACAGCTCGATGGCAACGTCCGGGGAGACGATATTGGTCAGATAGGTGATGTGACCGGGACCAGATGCGCCCATCTCGAGGACGAGGTGGCGCGTCGATTCATCGGCCAGAAGCACCGTCAGCGGCAGGCCAACCTCGTTGTTGAATGAGAGCTTGGGAGCCACCGTCGGCCCGTCCTCGCTCATGATCTGCGCCAGCAGGTCCTTCGTCGTCGTCTTACCCACGGAACCCGTCATCGCGATGACGTCGAGGTCTCCCCCGCTGCGCAGCTTCTCGACGTGCGCGCGCGCCAGAGCACCGAGCGCCACGGTCGAATCATCCACGACGATCTGGGCCACTGCCTCGTCGACCTTGTGTTCAACGATAACGGCAACAGCACCGCGCGCCACCGCCCCTGCGACGAACGTGTGCCCGTCGGCGGCCTCGCCGCGGCGCGCAATGTAGAGCGATCCCTCAGCTGCTTCGCGCGAGTCGGTGACCACCGGGCCTGTCACGAGTACATCGGGGCCAACCAGGCGACCCGACACTGCCTCAGCAATCCATTGTGCTGACGTCTGCATGTTCTACTCCTTCAGACTCACGGCGTCGTCGGATACAGGTTAGCGGACGACGTGGAGGCGGGGATACCCAGGTTGCCGACAGCGGTGCGCGCAATGTCGCCAAACAGCGGCGCCGAGGAATCAGATGAGACCGACGCCACCCTCGGGTTGTACAGGACGACCGCGATCGCGAGGCGCGGCGCATCCGCGGGAATAATGCCGGCAGTCGTGGAGACGAGGCCGGACGCACCATCGATGATCGTCTCAGCGGTACCGGTCTTCACACCCACGCGGTAGCCCGGCACCTTGGCTGCGCCAGCGGTACCCAGATCGTCCTCGACGACGGACTCCATCATCGTGACCAGCTGCGAGGCCGTCGTCGTATCCATGGCCTGGACGGGCTGACTAGCCTGTGGCACCTCAACTGTCCCATCCGCGTTCGTCCACGACTTCACAATGTGAGGCGCGATGCGCACTCCCCCGTTCGCGATCGTGGCGAGCGCCGAGGCCTCCTGCATCGCGGTAATCGCGTACGCCTGACCGAACATCGTCACGTAGCGGTCACGGCCCTGCCACTGATCCGCACTGCGCAGCAGACCGGCGGACTCGCCGGGCAGCTCGACGCCCGTCTCCTCGCCAAACCCGAGAGCGCGCATCATCGCGTAACGCTGGTCGTCGCTCATCGTCTGGCCAATCAGGACAGTACCCGTGTTCGACGACTCCGCCAGAACACCCGTGGCCGTCAGGGTCTCCCCGCCATGCTCGTGGAAGTCGGTGATAGGACCACCCGCGTCGGGAAGATCCAGCGAGTAGGGCACCTGGAAGACACTCGTCGGCGTGATCGTCCCCTGGTTCAGGGCCGCCCCCACGGTCACGAGCTTGCCCACCGAGCCGGGCTCGAATGCGTCCTGAACCGCGTGTACCTTCTGAGGGTTCGCGTTGTCAGGTTCCTTCGAATTCGAATCCGCCATCACCAGCACATGACCTGTTGCCACGTCCTCGATGACGACGACACCCCAGTCGGCCTGGTGCTTCGCGACTCGCGCATCGAGCAGTTCCTGAACCTGGTGTTGTAGGTCGGCATGCAGCGTAAGCTCCACATTGCCGCCGTTCTTCGGCTCAACAGTGGTCTTCTTACCGCCCGGCATCACGGCACCGTTGGGCGCGATCTCGAAGGCCTGTGCGCCGGGCGTACCCGTCAGCAGCGTGTCGAACTGCGCCTCCATGCCCGAAGACCCCTGCCCTTCGGCGTTGACCGTCCCAATAACGGGCGCAGCAACATTGCCATTGGGGTACTCACGCTCGAAGACGGACTCCCACTCGATCCCGTAAATATCGAACTTGCGAATCTCACGGTAGGACACGGCATCCACGTTGCGCTTGATGTACACGTAGGTGGAGTCTCCCAGCATCATGCCGCCGAGCTCCGCCTCATTCATGCCGAGGACGGGGGCCAGAAGGCGCGCGGCCTCCGCGGGCCCACGGCCGACCTCGTTACCATCATCATCGCGGTGGACGAAAGAACGGATATTCACCTGGTTCACCGCGATGTCGTACGTCTGGATGGAGTTCGCCAGGACGACGCCTGTGGCATCGGTAATCGCGCCACGCGCAGCGGCAACCTCCGTCGAGGAGGTGCGCACGCGCTGCCCCTGGGCCGCCAATGATGGTCCCTCGATAATCTGCAGCTGAACCAGACGCACGCCACAGATAGACAGGGCACCAACGAGGATGCCCACGATCCATCGCGAACGCGTGATGACGGTATCCATAGGTACTCGCCTTCCGAGTTACTTCGCGGGAGTCCCAGCCTCGACGCTGCCGGTTTCGAGAGTGATGAAGCCCGACTTCCCGGCGGGCACCATGCCGTTCGCCTTCGCAGCCTTCTCGAGCTCCGTCGGCGAGGCCTTCCGATCTAGTTCCGCGCGCATCGTCCACGACTGCGCCTCCAGCTCATTAAGAACCAGCTGCTGCTCACGGATCTCGAACGACGTCTGGGCCATGCGCGTATTGAGAACCATCGATGTGACGACGGAGGCCAGTGCGACGGCGACGAAGAGCATGAGGATCGCCGCGACCGAGCGTCGGGGACGAGCGCCCTCAACGATACGCAGCTCATGGGCCTCCTCGCGGCGCAGCTCGGGGCGCGCTGCGGGACGTGCCTTCGCGGTTGCTGCACTCATGCGAGGTCCTTCCATTCACGGATGAGCTCCGCGCCGCGCAGTCGCACGGAAGCGGATCGGGGATTGTGGTCTTGTTCGGCCTGGTCGGCCCTGTTCGCGCCCTTTGTCAGCAGGCGCAGGCTGGGAGCCATCTCCTCGGGGATGATCGGCAGACCGGGTGGAGCACTGCTGGTCGACCCGCGACGCAGCACGTCCTTGACTATCCGGTCCTCGAGACTCTGGTAGGACTCCACGACCAGGCGCCCGCCCACCCTCAAGCTGGCGAGGGCCCTCGGCAGAGCGCGTTCCAAGATTGTCAGCTCGTCATTGACAGCCACGCGCAGCGCCTGGAACGTACGCTTCGCCGGGTTGCCGCCGGTACGCCGCGCGGGGGCCGGGATGGCCTCGCGGATGATGTCCACGAGTTCACCGGTGCGGGTGATGGGCGCGGTGTCACGGCGTCGGATGATGAGCCGGGCAATACGCGGTGCGAATTTCTCTTCGCCGTACGTGCGCAGGATCCGGATGAGTTCACCTTCCGAGGCAGTGGCGAGCAGGTCAGCGGCGCTCGGTCCGGTGGTCGAATCCATTCGCATGTCGAGCGGCGCATCTTTGGAGTAGGCGAACCCGCGCTCAGCCTCGTCCAGCTGCAGGGAGGACACTCCCAGGTCCATGAGGACGCCGTCGACGCACGCACCCTGCCCCAGCTGGTCTGTCACTGCCTCATCGATGTTGTCGTAGGTGGTGTGGACCGCTCGGAAGCGTCTCCCGAAAGGCTCGAGGCGCTCGGACGCAAGGTCGATGGCCTGAGGGTCTCGATCAATACCAATAACCGTCAGGTCCTCGAAGCGCTCAAGCGCCCCCTCCGTGTGACCACCCATGCCCAGCGTGCCATCCACGAGGACCGCGCCAGGGTGCTGGATCGCGGGGGCAAGCATGTCGAGACACTCGGCGAGGAGCACAGGCACGTGCCGCTCGCTTGCGGGGCGCGACGAATCGTGCACCGCCTGCGATGCTTCCACCATGTCGCGCCTCCTTTCGTGTGCCGACTGTCGTGTGCTGGGTGTTCAATCCGCGCTTCCAGGTCCCCCACCGTGCTCCGCCACCGGGGAAGTGATGTCGGAACAGCGGGCGGAGACCTGAGAGCACGGGTCAGAACATCCCGGGGATGATCTCTTCTGCTGTATTGGAGAAGACCTCTTCCTGGACGGCGAGGTACTCGCGCCAGGCCGAGGCATCCCAGATTTCAGCTCGCGACCCCGCACCGATGACGGCGAGTTCGCGACCCAGACCGGCGTATGCACGCAAGTCCGCGGGAACACTGATGCGCCCCTGCTTGTCCGGGATCTCCTTGTAGGCTCCCGAGAGCATCACGCGGATCCAGTCACGCGCCTGCTTGGACGACAGGGGTGCGCGACGCAGTTCCGCGGTCATGTTCTCGAATTCCGCGGCAGGGAACGCATAGATGCAGTGCTCTTGGCCGCGAGTGAGGACGATGCCGCCCTCCATATCCTCACGAAAGCGCGCGGGCAGAAACATGCGACCCTTGTCGTCGAGCTTGGGCTCGTACGTACCGAGGAACATGTCACCGCCCTCCCCCGTTCGGAACTTTCCCCCACTTTAACCCACCACACCCCATGTTTACACAGGAACTTCCGGCGTGGCGTAAAAAACAGAGGCACCAAACGGCTTCTTTTCAATGAAAATATCGAGTGGAGAAAAGTGGGGGAAATCTTGCATACATCCAAGGAAACACGCCTCCCACTCACCGTCCACGCCGCGCGCTCACCCCTTCCTTCTCGTCAACAATCATTGAAATACCAACGATAACCGAGCACCGAAGACCAGGAAACAGTCAGCAATCCGAGCCCGGTGGAGCAGCGTGGGGAGGACAGCGGGGATCACACCGCAACACTCCCCTCACACAGATCACCCGCACGCAGGAACACGCACACCCAACATCGCACGCACATTTGTGCGACTGCCGAGGTGCGGGTGGGAGGATGTGCATGATGGTTGCGCAGCATTCTGAGTGTTTCGTGCTGGTTCTGCGCGTACCCTAAAACGGTAGGGCGCGCTTCCAACGACGGGGGCACGCCGCAGGGCACCTCACCGTGGAGGAGTACAACGCCATGACGGTTCCACCATTATTCGACCACCTCGACACCGAGGACGAGGACCAGCTGCGGCGCGACGCCGCGCCGCGGGACGCGGTCTTTGAGGCCGGTAGCGGGCCGGGGGTTGATGACGACAACCCGCCCGCGGGGGCCCATCCCCGGCTTCAAGCGTGGCTGCACGTCGAGCCGTTCTATTGGGTGATGCGCGTGGTCTACGTGTGCCTCGCCGCAGGAGCCGTCTTCGCCGTCTACATCAACGGGGTCGCCGAAGGATGGTGGCATACCTGGGGTGAGAAACCCAGCGTCGCGGCCACAGCCCCCGTCGTGAATCCCACGCCCGCACCATCAGTGTCGAGCGAGGCCGCGATGTCGGGCGGCTACCAGATCGGCCCCGACGGCGTCCTCGTGCGGCCAGCTCAGTTTGCGGCAGACACCTACACCAAACCCGAACTCCCTGAAGAAGCCGAGGAAAACACCGAACGAGGAGCAGAAGCAGCCGCAGAACACTTCCACGCGCTCATGGGGTACACCTGGAATACAGGTGACGTACAGCCAATCCAAGATTTTTCCGATCCGTCCTCGCAGTTCGTTTCTTCATACGTGCAGGACGTCTCTGATTTATACGCGAGTGGCTGGGCATATGGGAGCGAATCCCAAATAATGCACGTGCTCAAGGTTGAACCCATTGCTGCTAACGGCGCTGATATCCCACCTAACACGGTAACCGTTGCTTTCCGCTTGAAATCCACAGACGGGACGACGTGCCGTGGCCAAAAAATTCGTGTCAAAGATGAGGAGTACGAGTCAACACTCATCCTACTAATGACATGGAAGGGTGATCGATGGATCGAAACACAGGCAACGATAAGGACTGGCAATGAACAATAGGTTGCAGAACTGCGTTGGCGTAATTGTTGCAGTGCTTGGTGCACTTCTTCTGTGTGCCGTACCATCTGCGACATATGCCGATAGTGATGATGAAGGGCCGTACAGGCAGCGGTCAGAGGCGCACGACAGCTCGGTAGAGACTATCGCGCAGCTACTCGCTATCGTCCAAGACCCAGTTCTGAATGGGCCGAATAATATCAACGCAACTGACGATAAAAACCGTCTCACTGCTGATGTAGAGGCCAATCCGGAGTCGGCAAATCTCGCTACGTGGGCTAGGTGCGCATCCGTCGCGATTGGAAAAGTCGCCAATAGTCCCACTATTTCTGATGAGATCTCTACGGATAACTGCCCGCTTCCCGAAGACAGCGATACGGGGACCGTTGATCCTGGCCGTCTCCCAACGACTCGTGAAATTCTTCTTGCGGCAGCGAATCTTATCCACGCTGATGGTGCTGGGTTGCATAAGCGCCCCTCGAGGACTTCGTACACGAACAAGTATGTCCCCACGCTCGTGGCGGCCACCCATCCGACCCAAACCCACACGGTCAATCTGCTGGGACACGACATCACCGTCACCCTGACCGCCACGTCCTACACGTGGAGTTGGGGAGACGGAACACCGGACCTGACCACGACCTCGCCGGGAATGCCCTGGCACAAGGGCATGGACCCCAACACCGACCCAGCCCTCATCCGCCACTACTACACCCCGCCCAACGGCTGGCGCTCACGCTTCGACGGCCCCTACCCCAACGCCACCCGCACCATCACCCTGACAACCACCTGGGCAGGCACAGCCACCAACCCCTTCACCGGAGAAACACAAACCATCAACGGCCTGGTCACCACGACGGAGACAACAGGCCCCTTCCCCCTCAACCACCTCATCGTCTCAAACACCGACACCTGGGAAGAAAAACAAGGCCACTAAAACGCAGAGCGAATAAGAATGATTCCGCGCAGCCTTCGTGGCAGATGAGGCGCATATCAGTGTCGAAGTCGCCTACCACTGTGTCCAGCGCGTGCGCGATGTCTTCCACCAAGACACACCCGCCCAACGCCGACGCCTGGGCGCCCCGACGCGGTCGTAGACCTGATTAAGCGCCTGGTCACGGTCTCGATACGAACCCAGGAGCTCCTGGCGACGCTGCCGAAACTGGAGATTTCGGAGGACGCAGGCCGATAGCAGTTTCAGCCGACGGGTAGCTCTGCGGGGTTCCTGCACGCTACTAGTCGGTCGTATAGCCGTCGCACGTCCGTTCTTCGACGCGGGCACAGTATCCCCGGCCGATCTCGATGAGCGCTTTGATGGTGCGATAGACTTCCGGGTTCTGCTCCATCGACATTTTCGGCTCTTCCGAGTTGAGTGTGGGTGACCGGGTGTTGAGCGGGGGTTGCGGGTAGAGGTCGAGGTCCTTGATGATGAGCGGACTTCTACCCCCG
>ERZ773009.1400-NODE-1400-length-16749-cov-11.748233_pt1 | contig 16749 bp, 9 predicted proteins | sample MGYA00580663_ERZ773009 | MGnify/ENA primary metagenome ERZ773009 (study PRJEB29015, sample SAMEA2737969) | human oral metagenome | biome: human oral; feature: human-associated habitat; material: dental | place: China | collected 2026 ... | reverse complement strand
AGGGGCTCGAGGATATCTTCCGGCAGGCGCAGAGCGCATTCAACACATGGAGCAAGGAGGCGCCGGAGGAACGCACAACGGATGCGCTGCTGCGCAAACTCGATTTTGGTTTTGTTTAGCTGTTCAACTTCATTTTACAACGAACCCATTGAAAAAAGGCAAGGAAGATAAATAGCCTGCCGATTTCGATCCTGAAAGGCTTATTGGAATGCCATGATAATAGGTTACTATTTATGAAGAGTAAAATATATGAAGAAAATAGATGCGCAATACAGCTATAATTTCATTGATCTCTTTGCGGGAGCTGGGGGGCTTTCGGAAGGGTTTCTTCAAGCTGGTTATATTCCTGTAGCCCATGTGGAGATGGATAAATTTGCAGCTAATACTCTTGAAACGAGAAGTGCCTACTACTACCTTGAAGGCACAGATAATCTTGGTCTATATAAAAAATATCTATCTAGGAAAATATCCCGTGATGAGTTTTTGAAGCAGATTCCTGCTTCGATAACAAAAACCATAATCAATGAAACAATGTCTGACGAAACATTGCCATCAATTTTCAAGACGATTGATGGAATAATGAAAATACGAGGCATCTCAAAGATTGATGTCATTGTGGGGGGACCGCCCTGTCAAGCATATTCCTTGGTGGGCAGAGCGCAAAGCAGTCACATGGAAGTACCGATGGCGGAAGACCCTCGTAACTACTTGTATAAACTGTATGCGCGTTTCTTAAAACGCTATCAGCCTCGTATGTTTGTGTTCGAGAATGTTACGGGTATTGAATCGGCTAATGGCGGAGCTACCTGGAAGAACATTCAAAAATACTTAAAAAGAGTGGGATATGAAATTGAATGCCGTGAGCAGAACGCTCATACCTTTGGTGTACTCCAAAACAGACGTCGAATGATTATCGTCGGATGGTTAAAGAAAAGCGGTCTGAAATATCCCGATTTTCTTGAATTAAAAACTAACGCTATAGTAAATGACCTCTTCGCTGATTTGCCAAAGCTGCATCCCGGAGAGAGTTCAGATAAGTACGCAAAAACCAAAGCCACAAGCTATGTTATGGAGTCAGGAATACGGACGAAGGATGACGTGCTGACTCACCATAACTGCCGACCGAATATAGATCGGGATATCAAGATTTACAGGAGGGCTGTTGAATTGTGGAATGACGGTCATAAACGCCTGAATTACAATGATCTTCCGGATGAATTGAAAACGCACAAGAACAGGCATTCATTTAAGGACAGGTTTAAAGTTGTCGAGGGCGATGAATCGTGCTGCCATACTATTCTGGCACACCTTTCAAAGGACGGTCATTATTTCATTCATCCTGACATTGAGCAGAACAGATCAATTACCGTCCGCGAGGCGGCAAGAATACAGTCTTTTCCGGACAGCTATTTCTTTGAGGGACCACGAACATCACAATTCGTCCAGATTGGGAACGCTGTGCCTCCGATGATGGCAAAAGGGATAGCGATGGGTATTTTTGAGCAACTGTATAAAGGAGATTCAGATGGAAGGTAACCTGCTGATTGAACAATTCAGCAGATATAAAAAGCTGGAACTTCAGGCTTCTCCGTTCCACTTCCTTTTGGATACGAATATTGAATTGAATCCCCATCAGATCAATGCCTTCTGCGCTGCTATTCAAGCGTTAAAAACAGGGGGCATTATTCTGGCGGATGAGGTTGGACTCGGAAAGACCATTGAAGCCGGACTCGTACTGAAATATGTCCTTGAGACTGGAGCAAAGCGTGTCTTGATTGCGCTTCCGGCATCCTTGAGAAAACAGTGGGAACTGGAACTTGAGGATAAGTTCGGCTTGGAGTCGGTGATACTTGACAGGCTGACGGTGGAAAAAGACAGTTCTGACTGGCGCAAGAGACTCACCGACAATAAATCTGTCCGAATTGTTCTTACCTCCTATGACTATTCATCCAAGCTGATGAAACGGTTCCCGGAGGTGAAGTGGGATTTTATTATCATCGATGAGGCGCATAATCTAAGAAACGTATTTCACGGTACTAAAAGGGCAAAGAATCTGTATGAACTGTCAAAGGGCATACCGAAGATTCTGCTGACCGCTACGCCACTTCAAAATTCGCTGACAGACCTTCACGGGCTGGTATCTTTTATCGACCAGCGTATATTCGGCAGCGAGAAAGTCTTTAACAAACGCTACATCGAGGGACAGGATTACTCTGACCTTAAGCGTGAACTTTCGCCGGTTCTGTACCGTACCCTCCGTAAAGATGTAGCAAAGTACATGAATTTCAAAAAGAGAACCTGCAAAACAGTGGATTTTACCCTGTCGCAGGATGAGATCGAACTATATCAGCGGGTAAACGACTTCTTGAAACGTGAGTTGCTATACTCCATACCGACCTCAAACCGCGGGCTGATCATCCTTGTTATCAGAAAGCTGCTTGCTTCTTCGAGTTTCGCTTTGATAGAAACCTTTGAAATTCTGAAGAACAGACTCGAAAAGCTATACGAGGGTAGCAAGTCTGCAAATGCGCAGGAAGGCTTCGACCTATTCTGGAGCTATGTTGAGGATGAAATCGATGAGTCGGGCTTTGAGGATACAGAGGATGAAGATAGCATTGTTCAGAAACAGTTCATCCAAGCTGAACTCGATGAGGTGAATATCATCATTGATGTTGCAAAGCGCATCAAAGCAAACGTAAAGGTCAATGCGCTGAAGACTGCCATACAGATTGCATTCGACTACCAGCAGGAACAAGGAATCCCACAGAAGGTAGTAATCTTCACGGAATCAAAGCGTACACAGAAGTACATAGTCGCAGAGCTTCGTAAGACAGGATTCGAGGACGAGGATATTCTCCTCTTCAATGGTGATTTTGATGACACCATGACGAAGGAAATATACAAAGCATGGCAGGTTAAGAATTTCGGCAAGGTAAACTACGGCCGCAGCGTGGAATATAAACACGCCATCGTAGATTACTTCCGCCATAACGCAAAGATACTAATCTGCACGGATGCAGGCTCCGAAGGTTTGAACCTCCAGTTCTGCAATACGGTAATTAACTACGACCTGCCTTGGAATCCGATGAAGATTGAGCAGCGTATCGGCCGTTGCCACCGCTACGGACAGAAACATGACGTTGTGGCAATCAATTTGTTGAATACACAGAATGCCGCTGACCGGCGCGTCTACAATATCCTCTCGAAGAAGTTTGAACTATTCGAGGGAGTCTTCGGTGCATCGGATATTGCTCTTGGCGTATTGGAGTCGGGTACAAGTTTTGAAAAAATGGTATTGCAAATTTATCAGACCTGCGACACCACGGCAGAGTTCAAGAAAGCCTTTGATAAACTGGATCGCAAGCTGAACGCAAAGCGGGACAAGAAAGCAAGAGAACTCCGCTCCCTTCTGCTTACTGAAAGCAGTGGTGCAAAGGAACAGGCGCTTGACGCTACAAAGTCCGATATTGCAAGGTATCTGCATGATGTGGAATACTGGAGTGCCTTTGAAGAGCCGGAGGTTGACGGCGGTCTTCATTACTGGAAGGTCGATAATTGGGGAGAAAAAGTCCTCGGATCGCATGGGATCCTGTTCATAGGAGCCTTCTGCGATTCCTCGAAACTTCTCTTCCCGGTAGTATTGCTTTGTGATGAAAAAGGGGCATATATAGACTTTGACGAGGCAGACCTTATCCCCGAACTTGAGCAGATAGACGATATGGATGTGCGCTATTTCACACCGACAGAATCCGAGATGCAGCTCTATCAGCGTGTTTACGACAATCTGACCGCAGAGATGCTTAAACGCTATCAAGAACAGTCAGAATCGATTAAATCCTATAACCGCAGAAAGATCGAAAACTGGGAGCGCATTCAGATGGAACAGCTGATAGCGACATACCAAGACATGAACGCCGAGATCGATGTTCTAAAGAAAGAGGAACGAGCCTCGGATAATTTCTATGAGAAGATAGACATACGAAAAAAAATAACCGAGAAATCCAAGGCACTTGAAAAGCTGCAGGAGTCCTTTCACGAGAAAGGCACCGGCTTCAAAACCGAGGGCGAACAGGAAATCGCAGAGTTTGAAAAACAGTTTGATATTAACCCGATTCTGTTGGTTAGCATCGTGCTGAAGTTTTAGGAGAAATCATTATGCAAAAGACAGGAAAACTGGAATTGACGTGGGTTGGCAAGTATGATGACAAGGTCGTGGAGCCGAGAATTTTCATGGAGGCTGTCGATAAGTCTTATGGTGACCCATCCAGCGAGAATATGCTCATTCACGGAGATAATTTGATTGCATTACAAGCGTTACAACAGGAGTATGTGGGTAGAGTTCAGTGTATTTATATTGATCCCCCCTACAATACCGGCAGCGCATTTGATTATTATGATGATGGATTGGAGCATAGTACTTGGTTGTGCATGATAAGACCGCGCTTAGAGCTACTATGGAATCTACTTAATGAAGATACAGGAAGTATTTGGATTAGTATAGATGATTCGGAACAGGCATATATGCGAGTGCTGTGCGATGAGCTTTTCGGGCGGAGAAACTTTATTGCACAGATTGTATGGCAAAAAAGATATTCACGAGAGAATAGAGAAGCAATAGGCGATGTTCATGAATACATTATTGTTTTTGCAAAAAATCCAACAAAGTTTAAGGAATATCGAAATCTCGTTCCTATGTCAGAGAAGCAGGCCGAGGTGTATAGGAATCCTAACAATGATCCGAGGGGACGATGGAGACCAGTACCTATGACTGCGCAAGCGGGACATGCGACCCCTGAGCAATTTTATGAAATAACCGCGCCGGGAGGAAAGGTACACACACCGCCAGCAGGAAGATGCTGGTCTTTGTCTAAAAAGACGTTTGAAGAATTACGCACCGACGGGAGAATCTATTTTGGCAAAGATAATAACGGCCAACCCAATAAGATCAGGTATTTATCCGAGGTTCCGGGGGTAGCACCGTGGACTTGGTGGCCGAGCGATGAAGTCGGACATACAGATTCGGCAAAGAAAGAAATAATGGCATTATTTGGAAAGGATGATGCTTTTGACACGCCTAAGCCAGAAACATTGATAGAGCGTATCCTTCATATTGCAACGAAACCGGAGGATTTGGTTTTGGATTCATTTCTTGGCTCTGGGACAACTGTTGCGGTTGCCCATAAGATGAATAGGAAGTATATAGGCATAGAAATGGGTGAGCATGCTTATACAAATTGCAAGGTGCGTTTAGATAAAATAATTGAGGGTTCGGATGAAGGAGGTATCACCAAGCCTGTTAATTGGCAAGGCGGCGGTGGATACCACTTCTTTGAGCTGGCACCGAGCCTTCTTGTTGAGAATGATAAGCTGCCGATTTATCAAATCAATCCTTCCTACACCTTTGAGATGCTCTGTGAGGCAATCTGTAAGATTGAAGGCTTCCGATATAAGCCGCAGGATGTGTTCCACGGCCATTCTTCGGAGAAGAGGTTTATTCACATCACTACGGAGTTCATTAACGCCGGGTATATAAAATCGCTGTCTGCGCGGCTTGCCGAAGGTCAGTCGCTCCTGATCTACGGAACAAAAGTACAGTCGAATATGGTCTTGCCCGATAACATCGAGGTCAAGAAGATTCCGAAAGACCTTCTGGAGAAATGCGATTTTGAAAGCGAGGTGCAGTAAATGTCTGAGATAGTAAACAAGATCAAATATGCAATGAGCCTGAGAACTCCGCAGGAGGAGGCTCTCTCTTACCTCGATGCCATCAGTTCGCATTGTGATTACAAGAAAGACAGCAAGGATATAGTTGAGACGGCTGCAACGGGATACTGTGAGAAGCAGCGCGAGGTCAAAGCTAGGTTTGAATTTCCGTCATTCTGCTATGCTATGGCCACGGGTATCGGAAAGACCCGTCTGATGGGAGCAAGCATCTATTATCTGTACAAAACGAAGGGCTACAAGCACTTCTTCATTCTTGCGCCCGGAAACACCATCTACGAAAAACTGCGCAAGGAGTCCAATCCGAACCACCCGAAGTATATTTTCAAAGGTCTTGAATCGGAAATGGGAAGACCGAAGGTGTATGATGGGGAAAACTATGATACCTACCCTGTGAAGTTTGAGCAGATGTCTATGCGAATTGAAAAGACTTCGGAGATTCAGCTTTTTATCTTTAATATTGGGAAAATCTTCAATAGCAAAACGGACACGCAGTTCAATTTCCATAAGTTTAAGGAAACGCTGGGTGCTTCCTTTGCCGATGTGTTGGCGCAGTTTGACGACCTTGTTATCTGTATGGATGAAGCGCACCGTTATTATGCCCCGGCTTCAATGAAGGCAATCAATTATCTGAAGCCGGTTCTCGGACTTGAGTTTACCGCCACGCCGAAGACCACATCGAATGTCATTTATGCCTATGATCTTGCTCGTGGCGCTGTCGAGGGATATCTGAAGATTCCTGTCGTTATGGGACGCTCCAACATGGCGGGATATAACCAGGACGATATCGAGGAGATGAAAATCCGAGACGGTCTTACGCTTCATGAGCATCGCAAGGCTGTGCTGCGCGAGTACTGTAGCGAAAACGACCTTGACTATGTAAAGCCGATTGTTCTTGTAGCCTGCAAAGATACGGATCACGCCAAGAAAATCCGTGCGTTGATAGACAGCGATGATTTTCAAGGTGGAAAGTATAAGGGCAAGGTTATCGAAATACATTCAAAGCAGACTGGCGAGGAGTCGGAAGAAAACATCCGTCTTTTGCTCTCTATAGAGAGTGCTTCTAATCCGGTTGAGATTGTTTTGCACGTTTACAAGCTGAAGGAAGGCTGGGATGTCAATAACCTCTTTACGATTATTCCGCTCAACGCAGCAAAGAGTGATATCCTCGCTATGCAGACTATTGGTCGTGGTTTAAGACTTCCGTTTGGTGAACAGACCGGCAACGAAGACCTAGACTCTCTTGATATCGTTGCCCACGACCACTATAGAGAAATCGTGGATGAGATTAAGAGCAGTGATATCTTCCGTTATCGTGACCTTGATAAAGCGAGTGTAGAGCCGTCAGAGTCCGTGGGAGTATCTGCCACCGTAGATGATGGTCAGCTTTCTCTGCTTGATTTTGCCATTACTGCATCCGGCGTGAAGTCCTTCGCCGAGGTCAGTAATCCGAAAACGCAGCTTGAGATTTATCAGGAATATGTGAAGAACTTTATGGCTGCGCAGAAGAAGGACAAAAATGAAGACCATAGTCAGGTGACTCTCTTTGACCTTCATCCTGAGATGCTTTCCGGTGACTCTGCTGAGACCACAGCACCCGCACAGGAACAGCCGCAGGCAGCTACCGGCGGTAAACTATGCAAACAGCCTCTTAGCAAGGACGAGTTTGTAAAGGCAGTTTCGGAGTATTCAGCGAAAGCTATCTCTGTTCCGAAAATCCTTGTGCAGACCACTTCGGAGGTGAAGTTTAATCATTTTGAAGTGAAGCGTACAATCGCTGACTTTGAAGTGGCTATGGCTAAGATTGAGCGTTTTGACGCTATCAATCAGCAGCTTCTTTCTGTCGTGGATGCGCAGGTTCTTGAGGTCAATGATGCTATGAATACTCTTGCTTGTATGCTCCTCGATTCCCTCAGCGAGTTGTCTTATGACGATGCAGATTTTGTTATTGACGTGGTTGAGCAGTATTTAAGCCAGATATCCGGAGACGGAGAAAACAAGAGGAGAATCGTTCGCCGCTATGCTTCTTTGATTGTGTCCGATATCCGCAAGCAGATTTATGAGCATATGGATAGGAAAACTCAGGATGTCCACATCATTCAGAAAGACCTTATCCTGTTCCGTAAGTTCGTAAAGAACGTCAAAGAGGACGGAAAGGTTAAGTACGATAAGCCGTTCTCTGATAAGAGCAACATCAAGAAGTATCTATTTACCGGTTACAAGAAGTCATATTATCCGGCAAATGCTTTCGACAGCGATACAGAGCGCCTGTTCTCCATTATTTTGGAGGAAGACCCGGATGTCATCCGTTGGATCAAGCCGCCGCTTAATCAGCTGGGCTTATTCTGGAAAGCCGGACAGCAGTACAATCCTGATTTTCTCGTGGAAACAACTGCCGGAAAATTCATGGTCGAGGTTAAGGCTCTGAATGATGTGACATCGGATGAGGTCGTATCAAAGGCAAGAGAAGGCATAAAGTGGTGCCGCTTTGCATCAACGGCAGACCCGGATCATAAACCTTGGGAGTACAAGCTGATTTCAGATGACAACATTCATCTTGGCAATACCTGTAAATATACACTCGGTACGGCTCATGCCGTGAAGGAGGAGGCATAATGGCTGACAGATTTAAGTATTCAGAGGTCAGGCAGAAAATCATTGATGCCATAAGAACTGACCTTATCGGCCCCAGAGAAAAGGAAGAGATCCTTGAAGAGAATCCTCGCTATGCCTATCTCGTGGGTATGCTCGATATTCAAAGCGATGACGAGGATTACTCTGGTGCTGGAGAGCAGGAAGTTGACGCTGATATGGCATTTGAAGATGGTGAGGATTTTACGGCCGGTGAGGATGACGACAACGAGCCTATTTCAACCACACACTTTCAACTGCCTTCGTCTATTGGTATCAGTTTCTACATCCAAAGCGATACAGAGAGTATCAATCTTGATGTGACATGGGGAGACTATGTAAAGTCCTCTGAGAAATATACTGGCAAGGATGAAAAAGAACATAGCCGCGCCATATACACGCGCCAGCCAATGGAAGAAACGGTTCATGTTCAGCTTAAGGATTTTACTCGAACAAAGGATTACCAGCTTGTCTGCGACTCCAATGTCCATGTTCATGTGTCCCGCATTTCTTTGAAGGGTGGCTATTCTCTTGTAACGGCATATGTCATTAATAAGAGAAAAAATTCTACCAACAGCGCAGAAGCGATTATGTTCCAAGTGGAAATCAAGGCTTATGCAGAGAACGACTCTGCCGCGTTTATCGCAGAGCATATTTGCAGGGAGATACTCGCCTCCGATGAGTTTTATTTTGAACAGCGCCCGATCATGGGACGTGGACGTGGCTGCGCAGCGGTTTGGGATACTCCTGTTGACGGCAGAACGACATATGTGAAATCAGCGTTTATACCTGAGTATGAAATTCCGGGTGTCAGCGCTGCTTTGGATGGATTTGACCGATACTTCTTCTCGACATTTACTATGTCTGTAAAATCGAAAAAAGAAGAAACCGTCGGAAAACTTAACAAACTGGCTGAATCATACGAAAAGTGGATCAACTCAACACTTCTCGGAAACGCAAGGATGAGCAATCCTGGTTTTAAGGATAAGATTGGCAACAAGGTTATTGACCGATGCCAAGATGCTCTGAAGCGTATACGTGAGGGAATCAGCATTATTGAAAATGATGCCATTTCATTTGAAGCTTTCTGCTTTATGAACCGTGTAATCTTCTTGCAGAACAGCATCAAGGGCTACGCAAAGAAGCATGGCACAGGGACAGAGTGCAATTTCCAGGATTTTATTAATCCAAAGAATCCTGATAATAACTTCGGATGGCGCCCGTTCCAGATTGCCTTTATTCTGATGAATCTTGTCGGAATTGTTGATCCGAAACATAAAGACCGTGAGGTCGTTGACCTGCTGTACTTTCCTACAGGCGGCGGTAAAACAGAGGCTTACCTTGGTCTTATGGCATTCGTTATCGCCAACAGAAGACTCAGAGCGTCTGATGGAGAGGAATACAATCGAGATGGCGGCGTGACCGTTATGCTCCGATATACGCTCCGTTTGCTTACCACACAGCAGAGAGACCGTATTACAAAGATGGTACTTGCAGCCGAAATGATCAGGCGGCAGGCATATCCACAGTTTGGCAAAGAGCCTATCAGCATTGGATTCTGGGTAGGAGGCGGAGTAACGCCTAACAAATTTGATGAGTTTATTGAAAAGGCTGATAAGCCACAAACCGCAAGAAGCGCAAGGAACCACGTCTATAAGCAGCTTCTTACCTGCCCGTTTTGCGGAAAGCCTCTCAAAGAAGAGAACTTTAACATTGACACCGAAAAGAAGTCCATCGAGATTTTCTGTTCCGATCGAGATTGTCAGTTTTACAGATATAAAAACGACAGGATGCCAATTCCGGTTTATCTTGTCGATGAGGAAATATGCGCCAAGTGTCCGACTATTATTTTATCGACTGTTGATAAATTCGCACGACTGCCTTGGGATGTGAATACGAATGCGCTTTTTGGCAGAGTGGATAGAAAATGCAGCCGCGATGGTTATGTTGCGATTGGAGCAGAACATGGACGTCACAACAAAACGGCTTCGTTGCCGGTATCAACGATGGTCAATATTAGACCGTTCCTGCCACCGGAATTGATTATCCAAGATGAGCTGCATCTTATTACGGGACCGCTTGGTACGGTCTACGGTGCCTATGAAACAATCATTGAGGATATGTGCATTCACGGTGGCATTAAACCGAAGTATGTCGTTTCGACGGCTACAATCAAGAATGCGGAGGCACAGATCAGATGTCTTTACGCAAGAAAGAATACGACACAGTTTCCACCGAACGGATTTGAAATTGGAGACAGCTTCTTCATCAGAGAGATCTCCATAGAGGATGATCCATTCCGAAAATATGTGGGCGTCTGCGCACCTGGTCAGTCTGTTAAGACAGCTTTGCTACGTGTTTACGCCATTATCCTGCAGGCTGCTTATACATACTCCTTCCAAGATGAATACAAGGATGTGATTGACCCGTACTATTCTCTTGTCGGCTACTTCAACAGTATCCGAGAGCTTGGCGGTGCGGTCAGACTTTTACAAGACGACATTCCGAAGAGAATTTATCGTATCAAAAATAAGTACGGTTTGGATAAGCAGCGGTATTTGAATCACAACGTAGAGATCACTTCCCGTATGTCATCGTACAAGATACCGGAAAAGCTGAATCAGCTTGAAACGACTTGTGCTTCAAAAGACTGTCTGGATACGGCTATCGCTACAAATATGATTGCTGTTGGTATGGATGTTGACCGCCTTGGACTGATGGTTGTAACAGGTCAGCCGAAACAGAACTCGGAATATATTCAAGCAACAAGCCGTATCGGTCGTGCATTCCCTGGACTTGTGGTTACGCTCTACAATGCGTATCGTCCTCGTGACTTATCGCATTACGAGAATTTTACCGGATATCATTCGCAGCTTTATCGTTTTGTCGAGGGAACAACGGCGACTCCATTCTCTGCCAGAGCAAGAGACCGTGTTATGCATGCGCTGATAATATCTGCGATACGGCTGAACTTCCCGAACATGGCAAATAATCCGGATGCGGCGGCTATCGGTTCACTAACTACAGAGCAGCTTGATTCTGTGAAGAAGCTGATTATTGACCGGCTTAATATCATAAAGCCGTCAGCACGAGCAGATGCGGAGGAAGAAATCGACCGCTTCATTGACTGGTGGAAACTGCAGGCGGCACAGACGAAACCGCTACGGTATTACGTTGTCGGAACTGAACGCTATAACAGGTTGATGAATCCGTATGACCAGCCGCACGATGAGAACGAAAAAGCTACACTTCGTTCCATGCGTGAGGTCGAGAGTTCTGCGAATATGTTCTATTACACGGAGGATTGACATGGCTTTTGATAATAATAAACTTGGAGAGTTACGTCCAAACCAAATCATAACCACCTTTGGCCCCGGCTCGGTAGTCGATGCGGTAAAGGACTCGGTTACGATTCTTGACATCTCCTACTGGAAACAGAAGGGACAAAAAATAATCGATGGCAGGCTTGCATCATACTTAGGCGTCGATTGCTTCTATATGCCTCGGACAAGTTTTTCAGGTGATGTTCCTGTTGTGACCTTCCCATACTGGCATGTATGCTCTAATCTGAAATGCGGTAAGTTGTTTGATGCCAGAAAGTATTTTGACTTGGATAAGTATCTCAAGTATGGTGTTACTTGTCCTGAGTGCCATCGGCCTGCATATCCATCCCGTTTTATCACAATCTGCGAGGATGGTCATATGTCGGACTTCCCTTGGAAGTGGTGGGTACACAGAGGCGAGTCTGATTGCAATGGTACCTTAAAGATGTATTCGACAGGTAATACTTCCACGCTTGCGGATATGTGGGTAGAATGCTCCTGCGGTGCGAAACGTAGCATGAGCGGCGCAACACAGCGAGATAATTTCGATGGCGTTGCCTGCCCCGGACATCATCCGTTCAGACCGAATGTGAAGAACCATAAGTGCAACAAGCCCATCATTCCATCACAGCGAGGTGCGTCTAATGTATACTTTGCCGTGAGCAGAAGTGCGATCTCTATTCCGCCGTGGATTAATCCGTTGTATAACCTGATTGATGAGCATCTGCGTGATATAGAGCTTGCAAAGCAGCTTATGGGAGACGATGGAATAACCAAAATATATGAGATGTATTTCTCTGCTTACTCAAGGGATGAGTTTAATGATGCGCTTGAGCGTCGCATGAGCAATATCAAAGAGTTCACTGAAATTAAGCAGATGGAATACAACGCCATCACACATCACAATGACCCTGCATATGAATCAAACAAGAAGCACTTCAAGGCTGAAGAGGACACTCTGCCTAGATTTTTGCAGAAGTACTTCAGCCGTATCATCCGAGTGACCAGACTTAGAGAGGTTCGAGTCCTTCTTGGATTCACAAGAGTAGATGCTCCTGATCCGGATGCGGATGAGCAGCCGAATGTCGTAGCATTAAGCAAAGGCAAGCAAGAACGCTGGCTACCTGCGGCGGAGGTAAATGGCGAGGGCATCTTCATAGAATTTAATAAAGATACGCTTGCGGCATGGTTCAACTCACCTGCAGTGAAGGGCTTGTCTGAAAAATACTCCGATTCCTACAGAGAGTTTTGCGAGTCAAAAGGTTGGACAATCACGGTCGTGAGAAATGCAGTTTATGTTCTGATGCACACATTTGCTCACTTGATGATTAAGCAGATGTCTATGTCATCGGGATATTCTTCTTCAGCCATTAGAGAAAGAATCTACTTTGGTGATAAAATGGCCGGCATTCTGCTCTACACAGGAAGTTCTGACAAGGAAGGATCACTCGGCGGTTTGGTTGAGCTTGGCAATATCGATCAGATGACTAATCTTATGCGAGATGCTTTCCAAGAGGCTCTTGTTTGCACGAATGACCCGGAATGCATGAGTAATTTGTCGGCTGGCAAAAACTCAAACGGCGCTGCCTGCCATTCATGCTGCATGATATCTGAAACGGCGTGCGAGAATGGAAACAGGATGCTTGATAGAGGTCTTGTTGTTCCTATCCCGGGACGTGAGGAATGCTCATATTTTAAGGAATTAGTAGGTGACTTATGTCAAGTGGAAATCTAAACAAAGAGATATTCTTGAATACGGTCAAAAGCGATGTGGCAAATGGAACGACTAATGCCGTATCAATGCTGAAGCGAAGTTGCTCGGAATTATCCGATGCACATTGCGATGATGTCATAGGAACGATTATTGATGCTATGAATATGTTTAAGGCAGATAAGGTATCGCTCGTGGTCACGGCACCTCCGTCTTTTTCTATCAATGCGAGAACTACAATGAATGTGGTTCAGTCGATGATAAATGGAGCAGAAAGAAACATCCTGATCACGGGGTACTCCTTATCCTCATATTTCTCGGAACTGGTCGATACAATCGTTCTTAAAAGCCAGCGAGGGGTATTTGTGAAATTCTTTGTAAACGATATTGATAAGCAGCCCGGATTCGAAAAGATACTTCGATACAAAGGACGATTCCTGAAAATATATAACTACAAACAGGAAGATGATAAGATGGCTGCGCTTCACGCAAAGGTCATTTCAGTTGATCGGCAGCAGACCTTGATAACATCTGCGAATTTGTCCTATCATGGACAGCAGGGCAATATAGAACTCGGTACGCTGATAGAGTCAAAGCAGATTGCAAGGCAAATAGATGATGTGTTCACTAAGCTGATCTTTTCGAAAGCATTCAGTGAAGTATAAACCTTCTGGTTATTTCTCACACATTTTGATTGTCACTCGATAGGATTTATTTTGAGGGTTCACAAGAATACAACGTTTCACGTACAAAGTCGCTAGAAAATTGAAAATGAGCAAAAGAGGGCTTTCGGCGAGAAATTATACTGCTGAAAGCCTTTGTTTATTAGCGTGAATTGCAAGAGCAAGTTCATCAAGAAGGATTTTCAATAGTGTACACTTCATTCAAGAAGGTGCTAAACAGTTCTGCTGGTGTTTGATAGCCGAGAACTCGGCGAGGGCGGCTGTTGATCTCATCCGCTATGCTTAGGTTGTCCTCGTCACTGTATCCATCGATGTCCGTTCCTTTGGGAATATATTGGCGGAGGATGCCGTTGTGACGCTCGTTCTGCGGGCGTTCCCATGAGCTATAGGGGTGACGAAGTATACCTTTGTGCCGAGCCTCTCAAGCTGTGTGAACCTCTCGAACTCTGTCCCGTTGTCAACGGTAATTGTCTTGAACACTTGGCTGAAACGTGCCTCTCCATATTCCGATTTCAAATGGGCGATGGCTTCTTCAATGTCGGCACACATATTCCGATTTCAAATGGGCGATGGCTTCTTCAATGTCGGCACACGTGCGACCCGAGATGCGGATTGCGATGTAGTCGTGAGGTGACGGATGAGAAGAGCGAGGCATATCGCGCGGGCTATGCGAATATCTGCGAGATCGGCAAGGAGCGCATTCGCCGTGCGGGGGCGAAGATCGCGGCGGAGGCGGGCGAGAAGGCAGCAGGGCTTGACCGCGGATTCCGCTGTCTGCGGCTCGACACGAGCAATATGACCGATGTCTACTACGCGCCCGATGCGGTGACGCAGGACGGGCTTTTCGCGCAGGTGGACAATGTCAAGGCGGATCGCACGCCGGAGGATCTGCTCGTTCAGACGATGCTCGATCTCGGCATCCTGCTCTCGGAGTCGATTGCGGTGGAGGAGATCGCGGGGAAACGTGTCTTTAACGTTGCGGACGGCTTCCTCCTCGCGTGCTTTGACCGTGATGTGACGGACGAGACGGTGACGGCAATCGCAAAGCGAAAGCCCTACTATGCGGTGTTCCGTGATGCCTCGATGGCGGACGACAGTGCGCTGACGAACTTCGACCAGCTCTTTGCGGCGTACAGCCCCTCGACGGTGCGAAAGGTACTCTGATGTTTTCTGTCAAAACTCTCAGCAGTGCTGAGAGTTTTGATTGCATGGTGAAAGGCTAGGTGGATAGATGACTCGTGATCTGATGGTCGGACATAATGCTTCCTACGAGGAAATGATATCTATGATCGAGCGTTCGCATGATCGAGCCTTCCGCGCCGTGAATCGGGAATTGATCTCGCTGTATTGGGATATTGGCGCATATATCAGTGACAAAGTTCGGCGGGAAGGCTGGGGAAAGTCTGTGGTTGCCGATTTTGCTGCCTTTGTTCAGCAGGAACGACCTGAAATCAGGGGCTTTTCTGCACAGAATATTTGGCGTATGAAGCAGTTTTATGAAACCTATGAAGGAAATGAAAAACTCTCAGCAGTGCTGAGAGAAATAAGCTGGACGAATAATCTCATCATTATGTCGCGTGTGAAAAATGATGATGCAAAGATATTTTATATTCAGCTGATTCAAAGATACGGATATTCTTCGCGTGAGCTTGAGCGGCAGATTGATAGTATGCTCTATGAGCGTACAATGCTTTCGGAGCATAGAAATGAACAAGTTCTCACGCAGAAACCGGAGCTGAATGTATTGCGCGACAGCTATGTTTTAGAGTTCCTTGATGTGCCTGTGTTTCATAGGGAAAAAGATTTGCGCAAGGCGATTGTGGCGCATATACGTGACTTTCTTTTAGAGTTCGGTAAAGAGTTCAGTTTTGTTGCAGAAGAGTACCGTATACAGGTTGGAAATAAGGATTTTTACATTGATTTGTTGTTTTTCAATCGGGCATTGCAATGCCTTGTTGCAATCGAACTGAAAGCGACGGACTTCAAGCCTGAGCATCTGGGGCAACTTGAGTTCTACCTTGAGGCTCTTGATCGTAATGTCAAGATGCCTTGTGAAAATCCAAGTGTCGGCTTGATCCTCTGTGCCGGGAAGGATGACATGGTTGTTGAATATGCACTAAGTCGCAGCCTGTCACCTGCGCTTGTTGCTGATTATCAGTTACATCTGCCAAATAAGACCTTACTCATGAAAAAGTTCCGCGAGTTAAGAGAACAATCTGTGATGTATGAGGGGGCAGAACAATGAGGGTTCACTTTACGGTGCAGCCGTACCAGACGGATGCGGTGGAAGCGGTTGTCCACGTGTTCGAGGGGCAGCCGTATAAGGCGCATACGGACTATCGGCGCGATGTGGGAACGGGCGCGGCGCAGGGAAATCTGCTCCGCGTGGAGGAGAGCTATCGCGATGGGGCGTACACGGGGGTAGATACGGCGTCGGATGATGGCTTTCGGAATGAAAAGCTGCATCTGACGAAGGCGCAGCTGCTCGCGAATATCCGCAGTGTGCAGAGCGCACGCAACCTCCATCTGTCTGATACGCTCTCCGCACCGCTCGGCGCGTGTGCGCTCGATGTGGAGATGGAGACGGGGACGGGCAAGACGTATGTCTATATCAAGACGATGTTTGAGCTGAACCGCCGCTATGGCTGGAGCAAGTTCATCGTGGTGGTGCCGAGCATTG
>ERZ773009.1397-NODE-1397-length-16774-cov-26.082481_pt1 | contig 16774 bp, 13 predicted proteins | sample MGYA00580663_ERZ773009 | MGnify/ENA primary metagenome ERZ773009 (study PRJEB29015, sample SAMEA2737969) | human oral metagenome | biome: human oral; feature: human-associated habitat; material: dental | place: China | collected 2026 ... | reverse complement strand
AATGAAAGCTTCCCAAGCTTTAGAGGTGGGTTCGATTCCCATTGCCCGCTCCATAGAGAATGCAGAGCTGTCAGAAATGACAGCTCTTTTTTAAATCAGGGATGCTCGGAAAGGGGACCGCGATGATGAGGCAAAGGAAATCACTGCGGATCTGGGCCGCCCTCGCCCTCCTCTGCGGTGCCCTCCTCTCCGGCTGCGCGTCGACTCTTGCGACGGAGGGCAGCGATCCGTATACGCCGGACGATGTGATCGCGATGGCAGAGGACAAATTCGCCGCTGATCTTTTGCGCATTTTCGCACGCCGTGCTGCCGGCAGATGCCCTGCAACTTCGCGCCGCCGACGGATTTATCGCAGGTCTTGCCGCCGCGGCAGCATCCAGTACAAGCTCCCCGACCGCATCACGAATCGGATGGAGTCCTCCCTGCTGCGCGAGGTGGACTTGGCCGAGGAGAACGAGGCCGCATAAACTGCGCGCTGCATAGCGAATTTTTTGACTACACTTTTTTCTTGCATTTCCCCTGTCTCCGTCCCATAATGAGGGAACGCATTTAGATGGGGGCTTTGCTATGAGAATTCCAATGCGTCAATATATGGCGCTGCTCGGCATTACGATTGCCGCATTTATCTTTAACACATCCGAGTTCATACCGATTGCGCTGCTCATCGATATCTCGGAGTCGTTCTCCATGACGGAGGCGGCGACGGGGCAGATGATCACGATCTATGCGTGGGTGGTCGCGCTGCTCTCGCTGCCGCTCATGCTGCTGACCTGCCGCATGGAGCTGAAGCGGCTCCTACTCCTGATGGTCGCGCTCTTCGGCCTCGGGCAGCTCGTCTCGGGACTCGCGTCGAGCTATGATATGCTGCTTGGCGCACGCATCATCGTCGCCTGCGCGCACTCGATTTTCTGGTCGATTGCCGCACCGCTTGCGACGCGTCTCGTGACGCGCGAGCATCGGCCGATGGCGCTCAGCATGATCGTGACGGGCAGCTCCGTCGCGACGATTGTCGGGCTCCCGCTCGGGCGTGTGATCGGTCTGGCGGCGGGGTGGCGCATGACGTTCCTGCTGCTCGCCGTGGTTGCCGCCATCGCGTTTGTCTATCTCGCGCTTCTCCTGCCGAAACGGGCACCGGGAGAGGGGTTCACCATCGGCGAACTGCCGTCGCTCGTCCGCCAGCCTGCGCTTGCCTGCATTTACATCATGACGGCACTCTTTGCAACGGCGTACTTCACGATGTACAGCTACATCGAACCGTTCCTGCACAATGTCGCGGCGTTCTCGCCCGATCTGATTACGGCGGCACTCATGCTGCTCGGGGTCAGCGGCATCCTCGCGAGCCTCGTTTTCTCCAGGATGTATGGAAAGCGCCGCTTTTTCCTGCTGCGCTGGTGTCTCGTGGGAGTCGCGGTCATGCTCTTGCTCTGGCAGGCGGCATCCATCTCCGTCGGCACGATGATCGTGCTCACGATGCTGCTCGGGGTACTCGCAACGCTCTACAACACGATGTTCCAGGCGGAGGTTCTCGCAACGGTCCCGCGCGACGCATCGACCGTTGCGACGGCGATCTACTCGGGCATCTTCAACCTCGGCATCGGCAGCGGAACGTACATCGGCGGACTCGCGGCGGGGGACGGCCACCTCGCCCACATTGGCTACATCGGCGCGGCGATTGCCGGTGCCGCCGCCCTCCTCTGCCGCTTTGGCTACCTGAGTGCCGTGCAGCCGAGATAACCTCATACACGCACCCCCCCGCCGCATTCGGAGCATACCGAACGCGGCGGGGGTTTTGTAGGAATTCAACGATTCCTTTACTCCGCTGTTTTCTTCCCGCCCATAGTCATGAAGAGGAAGAAGATCGAGAGGACGCAGGAGGCGAGGAGGCTGATGAAGCCGCCCGTCCAGCCGAAGTGGTCGACGACGAAGCCCATGTAGACACCCGCGAACGCGGAGCCGATGATGTAGCCCATGAGCCCGGTGAGGCCGGTCGCGCCGCCCGTTGCAACGCGCGGCACCATGTCCGCCGCCTGCAGCCCAATCATCATAACAGGGCCGTAGATGAGGAAGCCGATCGCGATCAGCGCGAGGTTGTCGACGAGGATGTTGCCGGGCGGATTGAACCAGTAGACGAGGATCGCGATGATGACGAGCGTCATAAAGATCATCGTCGCAGGTGCGCGCCGTCCGCGGAACACGCGGTCGCTCAGATAGCCGCTCACGAGCATACCCGGGATGCCCGCCCACTCATAGAGGAAGTACGCCCAGCGCGAGCTCTCCTTGGAGAAGCCCTTGACCGCGACGAGATAGGTCGGCGCCCAGTCAACGACGCCGTAGCAGATAAAGTAGACGAAGATGTTCGCGATCGCCAGATACCAGAGCAGCTTGTTCTTGATGATGTACTTCATCAGAACTTCTTTCGCCGTCATCTGCCTTTCCATGACGGCGCCGTGCTCCTTCGGATAGTCGTGCTTGTACTCCTCGATGGGCGGCAGACCGCAGGACTGCGGCGTGTCATGCAGGAGGAAGAAGGTAACGAATGCCAGCACAATGGAGATCATCGCCGGGAAGAAGAAGATGCTGTTCCATGTGCCGAAGATGGCAATGCCGAGTGTCGCCAGCGGTGCGATCAGTCCGCCGCCGAGATTGTGCGAGACGTTCCACCGCGACCACCACGCGCCGCGCTCTGTTTGGGAGAACCACGTCACCATGGACTTTGCATACGGCGGGTAGCCCATCCCCTGGAACCAGCCGTTCATGAAGCTCAGGGCGCACATGATCGGGATGCTCGTCATGACCCCCGGCACAACGCCGAACATGAGCGTTACGAGCGCGCTGAGGAGGAGCCCCAGCGTGGCAAAATACTTCGGATTCGAGCGGTCCGAGATGTTGCCCATGACGAACTTGCTCACGCCGTATGCAACCGACAGCATGGTCAGGACAATGCCAAGATCCGCCTTGGAGTAGCCATAGTCCTGAATCATATAGGGCATCGCGAGACTGAAGTTCTTGCGAATCAGGTAGAAGGTCGCGTAGCCGATGAACGTCCCGAGGAAGACCTGCCGTCGGAGCGCCTTGTACCGCTCGTCAATCTGGTCGGCGGGCAGCCGCTCAATGTGCGGCGCCGGTGAAAAAATCGACATATGAATCATCTCCTTTGCAAAATTTTCTATCTCACAGTATAGCGAAGACCAATTTTGCAAACCATCGGCAAAGTTCTGTTTTTCCCTCAGAGTTCTCCCCATTTTTCCATCAGAAATACAGAACCCCACATCAGAAAAAATCCGATGTGGGGTTCTGTTGATACATCTCGGCACACTACTGCAAAAGCCCGTGCCGCAGGGCGAGCGTGACAAGCTCGCTGCGCCGACTGCAGTGGAGTTTCTCGTAGATATGTTTCTTATGTGTGTCCACCGTCTTGACACTGAGATGCAACTGCTCAGCGATCTCCGTGATCGTATACCCGTGGATCAGCTCGTCAAAGACCTCCCGCTCCCGCTCGGTGGGGAGGTAAAAGAATACACCGACCAACACCGCAAGCATTAGTCCCATAAAAACATATCGCCGCTGCATGATACACCTCCTTTGCTGTGTGCAGTATGAGAAACACTCTCTTTGCTTTTCTCTTATTATAGCATATTCCGAAGCAAGAGAAAAAACCTGCCCCACAGAGGGACAGGCATTTTGCATGTACACATCACGTCATCACGCGGTTGAGCAGCGTCTGGTTAAAAAAGTGATATAGATTTCCAAAGAGGGTGAAAATATATCATTCGATTTTCCTCTCTTTCGTAAATACCTTCTTTAACCATTATTCTCTGAATGAGAAAAGTTTGGGGAACTCCCAATTCCAAAGTACTTCTCAAAGAACTTCTGGAGCTTTTCAATGATTGTCAACTTCTTTTGATCGCGATGCCCTCCTCCAAAGCGACTCATAGCAGGCATAATCTTATCAATATCCGTGCCAACCGTTTTTACCTCGCCATCTCGAAAGGTCGCATCAAGGAAGCTTCGGGTCTCATCAGGCTTAAGCTGTTCCTCCTTGATGATTTGCTCCAGATCCTTTTCCCGCTGCTCAGCAACATATTCATTCCACTCACTGACAACATCCTCCACCTCATTGACACGCGCTATGAACAACTCAATGAGCTGTTTTTTACTGCGAAGTTCCGGACTGGCATCTACAGCTTTTTTGATGGTAACAAGAAGCTCTTTATCCTTACGGTGTTTATCATAATATTTCTTCACCAGCATAAGAATATAGTCAATATTGATCTCGATTTGTTTTACCAATTCGATCTCAAAGACAATATCATCCGTAATATCGGCACCTTCGTCATTTCTTCTACGACGATTCCATTCATCATACAAGTCTTGATATTTACCAAGATAGTTTTGAAAATCGCGCTCCGAGAGGATTTCCATCCCCATAAAATCATCGAAGGAAAAGAGCAAATTTCTCATGCGAAGAATTGCCCCAAAGAGTGCGATAAAATCCTTCTGATCCTGCTCGCCGATAATCTTCCTGTCGTCTGCTGGGAATTTTGAGGTCAGATCAGCAATCATAGCCCGATAGCCTGGTACATTTTTCCCATCCGAAGTCTTATATCCTTCATAGTAATCTTTGAAGCTATGCATCAGCACAACACCGCCGGCATTTTTATCTCCGAAAAGAGAGATTGCATCATCGACGCGCTTCTTTAGATTTCGGAAGCATACAATATTGCCAAACGTTTTAATGCTGTTCAAGATACGGTTGGTGCGGCTAAACGCCTGTAGGAGACCGTGCATTCTGAGATTTTTGTCTACCCACAATGTGTTGAGGGTAGTAGCATCAAAGCCGGTCAGGAACATATTCACTACGATAAGCAGATCCAGTTCCTTATTCTTCATACGAAGGGACACATCTTTATAGTAGTTTTGAAATTTATCGCTCGATGTGTCGTAGTTCGTACGGAATATTTTATTATAGTCATCAATAGCAGATTCGAGAAAGTCACGTGACGGCTGGTCGAGCGCCGATGTATCCTCCGAATTTTCCTCGTCCAGAAGCCCATCACCCTCCTCTTCATTTGCAGCATAGCTGTATATCACTGCGATTTTCAGGCTTTTTGCAGGGTCATTGTTAATGATACGGCGAAACTCATCATAATACACTTTTGCCATGGGAACAGAGGATACAGCGAAGATTGAATTAAACCCGGACAGGCGTTGCTTTTGCTTGATCTCCTCAACCTTTCCTCGATCAGCTGAAGCTATCTCGGAAATATTTGTCAAGGTGTTATATATATAGAACCCGCCACTGCGATATGTTTTCTGATCAAAATGATCCAAAATATAGTTTGCAATAAGGCTGACACGTTCCGGTGCCTCAAACGCCTTCTTCCGATTAATATCCCAAACTTCCTCATCATCAATATCGGCATCAATATCCATCGTCTTGATATAGTCCACACGGAACGGAAGGACATTCTTATCGTTGATCGCATCGACGATGGTGTAGGTATGGAGTCGCTCTCCAAAAGTTTGTTCAGTGGTGGCGTAATCGGGTTTCTTGGCGTTGACTGCGGCATTCACGGGGAAAATCGGAGTTCCCGTAAAACCAAACATATAGTACTGCTTGAAATATCGAACGATAGATTTGTGCATATCGCCAAATTGACTGCGATGACATTCGTCAAAAATAATAACGATTTGTCTATCATAGACATCATGCTCCTTGTTCTTTTTAATAAATGTGGAGAGTTTTTGAATTGTTGTGATAATAATATGCGATTTGGAGTCAGAAAGCTGTTTCTCTAAAATCTTCGTAGAGGTGTTGCTGTTCGCCGCTCCTTTTTCAAAGCGGTCATATTCCTTCATAGTCTGGTAGTCCAAATCCTTACGGTCTACTACAAACAGTACCTTATCAATGAAAGAAAGCTGCGAGGCGATTCGTGCTGTTTTAAAGGAAGTGAGGGTCTTACCAGAGCCGGTAGTATGCCAAATATAGCCCCCTCCGTCAACACTACCATACTTTTTATAGTTGTGAGCAATCTCGATTCGATTGATGATACGCTCAGTAGCTATAATCTGATACGGACGCATAACCATAAGCATACGTTCCGAAGTAAAGATGCAGTATTTCGTTAAAACATTCAAGAGTGCGTGCTTTGCAAAAAAAGTGTTGGCAAAGTCCATCAGATCAGGAATGACCCGATTGTTGGAATCTGCCCAGAAAGAAGTAAATTCAAAGCTATTGCTCGTCTTCCCCTTCCTCGTTTTCCCTGCGTTCACATCTTTGATCGCGTTAAAGCGCGTACTATTGGAATAATATTTTGTATTTGTGCCGTTGCTAATAACAAAGATCTGCACATACTCAAACAGCCCGGAGCCCGCCCAGAAAGAATCTCGCTGGTATCGATTAATTTGATTGAATGCCTCGCGAATAGCTACCCCCCGTCGTTTAAGTTCGATGTGAACGAGCGGCAGACCATTAACGAGCACCGTAACATCATAGCGATTATCCCGTCTGGCTCCCTCCTCGGTGCCGATCACATACTGGTTGATCACCTGCAACTGATTATTGTGGATATTATTGCGGTCGATGAGTGCAATATTTTTTGACATACCATCATCGCGTTTCAATACCTGGATACAATCCTCTTGGATTATTGCGGTCTTCTCCACAATGCTATCATTTGGATTGGCGATCGCATCAGCAAAGAAGCGCTCCCACTCGGTATCACTAAATTCAAAGTCATTCAATTTTTCAAGCTGCATACGAAGATTCGAGATCAGCTCTTGTTCAGAGTGAATGGTAAGATACGTATAGCCTTGTGTGCAGAGCATACGAATAAACTCTTCTTCCAATTCTGCCTCACTCTGGTAGAAGTTGGAGGATTGCTGTATCGGCTCATATTCAGTTACAACGGTATTTTCATTGGTTTGTACCAGTATATTAAAAGCCCCCATCGTTTTTCCTCCCACGATGCACCTGTTTAATTGATACGGTTCAGATAGGAGTTCTGCCCCACAGACGTGCTTTAGCCCCCGCCATTTCTGCGCTATTGATACGATTATCTAAAATCCCCTGCACAAGTCTGAAAAGCGCCGGATATTTACTGATCCCCTCATTTTCATCAAATTCTCCATGAACCACATTGCTTAATTCTCCAAACAGTCTATATCCATCTTCGGAAAATTCTTGTGGAATAAAATCGGGTTTTCCTTCACAAACTCGATTCAAGACTTCCCTAAAATTAACGATCTTATTATTTTTATCATATATGCAGATAGAGTTTTCATCTGCTACTCTATATGTAATCGTTTCAAATACTTTTCTTAAATATATAATAGCACCCGCACCCAAATCTTCCTCAAACGCGCGTTGTGCCTTTTCCAGCGATGCAGAATATTCTCCATATCTCTCATTACTTGGATGCACATCTTCTGTATATCGAATAATCCTTTTTATCAATCTTACTTTTGGGGCTTGAGACATAATATCGCCTTCGATATCCACAAGAAACCATGCGGGAACACTTGCCTTACAGGCAGAACATGCAAGGCGAGTATCAATACTCATCAACGATTTTGTGATTCGAACCATTTGTATATTAGGGGATGACAAGAATGTTCTAGTATCACCGCATTTTTTGCAATAAAAATTACAAGCAATTTGACCAATGTTTATTTTCCTCGGTGTTCCCAAGGACGGAGACTTTTTCCCTAAGAACTTATCAACTTGTTCATAGTCAATTGAAGGGGTTTTTGATAGATAATCACCTAATCTCATATAGCCTCCAATATTTATCAAACTTACTTGCGTCGAAATGTCAGTAGCTTATCACGATAATACTCATATTGTTGTCTGCGTGCTTCGATTTCGGCAGGTAAGCCGATGGTGAGGTCGGTGCAAATTGCCTCAAAATTATCCAATACATCAACAATTTTCAACTGATCTTCCATTGCCGGAACGGGTACAGGGAACGCATTCAGCATTGGACGTCTGATAGAAGCTACTGAACCTTGATACATCGTTTTCTCTATATACGAGAAAAACGTAGCCCGCATGTAGTGAAAATAATATTTCGGTAACACATCAGGAGACGTAATATGAATTCGATAGGCCCGTTGATGCAAAGCATATTTTCCTTCAACATAGTGAAAAACTTTTCCAACACCGACACCATCTCCAGCGGTAATAACCGCAGTTTCATCATATTCATAATCATTTTTCCGGCGTGGTTCCTGAGAGCGAACATAAAAGGGGTATAAGCCCTCATCAAGAGCCTCATTGGTATTACTGCTCCCGGTACCAATGTCAGCAATAGATTCCAAGGGCACAATTTTAACAGGCTCATCAAATTCCAACAACGTATTCCGATAATACTCATACTGCTCTTTTCTTGCTGTAAGCTCCGCTGTAAGCTCCGCTGTAAGCTCCGCTGTAAGCTCCGTGAAATTGTCCAAGATATGGACAATTTCACGCTGGATTTCGAGAGAAGGAACAGGAATTTTGACTCTATTGAGTACAGTTTGTGTTAAACTAGGAACGCCCCCAGCCGTATTCAGTTTTTCTAGATGCTCCCGTAACAAACAATGATATACATATCGCGGCAAAACAACATTTGTATCAATTATTGTGTAAAATATGGTGTCTACATTCCAAAACGGTTTTTCTACATAATATAGTTTGTCCAGAGATCCTTTTCTAGGAATCAATATCGTTGGCTTATCATACACACAGGTATCAATATATGCCATGATTCCACCAGACCCATATACAGGAATGTCACCTTGACCGTATTTTTTATAATCACTTCCATTTTTGATGGTAAGAATATCCTTTAATTCTTTATATTCCGCTCCATTTGAGCAAAAATATTCCATCAAAGTTTCAAGTTTGCTCATCATCTTTACTCCTACTAGCTCGCTCTTTCTTTTTAAAATCAGTAAGAATCAATGATTGCATTTTACATTTCTTGCAACCATAATCACTGTGAGCACCAAGATAATACAATTTTACAATTTCTGAATGATCACATTCAGTGATGTGACACTTTGGTTCACTCTTTTCAAAATCCTCTTCCTGCATTTTTTCCATTTTTACTACTCCCCCTCAATCTCGGCAATGATTTTATCAATCTTCTCTCGAAGGATGTGTTCCCGTGCCACGATTTCCTTGATTTTAGCATTGAGCTCATTGATATTGATTTTTTTCCGTTTACCTTCCTGTTTTACATAGGCACTGACAGAAAGATTGTAGTCTTGCTCCCTTACCTCATCATAGGTTGCCAGTTTGCAGAAATACTGCCTGTCTTCTCGTTTGGTAAAGGCATTAACGATATGATCAATGTTTTCAGGTGTAAGTCTATTATTGTTCGTTACCTTAACGTATTCGTTACTTGCGTCGATGAAAAGGACATTATTATCGATTTTTCCCTTCTTCATCACCATAATGGAGGTGGCAATGCTCGTCCCAAAAAATAGATTTGATGGCAACTGGATAACACAATCCACAAAGTTGTTATCTATCAAATACTTCCTGATTTTTTGCTCTGCACCGCCACGATACATAATCCCGGGGAAGCAGACGATTGCTGCCGTCCCACTGGCAGATAGCCAAGAAAGCGAGTGCATGATGAACGCCATATCAGCCTTGCTCTTTGGGGCAAGCACCCCTGCAGGAGAAAATCGCGGATCATTGATCAGAAGGGGATTTGCATCGCCTTCCCATCGAATGGAGTAAGGCGGATTGGAAACAATGAGATCAAAGGGCTCGTCATCCCAATGGTGTGGATTGATCAACGTGTCATCACAAGCAACATCGAATTTATCCGGAGCAACATCGTGAAGAAAGATATTGATGCGGCATAAATTATAGGTCGTAATATTGATTTCCTGACCAAAGAAACCAAGCCGCACACCGTCCTTGCCAAGGACTTTGATCGCTTTTAGCAGGAGGGAACCGCTGCCGCAAGCCGGATCATAGGCTTTATTGATCTTCTTTTTTCCAACTGTGCCTAGGCGCGTCAGAAGTTCCGAAACATCAGCTGGCGTGAAAAATTCTCCCCCGGACTTACCCGCATTAGAGGCATACATGGACATTAAATATTCATAAGCATCACCGATGGCATCCGCATGATTGCTATCGACGGAGCCAATCTCCATAGAAGCAACGCCATTAAGCAATTTAGCAATGCGCTCGTTACGCTTCGCAACGGTACTGCCAAGTTTGTTGCTGTTTACATCAAAGTCATTAAAAAGCCCAACAAATCTTTCTTCAAAGAGAGTCCCCTTGGACGATTCTTCAATATGATGAAAAATTCTTTCCAATGTCTCATTCAAATTGGCATCATTGGCGGCATTGGCGCAGACATTCACAAAAAGTTCGCTAGGCAGGACAAAAAAACCTTTTTCTTGAATCAATCCGGTACGCGCTTCCTCAGCCTCTTCATCAGATAGTTTCGCATAATCAAACTCAATATTTCCAGCTTCAATCTCGCCCTTGTTAATATAACGCGTCAGATTCTCAGAAAGATAACGATAGAACATCGTTCCCAGAACATAATTCTTAAAATCCCAGCCATCAACAGCACCTCGAAGATCATCCGCAATCGCCCATATTGAACGATGCATTTCTTCACGTTCCAGCCCCTTTTTCGTATTTACAGCCATCTTGAAAATCCTCCTAATTCTTCATTTTCAAGTATATCTACTTTTATTATAACTCGTAGCTTCCTCAAATCAATGACGCTTCTTTACTGTACCTATTGTAGTATTCCTCTCCAATTATAACATAGTGTTAAAAATAGAAAAGGATGTACAAAAATAAAAATTTCTGCACTATCCCAACTCTTTCTAAAAGAAATACTCCTCTATCGCAGGAAGCGCGCGATATCATGAACGGGAAAGTCGAGCCAAAGCGCTGCCCGTCACTATCCGCCCTGATGGACGATCTGGATGCGGAGGATGCCGATGCTTGATCTCGTCACCACCGCACAGTTCCGCAAGGACTTAAAACGGCTGCGAAAACGCGGGGCAGATATTCGTAAACTCGATGGTGCTCTCAAAATACTCTGTGCGGAAAAACCGTTACCCGAAAGATATCGGGACCATGTGCTCGTGAGCGACTACATTGGTTTTCGAGAGTGTCATATCTCACCGGACTGGCTGGTCGTATATGCTGTCGATAAAGGGAAACTGATCCTGACTGCCTCCCGCACAGGCTCTCATGCGGATCTCTTCCAGCCGATTCTTTGGGATCGGCTTTTTCTTTTGTTGTTTTACGCTGATGTACCTTCATATGGCACGTTTTCATCTCTAAAATCAGAGGAGCCCGCCCCTGCTCCCCTGTTCAAAAAGAGAGCAGAGACGGGCTTTTTTCATTGTATTCTGTTACTCCGTCAGTGTCTTTGCATAGAAGTCCTCGCGCGCCTCGGGGCTCATGGTCATGTAGTCCTTTGCGAGGGCGCTGATCCAGGAACCGTAGGCGGGGTTCGGGAAGACGATGTACTGTGTGCCGAACTCCTCCTGCGCAGCGTCGATGGCGGCATTCCGCGCGGCGCGGTTCATGCCCTTCGTCCCGAGCGGGAGATCGCCCGCGTTGTCGCCCATGTAGACGACGACATCGTAGTCCTCTGTGATCCGATCAAAGCGCGGCTGCTTGTCGCTCATCTTCCGATCCTCCATGAGGAGGACGTGCTCCGCGTCCACGGAGGGGAAGCCGAGTGCCTTGAGGTTCTCGATGGTCGGCTCGTAGTTGACCTCGCTCCAGCGGTTGCTGACGTAGAATATCGCAACGCCGCGCCGCGCGACCTCGCGCAGGAACTCTGCCGCGCCCGGCATGGCCTCGGAGCGAGCCTCGTGCACGGTTCCGCGCCACCAGAGCGCATCGTAGCGGCCGTTGCCCGCGGCGGCAGCCTCTGCCATGGCACGCGTGTTGTCCGTGACGGTCTCATCGCAGTCGAGGACGATGGCGAGCGGTTTGCCGCTGCGGCCTGCAGGATCCGTCTGCGCGCGGTCGATTGCCATGAGCGCCGCATTGTAGCCCTGATAGCAGAGCGCGCGGTACTCCGCCGAGGTACGCATCCAGAGGAGCGCCATATACTGTGCATCGGCGAGCTGCTGTGCGCTTACTTCCTCCTCAGTCAGCGGCAGAGGCATCGGTGCGTCCTGCGGGTTTGCCGCGTGCGCCGCGCTGCTTGCCGCCGTCACGGTCGGTGCAGCATAGCCCCATGCGCTGCCGCCGAGCAGGAATGCTGCACAGCCGAGCGCGAGTGTTTTCTTCCACTGATTCTTCCACTGGGTGTTCCATGTGTTCATAGTGAGATGCTCCTTTTCCTAAGGAATCACTGAATGTATCAGCGATCCCTATATCAAAATTTTCAACCTATTATAACATATTTTTTGAAATAAAAAAGAAGCTGCTTGAAAAACAGCCTCAAAAATGTGCCGCTCAACCATCTTCACTTGGAATATCCGCATCACTGCGCGTGCCCTGCACACAATAACACTTCTCCCACATCGAAATTTACATGAATCCTCCTCTGCTTTTCATAGACCCTGCCGCTGCGTACAAGGATTTTTGCTCACGCAGAGCGAATAATCAGGGTGATATTGCTCTATACTTAAAGGAGGAAATATGATGAAACGATTTCTACTGCCTGTATGCACCGCGCTCCTCTGCTCCATTGCCCTGCTCCTCGGCACGGGAACGGCGTCCGCCGCAAAACAGGTCCCGCTGATTGACGGCATGGCGCCCATCGGTCTCTCGAATATGATCACGTTCGTGCTGAGCCCGGAAAAACGCGAGGCTCAGCTGGCTGATATCCGTTGTATTAAGTTGCCCGACAGCGAAGGGTATGCGTTATACGCAGCCCATTCGCACGATGACGTTCAAATGCTTTTTCAGACGAAGGGGAATGACATCTATGCTGCCTCCGCCGTATTCAAGATATTGGACGATCGGGCGGTCAAGGCCGCGCAGCAGCTGGTCTCCTCGGTCTGCATCATTGCCGGCATGACGGAAAAGGATGTCTCTGCACTATCAGAGAACGAAGACGATGGGCAACATTTCAGCCTCGGCAGCGTGTTCTGCAAAACGACCCAGCGCCGCATTCAAATGACAATGGAGTTGGTCAGCGGATCAAACGCACGCATCAACGTGACTGCATACGACGAGTGAGTGCACACGGCATGGAGGAAACGCACAGGAAAGGATGCCTGTATCCACCCACACGCACGGATTCATTTCCGAATATGCAGGAGTATTTCCTCTTTACATCGAACTTATAAGCAGATACGTTAATTCAGCACCACAGAAAGGAGCGCCTCATGCTCTGCCGCACGTTGTTCTGCGCCCTTGCCGGCGCATTCCTCCTCATCCTGCCGCTCGCATCCGCAGCGAATGCGATGGCGCCGGAGGAGCAGGTCGAACAGATGATGATATCACGCGGCCTGCCCTTCGTTGTGCGCGAGACGCACGCCGATCTGTCGGGAGCGGCGCTCTCCCTCGCCCAGCACACGGACACCGAGGAGAATTGGCTCATCTGCACGGTCGGCGACACGGTCTTTGGTGCGCCGATGACCGCGGATCTCTACCGCACAGGCATGCTCACGGACGCGTACGGAACCACTCCGCCCGCCATCTTTGAGAGCTGTTTCTTCCAAGACGCGCACGACGATGCGGAGCACTACGACGCCCGCATCGTGTCGGAGGAGCACAACACCGCCATCCATACCTTCTTCTCACTGCTGCCGGGGCTGCGCAAGAAGATTGAGGGCAACTTTATCAATATCTGACTCCCAACGCCTGCACAGGCCCACCGCCTTTTCCGAACAAGGTCAGCCGCGTTTACTGCAGTGCGCGGCTGAAATGATGGACTCCTCCAAAAAAGTGCTGCTGCACGAAGTTTTCCGGCTTCGTACAGCAGCACTTTTCGTTATACTATCAAAGGCACTGCGGCGCCTTTTTTCACGTCGATGATGCCCTTGTCAGTCAGTTTGAAATACGGGCTGACGGGCAGCGGAATGGTGCTCAGGGACATGATGACATTGTCGTGGCGATAGCCACAGTCCGCAAGGACACGGCGAACATGCGCGATCTGCTCGCCGAGGACGGGGAGCGGACGGTCAGAGAGGATGCCCGCGATCGGCAGCGGCGCAAAGGCCTGCACACTGCCGTCCCGCACCGCAGCAAACCCGCCCTGCGCCTCAATGACGGCGTTCGCCGCCGCCTGCATATCCGCCGCGGTCTGTCCGAGGACGAGCAGGTTGTGGCTGTCGTGCGCATAGGTGGTCGCCGCCGCGCCGCGCGTGAGCGCTGTCCCGCCGACGAGCGCCATGCCGCAGCCGCCATTTTTGCCGTGCCGCTCAAAGACACAGGCAAGGTTGTAGGGGCTGCTCTCCCAGTCGATCACGCCGCCGCGCACGGGCAGCTCTGCCCGCCCCTCCGCGACAAAGGTCGTATGCTCCTGCACCTCGAGGATGCGGCAGAGCACCGTCCCCTCCGCGATCGGCGCACGCAGGACGAAGTTCTCGGCACTGCGCGGCGCCAGATGCACGCTGCGGTAAAAATGCGCGGGGAACGACGTGTCCCGTTCCGGCTCCTCCCACGCCTCGCCGCGCGCAAAGACCTGCCGTCCCGCGCGCCAGACGCTCTCGATGGCAAAGGCCCGCAGATCCGAGAGCACGACGAAGTCGGCGATGCGGCCGGGGGCAATCGCGCCCTTATCCCGCAGTCCCATATGCTGCGCGGGTGCATAGGTCGCCGCATAGACCGCCTCCTCGGGCGCAAGGCCGAGCTCCATGCTCCGCCGGACGAGGTGGTTCAGCTGCCCGCGCCGCATGAAGTCATCCGGCATCGTGTCGTCCGTGACGAGGGCAAAGCGCCCCGACAGACGGTTCTCCATGAGGTAGTCGAGGAACTCTTTCTTCAGTGTCTTTTCCTGCAGCTGGATGAACATTCCATTTGCGGCGCGCTGTGCGAGCCCCTCGAGCGACTGATCCGTATGATCGGAGCGGATGCCGCGGCAGAGGAGCTGCGCCAGCTCCCACCCGACGAAGCGCGGGCAGTGCCCCTCGATTGAGAAATCCGGCCGGCCGTACTGAATCTGGCGGATCAGACGATTCGTCTTGGAGTGCGTATCCGCAATGACCTCGCGGCAGTTCATCACCTCGCCGAGGCAGATCACCTGATCCATGTGCATGAGCGCCTCGACATCATCGTTCTCGATCGCGGCACCCGCCGTCTCGAGCGCGTCGTTCGTCGACGGAACGGACGAGGGGATGGCGATGCGAACGTCGCAGGGGCCGTCCTGTGCACTCTGCATCAGCGCGCGGATGCCCACGAGACCGAATACATTTGCGATCTCATGCGGCTCCGCGATGAGCGTCGTCACACCGCTGCGTACCGCGCCGTTCATAAACGTCCGCGGCGCACACATCGTGCTTTCAATGTGCATATGGCAGTCGATCAGCCCGGGGATGACGTACTGCCCCGCGAGATCGACCGTACACCTCGGTGTGAGCGGCAGTTCGTCCATGCCGACATAGGCAAAGCGGTCACCGCTGACGGCAATATTGCCCGGGATGAATTTTTTGAGATAGCTGTTGTAGACCTGTCCGCCGGTCAGCAGGATGTCGATGTGCATAGCAGCCTCCTATTTCACGCCCGCAATGGCGTAGAAGTAGTATGCGAGCAGGAGAGCGAGCAGATAGTGCCCCTTGTGCAGCTCATTCATGCGCCCTGCGGCGAGCTTCATGAGGACAAATGCGATGAAGGCCACAGAGATGCCGTTGGCAATGTTGAACGTATACGCGGTAAAGGCGATGCAGAGGAACGCGGGAATGTACTCGGAAATATCCGTATAGTCAAGGTTGCGCATCCCCGCCATCATGCTGACGCCGACGTAGATGAGGACAGGCGCCGTCGCAGCCGCGGGGATCATCAGCGCGAGCGGCGTCACCGCGAGAGTGAGCAGGAAGGCGACCGCCGTCGTACACGCCGTCAGTCCTGTGCGCCCGCCTGCCTCAACGCCTGCACCGGACTCGAGATAGGTGATGAGCACCGGAATCGTGAAGAAGGAGCCCACCGTCGCGGCGATGGAGTCGACATGAAAGACCTTGTCGAGCCCCGGCAGATCGCCGTTCTTGTCGAGGAAACCCGCCTTGCCGCCGATGCCGATCGCCGTGCCGAAGCTCGAGAAGAAATCCGGCAGGAAGAACGCGAAGAGGAACGGCAGGTACTGCAGATCAAGCGCACCCGCAAGATCGAAATTGAAGAAGATCGGCGCGATGCTGTCCGGCATGCGCAGAATGCTCTCCGGGATCTTCGTAATGCCCATCGGGATGCCGATGACCGTTCCCGCGAGAATGCTGATGAGCGCGGCGCCGCGCACCTTGCGCGCCGTGAGCATAAGGAGAATGACGAAGGTGATCGCCGCGAGGATAACGACGGGCTGCGTGAGATCGCCGAACGAGAGCGCGACCTTTTTCGCATTGACCGCGAGCAGCTTGGCATTGCGCATGCCGATCACGGCGAGGAAGATGCCCACGCCTGCACTGATTGAGATCTTGATACCGCGCGGTATTGTCATGACAATGAATTGACGAATGCCAAGCACCGTAACGAGGATGAACAGCACGCCGCTCAGAAAGACAATCGCGCTCGCAACGCTGATCGGCACATTTTGGAGCTGTACCATCGTGATCGAGAAGATCGCGACGCTGCCCATGCCGGGCGCGAGGGCAAACGGGCGGTTCGTATAGAGCCCCATCGCCATCGACGTAG
>ERZ773009.1392-NODE-1392-length-16817-cov-7.200931_pt1 | contig 16817 bp, 12 predicted proteins | sample MGYA00580663_ERZ773009 | MGnify/ENA primary metagenome ERZ773009 (study PRJEB29015, sample SAMEA2737969) | human oral metagenome | biome: human oral; feature: human-associated habitat; material: dental | place: China | collected 2026 ... | reverse complement strand
TCCAGCCCGAACCGTGGTTCGCCATGGTCTCCATGCGGCCCTTGCGGGCGGCCATCAGCTGCGTCACCGCGCCGAGGTATTCCTCGGGGATGTCGATCGTCATGCGCTCCATGGGTTCGCTGAGGACGCCGTCGATCTCCTTGGTGACGACCTGCGGCTTGCCGACGGTGAGCTCGAAGCCCTCGCGGCGCATCTGCTCCACGAGGATTGCCAGCGCGAGTTCGCCACGGCCCTGGACCTCCCAGGCGTCGGGGCGCTCGGTGGGCAGGACCTTCAGGGACACGTTGCCGATGAGCTCGCGGTCGAGGCGGTCCTTGACCTGACGGGCCGTGACCTTGGCGCCCTTGACGCGGCCAGCCATGGGCGAGGTGTTGATGCCGATGGTCATCGAGATGGCCGGGTCGTCGACCGTGATGAGCGGGAGAGGACGCGGATCATCGAGGTCGACGAGGGACTCGCCGATCATGATGTCCTCGATGCCGGCGACCGCGACGATGTCGCCGGGGGCAGCGGAGTCGGTGGACACGCGCTCGAGGCCCTCGGTGGCCAGCAGTTCGGAGATGTGGACGCGCTGGATCGTGCCGTCGTGGCGCGCCAGGCCCACGTCCGCGCCCTTCTTGAGGGTGCCGTTGTGGATGCGCAGCAGGGCGAGACGACCCAGGAACGGCGAAGCGTCCAGGTTGGTGACGTGTGCCTGCAGCGGCATGTCCTCGTCGTAGGAGGGGCCGGGGATGCGGTTCAGGATGGTCTCGAACAGGGGCTCAAGGTCCTCGGTGGGCAGCTGGCCGTCGCCCGGGTTCTCCAGGGAGCACTTGCCGGCCTTGGCGGAGGCGTAGACGACGGGGACGTCCATGAGAGAGTCCACGTCGATGTCGATGCCCTCATTCATGAGGTCCTCGCCCAGGGAGAGCAGCAGGTCGGTGGTCTCGGAGACGACCTCTCCGATGCGCGAGTCGGGGCGGTCGACCTTGTTGACGACGACGATGACGGGCAGGTGAGCCTGGAGGGCCTTACGCAGCACGAAGCGCGTCTGCGGGAGCGGGCCTTCGGAGGCATCGACCATGAGGACGACGCCGTCGACCATCGACAGGCCACGCTCAACCTCGCCACCGAAATCGGCGTGGCCAGGGGTGTCGATGACGTTGATGGTGACGCCATCTTCCAGGCCGAGAGCCTGTGCGGCGGGGCCGCGATAGTGGACGGCGGTGTTCTTCGCGAGAATGGTAATGCCCTTCTCGCGCTCGAGATCGCCGGAGTCCATGACGCGCTCACCGGTCTTTTCGACCGTGTCACGCTCGGAGAACGCTCCGGACTGCCAGAGCATTGCGTCAACCAGCGTGGTCTTTCCGTGATCGACGTGTGCGACGATCGCGACGTTTCGCAGGTCGGGACGCGTGGACATATGTGGACTCCTCAAATGTGGATACAGATTTATGCGTGTTGGGGGTGAGCACGTCGCGAAGACGAGCGGTTCGAACCGATTTCACGCGCATACGTCTTCAAGAATATCGGCTCAACGACGGGCAATGCGATCCCCACCCTGCGAATTCCACCACGTCACGGTCATCAGGTGGCCATCTCAGCGACCTCCGGCCGGTCTATTTGCTCGATAACAAGCGATGGCGTTTACTGAATACTATGACTGACATCGCGACGCTCAGCGCAGAGGTTTCCGCGGCCTCGACCCTTGTCACCCCCTTCGGTGCACACCTCTTGTCATGGTGCCCCACCGGCCATTCCGATGTCCTGTGGCTTTCCTCCCGCGCGGTGTTTGACGGCACGAAGGCGATCCGCGGCGGCATCCCCCTGTGCCTCCCCTGGTTCGGCAGCCCCGCCGATTCCCCGACGAGGCCGGGGGACGGCGCAGGTGCGCACGGCTTTGCCCGCACGTCGCTCTGGACGCTGCGCTCGAGCACCCGGCCCGCGGACGACGCCCCAGCCTCGTTTTCCTTCGAGCTGCACCACACGGGCGAAACCTCCTTGCTCTATCCCCATTCGTTCTGCGCACGCCTTGACATATCCGCGGGGGACGAACTGAACGCAACCCTGACCCTCACGAATGAGGACGACCACCCCTTCGCGATCGAGGCGGCCCTACACACCTACCTGCACGTCGGTGACGTCGAGGACGTGACGGTGGAGGGATTAGACGGCGAACGCTACTACGACAAGGTCCGCGAGCGCTATGCCACCCAGAGCGGCGACATCACCTTCATTGGCCCCACCGACCGCGTCTACACGTCCACCCAGCAGGTCCAGGTCGTCGACCCGAAGCTGGGCCGACGCATCATCGTGGACAAAAACGGCTCAGGTTCGACGATCATGTGGAACCCCTGGTCGCAGGGCGCGGCCACCTTGAGCGACATCGGTGAGGGCGAGTGGCAGAACTTCGTGTGCGTCGAGACGGCGGCCGTGCGCGAGCGGGCGCTCACGCTATGGCCGGGACATCCCCACATCATGACGCAGACGCTCGCCGTGGAGTCACTGGACTGACCGACCCACGGGTAGGATTAGCCCCAGCTACGACCAGAAAGGCCCTCATGGCTCTCACTTCCGCGATCGCGTCCGCGTACCTGTCCATTTCCCGGTGGAAGCTCTCCACGCAGCCTCTGCCGGACAAGGTCATCGTCATTGGCGCTCCGCACACCTCGAACTGGGACGGCGTTTTCATGGCGATCTCCATGTGGAAGTCCGGGCGCACGTTCTCCTTCCTGGTGAAGGATTCCGTTGTCAAGGCACCGGTGCTCGGCTGGTTCGTCAAGAAGATCGGCGCCGTCCCGGTGGAGCGCAGCGCCGCGCACGGCCTCGTCGACCAGGTCGCTTCACGCATTCGCGAGGCGGACTCGTTCACGCTGTGCATCACTCCAAAGGGCACGCGCTCGCGCCGCGACTTTTGGAAGTCCGGGTTCTACCGCATCGCGATGGAGGCGGGCGTGCCGATTCAGCTCGGCTTCATCGACCGCAATACCCACACGTTCGGCTGGGGTCCGACATACCAGCTGACGGGTGACGTGCGCGCCGACATGGAGGTTATCCGCGCGTTTTACGCGGATAAGGCGGGCATTCGCCCGGAGAAGACGTCGGTTCCTCGCCTGCGCGCGGAGGACGAGGCCGCATGAGGTGTGTGCGAGCGTTGCTCGGTACCGCAGGGGCTCTCGCCTTGACCGCGGGCGGGAGTGCAACGCTCGCCGACAACCCGACGCAGATCCGCCTGACCGAGGTCTACGAAATGACACCCGGCGTGAGCGCAACCCATCAGGTCACGCTGGTGACGGATCAGGCACTCATTGGCGAGCAGTGTCAGTCGATGGGCACGGCCGCCAAGGCGACGTCTTCTCTCCTCGTGACGGTCGACGGCGTGGACGGGTGCTGTTTCACGTGGGACCTTGAGGACGGCGGCGCCGAGGTTGTCTCCGTCGACGACGGCGGGGTGTTCCACTTCGAATCAACGTCGACGCGTCTCCTGGAGGGCTTCGCCTCCCCCGATGCTTCTGCTTCCATCGAGTCCGTCACTCTGATCGCGCATAGCTCCGTCATCGTCGAGGCCTCGAACGACGGGCAGATCACCACCCCCGGGGCATCGACGAAGACGGACGCGAGCACGGTCACCTGGCGTGGCGTCACCGGCAACGTGAGCGCGACGGGCACCGTTGACGCCGACGCGCCCACCGCGGCCTCCTCCACCGGCCCATCACCGTCGGCGCCCGTTTCAGCGTCTTCTTCATCCCCGCGGGAACGCGAGCACACCTCCACCGCACGGTCACTGACTCCGATTATGGCGATCACGGCTGGTGTCCTTGCGCTGGCCGTTATCACCGGTCTCGCGCGACGATCGGCGCGTTCGCGCCGGGCGGCTGCCGACGCGCAGTTCGACCGTGATGCTACGCTGCGCGAGGCACAGCGACGTTCCGCTTCCGCACGAAAGAGTGCTGCCACCCCCTACGGGAGGCGGTCTCTCGCGCCGCCCTCGTCAACGTCCGAGGAGAATGCATCCGCGAGCGCGCAGGCCCGCGACCGTTCTGACGCGCAGTCGGGCGCTGAACGCTTTTCCCCACCCGACCACTCCTAGTCGGCCATAGACCACAGTGGCCCCGGCCTCGGGGACGAGGTCGGGGCCACTTGTCGATGGATCAGCCGATGTGGAAGTAGCGCTGCACAAGCTCCTCGACAGAGACACGCGAGTCCGCCAGGTCATCACGCAGGTGTTCGTCACCCAGGTCGATGAGGCGGGACGCCCACGAGTCGATGAGGCCCGACGGGAAGACGTCCTTCGCTTCGTAGTTCTCGCGTTGGGCGAGAAGCCTGTCGGCGGCCTCGAAGCAGGAGGCCGGCAGCTGGTCGAGGCCGGGGGTCTGCGATGCGTCGCCGTCGACCTTGCGCTCACGCGCGTACTCTTCCATGCCCGGCTCGGTCAGGCCAATACGCGCGGCGACGGCGATGCCGGCGAGGAGCAGGTGGACCGCTGCGGACCCGTCGGGGCTGCGCAGCTCCACCGTCTGAGAGTCATTGGGCAGGTCGGCGATCGGCGGCTCGATGGGGTTGGCATCACGGAACATCGAATCGTCGATGTTCTGCCAGCCGAGAGGTACGCGCACCAGAACGGAGCGGTTGCGGTCGCCCCAGCAGATCGAGGTTGGCGCCTCCTGATGGGGAACAAGGCGCAGGAATGAGGTGGGGACGGTGTTACCAAACGCTGTGAGCGATGCTGCGTGCGACAGGTAGCCTCCGATCACCTTGAGCGCTGTGTCCGTCAGGCCAGATCCCGTCGAGAACTGGTTGACGCCGTCCTTGACGATGCGGGTATGGAAGTGCATGCCCGATCCGGCTTGCCCCACGGCAATCTTCGGCGAGAAGGAGACATGAATGCCATAGGAATGGGCAACTTCGCGCAGCACCCACTTGGCGAGCACCATCTGGTCGGCAGCATCCAGCGCATCGACGGGTAGGAACTCGATCTCCTGCTGAACCATCTGACGCCCGTCGGCGACGAAGTTACCGACCTCGGAATGGGCGTACTTCACCGAGCAACCGATGGCAACGAGGTGCGCGAGAGTCGCCGTGCGCACGTCCTCCCACTTAGAGAAGGGCCCGGATTCGTGGTAGCCGCGCTGAGGCTCGACGGGGAACAGCTCCTCTTCCTCCGAGAAGAGGTAGTACTCGAGTTCACCGAGGGCCTGCAGCTCGCAGCCCGTCTCCTCCTTGAGCGCTCGCTGAGCCTTCCGCAGGATTTCCTGGGGCGCCGAGGCCAGGGGGCGGCCGTCAACATCGTAGAAGCCACAGAGGATATCGAGGGTCGGGATGTGCGAGAAGGGATTGAGGAATGCGGTAGCCACGCGCGGCACGACATACAGGTCCGAGGAGGTCGCCTCGACGAATGTGAACAGGGAGGAACCGTCGACGCGCTCTCCGAGAGTCAGCACCCGATCGAGGTGGGCCTTGGATTGGATCGCGAAGTTCAGGGTCTTCAGGCGTCCGTCCCCTCCGACGTAGCGGAGGTTGAGCATCTGGATGCCGTTGTCCTCGATATAGCCGATGATGTCGGCTTTCGTAAACTCCTTCGCGGGCTTTCCGAGGGCCTGCACGAGCGGGTTGGGGTTCAGAGACACTGTGTCAGTCGACAGCATGAAACACTCCTCTTTGAGTATGACTGGGTTCACATTATCAGAGATATTGTATCCCTAAATGACAAACCCGACAGTCGGAAGATATTCGCCATTTCCCTCACGATCCAACCAGGCCACCGGCATGCTCATGGCGCGGCCTCCTCATCGACTCCGCACGCACGTTCTGGCCAGTCCCCGTCATGGAGCTCATCATCACCGTCACGGCGCGTTACCGCCTGAATATCCTGCACTGGCATCTAACAGACAATGCAGGCTGGCGTCTCCCAGTACCCGGCTACCCGGCGCTCACATCTGTCGGAGCACAGATTCCACGAGATCCCGCACATTGGTACGACCGCACGTGCGCGCCTCAACGATCGAGCACATGGCGCACATCGCCCGCACACAACGCAGGGCTTCTATTCCGACGCAAACATTCGACACCTCGTTCACTTCGCCGCGCAGCGGGACGTGAGCATCATTCCGGAAATCTCAATCCCATCCGCAGCCGGCGCCACAATCCGCGCATACCCGCACTTGGGCAACCCCGACCTCGTCTCCCTCCAAGAGGACAACTCAACGCTGTGGCCCCTCGCCTCATCCCTCCAATTCGTCGAGGCAGCCTTCCACCACGCGTGCGACCTATTCCCCTCCCCCATCATCCATATCGGTATCCCCTGGACCGACTGGAGCCAGTGGGAACGCGATCGACGGCTCGCAGGGGCAGGCTTAGGCTCGGGACAAGACATTGAGCGCCTCTTCATCGACCGAGCCACGCGAGTCGTCCACTTCCACGGCCGACGCGCAGCCGCATGGGACACGGCAATCCACGCCTACGGCGGCCCACCACCTGGGACAATCCTCCTCTCCTCACGCCACAGCGGAACCGAGAACGAGGATGCAGCCACGTCGGGCGCCTCATGGGTACTCGCAGACTCCGACCTGCTAACCCTCAACCACCCCGCAGCTGACCCCTCGTCACCCCAGTCCCCACTCACCGCGCGCCAGCTCGCTGATCAGCTCCCGCCAATGCTCCACAGCAAGCGACTCAAAGGCGTCGAGGCCGTCGCCTGGTCCACTTCGGTAACGACCCCAGACCTGCTCTTTTACCACCTCCTCCCCAGACTCCTCGTCATCGGCGAAATCGCATGGCACGGGGACGACGCACTCACCTGGGAGCACCTTGCTCCAACGATCGAGCGGGAGATGGCCTACCTGAGACAACACATCCCCTACTGGACTCCGGGGCGACCATGAATGAGGGCCGCGCATCCAACCCGGATACGCGGCCCCATGCCCCCTAGCGGGGCGGAGTTCGGAGCAGGCATGAAGACCGCCCCACTAGGCTTTCACGAACGCATTGACCACTTTTTGAGGCGCTCCGCGAGCGCGCGCGCATCAATATCCAAGCGCTCAGCTTCTGAGGCATCCCCGTGTTTAATCGCGCGCCAGTAGGCAATCTTTGTGCGCAAAAACTCACGACGAAGCTCAATAATCTGCCCCTCCTCCTGGAGGCGGGCATCCTGCTGTTCCAGCAGGGTCACAAACTCGGAGATGTCCCTCTCCCCACCCAGGCCGGAGCGGACATATTCACGCATGTCCGCGATCGACATCCCGGAAGCAGACAGGCACGACACCCACGTCAGCAGTTCAAGATCATCCTCGGTGTATATGCGATGCCCGCTCGAGGCATCGCGCGCAATGGCAGGAATAACGCTGACATCCTCGTAATAGCGCAGGGTGGACGGGGGCAAGCCAACGAGCGCCGCTACCTCCTTAATGGAGTACGTGCGCCCGGAGCCATTTCCTGCCATAGCTTCACCCTAAAAGACCTCAAGCCCTTGAAGTCAAGCGGAACTGCGGGACGTGCATCACGCGCCATGACCTGCAAAAAAGCAAGTTTCCGTGCGAAAGGCCGGAGCGCAACGCAATTGGCCCGTTTGCTCACTCATCAAAGAAGCTCTGCGCGCCTCTGAAAGGACCAAATGGGACACGTTTCATCACGCAAATGTATGTCGAATCGATCCAGAAGCTCACACCCACCGTTGAGGTAGAAGTGCGCGTTTTCCTCGGTCGAGGTCACGAATCCATACGCGCGCCCACCGCGCTTGGCCACATAGTCGGGAAGAACCTGCGAGACAAGCCAACGACCGACACCACGTCCTCGCATCCGCTTATCGACGGAGAGCACCTCGAGATACCACTCGAAGTCACCTTTATCGATCGTCACCTGGTCTGCGGAATCGACAACATCCGAGAACTCTTTCACGAGCAACGGTGGAGCATAGCGAAAGAACTCATACCCCCCACTGAGGAAGCTGCGAATGAATCCAACCTTGCGATCATGCAGGAGAGCCGTGCCTACGACCCGCCCTTCATGCTCAACGACGAGGGCATGACGGACCCGCTGGTACGAATCCGCAAGCATCCGATTGATTGCAGTGACACATTCCGGGTAATGCTTCGCACGGTAGAGGTAAGGCTTGAGCATGATGTGTAAAGGATAGTCAAGGAATCCCTCGGTGATAATTCGTGTCATTTCGGGAATATCGGCACGCGTGGCAGGTCGACACTTCACAGGGCCCCTCCTCAGTTCATCAGTTTTCCACCCAACCAGTCATCGAAAACCTGACCTTAGGTAGATACCTGTCATACTACGTGACAGGACACGATCACACCTTGTCAATACGGGACGTACGCCTTTGACAGCCCGCGCACTTTTATTTGACGACCGATCAGACTAGATCACTACGAGCGCCCCTCGTTGCTTTGTATCCACGAACAGACGATAATCGAGTGGTTCATATCAGGAGGACTGCATGCGATTCTTTCGCGCCCTGTGCGCCACGCTCGGGGCTTTGTTCATCACGTCGACCGTCGTATTCGGCGCTCACGCAGCGGACGCCCCGACCCTATCGGAGGCATACGTCCTCACCAAGGACGGCCAGCTCGTCGACACCTTGACCATCGTCGATCCCTCTCGGACGATGAGCGAATCCACATGCACACCATACGCGGGTAGTTCCACGGACCAGCACGTCGAGTTCGTGACGCGCGACGATGCCACCGTCTGCCACATGCAGCTGATGTACACCCGCGCCCAGGATGAATCCGAGTTCACCCTCCAGAACTCGGGAACATTCGTGCTCTCCGCTCGCACCGACCAGACCCTTGCCGCGTATCGGAAAACGTTCGGTGCTTCCCTCACTTTCGCCTCCGTGTCTCTCAGCGTCGAGGGCGAAGTACAGTCCGCAACATCGGGCGCAGCGACCTCTGCAACAACCGACGAGGGACGAGCACTCTCCGTGTCGACGTGGACGGGCACTGTCCCGCAGGTCATCACGGTGAACGGAACACTTGCTGCCGGCGGGAATCCGTCCGCGTCGGCCGGAGCGAACGCGCTGAAGGATCCGTGGGGCGCAACGCCTGTTCCCGGCAGTCAAGCGCCCTCCGCCAGCTCAGCCCCCGCCTCGTTCGATTCCGATTCCTCTTCGGGCCCCTCTCTCGGGCTGCTGATCGCCTTAATCGTCGGCCTCATCATCATCGTGCTGGTCGTCGTCATCGTCATTTACGTGGTTCGTTCGAAGCACTCGAAGGAGTCCAACCAGGGGGCAGGACAGAGCGCATCTGCGTCCCACGCACGTCGCCCGAGCGCCCCTCAGGGGACGCAGGCCTCGGGGCCTTCCGCTGCGGATCGATCCGCAGACATGTCGCTACGGACTGCCACCGCTCCGGCAGTGGATCAGGGCCGAGAAGCAACGGTTTCGCCCGAGGCAACGCGACGCCCCTCCGCAGCCGATTCGTCTGCGCTCGATCTCGCCTCGCTCCCACAGCCCAAGCCGCGTGATACCGGCTTTGTCTGGCAGCACAAGTCGCGTCCCGAACCTGCTGCTCCCGCGCCCGAGGCTCCCGTTCAGGAAGCGAAGCCTCCAAAGCGCAGGCGCTCGCGCGACGGGCACCGCCCCGCTGTTTTCCCTGCGCAGCCGACACAGCCGATGCAGCCGATGGCTCAGGGGTCGGACGTACCTGCTGCGAACTATGCTCCGGGTTTCCCCCAGGGGCAGGACGCCACTGCGCTTGCCGGTGCCCCCCAGCGTCGCTCCGATCGCTATATGCCCTCAGCTCCAGCAGATCCTGTTCCTGCTCCTGCGGATATTCCGACGCCCGCCCGGGGCATCCCCGCTGAGCAGGTCTCGACGGCCACGGCCCTCACGCACGAGGCCGATGTCTACCACGAGCACCCGACAACTGAGCTGGCACATAGCGAGTCGCGCGTCTCGGCCCCTGTGCCGGCGCCGCCCGCAGACCAAGATGATGCTCCTGCAACAATGCTGATCCCGAAGGTTCGGCATGGAGTCGCACCTGAGCCAGAACCCATCGTTGTTCCTCAGCCCGAACCAGAGCCGATCGTCATCCCCCAGCCCGAGCCGGAACCCCTTGTCGTCCCGGAACCGACCGTCGTCCCTGAGCCGGAACCTGAGCCCGAACCCGTCGTCGTACCCGAGCCCGAGCCCGAACCGGAAACCATCGTTGTTCCCGAGCCCGAGCCCGAACCGATCATCATCCCTCAGCCCGAAGCGGAACCGGAGCCGATTACGGTTCCCGAGCCGGAGCCGGAGCCGATTGCGGTTCCCGAGCCGGAACCCATCGTCGCACCCGAGCCCGAGCCGGAACCCGTCGTCGCCCCCGCACCCGAGCCCGAACCTGAGCCTACGCAGCAGGCCTCGTTTGATCCCGTGATCGATGCTGGTGAGCTCCCGACGGCCCAGATTCCTCGTGTACGCCGGGTGAATTCCTTCGATTGGTCTGCGACGACACGCGCCGAGACCGCACCTGTTGCCCCCGAACAGGCAGCCGCTCCCGCTGCCCCGGCCGCGCCGTACGTGCCGACAACGCCTCAGGTCACGCATACACAGGCGCCTCAGACGGCCGTGCCCCCGGCTCCGTTCGTACCGCAGACGCCGACCATGCCCCAGGCCCCCCAGGCCCCCCAGGCGTCCGTCGCCCCGCAGCCGTCCGTCACGCCCCAGGCGCCGGCGGTACCCGCCCAATTCCAGGAAGACTGGAACTCCGAATTCTCATGGAATGAGGAGGCACGCCGCGAACAGGAGGGCGAGTCGAAGCGCCGCAAGCGCTGGGGTTGGGGCAAGCGCCGCAAGCAGCGCGAGGACCACAACGACGCCATTGAGGCGGAGAACGAGGACCAGGCCTCGTCCGCGCGCATGCCGATGATCTCGGTCGACGCTCAGGACGACGACTGGAACGACTGGCAGAACTGGAACTCGAGGAGCTGATCGTGCGGGCGCGCTATCGGCGTCCCTCGGCCTCGGCTAGCTCGACGTAGCGCGTGATCTGCGCATCCAGATCATCTTCGTTGGATTCCCCCGTAGCACCCGCTGCGGGGGAATCCTCATCCTCCCCCTGCGCGTAACGCTCCATCAAAAGACGTTCGCGGTAGAGGTGATCCGCCGTCACGCCGATGGTGCGGATGAGGGACGCGTTGAGGCTCACGCCCACGATAATGCCGATGATCGGCACAATTTGGGCGATCTTCATGCCGACGAGACGCGCTCCGAGAGCCGCGAACAGGGAGTTGACCGACGCGGTGAGTGCATTGTTCCCGATGGTCTCCATCGATCCGCGTCTGGCGAGCTTACGCATCACCTTGTTGAGAAGGAGCATCGAGGTCTCTTTCTCGACGACGAAGGCGCTGCCCTCGTTCTCCGGAGATATCGCCTGGGACAAAACCATCGCGGCGAAAAGGTCTTCCGCGGGGTCCTCGGTGTCGTACCCGTAGTAGGCAGCCGTGTGAGAAACCAGGCGCGTCGCGGATGCTAGGAACGTCATAATGTCGAGTCCGATCGCGGCCGCCACCACGCCGACACCGGGGGCCGAGGCAACACCTAGTCCGGCAAGCACAGCGACCGATCCTCCCGACGCGACGATGCTGCTGATCGCTCCCTCGGCGGCCGCAACCCCGCAATAGCCCACCTTCAGGTGCGGCTTCACTGAGCGAATCTGCGCCAGGCTCAAGTGTCGGATGTCCTCGAGGCACTCGATATCACACCCAGCCCGACGGAAAGCCCTCACGATTCGCTCGCAGCTGATCGAAGACTCGGCGGCTGATGTCCCGAGCTCGACGAGCTTGAGGATCCCAGAGGCCACCGCACCAGTGACAGCCGCCCCGCCGGGCACCTTGCGGGCAAGAGAAACTGCCTTCGCGAGGGGCGCGAGCAGATACGAGCGAATACGCTGCGAGATGACACGAGGCCTGATGGGGCGAATCTGCGCGGCTTTCCATTCCTGGATTGCGTCCCACTGGGCGAGGTCGTCAGTGCTCATGCGCGCACGTATCTCGTCGATCGCGTCGTTCATCTCCTCCGTGCTTTCGCTCATGACCGTCCTCTGCGCACCATCAGGCAGTAGCGTTTTCGCATCCGCCACCAACGCCGAAGCCCTTCGCCTGAAAGAGGGACGCCACCTTACTACGCACGACTCTCAGCCTCGGTCAGTTCGAGGTAGCGAGCGACATCCGCGTTGATATCCGTGCCCTGTGGGGAAACCACGAGGGCGCTTGAGGCCTCTCCGCTGTCGGCCACCCGCCCGTAACGCTCGGCGAGGAAACGTTCCCGGTAGAGGTGATCCGCCGTCTCCCCAATGGTGCGCATGAGCGCCGCGTTGAGCCCTGCGCTCACGACGATTCCGGCGACGGGAACGATCTGGGCGAGCTTGCGGCTGGCCAGACGAACGCCCATCGCTGAGAAGAGTGATTTCATGGCGCTCACGATCGCGCTTCCGCCGAGCGATTCGAGGGATCCCTTGCGCGCGAGGTCGCGCATCACCTGGTTGAAGGCGAGCATCGTCGCCTGCTTTTCGACGACGAAGTCACGCCCGCTGCCGGCCGGGTCGATCGCCTGGGAGAGCACCATCGTGGAAAAGAGGCGTTCTGAGGGATCCTCGGAGTCGTAGCCGTAGTAGGCAGCGGTGTGGGCGACGAGACGCGTGGCTGCTGCCAGGAAAGTCGTAATATCGACGGCCATCGCCGAGGCGGTGACGCCCACGCCGGGCGCCGACGCGACGCCCATGCCGAGCACAGCGGCGAGGGAGCCACCGGAGGCGAACACGCCGCTGACCGCCCCCTCCGCGGCTGCCGTACCCGAGTATGCGAGGCTCAGGCGAGGCTTGACCGCGAGCACCTGGTCGAGAGGCAGAGAGCGGATGTCTCGCAGGCTTGTCACGTCGTGTCCGGCCGCGCGATAAGCCTTGAGGATGCGCGTGCGGCGCACCGAGGCCTCGGATGCGGAGGCAGCCAGCTCGACCAGTCCGAGGGCTGCGGATGACATGGTTCGCCTCAGCGCTTCCCCGCCGGGAACCTTGCGCGCAATGGACACTGCTTTGCCCACCGGTGCGAGGGCTGCCGACTTCATCTTCTGCGTGATAGCGCGGGGGCGTTTGTCGCTCAGCTGGGAGGCTTTCCACTGCTGGATTTCGTCCCACTGGGCAGCGTCGGCCTCGCTCATACACGCACGCAGGTCGTCGTTCACGCGGTCCTCATTCATGCTGGTCTGGTCCACCCTGTCAGCCTAGACGGCGAGCGGTCCATCAGCGACACAGAGCCGACACGCGCCCTGTTATGCTTGTGATCAGGCAGTCACATTCGGCATCGTTTGAAGGAGATTCCGTGGATTCTCGCTCGTCGCTCATCGACCAGATTAATCTCCTGCACGAGGAGAAGGAACACCAAAAGATCATCGCGCTCATCGAGGGGCAGCCCCCGTCGGCGATGGATTACGAGCTGACGAGTCTGCTGGCGCGCGCCTACATCAACTACGCACAGCCCTACATGGATTCTTTCCGCGATCACATCAAGCACGCGATCGAGCTGCTGCGCAGCGTCGAAGCTGAAGGCATGGCGGACCCGCGCTGGTACTACCGGATTGGCACGGCCCTGTACTGGCAGGACGAGGAGGAGAGCGCGCTGACGTACCTGGAGCAGTGCGTCGCCATGGATCCGTCCAACGAGGACGCGCCGGAAATCATCGCCGAGTGCAAGGCCGCCATTTCGCGCCGCACCATTGTGCGTCCGCTCAACGTGCAACGGCTGATCGATTACTTCGACCGTAACGACTTCAACTACAGGGTGGAAGACCAGAGCCTGCACATGGGCATCGGGCGCGGCTACTTCATCTTTTCGATCGCGAACGATGGCACGGACCTGAGCATGTGGGCCGCGATCCCCGAGGACGTATCGATGGAGCTTCGTCAGCGCCTCATTCAGGCGTGCAATGACTGGAACGGAGCGACCACGTGGCCGAAGGTCTACGTGGCGTCGCTGGACGACGGCCGTCAGCGCCTGTGCGCCGAGCAGTTCGTCACCGCCCGCTACGGGCTCACGGACGCGCAGGTCTCGACCAACATCGAGCGTTTCGTCGCGTCGGCCGAGGCCTTTTTCAAGGATCAGATCGAACGCATTCCCGCCCTGGGTGGCACCCAGGAGTAGCGCTCGTACGCACACGTTTCCCGGCCTCGTCGACGGGGACGAGGCCGGGGCGTGTGATGCGCTCACGCGCGCGGCGCGTAGACGCTGAGGCCTCCGTCGCTCACGGTGCCGGTAAGGGTCCCATCGTCCGCGACACGCACGCTCGGGTGGCCGCCGATGACGCATTCCCATTCCTCGCCCACGTGGCGCGTTCCAACGTAGAGCGTCTTGTCTGACGCCATACGGTCGGAGAGGATGACCGCGCATCCGGAGCCGGGAATCTCTTCCTTGCCTTCGCGGGCGAAACCGACCACGTCGGGATCGTCGAAAGCATTGTGCTGGCGTCCGACGGCCGCGCGGGCACGGATCCCCATGAGGATCGGCAGCTCGCGCACGGCGGGCAGGTCGTCAGAATCGGGAGAACCGAGGAGGTCACCCCAGAACACGCAGGGAACCCCAGCCTCGTGGAAGAGGATGAGGGCGTAAGCGGCCGCCTTGAACCAGGGGGCAACCGTTGAGGCCAGCGACTGGCCGGGCTGGGTGTCGTGGTTCTCGACGAACGTGACGGACTGGTCGGGGTGGGACGCCGTCAGCGTGTTCTCCCACAGTCGGGACAAGTCGACGTTGCCGTCCGAAATCGACGCGTCGTGGAGGTGGTAGTGCAGGGGAACGTCGAAGAGCATGACGTCGGAGACCCTCGCCAGGTAGCTTTCGAGCTCACGCACGTCGCCGTTCCAGTATTCGCCGACGGCGGGCAGAAGGCGGCCCGTGGAGGTGCGCAGGTCGCTCAGCCAACGCGCGTAGAAGTCGGAACCCACGTGCTTGACGGCGTCCAGACGCAGCGCGTCCACGCCGGTCGTCTCGACGTACCAGCGACCCCAGCGGTCCAGCTCCTCGCTGACTCGGGGTTCGGTGACGTGCACATCGCAGCCCATGAGGTAGTCGAAGTTGCCGAACTCCGTGTCGACGGACTCGTTCCAGTGTTTGCCCTCGAAGAGCCACAGGCCGTTGCGCTTGGTGGCCTCGTCCCAGTCGACGCCGTGGAAGCACGTCCAGTCCCACGTGAAGTCCGAGTACGCGCCCGCGCGCCCCGGGAACGTGAAGTGGGTCCACGCCTCGATCGTCTCGGGCTCCCCAATGGCCTCGTGGCGGTTCTGGGGGTTGATCGGGGTGGCTCGCACGGTCTCGGTCGCGTCGGCGCCCATGCGGTGGTTGAGGACGATGTCGGCGCACACGGCGATTCCCGCCTCGTGCAGGGCCTCGATGGCGGCCAGGTACTCGTCCTTCGTCCCGTACTTCGTGGGCACGGAGCCCCTCTGGTCGAACTCGCCCAGGTCGTACAGGTCGTAGACGCCGTAGCCGACGTCGTTGATGCCCTCGTGTCCCTTGTAGGCGGGTGGCAGCCAGATGATGGTGACACCCAGGTCCGCAATCGCTTGGGCGTGCTGGGCGAGGTAGCGCCAGTGGCTGGCGTCCGGCGCCATGTCCCAGGCGAAGGCCTGCAGGATCAGGGGGCCCGCCTCGGTCTGGGACGAGGCCAGGGCCGGTTTCGTCGTCTCATTCACCCGCATATGGTGGCAGGTCTTCCCTCTCCCGGGGCTGAAAAAGTAGGAAACAGTGGCCCGTTAAACACTGCGCCGAGGCCTGTGCTTCGTTCGTGGTTAAGCGCCTCCCCAGCCCCGGCCTCGTCTCCGAGATGCTACTTATTCCAACCGAAGAGCCCCTTGACGCCGCCGGCGATGGCGGATGCAGCGCTCGTCGCGCCGTCGGCAATCGCGGAGGCAGCGCTCGTCGCGCCGTCGGCAACGACCTTTGTCGTGCTCTCCAGTGCCTGCTGGGCGCTATCCAGCACGCCTGGCCCCTGGTCCTCGGGGGTCGCGTCGCTGACCGACTGCTTCCAGACCGCAGCGTCGACTCCGGGAGGCGGCAGCTCGCGCAGGTGGCCCTTGAGGCGAGTGGACTGGGACTGGAGCGACACAAGGGTCATGCCACCCGACACGACGCCTCCAATGACGGGGATAACCTTGGAGACGCCCTGCGCGAAGCTCTTCTTCGTCACGTTAATACCGATGAAACGCAGGCAATGCTTCATCACCGGGTACCACGAGGTCTTCGTGAGAGCCTGCTTCGTCACCTGCTTCTGGAACGCGGGCATCGCGACCGAGCGGGCGAACGTCGTCAGCGACTGGGCCGCGCCACCGACGCCGAGCATGACGCCGAAGAACATCGCGAGGACACCGATCGTCTCGTCATCCACCTCATCCATGTCACTGAGGAGCTCACGCCAGCCGTAGAGGTACGCGAGCTTCTGCATGATCCGAAACGCGTGCACGTAGTACTGCATCAGGTCTGCGGGGACCGTTCCGAGCATCGCGAAGCCGCCGGGGATGCCCGCAGCGAAGGACATCGCCGCGGACTTGTTCGTCTCGAAGGAGATGATGCCGTCAGCAAGCTTGTCGAGATCGGTCAAGGACACGCCTGCGAGCACCGGATTCGAGTCGACCGCGCTCGCGATCGCGTCGTCACTCATGTGGAGCTTGCGCAGTTCCTGACGCAGGAACTCATCGCGGGTAATGCGCACGCCGCGGATACGCACGACCTTCTTGAGGAACTCGACCGCGTACTGTTCGGCCTCCGAGTCCTGTTGTGCGATCGTTTCGCGCAGCTCAGCGATGCCATCGGAGGCTTCTCCTGTGAGCTCCGCTTCGCCGCTTGTGTCGAGCACGATCTCTCGG
>ERZ773009.1385-NODE-1385-length-16840-cov-4.195115_pt1 | contig 16840 bp, 18 predicted proteins | sample MGYA00580663_ERZ773009 | MGnify/ENA primary metagenome ERZ773009 (study PRJEB29015, sample SAMEA2737969) | human oral metagenome | biome: human oral; feature: human-associated habitat; material: dental | place: China | collected 2026 ... | reverse complement strand
AGGCTTCATTGCAAATAAGCGCGGATCAAAATGATACTCGTTGCCTTTCATTGCAATAGAAACCATCGCGGTAAGCCGGCAGGACAAGTCCGCAAGATATTTTGCACGACAAAAAGCTAAACAGGCAACACCGGTCATCGCAGCAGTCCCGTTCATAATAGCAAGCGCTTCTTTGGGACGCAGTGTAATTGCTTTTAAGCCGCACTTATGCAGCGCTTCTGCGGCAGGCATAACCGTACCGTTTAGCACTACATCCCGCTCACCGATCAACGCCGCAACAACGTATGATAAGGGCGTTAAATCGCCGCTTGCTCCGACGCTGCCCTCCTGCGGAATACGCGGTAAAATGTCATGCTTTAAAAGATTGAACAGGGCTTCTACCAGATTAAAACTAACACCGGAATACGCTTGCACCAATGATACCAAGCGCACTGCTAAAATGGCACGGGTAGTTTCAGCATCAAAGTATTCCCCTAAACCGCAGCCGTGAAAACGGGAAAGGTTTACCGGCAACACGTAATAGCTGTCGGATGGTACAACCTTTGTACACGAATCGCCGTAGCCGGTTGTTACTCCGTAAACGGCACCGTGTTCAGCAATCATACGATCCAAAAAATCAGCACCTGCATTTATCTTTGCTATAAATTCTGGTGTTCTATTCAAATCAATTTCACATTCTTTTTTTGCTATACATTCTATATCCTCTATGGATAGTTTTTGAGCACCAAACACGATCTTTTTCATTCTTATTCTCCTTTTACCTGATTAGCCGTTTGCCGTTAAATTCTTTTTATCGGCAAACGCTTTTGCCGATGCCCAGATATCAAAAAAATTATACCACTGCAATGGATATTCCAACACCTTTTTTTCCAAAAGCTCAACATATTCATGCATGAGCGCACGTATCATTTCATCTTTTTTCTTTTTCTCAGTCATTGCTGAAGATCTATATAAGAAAAAATCATACTTCGATGTAAAAGCATCGTGTTCCCGCAACGCAAAAAAATAATACAACGGAGCTTTAAGGATAACCGGCAATAAGAACGCACCATACGGTAAGGCAATTGGATCGCCTAAAAAAGGTACGGGCACAACCCGCTGACTCTGTTCAGCAGGAGTCCTATCGCCTGCAATTACCACGATTTCGCCGTTACTAAGCTTTTCCTCCAGCAGCAATGCTGTTTCAATACCGATACTACGGGAATTGATCAGATTGATGTCAAACTTTTCTTGAATTGAACGCATAAATGAATTAAAGCGGGGCGACATAGCCGTGTCAATAATGATATTTACCTTAGTTGTATGCACGCCATCTTTATTATCCTGTATTGCCAATGCCCGCAGCAAATCGATATTGCCTAAATGCGAACATAAAAAAAAGCAGCCTTTTTTTTCTTTAAGGCCGGTAATAATTTCTTGATATGTTTCACGGTTTTTTATGATGAGATCCGAAACCTTTATATCCTGCTTCCACGCGGCGATGCGTTCGACCAGTGAAAGACTGAATGAATAAAAATGACGGTACACTGTTTGAGCGGATGGTTTGACCGCCGGATTATAGTGTGCAATACGTTTAAAAAATGCAGCGGACACAGCCCGTTTGGCTGGGGAGAAACAATAATAAAAAAAGGCTACCGGACGGAGCAGAATAAAAATATATTGAAGATGCAAAATGTTGTAGATGAAAAAGAACAGCCGCAGGGCAAATCCGTTACCGGATACTTCTTTCATCTTTGACCAATGCTTCATGGATGCAACCGCCGTTTAAGTGCATAAAAAAAGATAACGGGAAATCGAAAAAACATTTCGCAGCATAAGAATGCGTGTTTTGCGCTCAAGATAACCGTATCACGAAACGCTTTATAATGAGAGCTGCCGTTTTCAGGATAGGTTACATCGACGGGCAGATAGATAATCGACACACCTCTCCAATACAGGCGGGTCAATAGCTCCATATCAATCGGCATTCTTTTGCTGATAAAGGGATTGCGGTATATTCTCCATGTTTCGGCTACGGGATAAATTCTAAACCCGCATAGTGAGTCGCGCACATTCGGCGTAAGTGTCGTAACGGAAACAAAAAAATTGGAAACTTTTCGTCCATCTTTGCGTATCGACGGCACAGTACTGTCATAAATAGGATAACCGATAATGCTGTGTTTTTTATTTTTTTGTGCTCTGCTCCGGCTCATAAAAGCAGGAACCGCCGCAAGGCTATGCTGATTGTCCGCATCGACTTGAAATGCAAAATCAATCGCGTGCTGTTTGCAATACACGATTCCTTGTTTTATCGCAACACCTTTGCCGCTGTTTTGTATATTGCTGATTAACACAATATCAGGACTGCTGCCTGCTATTCTTTTTAATATGGCTTTATTTTCTTCATTACTACCGTCATCAACAATAATGAGCGGAATACCGAACGATAAAAAGCGTGGAATAGTGTGTTCTAAAAGAGCTGCATGGTTATAAACGGGTATTAAAAAACAATACGTCCATGCATCAGAAGCTCTGTTCATCAAAAGCCTTCTAAATGTAATGTACCGGAAGAATAGCTTTTATCTGCATCGGAAAAAGAAAAGGACAGCTTTTTACCCTGCGGAAAAAAGTCCAAAGAAAGTACCAGCAGAATACCGGGATGAATCATATTGGTATATTTTAGTTTTTTTGCCGTCTTAATATACAAAGAATGCGAAAACAATTTTTTTGAAATATCCAATGCCGTTTTAACTTGCGCTACCGCCGGGACAATATGAAAACCGTCAAAATGTCCGTTGAAAAAACGCGATTCTTCGGGAAAGCTGATATCGATTTTGACGGAATAATGTCCGTCCGTAAAACAGATAGGCTGCGCAGTATACTCATAAGGAGTTGCACGGTTTAGCAAACTTTCCAGTTGTGCATGGTTGATTTTTCCCATCGCATTTTTCGGAATAGCATCCAGTATATAAATTTTTCTCGGTGCAAGTGTTTTATCAAAATAAGTGTATAAATAATCTTGTATATGCTTTTTTGCTGCTTGCTCATTTTCCAAGTATAGCGTATAGAGCGGAGTATCTTTTTTTAATACGATAAAAGACACCGTCTGTTCGCGACGGTTTGTTTTATGGTAAATCGTATGACAATCGGCGCAATCGGACAGCGCTAAAAGCTTTGCATCTATATCTTTTAAATCGATACGGCGCCCTTCGATTTTTACCGTAGAGTCAACTCTTCCCAGCAAGGTAAACAAACCTTCGTCAGTGCATGCAATTAAGTCCCCTCCCGTAACGGCTCCGTCAAAGTAGGGAGAGCGTGCGGTAAAAGTATTATCCGGAGCCGCTGATATGCTGACGCAGGGGAACGGACGCCACAGCGGATTCGTTTTTTGCTTGCGCCACGCAATACCGCCTGTTTCGGTGCTGCCGTATATTTCGATTGCTTCCGTTCCAAAAATATCTGCACAATTCGCACTACCGGCAGCATCGAGCGCCCCTGCGGAAGAAAAAACAGTCCACCGGATAGAAGGCGTCAGTGGAATTTTTACAATCCGTTTTAAGAAAGCAGGGCTGCTGACAAAAGTAATTTTTTTCCACGACGAAAAACCGGCACAGGTTTCCAAGTAGTTAATGCGGTCTGAGAAAATCGGGCATTGTACGGCAAAGGGAAGTAAAACATAAAATAAAAATCCGTAAACGTGATAATGGAACACGGAAGTTAAAAATAAACTGTCGGTTATATCTTCCCCAAAACACGCGAACAGTTCTTCTACTTCCCGTTCAAGATGAGAAAACTTTTTCTCGATAATCTTCGGTTTGCCGGTACTGCCGGAAGTATAAAAATGAATATCGGCAGCAGGGCTGATTGTCAGTTCTTTTAAGATTGCACAATCGATTGAGTCCGTATTTGTTGTATTCGCAGCAGCGCATAACAGCTGCGAAATATTGAGTTGCGTTTCAGATGTATCGGATATAAACAGCGTATCATCATTAAACAGGTCTTTGATATACGCATATTTATTTGTGTTGAGTAAACATACTTTCTTTTTTGCTAACAGCGCGGTAAAGAATATAACCATAAATTCATAGATATTTTCCGAAAAGATCAGAAAAACGGTCTCTCGGCGTGCGGAAAAATGCGGATATACTATCGCAATATCATGCACAAAATCGGCAATGGTTTTATTATCTGTACTCGACCTATCTACAAGAAAAGGCTGAGCTGAATCTCGTAAGCTATAAAAATCAGTTTTACTCAGTAGTTTAAACATCGGACGTCCTCAATTAACAATACCGGCTGTAGCTCCGTCAATGTTTTTTATACTGCATTGCAAATAACATCAAGAATTTCCGAGAGCGTTCTTTTATCTTTAAAATCCGCTGCCGATACGTTCAGCTTCAACATATTGTTCAGCGTAACGATTAAATCGATAATATCAATACTGTCAAGATCGAGATCGGTAACAATATTTGAATCCAGCGTAATTTTCGATTCTTCGATTTCGAATTTCTCTGTCAGAATTTTTTTTACTTCTTCAAAGAGTTCTTCTTTCTTCATTTTATACTCCTATTCTTATTTATGTGTGGGGTCACTAAAAGACCGAAATAAATCTTTTGGATGCAGTTTATAATCCGCTAACGTATACGGTTATACAGCGTTTTTACTGATAAAATCGCTCAGAGTTGCCACCGAATAAAAATGCTTTTTATTGTCCTCTTCATTTTGAGAAAAACTGATACCGAACTTCTTTTTCAGCGCAACACCAAGTTCCAGTGCATCAATCGAATCCAAGCTCAAGCCTTCTCCTTCAACAAAAAGGGGAGCTTCCGCATCAATGTCTTCCGGAGTTACATCTTCCAAATCTAAAGACTGAATAATGATCTTCTTAATCTCGTTTTGGATATCTTCTTTAGCGTTCACAAACGTCCTCCACAAAAATTGTATTTCGTATTGCTTCTGTCAGTGTTCTTGCAGCCTGGGCAAAAGGTTCATGATTAAATGTATCTATTGTAAGCATCGTATGAGGTTCCAATGTCAGTTGAGCGTACCCATGAGTATGTACTTTAAATAAAGATTCATGTTTTCCTAATCCGACAAGATTTTCAGTTTTTATATGAATCGGTAGCACATCGGCGCCTGCTCGCAAAGCAATTTGGGCAGCTCCTCTTTTGAGCGGTTTTCCGGCAATCTCAGGTCTCGTACGAGTACCTTCGGGAAAGATTATCATATTATTACCGTCATGTAAAGATTTCCGGCAACGCTCTAACAATTCTTCGGCATTTGCAAAAGAATCAACAAAGAGTTGACCGACAATTTTCCGTATCCAGAAGTTATTAAAAAGACGCCCTGCAACAATACAGTCGGGACGCGGTACGGCAGAAATAAGAACAACAATGTCGATGAGTGAAGGATGATTGGCAACGACAACCGTAGAGCGCATATCTTTATATTTTTGCATAGCTGAGGTATCGATTTTGTAATGAGCCAACCAAAACATCAAAGAAATAAAAAGAGAAAAATGCCCGCGGACAACGGCCATTTTTGCATTATATCGCACCTTCTTTTCCCTGATAAACACTTGAATTAACGGGAAGATAATGAATGAGGCAAATACCGAAGAAAGTCCGAAATATGCAAAACAAACTAACTTTCCTACAATATTTCTGAACTGTCCCAATTTATTCATTTTTGAATATCTCTAATCGGTTTACGTGAATGGATGTTTGTGTGGGCGATGGCGTTTGCACAAAGTGGATAAAACGCTTGCACTGATCATAATTTTCCAATCGCTCTTGCGGCGATGCAGAAGAGAACCGTACCGTGTACCCGTTACCGTGTAATGAAAGTAAGAATGCCGCGATAAACGGAATGTTTTTTTCAGCGGAAATGTTTTGATACGTTTCCGGTAAACGTTCCTCGCCTACTAACAACAACAGCTTTTCTTCTTCGCTGTGGTTTTCCAAAAATGAAAGTGCGTGAATCAAGCCCGCTTCCAGTTGGTACGACATGGTGCTAAACGCTTGAGCCGATGCATGATTTTTCAGTGAAATACCCAGCAATGCAATTGCCGTATTAAAAACCGAGAAACTGAATGCAGTAGGAGAGACCTCTTTTGTTTCGATTATCTTTTTTGAAATGGCATACTGCCGCTGAATTTCTCCGTATTTTGATACCGAAATAACCGGCAACTCTTTACCTTCCGTTATGAATTGCTGTGAGGCGGAAAAACAGAGTTTGGTGAATTGGCTACATCGTCTTCTCAGCATCATCGGCACAAAAGAAACGTCAACTTCTTGCGAGTCTTCCGTAGGTTCCCAGAAGAAACTGTCCAGTATCGTGCAATTCCAGCTTTTCATTGTTATTCCTATGAGCGGGGAGAAAATTGCAACAGCGAATACGAGTTGATACCGAGGTTATGGTGCGCCCGTATCAGCGTACAACCGGCTGCTTCAATCGCGCCGACTAAGTCCGAATACGAATACATTTTGCTGTTGCCGTTTGCCATTGCCGCAAAGTAAATCGATGTTGCTTGAATTGAGTAGCTTGCCGCTTCAAAGCGCTGCATATCCCATAGCGGTTCAAGTACGAAGATATTGCAATGCTGCGGAACATGCTTTTTTATTTTTCTTACAATCCCTTGAATTTCCTCAAGAGAAAAACAATCGAGGAACTGGCTCATCCATACGGTATCGACGTTGGATGGCAGCTGTTCATCAGGATTCAAAATATTGGTGGGATAACTTTCAATTCGATCTTTAAACGGTTCCAATTCGGGATTGTTTTTCGCCATTGCAATTTGTGGAGCTAAATCAACCATCGTTACTAACACCTTATCATTATAGGAAAGGGCCGCCTTGGTGAACTTTCCGGTATTGCTGCCGATGTCCATTATATGTCGGGGATTTTCTTTAAATACGATGGGCAATGCTGCGCCGAAAATACTGTCGGAATAATAATGGTCAAACGCAAACCAGCTTTTCTTTACCTGTTCCGGCAAAGAAGCTAAGCCTTGGTAAATGGTATCCCAATTTCCAAAAACCTTTAATCCGGCCGGCTTACCCGTTTTTAAGCTTTCCTGTAAATAAAATAGGCCTTGATAGCATACATCGTTGATAAAATTCATATTTGCTTGTGTCAACTCATCATTGAGTAAAAAGTAGCCCGTTTTTCCCAATACGTATGCATGGGGCTCGGAATTGGGAACAATCTTTACCAGTTCCAACCCTAAGCTGAACTCCATCAACAGTTTTACGGCATAAGAAGAAAGCCCCGTTTTCTCGATAATAGCTTCGATCGTTAAGCCGTCCGTTTTTGAATTCTCTATAGCGTTTAAGATATGCAGGTCAACCATTGCTTTTGCCGTTTGAAAAGCTGCCGGTGCAAATGCTAATTTTTGAGCGGCAAATTTTGCCTGTAACGCGGAGAGATTATCTTCATAGTAATAGGAATGCATAGAGGTATTATAATCTCCTTTTAAAAATATGCCTACCGTCTCCTTCGTTGCTGTGCTTGCACAACATATATATTTTTTTTATTATATCACCATGACAGCAGTATTGGTCTATTTTGATAAAGGGAAAACAGCGCAAACCAAGCTTTTTCTGGAAGCCTTAAAAGAGGGAGCTCATAATCGGTGCGATGATCTTCGTATTTTGGACGGATATGCGTTGACCGATACCGATCGGCTTAATATGTACGGGTATATTGCTGTTTTCTGCGCTGAAAAACCGCTTTTCACCTCCAAACCCGATCCTGCCGTTATAACTATCCTAAAAGATCACGGCCTGAAAGAAGGCTGTAAGGGCTGTGTTCTGACCGTAAGTCGTGGTTTATTCTCGGATAAGTTTACCCGAAATGTTATGAATACATTGGAAGGCTGTGGTTTTATGATCGACTACTTCGGTGTTTTGCGGAATGCAGCGGATGCTCGCTGCGCGGGGGCAAATATTGGATAACAGGGCGGAGAACGGTCGGCAGGATAGCGAAGAAGGGCATAGGAAGAATTCAAATAATCAGAGTATAATAATAGAAGATTATTATAAGATTTTAGATATTTCTCCTTCTGCTTCGACCGCAGAAATCAAACGGGCATTTAGAAAAAAAGCTAAAGAATTGCATCCCGATATTCCGCATAATGTTCGGAATACCGGTGGCAAAAAAGCAAATGAGCAGGCGTTGATGCGGCTTATCCGCGCCTATGAAGCATTGCTCGATGTGAAGCGTCGGGCGGAGTTTGATTTTTTCTATAATAAGACCGAGAAAAAAAGTGAAAGTTTCGATTACCGCACATGGTTAAAAGAGCGAACGGATCCCGAAAGCAGAGCTACGCTGATTTTTTTTGACCTCTTTCATAATGCAGAAGACGAAGCGGTACAGGAGTTTTTACGGCTCCGGTCGGTACAGCCTACGTTTTCGCTGCGTCGCTATTTTAGTAGAGGCGACTTTATGGATTGCGGATTCGTTCTTGCAGAGGAATTGTATTTCCGCGATCACTATTATGAATCTTTTTTGCTGCTTGACCGGATTATCCGCGAAGAGCAGAAGCAGGCCTATTTCCGCCATTTTTTCCCCGAAGTGCTTATCTTAGCCCGCAAGCTCATCCGCGAGAAACTCATCTATACCCTTGCAGATGATTTGCTGCTTGATTGCTGCGAAGCCGCGTTGGATTTTGGGTTGAGTAAAGCGGATAATGCGGAAATATTAAAAAAGATGGCGGAAATTTATTACCGGATGGGTGATTTTAGTACCGGAGACGGATGTGCGGCAGCGTCCGTGCGGATGAATCCTCGTATCCGCGGTATAACAAAGTTGAAAAAAAACTATCAGGAGCAGCTTTGGCGTTAAAGATACACCGATTGATCACGGGGATGGCAAAAAAATAACCAACTATTGAGGTATCCTCATTTCCCTAAACATTGATTATTCGGCTGTTTTAGACGGTAAGGCTGCGCAAAAGGTAAGGCATATATGATACGGATTAAGACAAAGGAACAGATAGACGGTATCCGCCTATCCTGTAAGGCATTGGCGCGACTCTTTAAAGAGCTGACTCCTCGTGTACAGCCGGGCGTAACCACTAAAGCGCTGGATGACTTTTGTGTTGAGTACATTAAGAGCATCGGCGGCGTTCCCGCATGGTATGCGGAAGATTTTCCGGGGGCTGCCTGTATCTCCATCAACGAAGAAGTTATTCACGGCATTCCCAGCAAAAAGAAAATCGTACAGGAAGGAGATCTCGTATCGCTGGATATCGGTATTGATCTCAACGGATACATCAGCGATTCGTGCGTAACGGTACCGGTCGGGAAGGTAAGCCCTGAACGAGCACAGCTTTTAAAGGTTACCACCGACTGCCTCTATGCGGGTATCGCCGCCTGCCAGGCCGGTAAGCGTGTAAATGCAATATCCCGCGCGGTGTACGACTTGGCGCGGCAATATAAATACGGCGTTGTATACGAATACTGCGGCCATGGGGTTGGGCTTAAAGTACATGAAGAACCGAATATTCCGAACGTACCGGAGCGCGGCGGACCAAATCCTCGGCTGGTACCCGGCATGGTGATTGCGATTGAACCGATGATTAACCTCGGTACGGCGGATGTTAAAACCCGCGCCGACGGATGGACGGTTGTCAGCGCCGACAAGTCCTGTTCCTGCCACATGGAGCACACGGTTGCCATCTTTGAAGACCACACCGAAATTTTAACCCAACTTGCCCCCGGTGAAGTGTAAGGTAAACGCGGCGCATTTTGCGTTATTTTACCAATTCAAAGGCTGAGTATTCTTTTGTGCCGTCTAAACTGTTTATAACCGTGTATCCGGCAGCAGCTAGTTTTTCCGCAAGGGCAAAAGAGCGGTTGCCGGAATAACAGTAGGTCAGTACCGGTTTTTCTTTAGGTAATTGAGGGCGTAACTCAGCGACGGTATCCGCATTTCCCGATATTGCACCCTTTAAATGCGAAACGGCATAGTCCGTAGGTTCCCGTGCATCAACGACGGAGTAGTTTCCTGTATTCACGAGTTCTTGCATCTGTTTTCCTCGCACATTTGCAATATTTGTGAGCGACTTGTAAGAATAGGTACTTACCCCGTCCGCATTGAACAGTTTTTTAAATCCGTTCTTTTGTAAGATTTCCGCAGCAGCCCGGCTCCGTCTTCCGCTTCTGCAAATAACGATAATATTTTTGTCTTTGAAGTCGTCAATGTCATTCAGTCTGCTTTCAATATTGTTGAGGCTGATATTGATTGCATAGCGGACGTGTCCTGCATCATATTCGTGTTTCTCTCGTACATCGATAACAAGATACTGCTCTTTTTCCGCCTTGTCGTTCATAATTTTGTCGAGCTCGGCGCCTTTCATGTCCGTGATAGCTGCCGTGCCCAGCGAAGCGTTTTTTCCTTCTTGTGTGGTACAGGCATTTCCCAACAGCGTAATACAGACCAGTGCGTATATAAGGGCACTTATCTTTTTTAGATTAATTTTCCGATTATACATTTTAAACCTCCACAAAAGTCAAGAAGAAAGTATCAACTTTCGATTGACTTTTTCCTTGAAGCCTCACGGATTTGGTAAACGTTAGAGACTTCTTTCTGTATGGTTGGGAATATACGGTAAAACACAGAGATCGTCAATTAAGGGATACGTTTGCAAAAACGGCCGGTTTTTTCTATAATATAATGATAATGAGTATGCAAAAACCTTTTTATGAAAAATTTATTAAAAAACCGTCTTCCGCCCGGACGCAAGACAAGCGTAATCAATTCCAAGTAGAGGAAAAGAGCCGGAAGCATCAGTCAAAAGAGAAAGATATTTATCAAAAAACTTCCGGACAGCGTCTTAATCAAAAAAATGAGAAGCAGAGCAAAAATCGAAACACTGCACTGTATACATTCGGTAGACCGATATTTGCAGAGCTGACTCCTGAAGCGAAAAATATCTTAGAGTATTTTCCTGCCTTGTTGGATCAGGTTTTACCGCTTGATGTAAAAAAGAAACAACTGTTACCGCAGCATATTCATACGCTTTTCCATGAACTGACGGATGAGCGAGGCAGCAGAAAAACGCACTATTTAAATGATCCGGTAAAGCTTTCTGCATACACGCACTATTATGTGTGGTGGAATTTAGTGCGGCTTACGAAACTCCTGCAGAATCTTGAGATCCCGCTTGATGACGACGATTATGCGGCAGACTTCGGTTCGGGGCCGCTTACTTTTGTCTGCGCTTTATGGATTGCAAAACCGGAGCTGCGGAAAAAACGGCTGACATGGTATTGCGTGGATATTTCCAATAAAGCGCTCAGCTTCGGAGAAGAGCTTTTTTTAGCGCTCTGTGCATACACCGGTAAAAAGAATGACAACGGGGAAATTCCGTGGACTGTTAAGAAAGTGTGCGGCGCATTCGGTACGCCATTGTCCGAAAAAGTATCGCTGGTAACGGAAGCAAATATGTTCAATGAAATATTTTGGAACAGCCCGCTCTCCCTCGATGACCAGGCCGAAAAAACGCACCGTACGGTTATGCACTATCTCAAGCCAGCCGGTTCGGTTCTGTTCATTGAACCGGGAATACCGCTTGCAGGCGAGTTTTTAAGCCTATTGAGAACGGAATTTTTAGCGGCAGGTTTTTCTATATATGCGCCGTGTCCCCATGCCGGAGCCTGTTGTTTCCCTAATCGTCCTCTCCAAGGCGGAACGGCGAATATACCGGTAGCGTTTCATAAATGGTGCCACTTTACTTTTGAAACGCACGATTCACCCGAAAATCTTCTCCGCCTTTCGGAAGCATCCCATTTGGGAAAAGAGCGTGCAAGTTTAAGTTTCCTATACGGCTCGTTATCCTCATCGGCACTATCTTCCGGCACCGCAAAGCGGGAGGCTTCCAATGGGATACCGGTGCGCATCTGTTCGGATATCATCAAACCGGATCCTCAAACTATCGGCAGATATGCCTGTTCGGAAAAAGGGTTTATGTTCATCACCGGCCATGCGTACAAAGAATCGGTGCTAAATACCGCCGTATCGGGCACACTGCTCATCCTGCCGGAAGCATCGGTGAAGCTTAATCAGCGGGATAAAAAGACCCATGCGCTGTTGGTACAAGTTCCGTAAGCGCTTTTAACGAGTAAAACTTCATACGCCTTCGGGACAGAAATATTCTACGCTGCTAGTATTACTTCAAATACACAAACGGGATATCGTCTATGCGTTGGAGCCGGATAGCGCCGCATCCTTTTTCTGCGTACATGACGTTCAGTATCGCGGTGATGTTGCGTTCAAAATCGGGATTGCTTTTTTCTTCCACGGCTGCGATACCTCCGCCGTAAATGCAGTAGACAAGGTCGGCGTATTGCAAGGCAAGCGCGGGATTATGAATAGAAACGAGCACCGTCTTGTGCGCTTTTGTGCAAAGCTTACGGGTAATCTGCATAATCTTATGCTCGTTGTAAAAATCGAGATTGGCGGTCGGTTCATCCAGGAGGATGATGGGCGCGTCCTGTACCATGCCGCGGGCAAGCATGACAAGCCGCGATTCTCCGGAACTGAGCTGACTGTAATAGCGGTCGGCGAATTGCGTTAAACCGAATACGTCGAGCGCATGGTCGACATATTCCCAATCTTTTTGCGAAGGGGCTTGCAGAGCGGTTTGATGGGGATTACGTCCCATCACGACAAAGTCGCGTACCGTGTAGGTAAATACGCCGGAATGTCCCTGCGGAATGTAGCATACTTTTTGAGCAAAGCATTTCCGTGTAAGCTGCGCCGCATTTTCTCCTAATACGGAGAGTGTACCGGACGCGGGTGTATCCAATCCGGCGAGTAGCCGCAAAAGTGTTGTTTTGCCCGCCCCATTCGGGCCTATCAGTGCAATAACCCGTTGCTGCGGGATATCCAGCCGGAGGTCTTTCAGAATAGGCTGGGTTCCCCGCACCGCCGTAACGCCGTCAAGCTCAAAAGCCGCGTTCATATTCCAATCCAAATATCGTTGTTCCGGCGGAGCATCAGCTGCGCAAGAATCGGCGCGCCGATGACAGCCGTGATAATACTGACCGGTATCTCATTGCCGGACAGGGAGCGGGCAACGGTATCCGCAAACAGCAGCAGGGCGGCGCCGCACATAAAAGAAAGCGGGGCAACCTTGTAATTGTTATTGCCGAACAGCAGCCGGATAACATGCGGCGCAATAAGCCCGATCCAGCTGATGATGCCGGCGGCGGACACGACGCTTGCAACCAACAATGTCGAAGTGATAATAAACAGCAGCCGCATCTTTTTTACCGGCGTACCGAGCGACGCCGCTTCTTCATCACCGAGCGAGAGAATATTGAGCTGCCTGCGGAACAGGATAATAAAGCTGCATCCCGCAACGGCAATCGGTAAAAAGGCGGCGAGTTTTTTCCACGTGATAACGTTAAAACAGCCCATCAGCCAAAACTCAAGAGCAGGCAGCTCGTTGAGCGGATCCGCCATGTATTTGATAAGGGATACGCCTGCTCCGGCAAGCGCATTGATAATGACGCCTGCAAGCACGAGGCGTATCAGGCTGTGTTCTCCGCCGATGTTCGAAAGCTGCAACACAAGCAACGTCGCCCCGATGCCGCCCGCAAAGGCGCATAGCTGGATGCCTGCCGTACTTGTGTGGAGCAGCACGATACCGATTGCCGCGCCGAGGGAAGCGCCGGTAGAAACACCGATGATGTCGGGCGCTACCAGCGGATTGCGGAACAGGCTTTGCAGGCTTACCCCGCTCAACCCGATTGCGCCCCCTGAAAGAAAGACAAAGAGGGTGCGCGGCAGCCGGATGTTCATAAAGATATTGTAATCGGCTGTGGTTACCGCCGCAAATGCATCGGTGCGGAACAGGATGGAAAGTATCTTAATAAAAGAGAGCGGATAACGCCCCCAGCTCAGCGAGAATATCAGCGCCGCCAGAGGCATTATGAAAGCTGCACATATCAGTTTAGTCCGGTACCGCATCTGCATTGAAAGGTTTTATCTTTTTATTTTACATTAAGAGAGGCGAGGTCTTTTTCTTTACCGAAGAAGTCCCGATAAAAGGCCTTGGTTTTTTCCGCTAAATAACCGGCAGGGATTTTTCCCGGATGCAGTTTATCGGCAAGCCAGATAACACCGAGACAAGAACACGGAATGGGGGAATCCCATTCATCAACACTTGACGGGAATACATAGACCTTGCCGTTATCCACTGCGGGAATGCCCTTCCATTCAGCCTTTCCTGCAAGTTCTTCCGGAGTTACCTTCGAGCCTGTTGCGGCAACGATAACCTGCGGGGCATATTTCTGCACTTGCTCCAGCGATACTTTTGTCCAATAGACATCGGTAATGTCATCGCTCACCAATTTTCCGCCTGCTGCCGCAACGAGTTCCGCTTGGAACATCTTGGGGCTGAGCGCATTCAGAGGATCGGAGCGGCTGGCCACATAAACGGATACCGCCGGTTCGCCTTTTACGAAACCCGCGACATCATTTAAGATTGTCTTATAAAAAGTGAGCAGTTTTTGCGCTTGTTCCCGATTACCGGAAGCGGCGCCGAGCATTTCGACATAGCTGAAAAAATTCTTCATCGTTTCAGGCTCAATAACCAATGCGGGAACACCGAGCGCTTCGATTTGAGGAAGCTGCTGTGCGGCTTTAAACGGCACTAAAATGAGGTCAGGCGACAGAGAAGCAACCGCTTCGAGGTTCAAGTTCTTTGCGCCGCCGCATGCGGGCTTATCCGCCAGCTTGGGAGCGAATTCTTTAATAAACGGCCGACCGCTTTTTCCGCCGTCGCCCGACACGATATAGTCCCGACAGCCGATTGCCAATGCCGTGTTGCTGAGAATATAAAACGGCGCGACAATCCGCTCCGGCTTTTGGGGGATAACAACGGTTCTACCTTGATGATCAGTTACGGTTGCAAAACCTTCCGATGCTTTTTTGTCCTGCTTTCCGCCTGCCCATACCGGCAAGGCTGCGAGCATCACAACCAAGATTGCTAATGAACAAAGTTTTTTACACATAGCGTCCTCCTTTATAGACTTAGATAGACGTTAGCATAATCTTCTTAATAAACGCCACCCCGTCGGCAAGTTCTTTATCGTCAGGGTGGCCTTTCCCTAAGCCGCCGAACAGCTTGAATGGCCCGAAAGTATCAAATCCTTTACATTCAAACTCCCCTAATACGGTAAAGCCGTTCGCCTGTAAATAACCGGCAAATTTTTTCGCATATCGACCTTTTCCCACTCCACTCGTACATACGACAAAGGCAGGGTTCGGAAATTCATGCCGGTGCTGTTTCAAAAATGCATATATCGATTTGTGAAATCTTCCCGCATATATTCCCGAAGCGAAGCCGACACAGTCGTATTCCGAAAAATCGATATTTTGAGCTTGCTCTACTTTAAACAGCGTTACCGGCATATCGTGTACCATTGCCGTAACTACTTTTTCTGTGTTTCCATGATGAACCGATGCATAGATAATAGCCGCTTTTTTCATAAAATCTCCCGATAAGAATGTTAAAACTCCATGCCGAGCAATGTACTTACATTATCCGACAGTGTCTTTTTTTAACAGTGCGATTGTACTACTTTTCCGATACCGATGCAAATGATAAATCAGGGTAAACGCATCAGGTCGTTTTTTTAACATTCCCGCGGAAAAATCGATACTATTCGACCGAACTGCCAAGGATGGCAGTGGTTCCATACAGTAGTGATGTTTTGTGCACGCACAAAACTCGCCTTCAACTGATGTACATGGACGTACAACAGTTGAAGATGGTTCAAATGGTCTCACAGTCTCAATTTTTCCGCGGTTTTTATCTAGTCTACCTGATGCGTTTATCCATTTGTGGGAAAAATGTGCGAAATTTTAGATAAAATTTCGCACAGAAAAAAGGTAACCGTTTAAAAAATTCCTAGTGCAGTTGCCTACTCTTTTGCTCTTGTGTGGGGATAAAAAAAACTGTTATAGTGTCGCTATGACGCTTTATGAATATTATATGGTATTTCCCGACGGAGATACGCAAGAAGTTTCCAATACCTTGGCGATCGGCTCGCTGTATGATATGAACGGTAATCGGTTAATGCCGCCGCTTCCGACCAATAAGATGATTGTGTATCAGGTATGCGGAAAGCGTACCCGTGAAGAAAGAGGCATAGTGACGACTTATTACATATTGGAACAGCTGGATGCACTCGAATTGCGTGCATACATCTAACGAATGATCAATACCTATAATGAAACGCATCTGCACCGTACCTTAAAAGACTTATACAGCAGTAACGGCGCCGTGCAGGAAAGCCCGTTGGAAGGTTTTATCTGCGATATTTACGATGCAGGGCAAATAGTGGAAATTCAAACATCCAAGCTTTCCGCGCTGCGGGTTAAATTGGAAGCGCTTTTGCCGCTGTATCCCATCCGGATTGTATATCCTATCATAGAAAATGCGTATATTCTGACGCTCAATGCTGACGGCAGCAAGCGGAGTTGCCGTAAAAGCCCAAAACACGGCAATTTTTATCAGATTTTTAGGGAACTGTTAGGAATTGTCCACTGCCTCGATAACCCTAATCTTACCATACAAATTCTGTACATCGACTGCGAGGTTATCAAGATAGACGATAAGAAAGGACGCAGCAGGTATAAACGGTCGCGGATTATTGATAAAAAATTGTTAAAAATACATCGGGAAGAGGAATTCTGCGGTATCAATAGTTTTACCGCACTCTTTATGGAAAAACTGCCGGAGACGTTTATCAGTGCGGATTTAAGAAAATTGGGAGCCGGCGTATATACGTCATATACCCTATCGTTTTTAAAAAAATGTAAAAAAATAACCTTCTATACAAAGGCC
>ERZ773009.1382-NODE-1382-length-16862-cov-21.517879_pt1 | contig 16862 bp, 15 predicted proteins | sample MGYA00580663_ERZ773009 | MGnify/ENA primary metagenome ERZ773009 (study PRJEB29015, sample SAMEA2737969) | human oral metagenome | biome: human oral; feature: human-associated habitat; material: dental | place: China | collected 2026 ... | reverse complement strand
AATCTCGAACGCGTTATGCGCGGTGAGAATATCGGAACGTTGGTGCATAATTAAAGGGATAAAGCCTTCTAGCTTTCAGACCGGTCGGACCTGGTCTGACTGGTCCTATTAGCCTGCCACCACCTACCAACACAAGCAGCAAAGCATTTGGCTTAACTCCTTAACTCCATAACTCCTTAACTCCTCAAAATAACCCCTCAAAAATTCCCCATGGAAATAGTTTTTGCCCTTATCGTCATCGTGGCCGTAGCCATTGTTTTCGTACTCTTCAAGAATACGAAGGCGGGGTACGAACGGCAGATAGACGAACTGAAAAAGCAATTGGAAACAGAACGCGAGTATGCTAAACGCATGCTCGACCAAGCCGACGACAACCTGCAACAAGCCAACAAGAACCTGGAAAGGGAACGCCAACACGCCGAAGACTTGCGTAAGGAAAGCGACCAACGATGGGAACAAAAGCTGGAAAGTCTGAAAAAAGATATGCAAAACACTGCCGCAAGAGAACTGGCGGCTAAACAAGAGGAACTGCAACGGGCGAACCGCACGCAGATGGACGACCTTTTGCGGCCTATTAAGGAGCAGTTTACAGACTTTAAGCGGGCTGTAGACGAGAGCAAAACGCAAAATGAGGTGAACAAAACCGAACTGCAAAAGGCTTTCGAAAACACAATGAAACTGTTTCAGCAGCAACAACAGCAAACGGTTGACAGCCTGAAACAACAAACGGAACGCATTGGCGAAGATGCGGCTAACCTTTCGCGAGCCTTGAAAGGCGAGAGTAAAACGCAAGGCGACTGGGGTGAGATGGTTCTTGAAACGCTTTTGGAGAACAGCGGCCTGCAACGCGATGAGGAGTTCTTTGTGCAAGAATCGGTAAAGAGCGAAGATGGCGCAACGTTTCGCCCTGATGTGGTTGTGAGGTTTCCCGAAGGGAGGTCGGTGGTGATTGACTCTAAGGTGTCGTTAACGGCATACGCCGATGCCGTTGCCACTGACGATGAACACGAACGCGACCGCTTGCTGGCCGAACACGCCAAGAGTGTGCGCAGACATGTAGACGAGCTGTCGGCTAAAAGCTATGATAAGCTGGTGGAAGATGCTATCGGGTTTGTGCTGATGTTTGTTCCCAACGAGAACAGCTACATCGCAGCCATGAAACAACAGCCAGATTTGAGTCGCTATGCGTACCAAAAACGCATCATCATCATTTCGCCCAGCAACTTGCTCATGGCTTTACAACTGGCTTATAACCTGTGGCAATACGACAGACAGAGCAAAAACGTGGAGAAGATAGTGAAAACTGCCGCCGACTTATACGACAAGGTGGCGGGCTTTACGGAGACCTTCACCGACCTTGAAGGCCAATTGCAACGTCTTGCCCGTAACTTCGAGCAGGCTCGCGGTCAGCTTTTCGACGGGAAGGGCAATGTGCTTAGGCGCATCGATGGCCTTCGCGCCCTGGGTGTTACGCCTAGAAAAAGGATTAAAGGATTGGAAGAGGAGGGGTTATGAGAAGTTAAGGAGTTATTTTTGAGGAGTTATTTTGAGGAGTTAAGGAGTTATGGAGTTATAGAGTTAAGCCAAATGCTTTGCCGCTTGTGTTTGTAGGTGGTGTCAGGCTAATAAGACAAGTCAGACTTGTCAGATCTATCCGACTTGTCAGACCTATCGGACCAGTCCGACCAGTCCGACCACCAAAAGCTAGAACGAACTATAAATCTAGAAACTGCTAGGCACCTTTAAAAGGCGTCAGCCATCTTTTCACCCTTTCACCCTTTCACCTTTTCACCCTTATCCTTCCCTTCCAACTTCTTTTTCCGCACCAGCATACTAATAAACGATTGTTCCGCCATGTACGAAGAACGGACAAAGGGAGAGCTTTCGGCATTCTCGTAACCTATGCGCACAGCAGTTCGCTTATACGCCAAGAACGTGTCGGGGTGAATATATTCCACCACATCCAATTGCTTTTCACTCGGTTGCAGATACTGTCCGATGGTTATCATTCGGCATCCCACGTCGTAAGCCTCTTGCAATAGGGCGTTCACTTCTTCCTGCGTTTCGCCCAAGCCCAACATGATTCCTGTCTTAGTGATAAAGCCCTGCTCTGCAATCTCGCGCAAAGTACCCATGCTGTTGCGGTAGGTAGCGCGGTGACGAACGCTTGGCGTAAGCCTTTCCACCGTTTCCAAGTTATGCCCAACGATGTCGGGCGCAGCCGCTAACACCGTTAGCAACTCCTGCCCGCGATAGTCGGGGATAAGCACTTCGATAATAATCTCCGGACAAAGTTCGCGTATTCGGCGGATGGTTTCAGCCCAATGAGCCGCCCCCTTGTCGGGCAAGTCGTCGCGGTCGACCGATGTTATCACACAATGTCTTAGTTCCATCGCCCTCACACTACGCGCAATCTTCAACGGTTCGTGTGGGTCGGGCGGTAAAGGACTCCCTGTTTGCGTGGCGCAAAATCGGCACGCACGTGTACAACGGTCACCCAATATCATAAAGGTAGCCGTTCCGCTTTTCCAGCAATGTCCCTTATTCGGGCACTTTCCACTACTGCATATCGTGTGCAAACCATTCTCTTCGAGCGTTTTCTCTACAAATCCGTATTTCTCTCCACCCTCAATCTTGGTGTAAAGCCATTTAGGTTTTCTCAGATAAGGTTTGCGTATAGATTGTTCTTCCATTGTATAGCACATTTAGGCTGTTGTTAATGATGATGCACACTGCACGCGCCCCACAGCGTGGACGCAACAATTTGCACGACAAAGATAAGGTTTTTAACCTAAATAGAAGAAGATACAAGGCACTTTTTTGCGCCCCCATCCTTGGGACAGGCCCATACATTTTTTGTACGTGCACGAAAGAGTAGACCGAGAAGTAAGCAAAAATAACATTCATACGCATTGCGAATGAACATTTATTTTTATCTTTGCAATACATTAATCACAAACAGATAAACGATGAAAAAAACAATTGTTATATTCGGTTCGTCAATGGGCACCTGCCAAGGCATAGCCGAAAAAATAGCCGAGAAATTGGGCGTGGAAGCCATTAACGTGGGCGACCTGACTGCCGACGTGCTTAACGAAAACGAGAACCTGCTGCTGGGAACATCCACGTGGGGTTCGGGTGAGATGCAAGACGACTGGTACGAGGGCGTGAAACTGCTTGACGAGGTTGGCCTAAAAGGCAAAACGGTGGCCATTTTCGGCTGCGGCGACTCCAATTCCAACGCCGACACGTTCTGCGGAGGAATGGCCGAGCTGTGTGAAGCCGCCACCAATGCGGGGGCTAACGTGCTCGAAGGCGTGCCTACCGAAGGCTACACATTCGAAGACAGCCCTGCGGTTAAAGACGGAAAGTTTGTTGGACTTGCGCTCGACAATGAGAACGAGGCCGACAAGACCGACGAACGCATCGATGCTTGGCTGGCACAGATTAAACCCGCGTTGTAATGTGGGCAAGCCAACGTGGCGCGAACCGTAGGTAAAACCGTAAACGGAACTAGCGGAAGACCATCTTACGCTAGGTTTCCGTTTACATACTTGGTGCAAAAGAACAACGCACCGGCCCCTACAATCTGCGTACGCCTCACTACCGCAACAGAAGGGCTCTCACAAAAAGGGCTGCGAAGTAAAGACTGGAAATGGCCGCCCCCTAAAAAGAAAAGAACAAATGCAACGCGGCTCATTCGCCGCCTGCAAACAACGTACCACCACACCAAACCATTATCTCAACAATGAAGGTAAAGCTAGACACAAAGAAGTTCTATCCTGGGTACCCTGTCTTCATCGTCTCGTATTATGGCAAAGACGGGCAGCCCAAGCTCTCCACACTGTCTTCATCGTTCAGCATCGGCAATGTTTTCGCGATGGGGATGCATGCCAACTCGTACCTCTCCTCTTGCATCAAGCACAAGAAAGGACTATGCATCAACTTCTTGACCCGCAACTACCTACGAGCCATTGAACGTGCAGGAATGGTGTCTAATTTCGATTGCGAAACGAAAACAGCCGACACAGAGCTAACATTCTCTAACAACGAAACCACCAACTCACCCTACATCAACGAGGCATCCGTAGTTCTGGCCTGCGAGACGAAAGACGAAATAACCCTTCGCGACGAAGGGCTTAAAGTGGTTTTGGCAGACATCCGGGAGCGATTGTGCGAGGAAAAGCTGATTGAGGACGGCCATTTTAAGTATGAAGAGCTAGACCTGCCGTTGCTGGAGGCCGATTCAAGCGGCATTTTCTACCGTTTCATGAAGAAGGAATTGCAAAAAGGAGGGAGTTTCTTCAAATAGCTCCTGGTACAAAAGGGGCCAACCCAAGCCTGCTGCTCGGATATTTGGCAGGCATCGCAACATGACGTTCCGCAAACCCAAAAACGAGAAATTAAGCAGCCGAACCCCTGCTTGTTTGCCCCTCGTGGCGACTTTGTGTTGGCATTTACTACCACGACACCATTAGAAACGGCATTCGTCTCCCTCCGAAAAGGTTCTACACGTTTGCAACGTGTCCAGTAAACTATTCGCATTTCATCAGATTACAGGAGGTATTCCGTACCCTCGTCGCCTTCAAGTGTCCCTGATGGAACGCACGAAAAAGACCACTGCTGCCATAAGAAACAAAAGGAAACTATATGGGAAAGAATAAGCTTTTAACCATTGCCCAATCAATAACCCTTGCATTGGCGATGGCTAGCTGCACCAATAAGCATCCTTATCAGGTAAGGCAAGACTGTTATGCTGCCATCGAAACCTATGTTGCAAGCCATAAAGAATACAACAGCTTCTTATTGCTGTCTACCCGAAAGCTTTTCAACGAGGATGGAACTCATCCTGGGTTCCTTATCGGACCACTATATAAAGGACTTGATAAAGAGCTGAAAGGCTTTGCACCTACTGAGTTTTTAGAGGTTGATGGAAAAAAGATTTATCTCTTTTCTGAGGTTTCGTACCTTACTAACAACGATAACAACCCCACAATCCACTATTGCAAACCCGATAGCACATTGCTATTAAGTTATGACAACCAACAGATATACTGCCATTATCGCTTAACAAACTATCTGAAAAGGGCAAAGCTTTTGTTCTTTGAACAAGGTAAGTTGCGCATATCCAACTCGCCCGATACGCTGTATTTACCCACAATAAAGATAGACTCCCTACGCAAGTTATAGATAACGAAAGGCATCATTCTTGTTGGTGGCACGGGGTTAACATCATCTCAATAGCTGTTTCAGCCCCAATTGGCCGTCTAGATTATTCACTACCATGTTTAACGTAGAAATCCTTATGCCCAATTTGATTTTAACCCAAATCAGTCGTTAGAGCCTGTGCAGATTTTGTTTGATTGTTGAGCATATTGTCTGTCTTATTCTTGAAGGCGTAGCGGGCTACGTCGAGAGAATAAGACAGGCAAGATGCCGACAAGCAAACGAAAGATGAACAGGAAGCGATGGAAAAAATAAAATAATTGATAAGCGTTCTAACGACCGATTGGGGTTTAATTCGATATTCATCGTTGTACAACATCATAAATAGAAAAGGGGATGTACCATTAAGGCACATCCCCTTTTATTTTCTCGTATTACCAAAGCTTTCTGGTAATCAGATGCTCCGCATAGAGATATTATTCAGCAATCTGAACAGTAGCACGGCGGTTGAACGAGATGGGCGACAGGTCGTCTACACCACCCTTACCAACGGTCGAAATCTTATCGCGGCTTACACCCATCTTAACAAGCTCGTTAGCAACAGTTTCAGCACGCTTGTCAGAGAGTACTTGGTTACCGTTAACCGAACCAGTTGCGCTATCAGCATAACCCACAACGTTGATGTTGGAGTTGTTCTCCTTAGCGTACTTAGCAACCGACTGAACGTTTACAAGATCCTTTTGCGAAGCAATGTTGGTCTTGTTGATGTTGAAGAATACAGATACCGGTGTGGTTACGAATTCCTTAACGGTCTTCGTTTCAGCAGGCTGTTGGTTAGCCAACATGTTCTTCAAACGAGCGTTTTCAGAAGCTGCATCGTTCAGCTGAGCGTTAAGAGCGTCCATCTGAGCTTGCGAAAGAGCCTTCAAAGCATCTACGTCGGGAGTTTTGTTCCAAGTAGACTTACCCAAGTTGAAGGTCAAACCCAATTCAGCATACAGCAAGTTGTCCTTGTCTTCCCATCCACGGTTGGTGTAAGAGGTAGCAAGCGTGTTGCCCCATCTGCCGTCCATGTCTTCTTCAAAGCGGTTCCAACCAAGTTCGAGGTTGATAGCCATTCTGTCGCAAACGCGGAAAGTGTTAAGTACACCTACGCTGAGGTTCATTGCATAGAGGTCGTGAGTCATCGAGCGACCAAGTCCACCACCAAAGAAAGGAATGAAATTCCAAACGCGGTTGGGGTTGTAACCACATACCATGTTGCTTACATTCAAAAGAACATGTTCGTTAAGGTTCCAGTACTTGTTCTCACGTTCGTTTTCGTCAACAACTGTCTTTCCCCAAATACCTTGCAGCTTGGTACGAAGACCGATGCCAGGAGTAAACCACTTACCTACTGCGATAGCAGCACTAGGGCCTCCACGGAAGCTTTTGAAAGGACTAACGGGAAGGTTCTTTCCATGCTCTTGGTCAGAATACCATGCGTTCCATTCGCCACCCACCTGGATAAACCAGTTATTCCAGAAGGAATTGGTAGCCACGCTATACTTTTGTACGGGATCAGAATCCTGCGCCATTGATGCAGTAGAAACTCCTGCTAGCGCCAATACAATCAATAATTTTTTCATAACTAATTTTATTAATAAGCAAATATATCTTCTCTCTATAATTCTGTACCTACCTAAATACAATGCAAAGTTAGTGATTATTTTCTTTATTTTTTCATAGTCTGGCGTGAAAATGCGCATTTTAACTAACTTTATGCTGTAATCTTGATTTATCTCAAATATGCAAAATGCCATTATAAAACATTAAAGAGCAAAAGTTAGGCCTGCATATTGAGAAGCATGCAGGCCTGATTAATAGCATTTTAGAATGTACTGAGGGCTTATCCTAAGAGCTGTTCCAAGTCGGTTTGCGCCATAATGGCCAGTATCTTTTGTCCGCTTGGCGTGTAATTCACGTTCTGGCAAGTGAAAAGCGCATTGACCAGACTTTCCATCTCATCGTTGCCCAACACTTGGCCATAAGGCAAGGCGGCATTACGGGCAAGACTTAGGGCCAGTGCCTCGTTGATTTCGTCGTGCAAACCAGCCCCTTTCTCCATAGCCGTTGCCACCATGTCGCGTATCATCGCCACGGGATTGATGCCTTCTAGCCCTGCGGGAATGGCATTAACGGCATAGTTTCGCGCGCCAAGGTCGGTCAGTTCGAAACCTAAGCCTTGCAAGTCGGGCATTATTTTCTGTGCCATGAGGTCTTCGGTGGCCGTGAACTGCACCACTTCGGGAAACAAAACTTTCTGCGATGCGCCCGAACGCTGAGACACTTGACGAAGATATTGCTCGAAAAGAATACGCACATGGGCGCGGTGTTGGTCGATAACCATCAACCCCGACTTAACGGCGGTCATCACATAGCGACCTTTATATTGATAATGAGCAGGCGACTTGTCTTCAATCATCCGCTCGGCCTCCCCACCCTGCCCGCTATCGGCATCGGGAAAAAGCCCAAGGCCGGGCTCTTCATCGGTTTTCAAGCCTGCATACAGGTCTTCCCACCTGCTATTATTTTTGGTTTGTAAGGCTGCTTGTGGCGTATCGTCAAAGGGATTGTAGTGCGGATTATAGTTCACTTTGGGCGCAGGCGCATTCTCATTGGGATTATATACGGGAATATCGGGCCGCCCTTCGGTATCGAAATCAATGGTGGGAACATCGTTAAACAATCCTACTGCCTCGCGAACCGCAGCCGAAAGGATTTGCCACACGGCTTGTTCGTTCTCGAATTTTATCTCCGTCTTCGTGGGATGTATGTTCACATCAATGTCTTCGGGGTTCACTTCAAAGTAGATGAAGTAAGGCACTTGCTCGCCTTGCGGCACCAATCGTTCGAAGGGTTGCATCACGGCCTTGTTGAAATAAGGGTGTTTCATGTAGCGACCGTTCACAAAGAAATATTGGTGTGCACCTTTCTTGCGTGCCGATTCGGGCTTACCCACAAAGCCATGTATCTTACAAATAGACGTTTCCACGTTAAACGAGAGCAGGTCTTGACTAATGCGCTTGCCGAAAACGTCTACTATACGCTGCTTAAGAACCACCGAAGGCAGGTTGAACACCTCGGTTCCGTTGCTGCGAAGCGTAAAGGCGATGTCGGGATATACAAGGGCTATGCGCTCGAAGGCGGTAATGATGTTGTTGAGTTCTGTGGCGTTGGATTTAAGAAACTTGCGCCTAGCAGGGATGTTATAAAAGAGATTTTCGATAACGAAGTTGCTCCCCACAGGGCATGCGCAAGGCTCTTGTCCTGTGAATTGTGAGCCGGCGATAGAGATAGACGTGCCAATTTCTTCGTTGGCAAGCCGCGTTTTGAGCTCCACTTGCGCCACGGCAGCGATAGAAGCCAAGGCCTCGCCGCGAAAACCCATCGTGTTGAGGGCGAAAAGGTCGGATGCTTGACGTATCTTAGACGTGGCGTGGCGTTCGAATGCCAAGCGCGCATCGGTTTCAGACATGCCACGGCCGTTGTCGATAACCTGTACCGAGGTCTTACCTGCATCCATAACGATTACGTCGATACGTGTCGCACCTGCGTCGACAGCATTCTCCACCAACTCTTTAATGATGGATGCGGGCCGTTGTATCACCTCGCCAGCCGCTATTTGATTGGCCACCGAGTCGGGTAAAAGTTGTATTACGTCGCTCATTGATTGTTTCTCCTTATATATAATGGTGTGTTTACATGGGGGCAGACAGCGAGCAGGGCCTAAGAAATAGCCCAAGGATAATGGGTCTAGCCCAAGAGTAGCCTAAATAGAACGTAGCCCATGAACAGGAAGATGGCCACGAACAGAAAGATACGACCACCAAAAGCCACGCCATAAGACTGCCCACGGCGGTGCAAGTGGCTGTTAGGTGGGGTGAACGCGCCCCGAAATCGGTCGGCATCGCGTGACGAAACGCTTTGTTCCTCGGTTTTCTCAGCCAGTCCTAGTTCTTCTTTTGCACGTTGCTCTATGGCCTCCAACCTTTGTTTTCGGTCGTTGGCATAGATGTATTCGTGATGAAACCTGCGCGGTTTGCGCATTGAAAACATTCCCATAGGCACGTTATTTGTTCGTGATTGGCCTAAACGGCACTGGCAACATCCCCAATAGGCTGAAAAGGAGTCGGCAAAAACGCGCGTTTTCCTTTTCGATGTTGAGGCTATCCTGCCGACTTACAGCTAACGGCAACAGCCTACTTAGATTTTCGGTTGGCTGTTGTGGTTCGGCTCTTGGCAGCAGATTTCTTCGCTGTTGCTACACTGCCACCCTTCTTCGCGCTAGCCTTTACCGCAGACTTAGCCTTTGTTGCAACAGCATCAGTCCTGTTTTCGTCATCCGCAGCCGCCTGTTCTGTAGTTTGCTCCGCTGTTTTCTCTTTATCAGACTTGGCGTTTCCCCCACTCTTCTCATCGTCGTCGAGCCGTTGTTTGGGCAAAACTCGCGGCTTAACCTTCTTTAATTCTGTTCCCGCAGCCTTCGGTCGCCATTCGTATAGGTCGTCTTTATTAAGTGGCCGCACATAATCGAACCACCCAAACGCGTCCAATTGCTCTTTTCCTGGCGGTATTTGGGTCATCGGATAGAGCGTTGCCTCAAAACGACACGTCCATATCTTCTGCAATTTTCGTTGCGGAGAGATATACATTCGCATGGTATCGGTTTCGAGATAATTTAGTCCGATAAGGGTACTGTCCTTCTCATCTACCGAATAATAGATGGAGCGCACATTGCTTATGGCATCGTTGCGGCGCACGTTTCCATCGACGAAATAGGCGAACATGTCCCTAGACGAGAGCTGATTGAAGTGCACAGAGTCGGACATCTGCTCCACCGAGAGTGCTTGCCCCAGCACATGCGCCTCACGAACCGTGCTGTCTTGCATATATATCTTAATCACCTCGCCCAGCAATTGGCGGTTGGCATTCCACACAATGGGGTCGCGATACATGGTGAGACACGAGTCCTTAGAGTTTGCCACCATCGAATCGCACACGGCTTGCACGTCTGTTCGATAGGCGCGCACATGCCGAAAGCAATGTGCAAGGCGATAAACCGAGTCGGTATTGATGTTATAGGTGAAGAGTTTCACCGAATCGGCATGCACATAAAGCGTATCCTTCTGCGAATAGTCCTTAGCCAGAAGCTTGCCTGTGGCCCAACCCACGCCCGTCTTTTCATTATAGTTGAAACGCTGGCAAAGTAGGCTGTTGTTATTCTTTTTGTCCACATATATCACGTCGCCGTAACCTTCGCTTTGCCCCGTCTTGTCGTTGTAGTAAAGACTGTCGCCCGTAATGGTCTTGTCTTTATCGTTCACAGTTGACCTTCCGAATAGTTTCGACTTGCTCGTTTTGGTGTCGAAATAGCCGTCGCGCGTTTCTATCACGCCTGTTTTAGAGGTTATTTTTGACGGACCTAGCACGTGAGCCATCGAGGTCTGGGTGTCGTAGTGCAAAGTGTCGGTGGTGATAACGCGGTCGCCTTCAATCATTTTCACGTTATAATAGAACACGGCCTCGCGCGTTTGGGTGTTGTATTGTCCCCAATCGGCCACCAGTTTTTGGTTCTTGTCGGTGAGCGTTCCGCCCTCAAAGAAGTAAGCATTGTTGTAAAGGCGGTCGTAGTTAAGGCTGTCTGTGTTGAGTGTTTGCCCACGATGTTTCAGCCACACGTTCTGTCGAGCCTCCATCATCTGTGCCTGACCATCGTAAAAAGCACGCTCGCAGGTAAGCGAAAGCGTGTCGCCCTGCACCATCCGCACGTGTCCGAAGGCGCGAAACGAGTTTGTTTGCTGGTAAAAATAGGCACTATCGCACCACATTCGCGCCCCCTTGTGCATAAATTGCACCTTTCCTTTCACGATTTGGGCATCGGGAACGGGTCCGAATTGGTCGTAACGCAGCTCGTCCGAGTGCACCAGATACACGCGGTCGTCGGTCTGCGGTGCTGCCGTTTTCACCTTCTTTTGGGCAAGTGCAGGCAGCAAGCATAGCACAAAAAGGCATAGCACCGCCCATAAAACGCCGCTATGCCTATCGCCATTAGATGTCGATATTGGTTTTAATCTCATTTAATCCATCCCTGATATTCAAAGTCGCAGTTCTTATAGCGGTCGCCCATACGAACGTATGTTTGCTTTATCTTGTTCACCACCCAGTCGTGCAACTTCTTCTCACGTTCTTTGGCCAGCACCACATTGCGCATAACTTGGAAGTCTTCGGTTATGGTTGCGCGATGTCCGTCCACTCTATTCTTCAACTTGATGATGGCCACAACAGTCTTTCCGCGTGCGTTGGTCATTTGGAAAGGTTTAGAGATGTCGCCCACCTTCATACCTTCCACTTCGCGCGCTACCTCTGTGGGCAAGTCGCCCATACGGAACTTAGACGACAACGAGCGCGACTCTCTGTCGGTGTAGGCCATCAATCCGTGGTTGTTCTTCGTGTCCTTGTCGTCGGAGATGAACGTTGCACCCTCTTCGAACGAGAACTTACCCGCCTTAATGTCGCTGGCGATGGAGTCGAGACGTGCTTTTGAGCGGTCGATGTCGTCTTGTGCGATGCGCGGTTTCAGCAAGATATGGCGCACGTTAACCTTGTCGCCACGCTTGTCGATAAGCTGTATGATGTGATAACCGAACTCCGTTTCAACGATTTTCGAAATCTTATTGGGGTCGGTAAGGTTGAAAGCCACGGCAGCGAAGGCCGGGTCGAAGGCCGCTCTACCCGTAAAGCCCAACTCTCCACCTTGTCTTGCCGAGCCTGGGTCTTCCGAATAAAGGCGCGCAAGGGTTGCAAAAGTTGTCTCGCCTTTGGTTACGCGGTCGGTATATTCGCGCAACTGGTCCTTAATGCGGTTCACTTCTTCGGTCTTCACCTTTGGGTTTTGGGTGATAATCTCCACCTCAACCATTGTCGGAACCATAGGAATACTGTCGGCGGGCAAGTCTTTAAAGTACTTGCGCACATCGGCAGGCGACACTTTCACATCGCTCACCAATTTTTCTTTCATCATGGCGATAAGGCGATTGTTCTTATAGTCGTCGTGCATTGCTTGTCGCATCTCCGAGATAGTTTGCTTGCGATACTCTTCCAACTTCTCTTTCGACCCTATCAGCTGTATCCAATAGTTTATTTGCTCTTCAATTCCTTGTGATATTTCCGACTCGCTCACCTCCAAACTGTCGATGGCAGCTTGGTGAAGGAAAAGCTTTTGCAGGGCCAACTGTTCGGGAATAGAGCAATCGGGGTTGCCTTTAAACTTGTGTCCCTCGTTTTCGGCCTGCAAGCGAGCGGCCTCCACGTCCGATTTCAGAATGGGTTCGTCGCCCACCACCCATATAACTTCGTCCACCACGCTTGCTTCTGGCACGGCAGGTTCGGTTTTCACGGGCTTATTGGTTGCCGTACTGTCGTTTTCAGCAACCTTAGTGGCCAGGCCTTGCTTGGCATTGGCAGAAATGGCGGCAGTCAAAATCATTGCAGACAGGCCGCAGAATATCTTAGTTTTGGTTCTCATCGTTTTTATATATATGTCGTTATCAGGGCGTTTAGTGTTTGTTCACGGTCTTTAATACCGCCTCGTTCACTTCCACCTTATATTGTTTTCGTAAGTCTTTCACCCATTCTTTCTCCAATGTTTCTTGGAAGTCGGCCACAACAAGCGCCCTTACATCGTCCATTTCCTTGGGCGCTTTAAGTTTCTTTCCTATCACGCCCACAACGGGGAAGTTGGCATCGTCCTTTATTGCAACCTTTTGCTTAAAGGCATCGCGGTCCACCACAGGGTTGTCGCCAAGCTTAAACAGGCCGCGTTCGGCCTTTATGCGGATGGTAGAATCGTTGTTAAAAGCCTTTCTTAGAGCCTCGTTCCATCCGTTAAAGGGCAAGTTCTTCACCATTTTCTTCGCCGCCTTCAAGTCGGCCTTGCTCTTGGCGTAGCAGACAATGCCCTTAAATCGCGCACCATCCCAGGCATAACGTTTCTTATTCTTGTTGAAATAATAGCGCAAGCCCTCTTCGTCTTTCGCCGCTTTCTCCCAAACAGTGCGGTTACTTATTTCGTAAAGCAACAAGCCGTCGTGATATTCTTGAATTAGGAACCTCAGTGCAGGGTCTTTTGCTTGCATCGCTTGTGCGCGTTCTTGTAGCACGTCGGCCGTTGTACGGGGCGTAGGCGATGCCTTAGCCAGCTCGCTCAGCTTGTTGTCGATAATTTGTTCGCGCATGTTTGTCTGCTCGATGTAGGCCAAGATGTCGGCCTTTACCGAGTCGTAAGGCAGAAAGCTGCGCCGTTCTATCATCTTAATGATATGGTAACCCGCCGGCGAAAGCACGGGTTTGCTTATCTCGCCCTGTTTGAGGGCGAAGGCTGCGTCTTCAAACTCTTTCAGCGTTTGGCCTTTTTGCAGCCAAGGCAGTTCGCCACCTTGCTGTGCCGAACCTTTATCGTCAGACAGTTTACGAGCCAATGTCGCAAAGTCGGCCCCGCGTTTAAGGGCATTATAAATGGAGTCGATGCGCTGTTCGGCGCTACGTTGTTTCTCTTTGGCCGCCTTCTGGGGCAACAACAACATGATATGAGCCACCCTTATCAGTCCGCCTTGCCCCTCAATGCGCTGCCTGGTGTCGTCGTATAGCTGACGTGCCGCCTTTTCCACATCATCGTTGTTAACGAACGAAGGGCGCACCTGCTGGTCGCGATAGTCGGCAAACTCGTTGCGAAAGGCCTGCGTGGTATCTAGTCGGGCGGCGAGTGCGGCCTCAACTTTCAACTTATAGTTCACGAAGAGTTCCACATACTGAGCCACCGTCTTCTTATCTACAACATTATCCGTGTTGTTTTTGTTATACGAATACTCGAATTCCGAACGGCTAACAGGCCGTCCGTTAATGGTCATAATGGTGGGGTCGTCTTGGGCGTGTGCCACGAAAGCACAAAACAGCAATGCCACAGAGAAGGCTCTACGTATCATTAGTTATAGGTTAAGCGGCGAAAACTTCTCGCCGACGGGCATTATTGGCACAAAAGCCGCGCACGGCGAGAAGTTACACCTTATTATATATACATGTGATTGGTTATTCAGGACGGCTGTAATTGGGTGCCTCGCTCGTGATGGTGATGTCGTGCGGGTGGCTTTCCAGAACGCCCGCATTGGTTATTCGGGTGAACTTAGCGTTGTGAAGCGCAAGAATATCGTTTGCTCCACAATAACCCATGCCCGAACGCAAGCCGCCAATGAGCTGATAAATCACCTCTTGCACCGTGCCTTTGTAAGGCACACGGCCTGCAATACCTTCGGGAACAAGTTTCTTTGCCTCCAACGTATCGCCTTGGAAATAGCGGTCTTTCGAGCCGTTCTTTTGCTCCATCGCCTCCATCGAGCCCATACCACGATAGGTTTTGAACTTACGGCCGTTAAAGATAATCGTTTCGCCAGGGCTTTCTTCCGTACCGGCAACCAGCGAACCAATCATCACCGAGCTACCGCCAGCGGCCAAAGCCTTAACAACATCGCCCGAATAGCGCAGTCCGCCATCGGCGATAAGTGGCACGCCCGTACCTTTCAGCGCATCAAACACACTGTAAATGGCACTCAACTGGGGTACGCCCACACCTGCCACCACACGTGTTGTGCAGATAGAGCCAGGCCCGATGCCCACCTTTACGGCATCGGCACCATGTTCCATCAGCAGTTTAGCGGCCTCGCCAGTGGCCACATTACCCACAACGATGTCTACATTGGGGAATGCGCGTTTAGCCTCAACAAGCTTTTCCACCACATATTTCGAATGTCCGTGCGCCGTGTCAATAACGATAGCGTCGGCACCAGCCTCAACAAGGGCCTTCATGCGGTCCAGCGTATCGGCCGTAACGCCCACACCAGCAGCCACGCGCAGTCGTCCTTTCTCGTCTTTGCAGGCCATTGGCTTATCCTTTGCCTTGGTAATGTCCTTATATGTAATAAGTCCCACGATGCGATTGTTAGCATCCACCACGGGCAACTTTTCTATTTTGTTTTCTTGCAGAATCTTTGCGGCGGCTGCCAAGTCGGTCTGCTGATGTGTCACCACAAGGTTTTCGCTCGTCATCACCTCGTCAATCTTCTTGTCTAGGCGATGTTCAAAGCGCAAGTCCCTATTGGTAACGATGCCCACCAAGCAATTGTCTTCGTCAACAACGGGTATTCCACCGATGTGATAGTCGCGCATCATGTCGAGTGCATCTTCCACTGTGCGCCCACGCCGTATCGTAACGGGGTCGTAAATCATTCCGTTCTCGGCTCGCTTCACCACAGCCACTTCGTGCGCCTGCTCTTCGATAGACATGTTTTTGTGTATCACGCCGATGCCTCCTTCGCGTGCTATGGCTATGGCCATGGCCGCTTCGGTTACGGTATCCATAGCTGCCGTAACGAAAGGAATGTTCAATTCGATGTTCCGAGAGAACTTTGTTTTCAACGTTACCGTCTTAGGCAGCACGTCGGAGTAAGCGGGTATGAGCAGGACGTCGTCGTATGTAAGGCCGTCCATCACAATTTTATCTGCAACAAATGATGACATAGTGGAGAATTTAGAAATTTATTGCATGCAAATTTAGCAATAAAATTCCACAAAGCTGATGGTTTGCCGCGTTTTTCTTATTTATTAAGGCATGTTCGGCAACCTAACATAGGCCATCACCTAAAAAACTTTCGATTTTAGTACGTTTATGTTAAGACAATTGGCTAAGGAACGACACAAAAGAAATCCACATGTGCAACGTAACGTGTCCGAAGTTCAACTTGCCAGCATACAAACGCATTACCCCCTAGCCTGCCAACTCACTAACTCGTGAACTTATCACCTTGTCAACTCGTAAACTGGTCAACTCATCAGCTCAGAAACTCATCAACTCACAAACCCACAAACTCACAATCTCTAAAAAGCATCAACTCCAAAATCAAAAAATAAATTCTTGAAGTCATCTAGACTTTTAATGCTTCTATAAATTGAGAGAAGTTTATTATCTTTGTGCTAATAAACTAAGATAAACACCCCTCTCATGTACGAAGTACTGGACAAAGATACAATAAAATCCGAAATTCTGCCGCATTTGTCGGTAGCAAAACGTGGGTATGTCTCAAAAAAGTTACCTGGTGGAAGTTATTCAATACATTCTCTACAAGTTGAAAACAGGCTGCCAATGGCATATGCTTCCTGTTCCCATCTTTCTTCACAGGGAGGGTGTTGCATTATAAAAAGATGTATGGGCATTTCCGCAAATGGTCGAGAAGTGGTGAATGGGAGAAGGTGTGGGGCATCGTTTTGCACCGTTATAGGTCTTTCTTGGACATGTCCAGCGTGGAACTGGACGGCAGTCACACCACCGCCCTTCGTGGTGGGGAGTGCTGTGGCTATCAAGGACGCAAGAAAAGGAAGACGCCCAATGCCATATATGTCACCGACAGCCAAGGAATACCGTTTGCCATGTCCACTCCCGTTTCGGGTTCGCACAACGATGTTTACAACATCTCTGAAGCGCTTTCTGAATTGTTTTCGAGGCTTATAGTCAAACAGAATTGCTTTTAAAAAATAGTTGTTAGAAGAACGTAAGACGTGCGTAGCATGGCATCAATAAATCCTTACGCAGAGGAAAAGGAGCACTT
>ERZ773009.1380-NODE-1380-length-16871-cov-4.677866_pt1 | contig 16871 bp, 15 predicted proteins | sample MGYA00580663_ERZ773009 | MGnify/ENA primary metagenome ERZ773009 (study PRJEB29015, sample SAMEA2737969) | human oral metagenome | biome: human oral; feature: human-associated habitat; material: dental | place: China | collected 2026 ... | reverse complement strand
TGGACACGGAAGTTCATCGGTTGACAGCCATAAAGCGCGGCTTAAATATATTCAGCAGTACCGGCAAAATAGTCATTGCTGCAACGGAGCTTGTCAGCATCACAACCGCGACCAAAAAACCGACAAACCGCAGCACGATAAAATGAGAAAAGCATAGTACGACAAAACCGAAACCTACCGATGCGGCGTTGACCATAATGCCTTTTCCTGAAAGTTTTAACGTATTGACCGTAACGGCGGTTAAATCATCCGTTTTTATCCGCTCCTTATGGTAGTTATTCATAAAGTGCACGGTATAATCGATACCTATTCCGATAGCGATGGCAGCAACGAGGCTTGTTACCATATCAAGATTGATGCCGGTTAAGCCCATAATGCCGAAGTTCATCAGAATAGAAACGCCGAGCGGCACCGCACCTATTAAACCGGCAAACGGCGAACGGTAATACAGCGACAAGATGCAGAACACAATTACAATAGCAAGCAGCAAACTCGAAACCTGACTGCCGATAATCATCGAAGTCATGGCGGTTTCCAGCTCTCCCAGCCCCGCCGCCTCCAGCGTATACCCTTCGGGGAAATGCTGATGCGCGTACCGCTTTGCATCGTCGATAACCGCTTTAATCTTCCCCGTATCGTGTACGCGCATCATAATCTGCATACGGGTCTTTGACGGCTCCAGCTGCTCATCGACCAAATCGTCAAGCGAACCTGAATATAATAGAAGATACTGCGAAATTAAGTTCTTTAATTCTTCGCGGCGGGCAACCGGATACTTTGACACATCGTAGGGAATTTCGTCGTATGCCGCCCCGTTATAATTAAGCATTTTTTGCAGTGCGGTAATAAACTCAGGAACGGTAACGTCTTTCCCACCCGACTGCGCATAAGCGGCAATGAACAGCGCGGTTACCTCATCGGCGGTCAGCGTTTTCCCGCGGTACTGCGCAGCAAAGGATGCTCCATCCGTCCCGTTTGCTGCAGCCGGTGCTGAAGAATCGGCCGGAACCGCTTCCCCGTCTCCTGCGCCCGCTGTTTGGGTGGTTTCTCCGCTGTCTGTAAAGAAACTGCCGGTTCCCGAATCGGTTCCGCTATCAGAAAAGAAGCTGCCCGTTTCCGAAGGTGCTGTCTGGGTATCATCTCCGTTATCCGCAAAGAAACTGCCTGCCTCGGATTCGGAATCTGCTTCGGCAAAAAAGCTGTCCGTGCCGCCGCTGTCGGTATCCGCACCGTTTGAACCGCTCTTTGCCGCGTTCGTACCGCTGCCGAACATCTCCGTTCCGGCGGCTTCAGGCTGTATATCCTTGTGCATCACCTGATTGAGCCGCTTAATAAAATCGGAGAACGATAGGATCGTCCCAATGTCGGCATGATTATCGGTAAGAAAACTTGAAAGCCCGTCCATTTGTTTGAGAATTTCAGGTTCGCACATAGAGCCTTTCGTTTTTCCGTCGATTACCAGACTAAAGCCCGTGGAGCCGACATAATGACTGTCGATATACGAAACTCCTTCCCGTATTTCAGAATTTTTAGGGAAATATTCCAAAAAGGCCGATTCAATATTGAGCCTGTGCACACCCCATACCGAAAGCCCGATGATCGCCAGCAGTATTACGACAAACCCTGCGCGGCGCCGGTTTAAAAAGAGATATATCTTGTGCGTCAGTCCTTCTCCACCCATTTTTACACCCAATGACGCGAGCCGCGCTTGCTGTTTTACCGCACGCATACTCATCCTTTTCTGCTGCTTTTGCACTAAAGTGAGCGGCTTTAAAAACAATAAGGCAGGGATAAGGGCAAAGGCAACCGCAAGTTCGATAACGATACCGTATGCGCTGAATGTCGCAAAAGACTTGAGCGGTTTTATCGGGCTGGTAATAGTGGAAATAAAGCCTGCAATGGTTGTAATACCTGCAAGCAAAACCGGTGCGCGGACGCCCTTCAACGTTTCGGCTACGAGCGCATTGTGCTGTTCGCGCGAGGCTATAAGCGGCTGCTGTTCAAGATGCTGGTAATAGTGATTGATAATATGAATACCGTAAGCGGAGCCGACGGCAATGAGGAGCACCGGCAAGCAGCTCGACACGATGGTTAGCGGTTCTCCTAAAAGAGCCATCGTACCGATTGTCCATACCGTACTGATAAGCACCGCAAGCAGCGGCAAAATCGTTCCTTCGATATTTTTAAACGAAAGGAACAAACACAGCAGCACCACTGCGGTGATAAGCGGGATAAGATTACGAAGATCGGCATACATAAAGAGTTTTGCATGTTCTGCAAGTACCGGATCTCCGGCGATCTTATACGAAAGGCCGTTTACCGTTTGCAGGTTTTTCCGGATAACCGCTACCGTGTTGTTGTAAAGAGCGCTCACCTCGGCAGGGGTACTGCTCGATGATATTGTCATCACAATCTGTACGCCCTTAAAATTATCCGAAATAATCGTGCCGATGTACGCGTGCGGCCATTCAAAGATTTTTTGTTTTACCGCCTGAATTTCCGCTGCCGTACCCGAAAACTGTTCCGGCAGGAGATTTTCCGCAACGATAGAGCCGTCCTTCGACGTAATAAACTCCATATTCGTCAAAGACCGCACCTTAACCACATTATCGAGGAGCGAAAGTTCTTCGGTGATATTTTTGATAACGTCAATATAATCGGAACGAAAAATCGTGTCTTCATCCGTTTCAACTACCACATCCATCGCATATTGATCGCCGAAATCCTTAGTTAGTTGATCAAACCTGATATTCGACGGATGCTTTTCCGGAAAGAAATGGCGCAGTTCATTATCCATCACGATGTTCGGAATCATAAAGCCGAAAAAAACAGTGACAACCGTAATCACCGCGATAACCGCATACGCATAACTTTTTCTATAGTTCATTTTCCGTAACCTACCCGCGCCTATGATGTTTATCTTAATTTTTATCAGCGTCTCTTTAGAATCTACTCAATTATTTTTAATCGTCAATATTTTTTGTAAAAAAAGTAGGCTAAGCGTATAGTAAGAAATAGTAAGAAAAGCGTAACTATTGGAATTTTACTTTTATTTTCCCGTCTGTTATGTTAGAGTGGAGCTTGAAAAGAAAAAGATAACTTGAATCGGTGCATTGTTTCTTGAATAAGCACAGTAAATAGCTTGCCTCTTTTCCCGATGTAGGCACTAAGAAAAATATTCAATATTTCGGTATAGTTATTTTGCTGACAATACATTAGTTAAAGACAAGCGGAAAGAAAAGTATATGAAAAGATTGAGTATAGGTATTTTGGCACATGTAGATGCAGGTAAGACCACATTATCGGAAAGTTTATTATATAAAAGCGGAACTATTAAAAAAGCGGGAAGGGTTGATTCAAAAGACAGTTTTCTTGATAATGATGATTTGGAACGTCTTAGAGGTATAACAATATTTTCAAAGCAGGCAATACTTAACTTAAGGCATAGCAGAGTGACACTTATAGATACGCCCGGGCATATTGACTTTTCCGCAGATATGGAAAGAACTCTTGGCATACTTGATTATGCAATACTTGTAGTTAATGCTTTAGACGGAGTTCAAAGCCATACAAAGACACTTTGGAGATTATTAAAAGAATATCAAATACCGGCATTTATATTTGTCAACAAAATTGACAGTGAACTTGCCGATAAGGAAAAAACAGTAAAAGAAATACACAGCAAGCTGTCAAGAGATATAGCAGACTTTGATATATTTTCCAAGGCTTTTGCTAAAGAGGGCTTTGATATATCAAGGCTTGAAGGAGATTTACTTGAAGAGCTTGCCTATAGTGATGAAAGTTTATTGGAAAAGTATGAAGGCGGAAGTTTAGGCGGTGCAGATATCATAGAAAGTATTTACAAGCGGCATATGTATCCTATGTTTTTCGGCTCAGCACTACAGGGAAACGGAGTGGAGAATGTTATATATGCCATGGACAACCTTACAAAGGAAGCTTCATACAGCGAAGATTTAGCGCTTAAGGTTTATAAAATAAGCTATGATGAAGAAGGAACAAGGCTAAGCCATGTTAAAATACTTGGGGGGAGTTTAAAACCCAAAAACTCTGTAAATGGTTAAAATATAAGAAAGGTCCAAATTATGCGTATAGTAGATAAATATATATTAAAAGAAGAAGCCTTAGCAGGAGAGGTAGTGGCACTTGCAGGATTAAAATCTTTATTTGCAGGTATGTCTGTAGGTCTGCCTAAAGAAAACACAAGCCCTGTCATAGAGCCGGTACTTAATTATAATATGATAGTTCCTAAGGATGCGGATATAAGTAAGGTATATAAAGAACTCGAATATATGTACGAAGAAGAGCCGAGTCTGGAGTTTACTAAGAAAAATGGTGATGATATAGAGCTTAAGCTTTTTGGGCAGGTACAGATAGAAATACTGAAAAGCAGGTTATATAACAAGCTTGGCATAGAAGTTGAGTTTACTAAAGGAAGTGTTGTATATAAGGAAACCGTGCTTGAAGAAGTGGAAGGTGTAGGGCATTTTGAGCCGCTCAAGCACTATGCGGAGGTACATTTGCTTATAAAACCGGCAAAAAGAGGAGAGGGTTTAAGTGCCTCGGTGGATATGGCGGATGAGATGCTTACAAAAAATTATCAAAGTGCGGTATGTACACATATTATGGAAAAAGAGCATAGGGGTGTACTTATAGGTGCCAAACTGACGGATGTTAATATAGTTTTGGCAGCGGCAAAGGCGGATAACAGACATACCGACGGAGGAGACTTTAGAGAGGCGACCTACAGGGCGGTAAGACAGGGGCTTATGAAGGTAAAGTGTGCTGTTTTAGAGCCTTATTATAACTTTGTAATAAGTTGTCCGAAAGATAATTTAGGCAGAGTACTGACCGATCTGAGTAACCTGTATGCCAAGTTTTCAGCTCCCGAGATAGAGGAAGATACAGCTTCTATAAGCGGCTATGCTCCGGTTGTATTAATAAATAATTATCAAATGGACTTAAGGGCTTTTACTAAGGGAGAGGGAAGCATAAGTCTTTCATATAGAAATTATGACCTGTGTCATAACGAGGAAGAGCTTATAGAAGAGTTCGGATATGAAGCGGAGTTTGATGAGGAGAATCCCTGCGGCTCCATATTTTGCAGTCACGGAAGCGGATTTTATGTGCCCTGGGACAGGGTTGAAGATTATATGCATATAGAAAGTATATATGCTAAAGAGCCTGCTGAAGTTGCTCCTGTCACAGAAACACATAAAAGTACTTTTAATGAGCATAGGGCAAGCAGTGAAGAACTTATTGAGATCTTTGAAAGAACCTACGGAAAAATAAAAAGCCCTATAGAAGGTAATAAAAAGGGTAAACCCAAAGATGTAGTGGTTAAAGAAAAAGAGTATGTGTATAAACCTAAGGAAAGAGAAGAAACATATATTCTAATAGATGCTTATAATGTGATTTTCTCATGGAAGGAGCTTTCAGATATTGCCAAAGTAAACATACAGGCGGCAAGAGACAGGCTTATAGAAATAATATCACACTATAAATCAGCTGTGGATATGCAAATAATAGTTGTATTTGATGCTTATAAGGTTGAAAATCATAAAAGAGAGGTTATCAAATACCAAAACATAAGCATAGTGTATACAAAACAGGCTGAGACGGCAGACCAATACATAGAAAAAACAGTAAGCGATATGGCTAAGAAGTATAAGGTGATAGTAGTAACTTCAGATGCCACGGAGCAGATCATAATTCAAAGTAAGGGCTGTATTTTAATATCATCAAGAGAGTTTGAGCTGGAGGTAAAGAGAGCAGAACAGGATATAAGTGAAAGGTTAAGTAAAATATCAAATAATGAAAAAAGTTATATGTCAGATTATATTAAGAATATTTAATAAAATGGTTTTATTTAAATATAAAAGGATTATATTGGTAATTTTATAATATAAAAGCTTACTAATACTTGACGTAAAACTTACAAGTGTGATAAAATCTTGAAATGTTAGGAATTACTAACTATAATATCATCTTAAGGAGAGGCATATATTATGTTAAAGAATAAAGATAAAGTCTTTGCATTAATATTTTTAATATTGGGTGCTGTACTGTATTTTATTCCGGGTAAGATAGCTTCAGTATGCCCGGTTATGCCCGATGGCGGTTTTATGAAGTGCCATTGGACAGGGGAGGTGGTTAAGGCACTGGGAGTACTGATAGTGATTATAGCAGCGGTTATGTTGTTCAATGCGTTTGTATTAAAGAAAGAGGGCTTGGGTCTTGGACTTGTTATAGCTAATATAGCTATAGGAGCATTTACCATGTTAACTCCTCTGCATATAATAGGAACCTGCCCTAATCCCATGATGCATTGTAATGTAGCAACAAAACCGGCAATACTTCTTGTTTCGGGAATTTTTATAGTTACCAATATTATTTACATATTTCTTAACAAGAAAAATTAAATTCAGAAAGTAGTTTTTATGTCTATCTTAGAAGTCAAAAATGTATCTAAAAAATTTATGCGTGGAGATAGGGGATTTTATGCCGTGGAAGACGTAAGTTTCTCTGTGGCTAAGGGGGAACTTGTCTATATAAAGGGGAAGTCCGGAAGCGGTAAAAGTACTCTTCTCAACCTGATAGCCGGTATATTAAGACCTGATACGGGCAGTATAAATTTCAATACTGTCGATATAAGCACTTATACTGATGATAAGATAAGCGAGTATAGAAATATTTCCATAGGCTATGTACCTCAAAGCCTTGGAACCTTGCCAAACCTTACAATAGCCGAAAATGTGGAGTTGCCGATTCATATATATAAAAAACATGAGCCGGCAAAAGAAAGAGCTTTGATGTTGCTTGATAGGATGCAGATACTTAGCTTAAGAGATGAGTTTCCAAGGTCACTTTCCGGAGGAGAGCTTAAGAGAGTATTACTTGCCAGAGCGCTTATGAATGAGCCTGAACTTATTATAGCAGATGAGCTTACTTCCGATTTAGACAGTGCTACGACCAAAGATATCATGAAAATTCTGTATGATATTCATGAGTCGGGAACGACACTTTTAATGGTTACACATGAGGATGATATAATAAGAACTAAAGACAGAGTTATACATATGGAGGCAGGAAGGCTATCAGCCGAGTAGGGAGATTATGATGAAATCTATAAGAAAAAAGAGCATTAAGTATGTATTAGCCGTATTTACTCTTTTGTGCTTAGTATTTAATACCTTAAATACTTATGCGGATACGACTACTTATAAAAACTGGAATGAAGTGGCAACTGTCATGGAAGAGCATATATTAAAAGGTGCCGATATTTATAGAGAGGGCGGCAGTGAAAAGGCAAATGAAGCAAAGGATGCTATAAATACCGCCTACTATAAATTTTATGAAAAGCTTGGATTTGAAAAGACTGTTATGGCATCTATATCGGGAAGCAGAGGTTCTGATGTAGAGCATCAATTTTACCTGGCAAAAAAAGCCATAAGTGATGCAAAGTCTCCTGATGAAGTCGATGCCGAGGTACAGAAATTAATACAAATGCTTCATGAAGATGCGGACACACTTGACGGTGTAAGTTCGACCGGTAAAGAGGGTGGAGCCGATGCGTCCGGTGCTGCCGATAAAAGTACGGATACAGCCGCAGATCCAGGAACACAAGCTAAGACAAACAAACAGGGACAGGATTTTGTAACCTTTATGGCAGCCTTCGGACTTACTTTAAGAGAGGGACTTGAGGCCATATTGGTTATAGCGGCAATAATAGCCTATCTGGTTAAGACTGATAACAAGAAACACTTAAAAGCCGTGTATATAGGAGCTATAGCCGGTATAGTGATTTCTATAGTTCTTGCGATAGGATTTAACATGATAGCCGCAAGTATAGGTGAGGCGCAGTCAGGTGCATCACAGGAAATATTTGAGGGTATAACCATGTTTATAGCCACTGCAGTGCTCTTCTATGTAAGTAACTGGATGTTATCAAAGTCCGAGACCGAGGTTTGGAATAAATATATCAAGGATCAGGTTGACAGCTCAATAACCAAGGGTAATGTGTATACACTGGTTTTCACTTCCTTCCTTGCAGTATCAAGAGAGGGAGCCGAGCTTATACTTTTCTTCCAGGGTATGCGTTCAAATATAGCCAACAGTCCGTATCATATGTGGTTGGGACTTGGTATAGCTATAGTCGTGCTGGTATTCGTATATATACTTATAACTAAGTTGAGTATACGCTTACCGCTAAAGCCGTTCTTCATGGCAACAAGTATACTTATGTTCATACTTTGTATTTCATTTGTAGGAAAGGGAGTGTTTGAATTACAGGAAGCGGATGTAATAGGAAGAACTCCTATACCTACGATGAACGGTTTTACTATTGATTTTCTCGGTATATATGACCGTGTGGAAAATCTTGCAGCGCAGTTTATTATTTTAATAATAACAATAATATCTATTGTTATACATATGCAAAACAGCAAAAAAATAAAAGCCGAACTGGAACAAAAAAATAAAAATTAGAGTCGGCAAAGGGAGGTTTTATGTTTAAGAAGAATCTAATAGTTAAGATGTCGGTGTTGGCAGCAGTAGCTGCACTTTCACTTGCAGGATGTACATCAAGTACAACAGAGACAACAGTGGCAGAGACTACAGCAGAAGGTACAACAAAGGCTGCTGAAGAAACAAGCAAGGAAGCCAAAGAAAGTGCAGCGGCACCGGCTGTAGGTGGTGGTTTTGAAGAGTTTCCTATAGGAGATGAGAAGGAAGTAGGACCGCTGGTTGTGTCAGGTGTATATTTCCAGCCTGTAGATATGGAGCCGGCAGGCAACAGTATACCTAAGGCGGAGGCAGATGCTCATATAGAAGCGGACATCACAGCTTCAGCAGAGGGAGCAACACTCGGTTACGGTAAGGGAGACTTTGTTCCATGGTTAAAGGTTAAGGCATATATTCAAAAAGAAGGTTCAGATAAGGTTCAGGAAATAGCTTTCATGCCTATGAATGCTTCTGACGGTCCACACTACGGAGCAAACATCAAGTTTGAAGATGGTGTAGGTAAGTATAAGGTTAAGTTTGAGATTGCAGCACCGGGTAACGAGTATCTTTTACACACAGATCCTGAGACAGGTGTAACCGGAAGATTCTGGACTGAGCCTTTAGTAGTTGAGTGGGATGACTTTGAGTGGAACGGTCCGCAGTGGTAAGATAAGTACCGATAATACATAAATTAGTTAATAAACAAAGAGGCTGTGGCAAAGTTCATTTTGCGACAGCCCTTTAACTTGTAATATGTAAGAGTTTTAGACAGGAGGTAGCAGTATTTTAAAGATATTTGTAAAGACTATGGAGGAGGTTATAGCCTTTCCTCTTATTTTAGCCATATTGGCAGCCTATTACAGGACGACAAATCCTAAAAAGAAAGCCTATGTGCTCAGCTTTTCGGTAGTTGCAGGTATAATAAGTGCCTTGATTTCAGCCTATATAAGACGTATACCTAATTATGTAAATAGAGCTAATCTCGGATTTTACAGTATGATTCCGGTTATAATCTCGGCAATATTTATCATATTTATATTAGTATTCGAAAAAAAGATCAAATCAAAAAGTGAAGTTTTATTTGAAAATTTATTGGGAAGCCTGGTATCTATCAATATAATTTCTTCATTTTTTTGCTATATGCCTTCTTTCTTTTTGCAAATTGATTCATTTGTATATTATGGAGAAAGTGCGGTAAGTACTATAGTACTTTTTAGAGTTATAGGTTTTGTACTTGCTATAATAATGCTTCTTTTATCACTTTTTGTTATATACAGAACCGGTATGAAGCTTGACTCAAGTAAACTTAAGGGCATACTTATCTTCAGTGTGCTTGTAAGAGGTATAACCCAGCTTAATGTTATAGTCAGCAGACTGTATTCATTAAAGATTATTCCTAAAAATTCTACAGTATTCGTTATTACCGCCTATATTACAAACAATGCGAGGATATTTGACTTCGCTCTTATGGCAGTGCTGATTATAGTGCCTGTAATATTGTGGCTGCAAAATATTAAGATAACGGAAAGCTATAGGAATAATGCGGAGTTCAGGAAGATTGTATACAATATGAGAAGAAGAAGGCATCTTGCACAATTTTTCTTATTTGTGATGATTATTAACATTCTCTCTTTGTCGGTTATAAAAACCTATGCTAACAGAGAAGTACCCCTGTCTGCACCGGAAGACTATAAGCTTGAAAACGGGCATATAGAAATAGAACTTGAGAGCGTGGCAGACGGACATTTACATAGGTATGTGTATGAAGCAAGAGACGGTAAAAAGGTTAGATTTATAGTGGTGCAAAAGTCGCAGGGCTCTTATGGAGTAGGACTTGATGCTTGTGAGATATGCGGTCCCAGCGGATATTTTGAAAGAAATAACGAGGTCGTATGCAAGCTTTGTGATGTAGTGATGAACAAGGGAACTATAGGTTTTAAGGGAGGTTGCAACCCTATACCTTTTGAATATAAAGTACATGACCAGAAGATAAAAATAGATGTGGAAGTTTTAGAAAATCTATCCTATGTGTTTAAGTAATCGGAGGGGGAAAGATGTTTTTTAGAATGATTAGAGGTGCCTTATTCAGGCAAAAGGGTAAGATGCTTATGATAGCATTTACCATAGCACTGGGTGCAAGCCTGTCCACTTCCATGCTTAATACCATGCTTGGAGTAGGAGATAAGGTAAATCAGGAATTAAAAGCCTACGGTGCCAATATAAATGTGGTGGCTAAAGAGGCTTCTTTGTTGGATGACATATACGGTATGTCAGGTGATGACGATGAAACCAATAAGTACTTAAAAGAAGATGAACTCGGCAATATAAAAACGATATTCTGGGCATTTAACGTAGTTGATTATACACCGTATTTTAATACAAGGGTAAATGTAAACGGTGACAGTGAAAAGACGAAGTTGGTCGGTACCTGGTATGCACATCACATGAGTCTTGACACCGGTGAAGAACTTGACACCGGCATGATCAACTTAAAGAATTGGTGGACTATAGACGGAGAATGGCTTAAGGACGATGAAGAAGCCGTTATGCTGGGCTCTCTTTATGCTGCAAGAAACGGATATAAAGTAGGAGATGAACTTAGTTTAAGTTCCGAGCATCTTACAAAAAAGCTTAAGGTAAAGGGTATATATGAGTCGGGCAGTGATGAGGATGCATATATATATACTACATTAAAGCTTGCACAGGAGTTTGCAGATAAGACCAATGTGGTAAACAGTATAGAGGTAAGTGCCTTAACAACACCGGATAACGACTTGGCAAGAAAGGCGGCAAGAAATCCGCTATCCCTTACTGTAAAAGAATGGGAGGTGTGGTATTGTACCGCCTATGTAAGTTCCATTTGCTATCAGATACAGGAAGTAATTACCGATTCGGTGGCTAAACCGATAAGACAGGTGGCGGAGTCTGAGGGAGATATACTTAATAAAACTACCCTGCTTATGATACTTATTACAGTACTAAGTCTTATAGGTTCGGCGCTTGGTATTTCCAACTTGGTTACAGCCAGCGTTATGGACAGGCGTACTGAGATAGGACTGCAAAAGGCTATAGGAGCAAGTAACACAAGAATCATAGGGATCATACTTACAGAGATAATCATAACCGGAATTATAGGAGCGGTGGCAGGATATTTTGTAGGGCTGGGACTTACACAGATTATAGGATTCAGGGTATTCGGTTCAGCCATCACCCCTGCGCCTATGGTTATTCCCATAGTTATGATTTTGATACTTCTTGTAACCTTACTTGGAAGTATACCTGCTATAAGGTATTTGCTTAACCTTAACCCGACTGAAGTGTTACATGGAAGGTAGGACGAGGATATGTTAAAAAAGAGAAATATGTACTTAAAGATGGTAATGGCATCATTATCCAGAAGAAAATCACGAATGCTTACTGCTTTGCTTGCAATAGCCATGGGAGCAACTATTCTCTCAGGTCTTGTAACGATATATTACGACATACCAAAACAGATGGGTAAGGCATTTCGTTCCTACGGAGCCAACCTTTTGGTAATACCTACAGGTGCGGATGAGAAGATAAGCTATGAACAGCTTAAGGAAATAGAAGAAGTTATACCTGCGGATAAGAGGGTAGGTATAGCACCATACATATATCAGAACACGAAAATCAATGAGCAGCCCTATATAATAGCCGGAACAGACCTTGAGGGTGCTAAGGCAAGCAGTCCTTATTGGCTTATTAACGGAGATTGGCCCTCTCAGACAAGACAGGTTCTTGTAGGAAATGAGATCGCCAAGGCACTTGATCTTTCACTGGGTGAAAAGATAAGCCTTGTTACAGCAAAAAGCACCGGGGAGAATGCTACTACGGACTTTGAAGTATCGGGTATAGTTACTACCGGAGGTAAGGAAGAAGAGCTTATATTTATGAGCCTTACAGACCTGTCGGAAATCATAGGAAGAACCGATCTTGATGTAGTGGAGTGCAGTATAGAGGCGAACAAGGAAGAGCTTGAAAAGATAAGTGCCGACATAGCGGCAAAGGATGCAGCCCTTACCCCAAGACTGGTCAGAAGGGTTACACAGTCTCAGGATCTTGTATTAAACAAATTACAGTCATTGGTATGGATAGTTACATTTATAGTTTTATTTATTATGATGATATGTGTATCCACGACTATGATGGCGGTAGTTACGGAAAGAAGAAAGGAAATAGGACTTAAAAAAGCACTTGGAGCTTCCAATAAGGGGGTTATAATGGACTTTTTAGGTGAGGGAATGGTGCTTGGTATAGTAGGAGGCGGACTTGGAACAGGTTTCGGATACCTCTTTGCGCTACAGGTAAGTATGAGCGTATTTGCCAGAAAGGTGTCATTTTTATGGCCTTTAGTACCTATAACTATTCTGGTTTCAGTAATAATAACAGTGTTAGCGTGTCTGTATCCGGTAAGCAAGGCGGTGGATATAGAGCCTGCATTAGTTCTCAGAGGAGAATAAGAAAGGATTGATCTATGAATATATTGACATTAAAAGATGTGTCTAAGATATATGGAGAACTTAAGGCACTGGATAATATAAACCTTACTGTAGAAAAAGGAGAATGGCTTGCCATTATGGGACCTTCGGGAAGCGGTAAAACCACTATGATGAATATTATAGGCTGTATGGACAAGGCTTCCATAGGAGAGGTTATACTTGACGGAACCAATATTTCAAAGCTTTCACCAAAGGAGCTTACTGAAATAAGAAGGGATAAGATAGGTCTTATATTTCAGCAATTCCACTTAGTTAATTATCTTACGGCAGTTGAGAATATCATGATGGCTCAATACTATCACTCTATGCCGGATGAGGAAGAGGCTATGGCAGCTTTGGAGGCTGTAGGTCTGGCGGATAGAGCAAAGCATCTGCCGAACCAGCTTTCAGGCGGTGAGCAGCAAAGAGTGTGTATAGCAAGAGCACTTATTAACCATCCGAGCATACTTCTTGCGGATGAGCCTACAGGAAATCTGGATGAAAAAAATGAGTATATAGTTATGGACATCTTTGAAAAGCTTCATAATGCCGGAAGTACTATAATAGTGGTTACTCATGACCCTGAAGTAGGAGATGAGGCGGAAAGAATGATAGTTTTGGAGCACGGAAGGATAAGCAGGGAAGAGAAGAAGAAAAGAAGCCGCCCTGTTGTAGATGAAAATGCTACAAATGAAAATTTGAAGAAGTTCATATAGAAATATTTAAGATTTTTATAAAGTTATTGCCTATATAATATCAATGTGCTATAATTCCCAAAGTCGTATATATGTATACGAAATTAACAATATGTAAACATATCATGAACTTTTGAATTAAGATACTGATATTACGATATTGTGGTACCGGTTGGAGAGAACATTATACTTATTTCGTGGTAGTTTACTTAATTCTAGGAGGTAATTATTATGAAGAAGAGTTTAATAATGGCAGTACTTGTAGCAGGTCTTGCAATCACAGCATGTGGACAGAGTAAGGAAGAGCAGGCAAGCTCAGCAGCAGAGCAGGCAAGTTCAATGGCAGAGAGTGCTATGGGCGATGTAAGCAAGGCAGCAGAGAGTGCTATGGGTGATGTAAGCAAGGCAGCAGAGAGTGCTAATGATGCAGCTAAGGACGCTATGGAGACAGCAGGTAAAGCAGCAGAGAGCGCTGTTAAGGATGCAAGCTCAGCAGCAGAGAGCGCTAAGGATGCTATTGAGAGTGCTGTAGAAAGCTCAAGTGCAAAATAAGCTAAAAGCTTGTAAGTATTTACTTGAAAATAAACTTAAAATAATATAAAATAAACTTAAGCTGTTACAAGATATAAATATTTTTGTGGCAGCTTAAGTTTTTCTTTTATATAAAAGTATTATTACTTATAAAGGAGCTGTTATGCTAAGAACAAGCAATACAAAATGCAGCAGTAAATAAAGTAAAAGGCTGCTATATAAAGTGTTACTTTCTTTTTATGAACAGCTATAAAGATAAGGAGGTAGTTGTTATGAGAAAAGGTATTATAACCTTTGGTGTGATTTTAGGTTTGGCATTAACGGCATGCTCAAGTGGAGGAGAGTCTGCCGACTCCGCATCCGGAGAGTCCGTGACAGAGGCTGCTAAGGCAAGTGCTGAATCAGTGGCTTATAAAGACGGAACCTACACGGGTGAGAGTGATAAGGACGAGCATGGCGGAATGATGAGAGTTACTATAGAAATCAAGGATTCCGTTATAAGTAAAGTTACTGCGGAAAATCTTAACTCAGAAGGCAAGGAAAAGGGTGAAGAGTACGGTAAGGATACCAATAACGAGGGGCTTTACAAGAAGGCTCAGGATTCCGTAGCGGGTGCGGCACAGTATGCTCCTGCACTTGAGGTTTCAAAGGATATATCCAAGGTTGATGCGGTAAGCGGTGCTACACAGTCCTATGAAGCTTTTAAAGTTGCTGTAAACAGGGCATTGGAAAATGCCAAGTAAGGAGTGGAGTTGGATAGACTGGATACTCTCGGACTTGCAAAGAAGAATATAAAAAATAAAGCATCAAGAACTTATCCTATGATTTTACTTACAGCTATTTTATGCTTTGTAATATTTTTAAGCAGTTTTTTAATTATCAGTCTTAAAAACGGTATCAGTTCTTTAGCTAACCGTATGGGAGCGGATATAATAGTTGTGCCGGAAGGCTATGACAGTAAAATCACAGGAGCGATACTTAGAGGAGAGCCTAACAGTTTCTTTTTTGATAAAAGCGTGGCTGAGAGGGTAAGCAAGATTGATGGAGTGGAAAAGGTCAGCCCTCAACTCTACCTTGCGACTTTAAGTGCCGGATGTTGCTCATTTCCTATTCAGATAATAGGTGTGGACTTAAAAGATGATTTTATTGTAGGTGCATGGCTTACCTCACGTATAGACAATAAATTAGCCGATAATGAAGTAATAGCGGGATACAATATACAGGGAAATCATAACTCTGAGGTTAAGTTTTTTAACCAAAGCTTTAAGATAAAGGCAAAGCTTGACAAGACCGGTATGGGATTTGACGAGAGTGTGTTTATGAGTATGGAGCAGACCAGAAAACTTGCCAAAGAGTATGAAAAAATACTTAACCTTCCTATAGCTGATAACGAAAATCTGATATCTTCCGTAATGGTAAAGCTTAAAAAGGACGCAGATCCGGTGGCGGTGCTTAAGAATATAAGAGCGGCATTTCAATCAGAGGGAGTATATGCACTGCTTTCCAAGCAAATGATGTCGGAAGTATCTTCAAATATGAAGAATATTTTAATTTATGTATACATACTTATGGGAGTGCTTTGGCTTATGGTGCTTTTGGTACTTGGAATAGTATATAATTTCTCAATAAAAGAAAGAAAAAGAGAATTTGCAACTTTAAGAATACTTGGGGCAACTAAGCGCAAGTTAATGAATATAGTACTTAGCGAGATATACATAATCAACCTTATAGGTGCTGTAATTGGAACCGTTCTGGGCTTTTGCATAGCTATGTTATTCGGTCCGGCTATAAGTCTTTTGCTTAAACTGCCGTTCTTGGAACCGGGTCTTATACAAATGATTTACTTAAGCCTTGCAAGTCTTTTGGTGGGAATATTTATCGGACCGGTAGCTGCAAGCTTTGCTCTTAATAAAATGTATAAAACGGAGCTTGCTCTTTTATTAAAAGAAAATGAATAAAAATCGATTAAAGTCAAATCAATCAGGGGCATCGTTCACAAAATAAGTGTACTAAAAACGATGAATATTTTTCCGAGTGTATACATCAAAAAATGCAGGCATAGTTCGGCTAAGCTAAAGGTTTTGATGTATGTGATTAAGGAAAGGAGGCAGTTATTTGATATACTTATTTAAGAATCGATGCACTGGTATAGAAGGAGGTGCTTATAGTGTTGGTAATACAAGAAGCTGCTGAGATGTATCTTAAGACTATATTGAGATTACAGCAAAGTACCGGTTATGTACGTTCTGTAGATATAGCAAGGGAAATGAATTATTCCAAACCTACGGTAAGTGAGCAAATGAAAAAATTTCGTGAAAACGACTTTATAACTATAGAGCCGGACGGTCAAATATTGCTCACAGACAAGGGCTTGGCAATTGCAAAAAGGACACTGGAAAGGCATCATGTATTGACTGATATTTTAGTAAAAATAGGCGTGGATGAAAAGACCGCAAAAGATGATGCCTGTAGAATAGAGCATTACATCAGTCAACAAACCTTTGAATGTTTAAGAAAGTATTTTGATGCATAGGATGCAGCAAATAGTAATATAGTAAATAATTATTTGATAATCATAAATACAAATACCACAAGGCAGTAACAAGGAAAGTTAGTGCTTTGTGGT
>ERZ773009.1371-NODE-1371-length-16914-cov-3.071534_pt1 | contig 16914 bp, 10 predicted proteins | sample MGYA00580663_ERZ773009 | MGnify/ENA primary metagenome ERZ773009 (study PRJEB29015, sample SAMEA2737969) | human oral metagenome | biome: human oral; feature: human-associated habitat; material: dental | place: China | collected 2026 ... | reverse complement strand
GACAACATTTCGATACCACCGACATCTCCTCCTTGAAGAGTTTGAAGAATTTTCAGGGAAACACTGATTTAAGGAAACGCTTTACAGGACCACAGCCGGGACCGCCGCATATGCTCGAAAGAAGCTGTCCTATTTCAGGTGCAGCCGCTTCATCTCGCCCGCCACGTAGGCCTCCCCGCGCTTGCCGAGCAGACGGGAGAGCGCCGTCTCGACCTCGATAAAGTACAGCCCGCCCTCGATCCTCTCGGTCAGGATCCTCACCGGCGGGACGGGGCCCGCGAGCCACAGCGCCCGCCCCCGGAGCTCCGGGTCCGCCAGGATGTGCTGGCGCAGCGACAGCAGGCCGCGGCGCGCATCCGTCAGGGCCGCCCGGCGCGCCAGAAGCCTGCCCTGGGCCGTGTTCTGCACCACGCGTCCCACGCCCCGTACGAAGGCGCGGTTCTCCTGCCAATCGGCATAGAGGCTCTCCTCCGTCATCTGCAGCAGGTCCTCCGTCGTCGCCGGGACGGGCTCGGCGAGGGGCGTCGCCAGCCCGGGAGCGCAAAGACAAAAGCACAGGACGGAGGCGAAAATCCCCTCAATAAAGAACGCCCGAAGCATGCGCCGCAGGCCCGTCATGGCGCGGGGACCTCCGCACCGCGGCCCTCGACCAGCGAACCGGAGACCCCGTCGATCTCACAGCCCCTGTCCGACAGGATCGAGGCCAGGTCCTCCGCCGTCTTGTCCGAGACGACGTCCAGCTCCAGCTCGCCCTTGCGGAACTGCCTCTGGTAGACGCCGGTCACGCCCTCGATGCCCGAGAGCTCCTCCTTGAGGGCCTTCGCCTCCTTGAAGGCGACGCCGGTCAGCTTGATCTTGACCGTCCGCCCGGGGATGCCCCCGGCCGAGCCCGAGATCAGCGCGTAGGCGATCTTGTTCACCAGGCTCTTGCCCGCGCGGCTCGCCGTCGGCTTCAGGCCCCGGATCGCGCCGTCCTCGACGGAGGTCCCCTTCTGCTTTTCCTCGTACGTGTCGGAGCCGAGCTGATAGGCCGACGCGGCCAAGACTGCCTTGAGCTGTACGGTGCTGCGCACCCCGTAGATGCGGACGCCGCTTATCTTTTGATCCGCATAGGAGCTGGCGTAGGCCTTGCCGTAGATCAGGACGTCCGCCTGGAAGTCGCGGGCGATCTCCCTCAGTTTCTCGGGGTCATCCGCGCTCCGCGCCGCGGCCAGGTCGATATCCTTCAGCGTCCCGGCCTGGGTGGCGTCGACCAGCAGGTACCCCGCCTTCTCGAAGACCCGCAGGACCTCGCTCTCCGCCGTGGAGAGGAAGGAGGGCTTGTCTCCGATCCGCTCGTCGAGCAGGACCATGATCCTCGGGTTGCCCAGCGCATCGATGACCGCCGGACCAAGCACCCCATCCAGGGCCGCCTCGGCCACGTCGCAGACCGCGGACAGGTGCAGCAAGCCGTCGGAGTCCTCCCACTCCCTTTGAATATCCATCCTCTTGACGATCCCCTGGGACTGGGAGAAGACCTTGTCCTTCACCACCTCGAAGTCCTTCATCTCCGTGATGCCGGTGACGTAGGCGCCCAGTGCCTTCTCCAGCGCCTCGCGCATGACGGAACGCTTGGCGTCCTCACGTGCCTTGTTCTTCGCCCCATCGACGATGGGGGCGTAGCCCTCCACCTCAACCGTGATGAGCTTTCCCGCCGCCTGCTTAGGGGCCGGCTTCTTCGCAGCCCAGGCCTCGTCCGGGACAAGTCCCGCCGTCAAGGCGAGGAGGACCAAGACGAGGAGGATGAAGCGCAGCGCCGCGAGCGCCGTTATTCCAAAGGCCCCTCCGGGGAGGAGGGGCCGAAACACGCCGAATCCCGATCGCTTTAGCATGGGAGGATGCCTATTTGGAGACCACGATCACTTTGCAGTCCTTGCGGAAGTCGTAGGAACTGCCTCGGACCTTCGCGGCCACGGCGTTGCTGACGACGATGTCCACGTTCCCGTTCTTCAGCTTCAGCGCCTTGGCGACGATCGGGTTGCCGGCGACGTGGACCTCGCCCTTCGCGTAGTTGATGTTGTTGTAGTAGGCGCAGAGCCCGGACTGGAGGAAGCGGTCGTAATCCACGAACTCCATGCCGTATACGGGCTTGCCCGACTCGTCCAGAACGCGGAAGCTCATCGAGGGCACCAGCGGAAGGTGACGGGCGTCGATGACGAGCCCCGTGTAGCGGCCGGCCGACTTCTTGGGCTTGGACTCCTTGTACGTCTTGTCGACCGGGATCTTCGGAGCCACGACGGCCCGGACCGGGGGCAGCTTGATCCGACCCGTGACCGTATAGGCCTCCCCGTCCCACTCGCCGCGCATGACCTCCACGTTCTTGATGATGCCGGAGATCTCCGAGCGCACGCGGTCCTCGGCCATGAAATCGTTCATCGTTGTCTGTGCGTCGATCTGGACCCCCTTCATGAACTCCAGGAGGTTGCGCTGAAGGTCCAGGGTCGCGCCCCTGCGCGCAAGCGCCTTGCCCTGCGCCCCCTTCATCCCCGTGGGGGCCACCGCCATGCCCGTGGCCTCGATGTAGTTCTCCGTCCAGTTCATCAGGCCGTTTTCCTTCTTGACGACGACCGCTCCCGGCCCGTTCACGTCGGGTACGGCAATCGGCGCCTCGGCGACCACGGGCGCCTTGTCCATCAGGGCGATCTCCTTGTTCTGAAGAGCCGCCTCCTTCTCGGTCAGGGCGGCCTCCTTCTTCTTCAGCTCGGCCTCACGCTCCGCCAGGTCCGCCTCGCGTTTCTCGGCCAAGGCCGCTTCCCTCTTCTTCAGATCCTCCTCGCGGGCGGCGAGCTCCGCGGACGACTCGGAGGATGCCTTGCTCTGCCTCTCCAGTTCGGTCTCGCGGGCCGTAAGGGCGGCTTCCTTATCCTTCATCGCCGCCTCGCGCTCCGCAAGCTCCGCGGACGAGGCGATGGAGACCTTGTCCTGGTTCGCCAGCTCGGCCTCGCGTGTTGTGAGGGCCGACTCCCTCTTGGCCAGCTCCGCCTCCCGTGCCGCGAGCTCCGCGGACGACGCCGAGGCGGACTTGCCCTGATTCGCCAGCTCGGCCTCACGCTCCGCCAGGGCCGCCTCCCGTTTGGCCAGCTCCGCCTCCCGTTCCGCAACCTCCACGGAGGATGCGGAGGATGCCTTGTCCTGCTTCACCAGGTCGGCCTCCCGTTCCGCAAGGGCCGCCTCGCGTCGCGCCAAGTCGGCCTCGCGCTCCGCAAGTTTCGCGGACAGGGCGGCGTTGCCCCGTTCGTCCGAAGCCGCCTCGGCCTCGGGCGACGATGGCGCGGGCTTTTCCTCATTCTCCTTGATCTCGGCGGCCTCGCTGTCGAAAGTCGCCTTTTCCTCGTCGGAGGACTCGGTCTGGGGGACGGATGCCACCAGGACATTCTCCGCCGCCGGGCCGATATCCGCCCTCGCGTCCCAGGGGGCGGGGAAAGCCGAAAAGCCGGCCAACACAAGGGAAACCATGAACATCTTCAACATAATGCCAATCCCCTCCTGTCAAAATGGAAATACGGCACACAGTCGGATGCTGCAGCCTCTTCTGTCCCGCCCCGTATTTTATAGTGTTGGGGTGCTTCGCACAAATGCGTTTGATCCTCTTTCGCGTCGAAATGGGATGGTTTTGAGGGTGGGATTTCCCACTCGCCCGGGTCAGATCAGTCCGGCGAAGGGGGAGACGTAAAGCGCCACGTCGTCGTACCAGTTCCGGAACTGCCGGGCCCAGGCCAGCTGCACGACGGAGAAGAAATCGTCCGGCGGGCCCCCCAGGGTGTCGTGCAGGAGGGCCTGCTCGTAGATCTCCGTCGGGAAACTGTAGACCAGCTCGCCCTTATGGCGCAGGGTCGCCGCCTTGGGCTTGCAGCCCAGGGCCATCCGCCCCCGCTCGTCGTCGAAGAACGTCACGGAGTAGGAGACGTCCCCCAGGGTCCCGTCCGGGAAGGTCAGTCGGCGTTTGCGTTCGTACCCCTGCTCCTGCAGCTCCTTGTCGCTGTCCATGGAGATGCGTTCCTCGATCCTGTCCACGGCGTCGAAGTGCCGTATGAAGGCCGACAGCTTGTATCCCAGCCCCACGAGACGGGGGTCCCGCAGCGTGAAGGAAACTTTTCCGGGCTCCGCAGGTTTGGGGAGGCCCGGCGTCTCGGGGGGCTCCTCTCCCCGCCAGAGCAGGTCGACGAAGTCCGATCCGTCCGCCTGGCAGAAGGAGAAGCCCAACAGCATGGCCGTGGAGGCTATCCGAACCGGGCTGTGCCAGCGCGCCGGTCGTGCGCCCGCCAGCTGACGCACGGCCCCGGTCTTGATAAGGTGGTCCGCCGTGCGTTCGTCGTTCCGTATCTCGAGCTTCGCCGACAGGGCCTGCCCTTCCTCGGGGGAGAGGGGAAAGAAGGGGCGGAACCTCCCCCTCTTTTTGTCCTCCTCCGTGAAGTCGGCGATCCAGAGCGAGGACCGCCTCTCCTCGGACAGAAGGTTCAGCTCCCCCCTGTCCGTAACGATCTCCGGTGCGTGGAGGACCTTTTCGAGGTCGACGGAAAATTTCCAGAGCCTGGGGCGGAACGCCGTGTACACGGCGTACTCGGAAAGGATGCGCTGCAGGAGGGGAACGAGGTCCGCGATCTCGTAGCTGAAGCTCTCCGTCCTCTTCTTCCCCTGGACGGCGAGCTTGCGCTCCCGATTTTCCATCCATGAAAGGTGAATCAGTTTTCTGGAGTTCTTGTTCTTGTTGAGGACAACGAGACGGGGGGAGAGCCCCTTGGTCCATATCTGAAGCGCGATGTTTTCGTCCACATCGCAACTGCTGACAATTTCCCCCTTGTCGTCCATCCGCACCATCCCCTTGCGCCTTCGGCCGTCCCCGTCGGGAGGCCGATCGGGTTCGGAACGAGTCCATAGTTTCCTCCAGTGTAACATAAAAAAAGAAGAAAAATTTCGGGTGTTGCTGACCTTCGCCAAAGAAGTTCCGTTCGATGACTTTGAGGGGAAAAAGTGTGGGGCAGTACTTGAAGGCAAGGAGTTCCTCTCTCTCATTCGAACCGCCAAGTCGTGAACGAGGGCACGAAGTTCCGGGGGATCCAGGACGGTGATGTATGAGGCGGCGGACAGCACCTGGTGCGCTGCGTTCCGAAGATCCAAGACGTGGGCCTAGCGCTTCATCCCGGGGATTCGGAGCCGGGGCTGTGGGGCCCGGGCCGGCCTGTGCGGGCAAGGGCCTCGGCGGCGCTTGAGGCTCCCAGGGCGCGGTAGAGCCTGAGGACATGGTATTTTGCCGTGCTGTGGGCTATTCCAAGCTCCTTCGCGATCTCCCCGTAGCTCGCGTTCCTCCCGAGAAGTTCCAGAATCCGAATCTGCCTGTCGCTCAGGGCGGGGACCGCCGCCGCTTCCTCCACCATTTTCGATGAGGTCAGGGGTACCTTATCGGTCCCCGCCATGGCCGCCCGGACCCGGACCGCGAAATCGATCCAGAGGGCCTTATGCGTTTTGTGGGTTCGCAGCAGGGTGTCGAGGACCGGGGCGAGGGCGGGCGCGTCGTCGATGAAGAGCCTCGGGAAATTGCAGAGCGCCCCGATCTTAAGTGCCCTCTCCATGCAATGGAGGCTTTTTTTGCGGTTTCCCAGGTTCCTGTGGGCGAGCGAGAGCAGCAAAGAGGCCTCGATCATGTCCAGTCGTCGCCGAAAATTCATCCCAAGCCTCAGCAGCTTCTCCCCGAACAGGACGGCCAAGGCGTCCTCCCGGACGGCGAGCAGCGCCCGTTCCGTGACGAAGTGCTGGTACATCCGGTACAGAGGTAACCCTTCAGTGAGGGGAGCAGCGTAGGTGTCCAGCCACTCCCGCGCCGCCTTTCCATCCCCGCCTGCGATGCGGGCGGCGAAGCGCCAGGCCCGAAGGCTCGGGCGCAGAAGGAGGAACCCCTCCCCCTCGATGCGCCGTTCCGTCTCCTTCTCGATTTTTGCGGCCTCGTCCGCTCGTCCCATAGCCCTCAGGATGGCCGACAGGATCAGGTCCGCGGAGAAACGTACCTCCGCCCTGCAGGGCGTCGTCTCCATCATCTCCTGGCTCCTCAGGGCCCGGAAACAGGCCTCGGGGAGGCGGCTGCTTTCGTAGAGGATCCCCGCAAGCTGGCATTCCAGCATGACCTGATGCTCGTTTCCCAAAAGGGGAGTAAAGGCCCTCCGCCTCCTGGCGGCCTGGACGTAGAGATCGCGGCCCCGAGCCAGGTCCGAGTGGTCCATCAGGGAGCGGTGCAGCATGGGCATGGCCGCGGTGAAGGTCCCCACCCAGAACGGTCCATCGGCCAGGAAGGGTTCCAGGTCCTTTCGTCCCGCCAGGAAATCGTCCGTATAGCGGTCGATAGGCCTTCGGAAGTCCAGGGCCCGAAGCACCCAGAAAAACTGAAGCGCGTCCTCGTCCACTTTCTTGCAGGAATCGTCCTTTGGGCTTCGGCCTTTCAGCTCTCGTTCAATCTTATCCATAAGCCGGAGGAATTGCCGGGCGTTACCCTCCACGTAGTACACGAAGGCGCATTGGGTCATTATGGGAAGATTCCCCTCGAAGAGGTCCTTGCGCAGCTCCTCGCGTCCGTCGATCACGTATTCCTTGAAGAACGCGATGCGGTCCTCCACCGAGCTGGAGGCGGCAATTCGCCGAAAGGCCGCGCAGCAGGCGGACAGTCCCCTGGAGTCGGAGCATCGGATGTAGTGCGCGGCGGCGGCGTAGTAATCTTCCTCCTCGAAGAGCGCGTCGGCCACCTTTTTCTCGAGGGCATGAATCTCGTTGGCACTGCGGCTTTCGTAGAGCTTCTCCCTCAGAAAGTCCCGAAAAAGGTCGTGCAGGCGGTAACGCCCGTTTCCCAGGCGGGAGACGAAGACCAGGGACTCGAGGATTTCGGCGCTGTCCGGTCGTCCCGTCAGGCGGCGGCACAGCCGTCCGTCCAGCAGGGCGGGCAGGGAGGCCTGCATCAGAAAGTCCCGAACCCGGTCGTCCCAACCGATCCAGACGTGGACATCCAGGTAGCGGCGCAGCAGCGCCTCCCCCTGCAGGGCCCCGTCGGGGGAAACTTCCTCCTTTTCCCTTTCCTCTCCCGGCGCCCCGCTCCCCATCAAAAAGGCCCCCACCGCTATGGGCCAGCCCGCGGTCCGCCTCAGGAGGTCGGTCGCCCGGTGGGGGGAAAGGCCGTTTCGAGTCAGAAGCCTTCGCAGTTCCTCCTCGTCGAAGGCCAGGTCTCGGGCGCCCAGGACGGTCATATCGCCCTTCAAGATGGCGTCCAGGAAGACGTCCGAGGGCTCGTCCCGGCTCAGGAGACAGACGGTGAATCCGGAGGGGAGGCGTTTCCGGAGCAGGGGGAGCGCCCGCGGCACCGCCCCGTCCCGCAGATGGTGAAGGTCGTCCAGGACCAGAACATACTTTTTGGTGTTGGGGAGGAGCAGGTCCAGGGCGTCGAAGAGATACTCCAGAAAGGGGGGCTTCACCCGCTCCGCGGCCCGGGCCAGCCTCCGGTTGGCCCTCTGGGCGAAGGCGAGCCCCCCCAGGAACTTGCGGACGAAACGGCCCTCGTTGTTGTCGTAGGGATCCAGCGTGATCCAGGCGTGCTTGTTGCGCTGCGGGGCCAGCCACTGCGAGACGGCGAGGCTCTTTCCGAACCCGCCGGGAGCCCCGACGTAGACCCAGTGCCCTCCGCGCTCCTTCGCGGCGTCCAGAATCGCGTTCACCCTCGCACGGGGCAGGATCCCCTTTCCTGCACGGGGCGGAAGGAAGTGTTCCTCGGACATGGGCTTTCTCCTTAGGATGTTCTTCGTGATGGATTCAAGCGTATCTTTGATTCCCTCACAATTATACAGGAACATGAGGAGGGCTGCGGCCGGCCCTTGGAGAGGGCGGTGAACCAAGAAATTTCTCTTTTGCGGAAAAAAGTTGCCTTTTCGGGCTGTAATCATGACCTCGGGTTATGGACGCTCCCTGGGGCAGGGCATAGAATATCGCGGATAGAGGGATTCGACCTCTGTCCGTATTCAGCCTTGTTATCGGGAAGGGAGTTTTTGTGAATGTGGAGCAAGCGTATCGGTGTTTTGTCGGTGTTGGCGGTCCTCGTGTTCTCCGCTGCGGCCTTCGCGGCCGTGCAGGATTTCAAGGATTTCACCGTGGATGTCCCGGACGACTGGACCGCGACGCAGAACGGCACGACCGTGGGGATTGTGGCCAACGACAACTCTGCGGCGGTGAGCGTCACGGTGGACAAACGGGATGGAATGGAGGCCAAGGACCTGGCTGCGGCTTTCGCAGAGAAGTTGAAGGGCTCGGAGCCGGTGTTTGAGGACAATGTGTACCATTTCGACTTCAAGAACGAGGCCGGTGTGGAGAGCCGGGCGATCCTGAACACGGAGGACGATAAATACCTGCTGCTCGTCATCACGGGGCAGAACCCCAAGCTGGAGGCCCTCATCGACTCCATACAGGGGAAATAGCCACAATAAGATAAGCGGGGGGATGTCGTTCTCTCGGGGCGTTCCGCCTTGAATATGAGGAACATCCGGGGAATATTGCGGACGGGCTTTACCGCCGTTGCGTTTGGATTTGGGAGTTTGACGGGTACGGCGTGCGGTTTGCGCCGTACCCGTCGTTATCTTTTATGAAGTTGAGGTGGGGGAAGGTGCGGAGATTGTTCGGTTTATGGAAAACGCGAGGAGCAGGCGGCTCGAAAGAAACCGTCCTCGGAAGGTTTTTGCCTCTGGCGCGGGGCTGCGTCCTGTGCGCGGGGATGGCGGGGATCGTCTTGATCCACGGTGCGCCGTCGGACGCCGCGTCGTCGGTCCTGATCAACGGCAAGCCGCTGGGGAAGATCGACGACATCGTGATGGAGACGACCGGCTCGCGCGGTGTCGTGAAGGAATCGCTTTTGAAGTTCTTGAAGGCAAACGACGGCAAGTTCCGGTTTTATCCCACCCGGGGCGACGACAGGGGAAGTCCGTCCGAGAAAGCTCAGGTCAACCTCGGGGACGACGGCGGGTACACCAACACGGGCCTTCACCCGACTGTCGGCAAAAAACGGGCCGAGGACGGCTCCCTCGTCGTGATGTATCCGTCCTCCAACGAGGGCGGCGTCACCCTCTGCTTCGCGCAGGTGAAGCCGGACGAGAAGGGCGGGCTCGCCGCTGCGAAAGGCTGGAGCACGACGATCGAGGCGTCCGGGTACCCCTACGTCACGGACTCGGCTGCCGGGCTCTTCCCCGACGGCGAGAGCGGCTCCGAGGCCTTCGTCGTCGCGTACTACACGGCGGGCGGGGACCCGTCGGGGAAGAAACGCCCCGGGTACGAGCAGACCTACACCGCCTGGCTGGCCTTCGTCGACCCCGTGGGGAAGCGCGTCGAGACCCGGCAGCTCGGGGCGATGAACGCCCATTACCCGTCGGTTCGCGTGGCGGCGGGAGACCTCGATCACGATGGCAGGGCCAACGAGTTCGCCCTCATCCGCACCGGCAGGGACAACAACTATTTTCTTCAGGTCTATCGCGCGTCGGGGGTCGTCGAGGCGTCCCCGATATACGAGACCGGCCTCGGCAGCCGGGACGGCAAGGGCGAGAAGGTCGACGGCTGCGACGTGGTGGCCGGGGACTTCAACGGCGACGGGAAGACGGAGCTTGCGGCGGTCTACGCCGACAAATGGAAAAAGAGAGACGCCTATCCGACCGTTCGGACATACGGGTGGAACGGTTCCGGGTTCAGCGACTCCGAGACGCGGCTGGATGACGACGATCAGCGGGTGGGCGGCACGTCGTGGACGCTGGTGTACGTCCCGCACTACGGGATGATCGCTTCTGCCGGCGACCTGGACGGCGACGGGAAGGACGAGATCGTCTTCCTGTCCGCGAAGTACGGGGATGACGGCGGGCAGCTCCAGGTCTCGGTGTGGGGAACGGACGGCGCTCTGAAGCCCGCGCGTAAGTTCTGGCGCAACACGGGACAGACCCTCGCCGGATACGGCGGGGTCGGCGGCGTGGACAGGGCGGAGTGCAGCTACCTGCTCCGCAGCGCGTCGCTTGCGCTCGTGCCCCTGGGAGGGAGGTCCGAGCGGGGGGCCCCGCTCCGAAAGGTGTTCTTCTCGCTCTCTCAGGGCGACGATACGGACAAACGGTCGAGCGATTACTTCACCGGCGACAGGGTGTGGTACTTGTCGCCCGAGATCTCGGGCGGCAGCCTCACGGGCCTTTCCTCGCCCGTTCTTCACACGCAGGGCAGTGCGGGGCGCGCCGCGGCGCTCCTGCCCGGCGACTTCTACGGCGAGTCCATGGCCCTGGGCGAACCGACGCACCTGGTCTTCGCCAACGAGCGCAGCTACGCCGCGGAGATTCAGACGCCCCCCTACCACGTGGACTACATCCAGGCCCCGTTCGAGGTCAACGGCGTCCGGCCGGAGAAGAAGTCCGTGATGAACCTGTCCTGGATGGGCTCGTCCGTCGCGTACTCGAAGAGCCAGACCGAGAGCAGCAAGGCCGACACGTCGTTCAGCGCGACCAGCGCGCTGGAGTGGGGGGTCAATGCGTCCGTCGGAGGGCGGTACAAGCTGATCGGAGCCAACGCCTCGGGCGGCTACAAGGACACGTCGGCAAGGGTCGAGAACGCGGCCAACAGCTCCCAGGCGACGGTCGCGACGACCATCACCAGCGTCACGGACGGATCGGACAACGTCGTCCTGTACAAGACCGACCGGCACGTGTGGCGCTACCCGGTCCTCGGCCCCGCGCCTCAGGCTCCGGACGCGCCGCTCGAGGAGGGGGAGAAGCTCAACGGGGATCGGTTCATGACCTTCTCGCTCTGCGACGCGCCTACGATCGTCCAGGGCGACGCCGGCCAGAGCTCGCAGTTCGACGACTACAACCCCATCCACGAGGAGGGCAACCTCTTCTCGTATCCGACGAAGGTCGAGAACACCCCGTATTACGGTGAACTGCAGCAGGTGCTGTCGAACAGGCTGAACTCGACCGTCGGCGGCAAGACGGTGCTGGACCTCGCGGTCTCTCAGGTGACGACCGACGTGTCCGGTCTCACCACCAAGTCGAAGAAGGCGGCGAACGGCTCGCTCAACGTCTCGCTCGGCGCGCCGAAAGTCTTCAGCGTCGGGGTCACGAGCACGGTCGGCTATTCCAACGAGCTGACGAACACCGAGACCTTCACCAAGACGTACCAGGAGTCCGAGAAGTTCACCGTGACCCTCAACAACGCGCAGCTCCCGTTCAACTCCAGTTACGTCAAGCACCTCATCGAGACCCAGCTCTACGCCGACGCCGCCGGCGTGATGAAGGTGGCCTTCGGGGTGGACCTGGCCGACAGCAACGCGCTGGTCTGGCGGAACACGCCGGGCAGCCTCTACGCGGACAAGCCCGACCCCGCGCTCGTCCTGCCGGCGCGCTACAACCGCCGCGTCCAGTTGTCCGAGAGCGGAACGACTCGGGTGGTCTGGTCCGCCAACGAGGACAGGCTCTCGGCGACGCAGGTGCGCGGAATCGGGTTCTGGGACGTCGTCCTCAAGAAGTGGGCGACGTCGGCCCTCGTCCGCGGCGGACAGTACGAGGTTCGGCTCCCGCTCTACAACGCCAGCTTCAAGGACGCCGGCGGCGTCGAGGTCGAGATGCGCCTTCGCGCTCAGGGCGGGGACGCGGACCTGCAGACGCTGGACCGGCAGATCGTTCGGCTTGGAGGCTGGACGCAGGGCGCGGAGGTCAACAAGGCGACCGCCTCGTTCACGTGGACCGTTCCGAACGACCTCGCCCCCGGCAACTACGACCTCTACTTCGCCGTGGACCCGGACAACAAGCTCGACGAGCTTCACGAGGAATGGAGCTATCCGGGGGAGCCGGGCGGCAACAACGTCGGCCGCTATCCGATCGCCGTGCTGGCCGAGGAGCCGAAGGCTGCCGCGGGCCTGGCGGTCGTGTCCGGCCAGGTGGTTCGTGCAGTCGCGACGGAGGGGGACTTCAGCATGACCTTCAAGCCCATCCGGTCGGACGACACGCGCACGCAGCTGACGCTTCCGGAGTTCCGCGCGGAGCTCCTGAAACAGACCGGGGACTTCCGCGCCCATGCCACCATTCGGTACAGTGGCTCCGAGACGCTGACGAACCTGCACATGACGGTGAGCCGGGTCAAGGGTGACGGCAGCGAGAGCCGCGTTGTGACGCGGACCATCCCGGCGATCTTCCCGAACACCGAGCGCAGCCTCTCGTTTATCGTGTCGCCGGGCAAGATGCGCGAGGGAACCCTGGCCGTCGACCTCGTCGGGGACAAGGGCGTGAGCCTCCACTGGCCGCGCGGGGGCTCGAACGAGCCGAAGGATCCCTCCACGCCCGGCAGCAGGAGAAACGGCGGCGGGTGCGACGCGGGTGTCAGTGGATTGGCCTTGGCTCTCCTTGGAGCGTTCCTGCTGAAAGCGAAAGGAACACATTCTTTAGAAACGAAAGGAAGGGTTCGGTAATGAGAACGGTGCTTGTGTCGATTTTCCTTTTTTTGGCTTTCATTTTTTGTCCCGTTCATGCCGAGGGAAAGGACTTGCCGACTCTGGTATCCCTGTCCGGGGCCGGTTGACCGGCCTGCAAACAGATGTCCAAGGTTTTGGATGCGATCAATGACCGGTATAAGGGCAGGCTGGCAGCGGAAGCGGTGGACGTGGACGAGTATCCCGAGCTCGTTAAGGAGTACAACGTGACCTACCTCCCCGCCCTCCTCTTTCTGGACGACAACGGCGATGTCGTTCGTCAGGAGGTTGGCTATCACAGCCTTGACGAGGTGCTGGAGATCTTCCGGGACATGGGGGTCGACATCGAATGACGCGGGGCCCCGGGTCTCGGCGTCCGTCGAAAGGGGAGAAAAGATCGTGTTCGTGAGTAAAGGGAGAGGAAAGAGCGGCGGGGGCGTTTTGCCCCTGGCCGCAGCCATAGCCCTGCTGCTGTTTCTCCTGGGGGGGTGCGGCGGTGGGGGCGACAGGCACGAGTCCGGCTCCGCGGCGACGCTCGACGACGCCTACGTCTACTGCTATCCGCTGGTCATGATGTCCGTGTCCCAGAGGGTGGCGACGAACGTCGTCGAGGCCACCTCCGCAAAGGTGCCCGTGAACCAGCTGCGTCACGCGCAGAGGTTGGCTGGGCCGGACTTCAAGGACGTCGTCACGCCGAACGTCGATACGCTCTACTCTCAGGCGTTCATCGACCTGAAGGGCGGGCCCCTGGTGTTCGTCAAGCCGGCCGCAGACCGCTACTGCTCGGCGCAGTTCCTGGACGCCTGGACGAACAGCGTTGGGATTGCCGGCACGGGGGGCAGGGAGGGCACGTCCGGGGAGCAGGTTTGCCTGCTGATGCGGTCGGACGACAAAACGACCGTCCCGGCGGGGATGACGCCCTTTCGCTTCTCCGGGAACCTCGGCTGGATCATCGGGCGCACCCTGTGCAGGGGCGAGGACGACCTGGAAAACGTCCGGACCCTTCAGAAGCGGATGAGGCTGCTGCCACTGGCCGACTATCTCCGGGGCGGAGACTATGTCCCCCCAAAGGGGACCCACGATCCCCGGTACGACGACGCGGTCCCCGTGGACTACGTTTTGAGGATGACGCCCGAGCAATTCTTCGGCGAGGCCAACGCCCTGATGCGGGACAATCCTCCGCTCCCCGGCGATGGGCCCCTCCTGGAGGAGCTTCGTGTGCTGGGCGTGGGGCCCGGTCTCCGGTTCGATCCTGCAGTGCTGGGGGCGAACGCGCAGGATCGAAACGCGGCGTGGCGGGCGGTGATCAAGAGGGTCCAGGCGCGGGTCATCGCAAACAGCCAGAAGTTCCTCGTGCATTGGGGGCCATGGCAGTACCTCGGTGCGCCGATCGCCGAGTTCGGGACGGAGTACGACTACCGCGCGATGGTCGCCTGGAGGGGGCTGGGGGCCAACCCGGTATCGGCCGCCATATACGCCAGCGCGAACAAGGACTCGTCGGGACGGGCCCTGAAGGCGGGGACGCGCTATAAGGTGCGCTTCGAGAAGGGGGCGCTGCCGCCGGTTCGGGAGGGCGGGTTCTGGTCGGTAACGGCCTACGGCGACGACGACTTTTTGATTGCGAACCCATTGAACCGCTACTGCATCAACGACCGCACTCCTGTCACCTATAACGCGGACGGCTCGCTGGAACTGCTGCTCCAGCCCGAGGCTCCAAAGGACGAGGAGCCCCTCAAGGCCAACTGGCTGCCCACGGGACAGGGCGGGTTCCACCTGTTCCTGCGCATCTACTGTCCGGACAGGACGAGGATCGATGGGGGATGGAAGGCCCCGAGCCTTACCCCAACGTCTGAATAGGTCGGGCGGCGGAGTGGGTTGAGAACGATGGACGGCCCCCCTTTCAGGGGGGCCAAAAAATCCGGCGCTTCCCTTTTGTTTTGAGACAATCTTGATAGTCATGTATTTTTTGTGAGTTTGTGAGTTTTTGAGTTTTTGAGGAGGATGAGCGGATGGTTTTGAGCAGGAGGTTTTTGTGCGCGGCGGCGCTGGCGTCGATCTTTGCCCTGGGGCTCGCCGGAACCGCGCTGGCGAATTCCAAGAAGTGGGTTGGCCCCACTGGTGGAGACTGGAAAGAGGGTACCAATTGGAATCCGAACGGAGTACCAGCGGCTGCTGATGAGGTGTTGATTTCGGGCGCCGAGGTAAAGATTACCGAGGCTGCGAATGCGAAGTCTGTATCGCTCGGCCAGGGGGCGACCTTATCCATTAAAGGCACGGGGAAGCTGACCCTCGCTGCCGGCGGCGCGCTTCACGCATCGGGCGACGCGACCGTGGAGGTCAAGGCTGCAGATGGGCTGGCGTTTACCACTGCCACGAACATTGCCGTCAGCGCCGACAAGAAGCTGACCCTGAAGGGAGTTGCCACGGGCATAACAGGTGGCGGCAACGCCCTGACCCTCGAAGGCGGGGGTATGCTGGTTCTGGAGACTCCGGGGTCGGTGGTCCAGAAGCTGGTTATAGCGGATGGCGTCCTGACGCTTGCGGAGGGCGTTAAGATCGGAAACGGAAGCAACACCGCGCCGGACGGCGAGGTGGACCTGAAGGATAAAGGTCAGCTCGTGCTGAGCGGGGACCTGGCGCTCAAGGATCTGAAAACGGTCAAGGGCAGCAAGATCACGGCCAACGGCAATGTCCTGACCGTCAAGCCTGGTGTTGGGGTATATTTTGAGCTCAACGCAGGGATCGATAAGGGGACTCTGAGCCTGGATGTGGTGGCGGGTCAAATGGCCGCCCTGAGTAAAGATGTGGCGAACGTCGTGTTCAACGGGAAATCCGGCGGTGCCCCTACCTTGAAATTTGGGGAAAGAGTCTTTGTGAACCACCTCGATATCAGAGGCTCCGCGACGGAACCCGCCAAGTTGCAGTTCGTTGGGGAGAACACCATCGGCACGCTGAAGTTCGTGAAGACGACCACTCCCCTTGTCGTTTCCTATGGCACGCTTTTTGTTACGGTCGAAAAGCTGATTCTTGCCGATGGCGCTGCCCTTGAGGTGAGTGGGGGCACTGCACTGACCATCAAGGACGGAACGCCGGGCAAGAATTGGAACGTGACGATGGGGAATAAGGATACCGATTTCAGGGTGCACAACGCGGGGCTGCTCTCCGGAAACGTCGAGGTGACGCTCGGCGGCACCCTGTACCTGCCTTACGGAGCGTACCCGAACCTGATCCTGAAGGCGGATTCTCCTTCTGTTAATCCGACGATCGATGCGGAGTTCTTCGAGGGCGACCCGGTCCTGACCGTAGGGAAGGTCGACATCAATAATTCTAACCTGAGAGTGAAGGCTACCGGTGTCTGGAGACACGGCCTGAAGGCAGGCGATACGCTCACGCTGCTGGAGGTCAATGAGACGAACCTGAGTGATGGTAAAGTGATCTCAGGTGACCCAGATGTGGATAGTAATGGCTACTGGAAATGGAAGTGGGAGCGGCTGGAAGGAACCAAAACAAAACTGGTCCTCACCGCGCTGAAGACCATCTCCGTCCCCGATCTGGTGGCGGAGGCGAGTTACTCGGGGAACAAGTGTACCGTGAACGTCAAGGTCTCGGGTGACGTGAAAGTGAATGAGAGCAACTGGAACGCCGATATGATCCTGGGAGATAGGCCGGAGAATGATCCCGCTTATAAGAACCCTAGGACTGGCTCTGAGAAGGGCGCGGTTTTTGAGGTCATGCTGCCGTCCGGTTTCACGACCGGGACGCTGAGGGTGAAAGCCACAAACAAAGAAGGAGGAAATTTCCTGGGCTTTGTCGACGTCCCGCTGGAGCGCACCACGCCGGGTGGTGGCGGTGGTGGCGGTACGCCCGGTACACCCGGTACGCCTGGTACGCCCGCGGCCCCGAGCATCGATCCGAACAGCTGGGAGACGACGGCCATCGGCGAGCCGGACGCTCAGGGGAATGTGACCGTCCGGCTCACGGCGACGCTGAGGCTCGAGGGGACGCCGAAGTCCCTGGATGTGGTCGCCTCCGGGATGAAGGAGAAGCCGAAGGCCGAGCTGCTGGACGCCGGCGGCAAGGTCATCGTGAGCTCCATGCCGTCGGTGGTCGGGGCGAGCGCGAAGAGCTACAGGTTGAGGCTGACGTGCAGGACCACGAAGGCCGATATCGACTCGGGCAGGGCGGCGATCGAGAAAGTGCTCGTGGCAACGGACGACGGCAAGGTCCATACGATCATGGTGAACAAGAAGCTGAAGGATATCGCCAAGCCGGGCGGCAACCCCGGACAGCCCGGCAACCCCGGTAATCCCGGAAACCCCGGAGACTCCAAGGGCAGCTCCGGCGGCGGGTGCGACGCGGGTGTCAGCGGATTGGCCTTGGCTCTCGTTGGAGCGTTGCTCTTGAGGAAAAAGGCATAACGTCGACGC
>ERZ773009.1369-NODE-1369-length-16942-cov-4.363297_pt1 | contig 16942 bp, 13 predicted proteins | sample MGYA00580663_ERZ773009 | MGnify/ENA primary metagenome ERZ773009 (study PRJEB29015, sample SAMEA2737969) | human oral metagenome | biome: human oral; feature: human-associated habitat; material: dental | place: China | collected 2026 ... | reverse complement strand
TCAATGGTAAAGACTCGTATAGAAGTATTCCCCGATATAGCTGCACATATAGATTTCTTTGAAAAGCTTCCGGAGTATGATAACGAATTGTATATAAATAAGAAAATGAAAACCGATACCGAAACCTCACTGAAGGTGCTTAAGGACATATCAAAACTTTTGGAAAATCATGACGACTACAGCAATGATGCTTTATACTCCCTTATTTCTTCCTATGTTCAAAAAGAAGAGAAAAAGACCGGCTATGTGATGTGGCCTATAAGAATAGCACTTTCAGGTAAACTCAATACTCCTGCCGGTGCTACGGAGATCATGGAAGTTTTGGGTAAGGAAGAAAGTCTAAAAAGGATAAGGGAAGGAATTGATAAACTACAGTCCTAATCAAAAAGCGGCTATAGAGCACAAAGGAGGTCCGCTCATGCTTATAGCCGGTCCCGGCTCAGGTAAGACCTTTGTTATCACACATAAGGTAAGATATATGATAGAAGAGCTTAATATAGCGGCTTCCAATATACTGGTGCTTACCTTCTCAAGAGCTGCGGCTATGGAGATGAGAGAAAGATTTGCAAAATTAAGCTCTAACTTGGAAACTGCAAAAAAAGTTACTTGGGGTACCTTTCATTCGGTGTTTTTTAACTTACTTAAACTTGCCTACGGCTACAGAGGGGATCAGGTTATAAGTGATGAGGAAAGGTACAAAATAGTAAAGGAACTTATAATAAAAAGCAAACTCGGAACGGAAGATTTAAATAATTTATCTTCTTCCATACTTGCCGAAATTGCTTTTGTAAAGCAGGAAAGTATAGATATAGAACATTATTATTCAAACTCCTGTTCGGCTGAAGTTTTCAAGAGTTTATATAAGGGCTATGAAACTATAAAATCCTCTCTTAAAAAGATAGACTTTGAAGATATGTTGGGGCTTACTTTTGAGCTTTTAAGCAAAAGAGAAGATATAAGACTTGCCTGCCAAAGAAGGTATGCCTATATATTGATAGATGAGTTTCAGGATATCAACCGTATGCAGTATGAGATAGTCAAACTTATGTTAGGACCTGATGCCAATATAAGCATAGTCGGTGATGATGATCAGTCCATATACAGATTCAGAGGGGCAAAACCTGAGATAATGCTTAATTTCCATAAAGACTTTCCAAAGCTTACTAAGATAGTACTTGATATAAATTACCGCTCAAGCAAGGAAATAGTGGATGCGGCATCCAGACTTATAGCCCATAACAAAGAAAGATTTCCTAAAAAGATAACTGCGTTCAGAGGATTAAAAAGACCTGTTTCTTTGACTGAGTTTTTCAATCCTCTGGCGGAAATAAAAATGCTTATAAAGGATATAAGGGATTATACTGCTGTCTACGAGTACAATGATATAGCAATTCTTTATAGGACTAACTTACAGGCAAGGCTGCTTACCAAACTTTTGCTGGAGAACAACATTCCATTTATAATGAAGGACAGCATACCCGATATTTTTGAACATTGGATATCAAAGGATATTAAATCCTATATAAAGCTGGCACTCTCAGAAGGAAACAGAGAGGATGTGCTTAGAATTATTAACCGTCCGAACAGATTTATAAAAAGAGAGGCAATAAGAAGCTCTGACAATATATTTTCTAATTTGTATGATTATTATGAAGAAAAGCCCTTTATGCTTAATAAAATAAAAAACTTGGCGGAGGATCTTAAAAGAATAAAAGATCTTACCATGTCAAGGGCTGTAAAGTATATAAGAAGGGTTGTAGGCTATGATGATTTTCTTAAAGAGATTGCAAAAGAAAGAGGCATAGACGAGCAGGAGCTTTTCGATATACTGGGAGAGCTTGAAGAAAGTGCTTATGAATATGATACTTTTGACGATTGGGTAAGTCATATGCAGGAATACAGACAAGAGCTTATTAAAAAAGTTAATGAGTCAAAAAAAGAAAACGATAAAGAACTTAAGGGAGTAAGGCTTATGACCTTCCATTCTTCCAAGGGACTGGAGTACAGCGTGGTATATATAATAGATGCCAATGAAGGCTACAGCCCTTATAAAAAGGCAAAGAGCAGGGAAGAAATAGAAGAAGAGAGGCGAATGTTTTATGTTGCCATGACCAGAGCGAAGGACATACTTAATATATGTTATTGCAAGATGGGTTTTCATAAAAGGATAAAGCCTTCTATATTCTTAAAAGAAATCATTAAATAATAAATATAAAACGGTGTATGGTATCATTGATATTTAACCTTATTAGTTTGTTAATGGATTATAACAAATATATATATTAAAGAAATTTAAGTTCCATCCTATTATTTCCGATATTAATTAAAACTCAGTAATACATTACACTCTTGCTGTAGCTGTCATGTTATGTATTGCTTTATTATACAGATAAAACAGCTAAATAAAAGAATATTTGTTATAGCATTTTTTATAAAAGCCTTACAGGCGGCAGTTTAGTTTTAAGTTGGGGAGTTAAGATGCAGATTAAAATTAAGTATTTTTCCAAAGATATAGAAAAATTAAGATATATAGAAAATAAGAGTGATTGGATAGATTTAAGAGCTGCAAAGGATGTGGAATTAAAGGCGGGAGAGTTTGCACTTATACCGCTTGGAATAGCTATGCAGCTGCCTAAAGGATATGAGGCACATGTACTTCCAAGAAGCTCTACTTTCAAAAATTTCGGAATTATTCAAACCAATTCCATGGGCGTTATAGATGAGAGCTATTGCGGTGATGAGGATCAATGGTATTTTCCGGCATATGCACTTAGGGATACTACAATAAAGACCAATGAGAGAATTTGCCAATTCAGAATTATGAAGCATCAGGAAAGCATAGATTTTGAAGAGGTTGAATTCCTGGAGAATAAAAACAGAGGCGGTTTCGGAAGTACAGGTAAGGTATGATATCTAATAAAAAATATATAAATCGTATTTTGTTAATACTTATATTATCCGCTTTATTTTTAAGTGCCTGCACTACTAAAAGAAGCAGGGAAGAGGCATTAAAAAAAGAAGCTATAATTTTAATAGATGAGAAAAAATATGAAGAGGCATCCGATAAGATAGAAGAGGCGATAAAGTTAAGAAATTCAGGTAAGATAGACAGATCAAAGCTTGACCTTTTAAAATACAGAGCCGAACTGCAGTTCCTTATGGGAGAGTATGAAAAGGCGGAAGCAAGTTATGCCCTGCTTTGTGATATAGACAGTGAGACCATGTGGTATAATTATATGCGTATTATCTCAATAGTAAGAGGAAGCAAGGATATAGATAAGGCAAGGGCTTTGTATGATAAAATAAAGGATACCGCTACCAATGAGGCTGCCTTTGAGGATGCAAAGTATGAGTTTATAACTCTTATGATGGAGCAAAACGAAAGTATAGAAGAGGTGCTTTCCTATTACGAGGTTAATATGAATGACGAAAGCAGGTCTGACGCCAGAGTATATAATAACATTGCAAATATTTATTTTCACTATAAGGAATATGATAAGGCTTTATACTACTATGACAAAGGTATAGCCTATGTAGACGGACTCAGCGAGCCGCTTGAAGACTATAATAATATTAAAAAGAATATTATTTATAACAAGGCTTGTCTTTATGAGTTTATGCATGATTACAGTAAGGCTTTGGAAGCTTTTAACACCTATAGAGATGCTTACGGCAGTGATGAAAATATAGAGCATGAGATAGAATTTTTAAAAAGCAGGATAAGATAAGGAGAGGCGGATGCAGGAGCTTATAAGTACGGAGGAAAAAAAGGAAAAGTTTATACTTGTGGCTGTATCCACTTCCAATGAGAAAGAAACCAAAAGTTCCTTGGATGAGCTTGAGGAGCTTGTATACACTGCCGGTGCCAAGTCTGTAGGAAGACTTGTGCAAAACAGGGAAAGGATACATGCAGTAACTTATCTTGGAAAGGGCAAGCTTGAAGAATTAAAAGAAATGCTTTTATACATGGAAGCTGACGGAGTGCTTTGTGATGATGAACTAAGTCCGGCACAGCTTAGAAACTTGGAGCGGATACTTGATACCAAGATAGTGGACAGAACTATGCTGATACTTGATATATTTGCGAAAAGGGCAAGTACGGGTGAGGGTAAGATACAGGTGGAGCTTGCACAGTTAAAGTATGCGGCGGTAAGGCTTGTAGGACTCAGATCCTCTCTTTCAAGGCTTGGAGGAGGTATAGGTACAAGAGGACCGGGAGAAAAGAAGATAGAGCTTGACAGAAGACTTATACATAACAGAATATCGGTTCTTAAGGAAGAGCTTAGAGAGGTGAAAAAGCAAAGGGATATAAGAAGAAAGGCAAGGAAGGATAATTTTGTAATAGCCATAGTAGGCTATACCAATGCCGGAAAGTCTACTTTTCTTAATAAACTTACGGGTGCTGATGTTTTAGTGGAAGATAAGCTTTTTGCCACACTTGATCCTACTACAAGGAAACTGAAACTCCCCTCAGGCAATGAGGTACTGCTTACCGACACTGTAGGTTTTATCAGAAAGCTTCCGCACCATTTGATAGAAGCTTTCAAGTCTACTTTGGAAGAGGCAAAGTATGCCGACCTGATAGTGCATATGATAGATGCGAGCAATCCCGAGGCGGATACGCAGATGCTTATTGTATACAATACTTTAAGAGAGCTCGGTATAGAGGATAAGGAAGTAGTAAGCCTTTATAATAAGATAGATGTAATGCCTGAAGACACGATACTTCCAAGGGATTTTCATGCGGAGCATACACTGAAGATTTCGGCAAGGACGGGAGAGGGTTTGGAAGAGTTTAAGGAGCTGGTGGATAAGATTTTAAGGCAGCAGCGAATATACCTTGAAAAGCTTATACCTTATAAAGACAGTGCCAAGCTTGCACTTATCAGAAAGCATGGGGAACTTGAGCTTGAGGATTACAGAGAAGACGGTATCTATATCAAGGCGATGGTACCGACCAATATATATGATTTGTTATAAGAAGGAGCTAATATGAAGTTTGTAAAAATGCAAGGTGCAGGCAATGACTATGTATATGTGGACTGCTTTAAATATAAGGTAAATGATCCGAAAAAAGTTGCACGGATCGTAAGCGACAGACACTTCGGAGTAGGGGCTGACGGTCTCATATTGGTATGCCCTTCCGATGTGGCGGATGTAAGAATGGATATGTATAATGCTGACGGCAGCAGGGGAAAGATGTGTGGAAACGGTTCAAGATGTGTAGCCAAGTTTGCCTATGACAGAGGGTATGTTAAAAAAGAGGAGTTTGAACTTGAAACTTTGGCAGGTATCAGGAAGATAAGCTTAGAAGCTGAAAATAATAAGGCAAAAAGTATTACGGTTGATATGGGAAGTCCTAAGCTCTACAGTAAGCTGCCTGAGCCCATATTTATAAACGGTATAGAAAAAGAGTTTATAGGTGTAAACATGGGCAATCCTCATGCGGTGTACTTTGTTAAAAGTTTGGAAGAACTTAATTCTTTGGATTTGGAAAAAATAGGTTATTTTTTTGAAAATCATGAAAGATTTGCTCCCGACAAGGTAAATTCGGAATTTATTTATGTTGAAAATGATGAAAATATACATATGAGAGTCTGGGAGAGAGGAAGCGGAGAAACTTTGGCTTGCGGCACCGGGGCAAGTGCAAGTGCTTATGCCTGTATTTTAAGTAATTTGTGTAAAGATACAATAAATGTTTATTTAAGAGGTGGACAACTTAAGATAGCTTATGATAGAATATCAGACAGCATATTTATGACCGGAGAGGCAGTAGAAGTTTTTACCGGTGAAATAGATATAGCCGGAGAGGAATAGACTTTGTATGTTTTACCCGTGTGAAAGATATTTGGTAAAAAAGAATAAGTTAGCATTACAGAAGAAAAAAAGTTTAATAATTCAAATTTCAATCTTACAAACAGTAGGGTTTATGTTTTCTTTTTTCAAAAGGAGGCTGTTACGAAATATATTTTTATTAAAAGAGGTAGTATAATCTCTAATAAAATCTATTTTGTAACAGCCTTTTTTATGTGAGAAAACGACATTATATTGATTATGAAGAAAGGGTATTGGATTTATGAAAGCATATCTTATATTGGAAGACGGTACGGTATATCAGGGAAAGAAAATAGGTTCCCATAAGGAGGTTATAAGCGAGATAGTGTTCAACACCTCTATGAGCGGTTATCTCGAGGTGCTTACAGATCCTTCATACGCAGGTCAGGCAGTGGTAATGACCTATCCTTTAATTGGTAACTACGGTGTGTGTGAAGAGGATATGGAGTCCGAGAGACCTTGGATATCTGCATTTATAGTCAGAGAGCTGTCCAAACACTACAGCAATTTCAGAGCAAGATTCGGTATAGAAGACTTTTTATTAAAAAATGATATACCGGGAATATCCGGTATAGATACAAGGGATCTTACTAAAAGACTCAGAGAAAAAGGAACTATGAACGGTTTTCTTACCACCAAGGAGTATAGTGAAGAAGAAATCAAAAAACTGCTTGAAAAGATCAAAGAGTATAAGGTAGAGGGTGTGGTTGCAAGGGTAAGCTGTGATAAAAAGTACATTCTAAGGCCGGAAAAGACCTATAAAAAAGTGGCTCTTATGGACTTCGGAAGTAAGAAAAATATAGCAAATAATCTGCTTAAAAGAGGTTGCGAGGTGACGGTGTACCCTTATAATACCAAGGCAAGCGAGATTATAGCCGATAAACCTGACGGAATCATGTTAAGTAACGGCCCCGGAGACCCTAAGGAAAATACTCAAGTAATAGAAGAGGTAAAAAATTTATATAATTCAGATATACCTATATTTGCTATATGCTTAGGACACCAGCTTATGGCACTGGCTAACGGAGCCGATACCTATAAGTTAAAATACGGGCATAGGGGGGGTAACCATCCGGTAAAAGATCTGGAGAGCGGAAGAACTTATATAAGTTCACAAAATCACGGCTATGCGGTAGATGTAGAAACAGTAGATAAGAATATAGCAATAGAGGCTTTTGTTAATGTTAATGACTCAACTAATGAAGGATTAAAGTATCTTAATAAGAATATATTTACCGTGCAATACCACCCCGAAGCTGCTCCGGGACCTAAAGACAGCGAATATTTGTTCGATAAATTTATAAAGATGATGGAGGAAAATTTATAATATGCCACGCAGATCAGATATAAATAAAGTATTGGTTATAGGATCGGGACCTATAGTTATAGGTCAGGCGGCAGAGTTTGATTATGCCGGAACTCAAGCCTGTCGCTCTTTAAAAGAGGAGGGAGTGGAGGTTATACTTCTTAACTCCAATCCGGCAACAATTATGACTGACAAGGATATAGCGGATAAGGTATATATAGAGCCTCTTACGGTAGAGGTACTTAAGGCGCTTATCATAAAAGAAAAGCCCGACTCAATACTGCCTACTCTTGGAGGACAGGCAGGGCTCAACCTTGCAATGGAGCTTGCGGAAAGTAAGTTTTTGGAAGAACAAGGGGTTAAGTTAATAGGAACAACGGAGCTTACCATAAAAAAGGCTGAGGACAGAGAAACTTTCAAAGAAACTATGGAAAAGATAGGTGAGCCTATAGCTGCTTCAAAGGTAGTTGAAAATGTTGAAAGCGGTGTAGAATATGCAAAAAGGATAGGCTATCCTTTAGTTTTAAGACCTGCATATACACTGGGCGGCTCAGGTGGAGGTATAGTTAAGAATGAAGAAGAGCTTATAGAAACTTTACAAAATGGACTGAGGCTTTCAAGAGTCGGACAGGTACTTGTGGAAAGATGCATCTCAGGTTGGAAGGAGATAGAGTACGAGGTTATAAGAGATTCTATAGGTAATGTTATAACCGTATGTAATATGGAAAACTTGGATCCGGTAGGAGTGCATACAGGAGATTCAATAGTTGTTGCTCCAAGTCAGACCCTGTCGGATAAAGAGTATCAAATGCTTAGGAGTTCCGCACTTAATATAATTTCGGAGCTTGAGATCACCGGTGGCTGCAATGTCCAGTATGCACTTAATCCTGACAGTTTTGAATACTGCGTTATAGAAGTAAATCCGAGAGTAAGCCGTTCTTCCGCCCTTGCAAGCAAGGCAACAGGCTACCCTATAGCCAAGGTTGCCGCAAAGATAGCTCTGGGTTATACCTTGGATGAGATTAAAAATACGGTTACAGGTAAGACCTACTCAGCCTTTGAGCCTATGCTTGATTACTGTGTGGTAAAGCTTCCAAGACTGCCCTTTGATAAGTTCATATCCGCAAAAAGAGTGCTTGGAACTCAGATGAAGGCTACAGGTGAGGTTATGAGTATCTGTACCAATTTTGAGGCTGCACTTATGAAGGCTATACGCTCACTTGAACAGCACGTAAACTCACTGATAAGTGAGGATCATGCCAAGCTTGATGATGAGGAGCTTATTAAAGAATTATATAAGGTAAATGACAGGCGTATATGGGCTATAGCGGAAGCCTTAAGAAGAGGTATGAGCTATGAGCTTTTGTTCGACATAACCAGAATTGATATATGGTTTATAAGTAAGATAGACAATATAGTAAAATTGGAAGCAAGACTTAGAGAAGAAAGTTTAAGCGAAGAGCTTTTAAGAGAAGCTAAAAGGATGGAGTTTCCTGATGAGCTTATAGCAAGTCTTAGCTCAAAAACTAAATATGAAGTTAAAAAGTTAAGACATGATTACGGAATAAGAGCCGCTTACAAGATGGTAGATACCTGTGCAGCGGAGTTTTCCGCACAGACGGCATATTACTATTCTTGTTTTGACGGATATAACGAGGTTGAGACGGCAAGTGATAAGAAGAAAATCTTGGTGCTCGGTTCAGGACCGATAAGAATAGGTCAGGGTATAGAGTTTGACTTTTGCAGTGTGCATTGCACATGGGCATTAAAAAAAGAAGGCTTTGAGACCATTATAGTAAATAATAATCCGGAAACCGTAAGTACCGACTTTGACATAGCCGACAGACTTTACTTTGAGCCTTTAACCGATGAGGATGTGGAGTCTATAGTTAATTTGGAAAAACCCTATGCCGCTGTGGTACAATTCGGTGGACAGACAGCTATTAAACTTACCAAGGCTCTTATCAAGATGGGGGTAAATATACTGGGAACCTCTGCCAATGATGTGGATGCTGCCGAAGACAGAAAAAGATTCGATGCCATACTTGAAGAGTGTAAGATACCAAGACCTATGGGAAGTACAGTTTATACTGCCAAGGAGGCAAAGGAAACTGCTGCAAAACTCGGCTATCCGGTGCTTGTAAGACCTTCTTATGTACTGGGAGGTCAAGGTATGCAAATAGCCATATCGGATAAGGATATAGACGAGTTTATGGCAGTTATTAATAAATATACTCAGGAAAGTCCTATACTCATAGACAAGTATGTGGTAGGTAAGGAACTGGAAGTTGATGCGGTATGTGACGGAAAAGATATACTTATCCCGGGTATAATGGAGCATATAGAAAGAGCCGGAGTTCACTCAGGCGATTCTATAAGCGTGTATCCGGCTATGAGCATTGACGAAGAAATCAAAGCAAAAATAGTGGACTACACCGAAAAGCTGGCAGCAGCGCTTCATGTAATAGGCATGATAAACATTCAGTTTATAGTAAGTGGAAGAGAAGTCTATGTTATAGAGGTAAATCCCCGTTCTTCAAGAACTGTGCCTTATATAAGCAAGGTTACAGGTATTCCTATAGTAGAGCTTGCTACAAAGGTAATATGCGGCAAGAAACTAAAGGATATGGGACTTAAAGTAGGTTTGCAAAAGGAGGCGGATTACATAGCCATAAAGATGCCGGTATTCTCATTTGAGAAAATAAGAGGAGCGGATATAATGCTGGGTCCCGAGATGAAGTCTACAGGAGAGTGTCTCGGTATATCAAAAAGCTTCAATGAAGCCTTATATAAGGCATTTGAAGGAGCGGGAGTAAAGCTTCCCAAGTACAAGAGAATGGTAATTACCGTAAAGGATGAGGATAAGGAAGAGGTTATAGAAATAGCAAAAAGCTTTGAAAAGCTCGGCTATACCATATTCTCTACAAGGGGTACTGCAAGAGCCTTGCAGGCTGCCGGTATAAAGGCACTGCAAATCAATAAAATTGAGCAGGAAAGCCCCAACCTCTTAGACCTTATATTGGAGCATGAGATAGATCTTGTAATAGATACTCCTCCACAAGGTGTGGAAAGAAGCAGAGACGGATTTATAATAAGAAGAAATGCAATAGAGACCGGAGTAAGTGTATTAACTTCACTTGATACTGCCAGAGTGTTGGCTGAGTCTCTTAAAAACAGAAGTGAAGAATTATCCTTAATAGATATTGCAAAGATAGAGGGGATATTATAAAAATAATAATAATTATCGAATTCATAGTTTTTTCATACTTTTTGTATTTACAAACTCTATAGGGTAGGGTAATATTTTGCTTGTGGCAAATTTAATTGTTACAGATTAATAATCAGCTATACGCATTAGCTTAATAAATATTCATTATAAAATTTATAAATCTAAACTATAAGTTATATGATATTTTGACCGGAATGAAGGTATAGCAAAACTGTAATCTTAAATATTGCCGCAGGCATTTTATTATGCTTAAAAGAGGTAAGAGTTCAGGCATATATTTATGGGAATAGTGAGTTTATTCATCTTCGTTTGCTTTATAAATAAAATTTTAAAGCACTTATACTATTTTTATGAATATGAACTACTCGGCTGAACTGTTACTGAAAAAGTAACAATATAAAGGATGGGAATATTATGTTGGGAGAACAGGTTTTAGCAAGTTCGGTCTTTCTGGCTGGTATACTTTCCTTCTTTTCACCCTGTACTTTTCCGATACTGCCTGTGTACATAGGTATACTGAGCGATGAAGATGAAGAGTATAAGAAGTTAAAGATAGGAAATATACAAATAGCCACTGGTGCAATACTTAAAACTATAGCATTTGTACTTGGTTTGGGAGTAAGTTTTGTATTGCTCGGTTTCGGAGCCGGATTTTTAGGCAAATTTTTGCTTAATAAATGGGTATTTGTAATTGCAGGTTTAGTACTTATAATTTTAGGTATACATCAAATGGATATTATACATATCAAAGCAATGGATAATATGCCGGGATTCAAGTTTCAAAGTACCAAGACCAAGGCACTGGGAAGCTTTCTTATGGGCGTGTCTTTCAGTATAGGCTGGACACCCTGTATAGGTCCGATACTGGCTTCAATACTTGCCATATCGGCAACAAGAGGTACGGCTCTTTACGGTTCATATATGATGCTTTTATATACTTTAGGACTGATGATACCTTTCTTGGTAATAGTATTGGTCAAAGTTTTTGCTGTAGGTATGCTTGAAAAGCAAATGGACTTTGTGAAAAAGCACCTTGTACTTATAAAAAGAATAGGCGGAGCTTTAATAGTACTTATGGGAGTACTTATGATGCTTAATCAAATAAATTCAATTACGGCATTTATACAGGACTTATTCAGATAGTGAACCGGTGCATCGTTTCTTAAATAACTATACCAAACAACTTGTATTTTTTCCTGATTGCATACATCAAAAATCCTCAGCGTAGCCCCACTACGCCTGCGTTTTTTGATGTACACACTCAGAAAAATATTCATCATTTTTGGTATACTTATTTTGCGAACGATGCACTGGAGTTATAAAAATGTAAGATTTTGTAGAATAAAGGAGAAAAATATGTTTAATAAGTTATATAAGACAGTTATAGTGGCTATGTCTGTAGCCTTGCTTACAGCCTGTGCAGGGGGCAATGCTTCAAATAATACAAGTTCTGCGGCACAAAGTGTAACAGAGGCAGAAAAGTCTGAGAGCAAAGCAGGTGCAGAGGTTTCTAAAAAAGAGGGGGCGGACTCAGGAGTATTAAACGAAGGAGAGCCGGCTCCGGAAATGGTACTGACAGATTGGGACGGTAACGAATATAAACTTAGCGATCAAAAAGGCAAGAAGGTTTATGTGAAGTTTTGGGCATCCTGGTGCGGTGTATGTACAAGTACTATGCCGGAATTTGAAGAATTGGTTGCTAATCATGAGGGATTTGATATAATTACAGTAGTCAGCCCGGGAAACTATAATGAACAAAGCAAAGAAAAGTTCAAAGAATGGTTTACCAAACAAGGTTACAATATACCTGTATATTTTGACGACAGCGGTAAAGTAATGGAAGCTTACGGTGTCAGAGCCTTCCCTACTGCTGCATATATAGGTTCAGACGGTATACTTGTAGGAACCTTGCCGGGTGCGGTTGACAATACCAGAATACAGGAAGCATTTAACACAGTAGTTAAGTAATTGTTCCAAACCTATTCAGCGTATCGTTCTTAAGGTTTTTAATAAAAATAATTTTACCGATTCTTATAGCATTTATACTTAAGCCTAAGGTTTAGCGTATTGATAATCGTTCTGATTTCAATTATGTTCTTAACCTTTCCGCTTATGATGGAGGCATAGAATATAGGGTAAATATCAATATGCCGGTACACCGGATTAATGCTGTGCTTTGTAATATTGTTACAGTTCAGCTAGTGTAATGTATCATTGGTATTTAATTAATATCAGCAGTAGCATAGTAGCTCTTAATTATCTTTGACTATATGTGTTACAATCTATTGACCAAGTAGTAATAAAGCCGGATATCAATGATACACTGCACTAGCCTATATATAATAGTCTACTGTAACATTCATCTTCGTCTAATTTATAAATAAGATTAAACATTTTTAGATTGTTTTGACGAAGATGAATGGGCTACCCGAACTGTAAGGTAATATTAGAGTTTACAAAGGATTCGGTTGGATTTTTGCAAATGATACAGTAGTTTGGACTTATTGAAAGGAGTATTTTTATGAAAAAACTGAAACTTATAACAGGTTTACTATCCTTAAGCCTTTGTTTTACTGCTGCTTTTAGCTCTTTGGCAAATGCCGCACAAAAATCTGTTAAGGCGGTAAAAGCCACAGAAACGGTAAAAGCTACAGAAGCAGTGAAGGCCACAGAGAATAAAGATCAGGATGTAGACCGTATAATAGTAATAGCGGCTCATAAGTCTGATAAGTCCAAGGTTACACTTAATGATTATACAAAGAATAAAGACGGTTCATGGCATAAGAACTGGAGTGTAAACGGTATCTGCGGAGCGAACGGAATAACCGATGATAAGAAAGAAGGGGATAAAAAAACTCCTTCCGGATTCTTCAAGGCAACTATGAATTTCGGTATCAAGGACGATCCGGGAAGTAAGATAGAATATCACAAAATAGCAAAGGGTGATTATTGGGTAGATGATTCCGAGAGCAAGTATTATAATAAACTTGTCAATACAAAAGATGTACAAAAAGATTGGAAGTCGGCAGAAAACATGATAGCTGAAGCGCCGTTTTATAACTACGGTATAGCACTGGATTATAACAGTGCTGCAGTTCCTTATAAGGGCTCTGCTATTTTCATACATTGCACAAACTCTAATAATTCAGGTACAAAATTAAACAGCAGTACCGGATCGGCAGGATGTATACGTATACCTGAAGAATACATGATAGAGCTTATAAAATCTACAGATAAGAATACAAGATTTTATATTATGGCAGAGGCTGAAACATGGTATAATTCAAAATATATGAAATAAAGGTTTTATAAGTACTAAGAGTAAACGTATATGGAGGATAATTATGATTGAGTTGGGGTATAGTAAGAGAGACATAGTGGTTCCGCTATGTGAAAGCAGTACGGAAGTATTGGTCAGATCCGCCATGGAAGGATGCATGGGAAGGGTTTGGGTGTATCAACTTGAGAATCCGAGCTTTTGTATTATTAAGTTGGGAAATTATGTTTATCCTATAGGTTTAGTTCCTACCGGTGGTGAAAGGCTTTTACAGCTTAGGGCTTTAATTATAAATGAATGTAACAGAGCCTATATAACTCCGCAAAACGAGGCATGGGAATTGTGGCTTAAAGAGAATCTTGATTGTAATTATAGGATGGTAAGCAGATATGCACTTAAAAAGGATGAACAGCACTTTGATAAAAAGGTGTTGCAGTCCTATGTGGACAGCCTCAGTAAGGATATGAAGATAAAACATATTGATAAGTACGCATATAAGGTTGCCTTGGCTGAAGACTGGAGCAGAGATTTCGTCTCTAATTTTGAGAGTGAGTCTAAGTTTTTAGAGCATGGTATGGGTTATGTTATTTATCACAACAGACAACTTGTAAGCGGATGTTCAGCCTACGGAGTTTCAGAGGGCATGATGGAGGTAACCGTAGCAACCAGAAAGGATTACAGGAGAAAAGGTCTTGCAGTAGCCTGTGCGGCAAAGTTCATCTTAGATTGTATGGACAAGCATATCTATCCGAACTGGGACGCTGCTAATTTCCATTCTGTAGAGCTTGCACAAAAGTTGGGTTATGTATTTGATAAAGAATATGAGGTATTCCAGATAGATATATAAAAAGAACAAAAACTTTAATAAAAAGGGCTGTTGCTACACAGATGTAATAAAGTGCATCTATGGAGCAGCAGCCCATTTTCTAAGCTGTTTTGGTATTTTATTGATTAATATAACTTTGCCATTGCTCAGTTCCAAGGTAGAGTACGTGTAAGTAGCCTATTGCAGAACCGGCATTTTTGTTGCTTTGATTTGTGGAAAGTTTTGCAACACCTCCTACATTTCTTACCTCATAACGCTTCATGCCAAGGTCTGTTTCATTAGCTTCCTCATTCTGATCATCGGAATCACTTATGTAGACTGCGCTAAGTTTTCCGTTAAGGTCATACTCCGCACCCCATAAGGTTACTATATGAGAGCTGTTTCCAAAGGTCTTGTGAGATATACCTATGATACCTTCATTTCCCAATATATCTTTAAGTTTTTCACTTAAGTCCTCGTAGCTTCCTCCATAGGTACGCTCAGTAAGTTTAACTTCTTTAAATACATTATAGAAAAAGCCGCCACGGTTATCGGGAGTCATATCTTCGTTCTCAATATTGGTTGCACCGCTTATCTTTGGAGTATAACCGTTAATAAATAAGTCCATAAGCAGATCTGAATAAAAGCCCTTGTCATTATAACCGAATAAAACTTTAAAAAGCTCAAATATACCGCTGTCCTGCTGGCTGTTAAATGAGTTTCTAAGCTCTGACAGGCTTCTTCCCGAGCGTGTTATATCTCCTTCTTTAGTTATATAGCTGTCTATATATGAGCTGTTTTGTTCAAGCCACCAGTGCAACATATTAGCTGAGGTAGCTCCGAAGCAAAGGTTTTTGTCAATATCGGTATTGCCGCCTGCTCTTGATTTATCAATGTCATACCAAGAATTACCGAAAGCAAAGGGGGCTTTATAATCAATATAGGTATCCGAGCCGGCATGAGTTACTTCTTTCCTAAAATCACCGCCGTCTCCCATTATAGGAGCGGATATGCCCTTTGCCCAAATGATTGTTCTTATCTTGCCGTTCTCATCTGTATACTGTACTACATTATTATTTTTGGCAGTAGTTAACGAATCTTTAACCTTATCAGCTTTATTTTCTTCCTGCTCCTTAGGCTTATTGTAATTATCCTGTTTTTTATTATCCTCTGTGGCATTGGGAATTTCCTTATTCTCAGATTTTTCGGGTTTTGGAGCCGCATTGGAAGAGGTAGCTGTATTGCTGTCAGCCGGCTTTGTATCAGCACTTGGGCTATGAGCATGACTTCCATTTGCATGGGTGTCGGTCGGTGAAGGTGAAGTGCTATTTTCATTGCTTGCGTTAGGAGTTTCTTTAATTGTATCCTCAGACTCTTTATTGCCCAATTTATCAGGAACAGTATTTTGCTTTGCATTGGTGCCTGCCGAATCATTACTGTCAGTATGTTGCTTATTCGGGCTTTGATTATCTGAAGCGTTATCCGGATTGGTAACAGAGTTTGAATTGCTATCAGTATTGCCCAAACTGAGACTGCCGTTATTTGAATTACCCCCGGCACTGTTTGAGCTGTTATCACTGCTGCCGTTATTTGAATTATCTTTGGTACTGCTTGAACTGTTATCGGCACTGCCCAAGCTTCTGTTATCATTGCTTAAGCTACCGGCAAAAGAGCCCGAGCCTCCTTTGGTACGGTTGGAAGTACCTCCGGTGCCACCGGTTCTGTTCACACCGGTTGCCCCCTTTTTTGTAAGGCTTTTATTAGAGCTTGCTTCTTCTTTATTGCTGATAATGCCTTTTGCAGCATCATAGTACTCTTTACCGTTATCATCAACCCATCTACCGATAGAACTAAGTCTATAGCCTTCAACTACAGTGTCGGCATACATTCTTCCCAAAGTACCTGAATGTGAGGTTTCGAAATAGTAACAATATCCGTCTATCCATTGCCAGCCTGCCAAAAGCACTCCTTGATTGGAACTGCTGTTTCTCTCTAAAAAGTACCAATTATTAGCGCTGTCTTTAAGCCAGCCGGTTTTAAGGCTTCCGTCTTCATTAAAAAAGTACCAGTTGTTACCGAGCTTCTGCCAAGATTTAAGTGCCTTATAGTCCTTGTAATACTTCCATGTACCGTTTTCCGCCTTCCAGCCCTCTGCACTTGCATAGGAAGATACAGTAAATAATAAAGACATACTGAGCCCTAAAAAAGCAGGAGCTAAAATCTTATTGAATTTTTGCATTTTCTGTTTGTAAAAATCCTTTCCTAAATTAATCTAACAACTATTCCACATACAATTCCAAGATTTTAGCACAAAAACAACTCGGGGTCAAATATTGTATACTATATTATACAAGTTTAAGCCTATAATTGTTTATATTTTGACTCTTTCAGTGCCGCTATAAGGCTTTGATTTAGAGAGACATCAAAGTAAGATAAATTTATAATTGTTTATATTCTTAATAGAATATTAATTTATACAATTATCCAACT
>ERZ773009.1366-NODE-1366-length-16972-cov-12.060885_pt1 | contig 16972 bp, 9 predicted proteins | sample MGYA00580663_ERZ773009 | MGnify/ENA primary metagenome ERZ773009 (study PRJEB29015, sample SAMEA2737969) | human oral metagenome | biome: human oral; feature: human-associated habitat; material: dental | place: China | collected 2026 ... | reverse complement strand
CCTCCTCGCCGTCAAAGAAGTTGTTGCCTTTCGAGAGTGCAGGCCCCGTGGCGGGACCTTCGCCGATGCCCACGCTGGTGGAACCGGTGAGGATAGAGTTTTCTAATGTGATGGGTACCACTTTGATTTCCGGTTTGATGTAATTGTTCATTTTTTATTAATTAACTGTTTGTTTTAAATCATCGGGGGGGGGAGCGCACCGCCCGTTTCCGTGGGATTCGGAACGTGATGAATCACGCCCCTGCGGCGTGCCGCACCCCCGATGAGAGAGACATCTTTTTTATTTCACTACCACCTTGCGTCCGCCTACGATGTAAACGCCTGCGGGCAACCGGTGGTGTGCGGCGGCGTCGAGGCGGTCGGCCACGCGGGGGCCTTGCAGGTCATACACCGGACCGTCGGCTCTGCCGTTCGTCACACCGTCGATGCCGGTGGTCTCGCCGTCGAGGACGACAGAGAGCTCCTTGGCACCTGACGCCTGCGGTGGACAGATGATGTAGGCACGGTAGGCAGGAATGGTGGCGGCGGAATAGGCCGTCGTTACCTTGTGGAACTTGCCATCGTCCTGCAGGATGTAGGCGTTGGCAGCGGCAGCGGTGGCGTTGCTCACGCCGGCTACCGTACCCGTGAATTTGTAACCTGCGGCGGGGGTCGTCATCTTGTCGTCCTTGTAGGCTTTCACCTCGATGTTTCTGCCGCCGAGCTGTGGCATACCGTTAGCCGTGATGTAATACGGCGTGTATGCCGTGAGCTTGTCGTCCACTTCCTTGAAATGGACTTCGTTTTTGTTGCCGCCCGAGAGGGGTAGGCCTTGAAGCCCTGAGCATACAAGTCGTAAGGCAGACACAGCGTGGCATTCTGCGTGCCATTGAATTTGCGCTCGTAGGTAACGTTGGCGGCGGTGAAGTCGAGCCCGATGGGTAGCGGCGTGCCGTCGGTGAGGCGGAAGTCTTCACACGCCCAGCCTTTCTTTGCCGCGTCGTAATACACGTAGTTCGCCTTGCTCTTGTCGGCTGCGCAGTAGAGGCCCGGCATCTCGCCTAACAGCTGCGCCCAGTAGCATTTGTCGGTACGGTTGCCCTGCAACTTCTTTGTCACCTCGCCGCTCTTGAGTTGCTCCTCGGTCACCTGCGTGCCCTGTGGCTTGCCGCAGGCGTTGAGGTAATAGCAGTTGGTGAGGGTGGCGTTGTCGGCGAAGGTATTGTTATCGGTGGTGGCGTTGTTCGTGCCGGCGTAGAGGCAGTTGGTCAGCGTGCAGGAGCCACTCTGATAGTCTACAAATCCACCGATACTCTTCGTCGCGGAGTTGAGCGCTCACTTGACGACGCAGTCGGTGATAATAACCTCGGTATTGAGGTTTACCATTTGAATCATGCCTGCTAAATTGCTGGAGCCCTTGATGTCCACATCGCTGACGCAGCCCGAGACGGTGACCGTGCCATAAGCATTCTGAATCAATCCGGACAAAAAGCTGTTGTCTGTTGCTTCGTTCTGCCCTTTTACATGCAGGTTCTTGATGGTGGCACCTGCCACATTCTTGAAGGGGGCTATATCGACGAAGCTTGTGTGATTCCAGTTGACGGTGAGTGCATGTCCCTGCCCGTCGAACGTGCCGGAATAGTTTCTGATCACGCCCACCATCACGATGTCCGAGCCGAGGTCTACGTCCGCCGTCATCTTGGCATCAACGGCGTTCTGTCCGCCGTTCACGATGCCGCAGAACGTCTTCCAGTCTTCCTTCGAGGCGATTTCGTAGTAGTCTTTTTTGTTGAAGGTTACTGCCACGGTCTGGTCGGAGCTGACGGTGGTGTTTTCGTTGAAGCCGCCGGTAAAGGCGATGGCATAATAATGGTGTTCGTTGTAGTCGCTGCCCATGAGGTCCTTTGCGGTAAAGTTGGGCATGTCGCCGTAGATGGCGTTGTTGCGGGTGGCGTAGTGCGTGGCTTTCACCTGGTCGTTGTAGGTGAAGTCCACTTTGCAGACGTGCTTCTCGGCTTTGTCGGTGGGCTGCGGATCGTTCTCGGTGCCGAGTGTCTGTCCCCAGAAGTTTCCGGCGCGCTTGTTCTGAAGCAGATAAGCCACTTCGCCGTTCCTGAGCTGCTCCTTGGTTACCTTCTTGCCCTGCGCCGTGCCGCAGGTGTTGAGGTTGTAGCAGTTGTTGAGGGTTGTGGTTACGCCGTGGTAAGCGTCATCTACAAAGGTTCTTGAAAATGTATCCCCATTGCTGCTGCCAAGATATAGACAGTTGTTCAGAGTGCAGGTGCCTTCCTGACCGCTTACGAATCCCGTCATTTTTTCCTTTCCTTTATCCGTCGTGGCAGTGATATTACCCTTTACAACGCAGTCATCGATGGTAACATTGGCACCGAGTTTTACAATGCAAATCAAGCCCGCCGCGTTGCATCCACCATTGTCATAGCTGCTCGTGATGTTCACCGCGCTGACGTAGCCCGAGATGGTGGTAGTGCCATAGACGTTGCCAACCAATCCAGACAAAAACTTTTCGTTTGAGGTTATCTGCCCTTCGGTGCGCAGATTCTTTATGGTGGCTTTCTCTACAATGTAGAATGGTGCTATGTAACTCTTGTTGCCGACATTCCAGTTGACTGTGAGCGTATGGCCCTGTCCATCGAATATGCCGGAGTAGTTTTTGCGACTGCCTATCACCGCGATGTCTCCACCGAGGTTGACGTCCGCCGTCATCTTGGCATCAACGACGTTCTGTCCGCTTTTCACGAGGTCGCAGAACGCCTTCCAATCTTCCTTCGAGGCGATTTCGTAGTAGTCTTTTTTGTTGAAGGTTACTGCCACGGTCCGGTCGGTGTTGACGATGGTTGAGCCGTTGAAGCCGCCCTCAAAGGTGATTCCGGAGTAATAATGGTGCTCGTTGTAGTCGCTGCCAAGGAGGTCCTTTGCGGTAAAGGTGGGCATGCCGCCGTAGATGGCGTTGCCGTGGGTGGCGTAGCGCGTGGCTTTCACCCGGTTGTTGTAGGTAAATTCCACCTTGCGGACCCGCTTCGCGCCGTCGGCGGTGAGCTGCGGCGCGTTGCTGCCGAAGGCCTGTCCCCAGACCTGATCGTTTCTGCCTGCCTGCAACTGATAGGCCACGTAGCCGTTCTTGAGCTGGTCCTTGGTTACCTGTTCGCCCTGCGCTGTGCCGCAGGCGTTGAGGTAGTAGCAGTTTTTGATGGTGGCGTTGTAGGCGAAGGTGTTGCCGCTGGTGGCGTTGTTCGTGCCGACGTAGAGGCAGTTGGCCAGGGTGCAGGAGCCATTCTTGTTATATATAAACCCACCCATTCTTTTCTTGCCTTCGTCCGTCATGGCAGTGATGTTGCCTTCGACGAGGCAGTCAGTGATGGTGATATTGGCACTGCCGCCTATATAAGAAATCATGCCCGCCGCATCGCATCTGCCGCCGGTATGACTGCTCGTGATGTTCACATTGCTGGCGCAGTTGGAAATGTTGACGGTGCCATAAGCGTCACCAACCAATCCTGACAAATAGTAACTGCTTGACTTGATTGTCCCTTCGGTACGCAGGTTCTTGATAGTGGCGTTGCTTACTTTCTTGAAGGGGGCTATTTCAGAGTCTGAGCCGCCATTCCAGTTGAACTTCAGCGTATGGTTCTGTCCGTCGAACGTGCCGGCGTAATTGTTGCCCACCATCGCGATGTCTCCTCCGAGGTCGATGTCGGCTTCAAGACGGGCGTTGAGATTAGTCATGCCCTTTTCGTTGACGAGTTTGCAGAACACCTTCCATTCGTTGGCGTCCTTGATGAGTATCGTGCCGTATTGGTCCCGACGCGCCACAATGAAGGTGTGCGAGAAGGTGGTCGCCTCGTAGAAATTGGTCTCTTTCTGCGTGAAGGTGATGGTCGCCTCGCCTGCCGTGCCGCTGAACTTGAGCCAGAGGTCATCGTAGCGGAGGATGGCGTTGTTGCTGCTGGTAACGCTGAAGGACCCATTAGCATGAAAATTCCCGCCGCTCTTTGTTTTGCTATTATAGAGATAGTTACGTATGCAGTAAGAGGTATTGTTGAAAATCACGTCGGGCAGGCCTTCTGAGGTAAAGGTTACCCCGTCGCGCTTCGTGGTGACCGTCGTGCTGCACTGCGCTTTGGCACAGTTCTCACTGGCACTGCAAGTGGCGGTGAGGACTACCGTTCCGGGGCGCTTGAACTTTAGGAATCCGTACGCGGTGACAGTCGCAATGTCATTATTGTCGACCTTGAACTCGGCCTTAACGTTGTGGGTATCATAGTTGATGACGGGCCCAAAAAACTTGGTGGTATCGATGTGTAGTAGATACCCCAGTTCGGGATAACCGAGTGTCTTATACAATATAAATGCAGCGTGAATACGCCTCCTCCCCATGCCATTAGGAGTGGGTAATAACAGAAAGCTGAAAGAAGTTGTTTTGCCCTTAGAATAGTGACAGCTGTTTGGTGTCTTCGATGCATTATCCCTGCAATGCCTTTGGCTTATTGTCGAAGAAGCAATATGCTCCCAATGCTGAAATAAGGTTCATGATAAAGTTGGTTACAGATCTATGGCGTGAGTGTACAATCTGTGCAGTATTCTTCAGCATGTCGTTAATGGTTTCGATAATGTATCTCTTGCGCAGCATCATTCTGTCATAGAACGGCATCAGCTTGTTTTTCATGTTTACGCGCAACCCTGTCACCAGCTGTATTCCATCCTCAAAGAGGAAGTTAAACAGCTTCTGCGAAATATAGCCTTTGTCAGTGAACAACTTGCCGTACAGTCGTTTAGCAAGAACCTTGAACACATTCGGGTCCTTGTCGCTGACATTTGCGCCTGTAAGGACAAAGGCTATTATCTCGCCTCTGTCATTGCACGCAAGGTGGAGCTTAAAGCCATGGCACCAACCCATTGTTCCTTTTCCGTCAGTGGCAATTCCCTTGAATACCTTATTGTCATATCTCCTGAGATTATGGCATACGGGTATCATTGTGGAATCAACGAATGTTATGCCGGTACATCTTCCGAAAGCTCCCAGATTAAGGAAGAACATGAGCTGGAAGAACACGCGGCTTTCCAACTCCACAAAGCGGTTGTATGACACGGCTTTCGGAAAATAAGACTTCATCGTACCCTTAATGAAGAACAGGTAGTAGTGCTTGAAATTGCGGAATGTACCAAAATGAAAATACAACAGAATGGTCATGATTTCACTGTCGGACAACGACGCTTGACGACGTCTACGCTTGACTCCGCTATTGTCTTCAAGTAGATTTCCTGCATTTTTTGCATCAAAATGTTTGCAAAACTCGTCTATTATACAAAATAATTCTGTAACTTTGTAATCGGTAGTCATATTAAATATGTTTGTAACTCTTTGTTTTTCACCTATAAAGGTACAAAATATTTATGAGACTACCAACTTTTATGAACAAAATCTTATCCCGAACTGGGGTAGTTCAATAGCTCATACGCATTATTTGCTACGCTCATAAATCTATAAAAATGTCAAAAAAATCTCTTAGGAACTATTTACTTAAAATGTTTTTAACGGTGTGCCTGTTCTTCGCCACACAGAATGCGCAGGCACAGGAAACGTCACTCTATCGATCGTTTGTCAATCCGCCGGCAGTGGCACGGCCGCATCTTTGGTGGCATTGGATGAATGGAAATATTACCAAAGACGGCATCTATAAGGATTTGATGTGGATGCACCGTATCGGCATCGGTGGATTTCATCATTTCGATGCTGGATTGGAAACGCCGCAGATTGTTGAAAAACGACTTGAATATATGGCTCCCGAGTGGAAAGACGCCTTTTCTTATGCCGTTCATTTGGCCGACTCATTGGGAATGGAGATGGCTGTGGCCAGTTCGCCCGGCTGGAGTTCTACCGGTGGCCCGTGGGTTACGCCTGAACAGGCGATGAAGAAATTGGTGTGGCGAGAGCTGGATGTGAAAGGGGGAATAACCTATCGTGGAATGCTGCCACCACCTTATACAGCAACGGGTTATTTTCAGAATTTCAACTCATCGGTACATGCACCTTTTGTCAGTGGTAACGAGGTGACCTATTATAAAGATATTGCCGTTGTGGCTGTGAAATGTTTGCCGACAGACCGCTCTATGGTTTCACTTGGAGCTACTGCAACAACGCTGGGCGGAGAAGTTTCGTTACGCACGCTTACCGATGGTGACCTAACTACTGCCGTGCAGCTTCCGTGCGACGAAAAAAATGGTTATACGTGGATACAGTATGCCTTTAGTAAGCCACAAACCATTCGGGCAATAAGTGTTGTAGACGGTCGGTTTCGTAACGAATGGGCCTCTGTTCCTGCCGATGTTAACAAGCATTTAGAGGCTGGCGATGACGGTATCGTTTTCCGTAAGGTGTGCGATATTCCCAGCGGAGGTGCTTCGCAACAAACAATAACCATTCCGCCCACGCGGGCGAAGTATTTTCGCATTCGTTTTGACAATGTTCCCCAAAAGAAAGTTACAGAGGTAGCGGAGCTTCAGCTTTACACCATTGACCGTGTGAACCACGCTGAAGAAAAGGCAGGTTTTGCAACACCACCCGATTTGGAGCTTTATCCCACGCCTGCCGATGCGTCTGCTACTGCGTTAAATGATGTGGTTGTGCTCACCGATAAAGTAGACTCGACCGGGCGACTGGTATGGAAAGTGCCCAAAGGAAATTGGCGTATCTATCGGTTCGGGTATTCGCTGACAGGTAAGAAAAATCATCCCGCATCGCCCGAGGCTACGGGATTGGAGGTAGACAAGCTGGATGCGCAGGCTGTGCACGATTATCTCAATTATTATCTCTCAACCTACGACGATGCTTCAAAACAGATGTTGGGAAAGAGTGGTTTGCGATCGATGCTTATTGACAGCTACGAATCGGGCTGGGAAACGTGGACGCCGAAGATGGAACAAGAGTTTGAGAGTCGGCGTGGATATAGTTTGGTAAAGTGGTTGCCCGTTCTTACCGGACAACTTATCGGCAGTGCCGACCGCAGTGAACGCTTTCTTTGGGATTGGCGGAAGACTATTGGCGAGCTGATTACCGAAAACCTGTATGCTCAAGTAGACAGCATATTGGCTGCTCGGGGGATGAGCACCTATTATGAAACGCACGAGAACGGGCGGCTTTACCTTGCCGACGGTATGGAAGCCAAGAGCAAAGGAGACATTCCGATGGCTGCCATGTGGTGTCAGCCCACCGATGCCGCTACTACATCAATGTCTGAAAGCGACATTCGTGAGTCGGCGTCTGTGGCTCATCTTTACGGAAAACCCATTGTTGCTGCCGAATCGATGACCGCCAATGGGCTCTACTCCGGTGCTTACGTATTTTATCCGGGCAATCTGAAACCGGTTGCCGACCTCGAAATAGCTAACGGCGTGAACCGTTTCTTTATTCAAGAATGCGCTCATCAACCGGTAGACGACAAGCGACCCGGATTGGGACTGATGATGTACGGACCTTGGTTTAACCGCCACGACACGTGGGCCGAATGGGCCAAGCCGTGGACCGACTATCTGGCGCGCAGCAGTTATATGATGCAACAGGGACGTAGCGTGGCCGACATCTTGTATTATTACGGTGAAGACAACAATATCACCGGTCTCTTTGCCCACGTTCATCCCGATATACCCGCAGGTTACAATTTCGATTACATCAATGCCGACGCCCTCACCCGGATAATCACCTTCCGCAATGGTCGCCTCACCGCTCCCAGCGGAATGCAGTATCGTCTGCTGGTGCTGGATAAGAACGCCCGCAAGATGTCGCTTCCCGTATTGCGAACTCTTGCTCGATTGGCCCGTGAAGGAGCTCTTATCTGTGGACAGGTGCCCGAGCTGATGCCCTCGTTAACGGGAGATAGCCTTGAGTTTGCCCGACTGGTGCGCGAGGTGTTTTATTCGGGTCGCCCCAACGTTTACAACTATGCGTCGGCCGCCACTGTGTTGAGGGCTAACGGAATACTTCCCGATGTTGTGGTGAGCGAAGGCAATGGAGCCGAAGGAGCCGCTGCGCATTGGCGATATGTGCATCGCACCACCGACAACGCCGAGATTTACTGGCTCAACAACCGCACCGACCGGTCGCGCTCGCTTACCGTTACCTGTCGCACGGCAGGTATGAAACCCCTTCTCTGGCATCCCGAAACGGGGCAGACCGAAGAGCTTTCTTACCGTGTGGGTCGCGATGCAACCACTATTTATCTTGATATGGTGCCCAACGATGCCGTTTTCGTGGTATTTCAGGGAAAGGCGCAACCGGCCGAACAGCAGTTGCCCGCTCGTCGTATAACACCCGTGTGTCAAATCGGAACCAATTGGCAGGTAACTTTCCGCGATAATATGCCGACCGAGAAAACCCTCGTTATGCCTCGCCTGCAATCGTACACCGAACAGTCTGACCCCGATATCAAATACTATTCGGGCCGCGCCGTTTATCGCAATCGTTTCCTACTTCCGTCCTTCCCCCTCAAAGCAGCTCGCTATGTTTTAAATCTGGGTAAGGTAGGCTGCATGGCGCAGGTTATCGTTAATGGAAGGCGGCAGCGCATACTGTGGAAGGCCCCTTACACTGTCGACATTACCGACGCGCTGCAGAAGGGTGATAACCGCATTGAGGTAGAGGTGATAAACCTTTGGGCCAATCGGCTTATCGGTGATTGCCAGCCCAATAATCCCAAGCGTTACACCTACACGGGTTTCCCCTTTCATAAGGCCGATTCGCCCCTATTGCCATCGGGCTTACTGGGTCCTGTAGAGCTATCGATTGAGCATTAGCGGGTTGCGCTTTTTCTCCATCTCCACCTATCTTTTTTGCCGGGTGGAGGGGCATACAGAAATGTCGCCGCATCCTTTTGGGATGTGGCGACATTTTTAATCGAAACACTTGTAATAAATTATTTTGAGCATTGAAAGTGTCGGGATATCTAAACTGGTGACCGGATTGTATGTTCGGAATGTCGGAATGCCTGAAATGGTGACCGGACGGCTCTGTCGTTTTATCAGCCGTTTGTTACAATTATCTTTTTATCCTTATACGCAAAAGATGTGAGTTCAACAAGCAGCAGAACTCACATCTTTTATTATCTTACCAACTCGTGCGCGGGCTGTAATATTTTTCAGCGCGTGGGAGCAGGTAGACGGGTAAGCCAGTCGTTAAGTTCGTAAAGAGCGTTGTTGTGATAACGCCACGAGGACAGATAGCCAAAGCCGTGCCCGCCGGTGGGGTAAATGTGTAGCGTGCAGGCATTACCGGCGCGTTGCATGGCGCAATAGTAAGCCACACCGTTTTCTAAGGGTGGCACCACATCGTCGTCGGCGGTAAGAAAGAGAATGGTTGTCGGTGTTTCGCCGCTGCGTACCTGCAGCTCGTTGCAATAACGTTCTACCAACTTACGGTCGGGCTTATCGCCCAGAAGGTGATGGCGCGAACCGAGATGGGTTCCGGGTTGTTTCATCGTGATAACGGGGTAGAACAAAATGGCGAAGTTGGGTCGTGTGGCAGCCGATGCATGGGTTGAGAGGGTGCTGGCCACGTGTCCGCCGGCCGAAAAGCCCATGATGCCGACATCGGCGGGATTGATGTGCCATGCTGCGGCACTATCTCTCACAAGGCGCATGGCAGCTTCGGCATCGGTCAGCGGAATGATATGATTGGTGCGCGGCATGCGGTATTTAAGCACAAAGAAGGCAATGCCGCGTGGGTTGAAGAAGGCCGACCATTGATGACCTTCGTGGTCGATGGCCAAACTTTCGTAGGCTCCGCCCGGACAACAGATAACTGCGCGTCCCGTAGGCTTCTCGGGCAGGTAGCCAAAAAGTTGTGCGCCCTCGTTGCCGAGCGGAACTTGTATTTTGCGTACGGTGTTTTGTGCTTGCGCCGTCGTAGCGGCCAGCAGGCAAAACAGAAGTGTAAAAAGTTGCTTCTTGATGAAGCGGATGTAGGTTGTTTGATTCATTGTTTGATGATTATTTTGTTATTCGATAAGGTTTAGCGCAGTTCGAAAGCAGCCGTACCGCGTACATCCTCAGACGAAGCGCATACATAGGCTTTGAAAGTGCCGGGTTCGGCTACCCAACGGTGCTCTTTCTCTGAAAAGAATTGCAGGTCTTTGGTGGTAATATCGAATGTTACCGTGCGGGTTTCGCCCGGCATCAGTGCAATTTTTCTAAAGCCTTTCAGTTCTTTTCGCGGGCGTTCTACACTGGCTTTGTCGTCGCCGATGTACAGCTGCACAATCTCTTTGCCTGCTCTTTTTCCTGTGTTGGTTACAGCAACAGTGAGTGTGAGGTGTCCGTTGGGTGCGATGGTGCGCGACGAAAGGGTAGGCCGTCCGTATTTAAAGGTGGTATAACTTTGTCCGTAACCAAAAGGAAAGCGAGCTTTGATACCGCGCGTGTCAAAGTGGCGATAGCCTACAAAGATGCCCTCGCGGTAATATTCCTCGTAGTTAACACCGGGAAATCCTTCCGCCCCGTAAGCAAAGCAGGGATAGTCGTTTTGTTTAACGGCGAACGTTATGGGAAGTTTTCCGCTGGGATTTACTTTGCCCGAGAGTACATTGGCTAAGGCTGTTCCCGACTCGGAACCGAGATACCAGCAGTGAACCAATGCGCCGACGTTATCAATCCAAGGTGTGGCGTAAGGGTTTCCGCCAAAGGTTATCACCACAACCGGTTTCTTGAGTGCGGCCAATCCGGCAATCAACTCGTTCTGTCCGAACGATAGGTTGTAGTCTTCGCGGTCTCCGTTTTCACAATCTTGCAAGTGATTCTTGTTCAATCCGCCGATATACAAGATGATGTCTGCTTTGCGTGCTTTCTCCAAGGCCTCTTTTCTCAGTTGTGTTTGCACGGCAACGGGGATGGTGTCTATCTTGTCGTAATGTGCTCCACCCGATTCGTATCCCTGCGCATAATCAATTTTATCGCCATAAAGCGCCTTCAAACCTTCGAGTGGCGAGATGTCGTAAAGAGTTTTGAGCTCAGACGAACCGCCGCCTTTGGTGAGCGAGCGAGTGGCATTTTCACCCACAACAAGAATTTTGCCGTATTTCTTTGTGTCGAGCGGTAGCAGGTTTCGGGTATTTTTGAGCAACACGATGCCCTCTTCGGCTATTTGCCGACAGGCGTCGTAGTGGGCTTCAGAACATTGGTTGCCGATGATGCGGTTGGGGTTCATAGCCGTGCGGAATATCGTGCGTAGCACGCGCGATACCTTATCGTCGAGCACGCTCATGGGAATTTTTCCGGCTTTGAGCAACTGTTCGAACGGGCGCGCCAAATAATAGTCGTTGTATGTAAACTCCGACTCTTTCAACTTACCGTCGGTAAACGATCCCATCTCAATGTCAAGTCCGCCTGTTGCCGCCTGCCACGTGTCGTTTACGCCACCCCAGTCGCTGATAACAACTCCGTCAAAGCCCCATTGTCGTTTCAAAATACCGTTGAGCAACGAGTCGTGTTGACAGCAGTGTACACCGAGCCACTTGTTGTACGAGGCCATCATCGTCCATACTCCACCGCGCTGAACCGCCTTTTTAAAGGCCGGAAGATAGATTTCATTCACGGCGCGCTCGCTCACATTAACGTTCACTTTAAAGCGGTCGGTTTCCTGGTTGTTTAGAAAGAAGTGTTTCAGACAGCAGGCCACACCGTTTTGTTGGGTGCTGCGGATATAAGGAACCACCATCTCTCCGGCCAGATAAGGGTCTTCTCCCATATATTCAAAGCTGCGCCCGTTCAGTGGTGTACGGGCTATTGTGGTACCAGGACCTAGCATGATATGCTTATCGCGAAAGGCAAACTCTTCGCTTACGGCATTGCCATAGAGCGCGCTGAGGTCGGTATTCCAAGTTGCTGTGAGACAAGTGAGCGACGGAAAGGCTACGATAGAGTCGTTGGTCCAGCCCGCTTCGCCCCATCTGTTCCAATCGTTTTCGGCGCGTACGCCGTGCGGTCCGTCGTCCATGTTCAGCTGCCTAATGCCCAAGCGGGGAACACCGGGCGACGAAAACTTACCCTGTGCATGAATAACGGCAATTTTTTCGCGGAGCGTCATTCGGCTCAACGCATCTTTCACCCGTTCTTCAATGGGTGCTTTCGGGTTCAGATAAACCGGTTTTTGGTTTTGTGCTTGCAGTCCGATGTAGCCGGCAAGCATTGCTGTAAGTGCAATTGTTTTAATCATAGATAAATAAAGTTATATTACCTTAATTACGCAGCATAAACCCTTGAAGTCATCTAGACTTTTCCCTCTTCCTTATCTTTTTCAGAAAAATCAGTATAAATGTAACTATTCAGCGATAATGAACGTTGAATAGTTACCGTACATGAGAGGAGTCTTTATCTTGGTTTTACATCACAAAGATAATAAACACCTCTCAATTTATGGCGATTTTGGATGACAAGACGATTTCATTGTTGCCTGAAAAAGTTCTACTTACACTCCCATGTCATATCAGACCTAATTTTTTAAAAAATATTTGATTACGCATTTTAGCATCATCAATAATTTTCTTGAAACTCTTTATTTCAATATATGCATTATACTTAGAATTATAACCAAAGTATCCTTGTTTATCTGGGCTTATAGCAAGTCCTGCTAAATCTGCGAACTCTTCAATTTTAGGAACGATATCGCATATAATGTATATGTAAACGGGAGTTACGCTTTTATCTACAATAACCTCTTCTAAACCCTCAGGCATCTCATATTTACCAGCAAGAATTTTACCTGCATATCGCAATGCTTGATTTATTGGATTTTCTTCATCCGGATAACTTGTGCGTTTAGGTCGCTTAAATTCAACAATAGCAATAGGAGAAGTGATAGCATTATCTCCATTTCTATAAAACAGCCCACTTTCATAGAATATAGCAAGGTCTGGCTCATTATGATCAGAACTAGAAATGACTTTATCTGATGCTATATATTGGGTAAAATTAAATCTTTCATCAAGTAACCATAGATTATGTTCCTCATATCCAATTTCTCTATCATTCTTAATCATAGGAAATATGAGGTTATGCATCTCACTTTCTTTATGTGATTTTCCATCATCTATTCTTTTACGCAAATTATCAAACAACTCTATAATTCTACGTCTCTGGCAAACATAATGAGCCAAATCATTCTTGGCTGTTCCAGTTACATCTTTCAAGATTTCATTTGCTTCATCTTCCAGTGTGCTATCGCCACTTTCGTCTCCTGATGAGTATTTATCTTGCAATTTCTTTAATGCAATCCTTGCATTTTGCTCTTTGTCAAACTTTACTTTTTGGAAGCGCATTTCCAAATCAAATTCTGAAATTCCTATTGGAATAGATTCCATATCTACGTCTTTTAACAAAGTTTTATTCCAAGGTGCAGTAGTATATACATAATGTTCGACTTTTTGCTTCTTAGCATTATATCGTTTTTCTATCTCTTCGGAAAAATACGTTTTAATGATTAATGAAGTTGTTTCCATTATTCGTTTCTCAGATAAATCAGAATACATGTCATCTTCTTTTCCAAAATTGAAACCATCTCTTTCTGTTGTTACATTTTCATCTAAATATTCACCCTGAACATACACTTTTATCATGTAGTTTTTCTGAGTTCCATCTTCTGTTATATCGAACATCGTTTCTTTAAATTCAGGCACATAATTATGCAACGCTGACTCTGTAACTTCCCTAAAATTTGCAGTCAGACAAATTTTATTTGTTATTGCAGAATAGTATATTTTATAAATTTTGACTGTAAAATTCCATTCATTCTCACGGCCTTTTATTGTAAACTCTTCTTCTTTGCCAATCTGTTGAATATCAGAATTGTCCCCAATATAGTCATTCAATACTATTGAATTGGAGCCATTCTCTTCTTTAATCGTAATTTTTGGAGTATATTCCCCTCCTGTGACAAAGAATACGAGTAAACGCTCCACAAGCTTTCTAGCAATAACTTCAAGTCCTTTATCTAAATCAAAAGACTTGATAGCAGAAAGATGTAAAACTGTACCTGTATGCAGGTCAGAGTTGAGTTCAATATCTACTATTTGCTCATTTTCTATTATCTCATCTGCGTGACCAAATGTAAATCTACGTTGTTTATATTTGCCTTCTTCATAGAAAATACTTTCAATTGAGACATGACGAAAGTATTTTAGGTACATAAATCGACCGAAGCCTTTACCTCCTTTTGACATTTTGAAGCCACTTCTGTATGTATCAAAGGAATCTTTATTTTCCTCAGTAAAACCAATTCCATTATCAATAACATCGATTGAAATAATGTCTGATAAAGTATGAGTAGTGTCTAATTCTAAAGATTGGTCCCCGCTTCTCTTCACAACAATGTCAATAAAGCCATCGGTTCTTTCTGAACCAATTGCATCAATTGAATTACAAACAGCTTCAATGACAGGTGTTAAACTTGTCGTTTTAGACTTAATATCCTTAACAATTCTATCAATATTAATCTTGCTCATCTTTACAGATACTAAAAAGGTACTATATAAATATAATACAAAGATAAAGAAATTAATCCCATTCAAATGAGTTTATTAGGATTCTTTTGTTAGAGTCATCTTATCTTTTCATAAGAATCAGTATAAATGCGATATAGTTCCATCCCTCCCAACTGGCCAGTGTGGTGTCGAACATGTTCAGTACGCTCCTGTACGAATCCATCCACACATTGGCCCTTCCAATGCTGCATCTCCCCTTGTACAGCCGCTCATCAAGTAACTCGTCCTCCCTTTACATTCCCCTTCGTTTATTGAAGGCTACGTTTGGGAATACCTCCTGTTGATGACATACTCTCCATAATTTTACAGAGTCAAATTCTGCATCGACGTTGAAGAAGAGACCCGATACGGAAAGGCCTGAAGCCTTAAGCTCCGAAGATAGTTCCCGAAGTACCTCGGAGATGTTGTAGAGGTAGTTGTGAGCACCCAAAATGGGTGTGGACATGGCAAGCGGCATTCCCTGTCGGTCTGTGATATAGATGGCATTGGTGGTCGTTCTTTTCTTGCGGGCTTGATAGCCACAACATTCCTCGCCACGAAGGGCGGTGGCATGGCTGCCGTCCAAATCCACGCTGGACATGTCCAAGTAGACTTTGTGGCGCTCCAGGAGTATGCCTCAAACTTGTTTCCATTCACCGTTCACGGACCACTAGCGAAAGTGCCCATACACGATCTTGTAGTGTAATACCGTCCCCGTGAAGATGGAGGATACGGGAAGCATGTGCCATTGACAGTCCATCTTCAACTTGTAGAGGATGCACAGAATGACCTCCAACAAGTCACCTTTCGAGACATAACCGCGTCTTACCACCGACAAATGTGGCAAGATCTCGGATTTTATTGTATCTTTGTCCAGTACTTCGTACATGAGAGGAGTGTTTATCTTGGTTTTTACAGTACAAAGATAATAGACCCCTCTCAATTTGTAGAGATTTTAAAAGTCTAGATGGCTTCAACATGAACATTCAAGAAATACTAGCAAGAAAAGGAGCACAAAAGGTTGCCGAAATACCCGATGATGTGCTCGCACTACTTAATGCCGGCAAGATACCAACGGTAAATTTAACAGAATGGTTGGCCGTAGATCATTCGCAGATGGTAAAGCGTGTGTTTCCCGAAATGGGCGTTGATGCCACAATGGCAAATGAAGTGGTTGACGAAATTGGTCGGCTAAAGAAACCGTCAACGATGACGGTGATTAAAGTCGTTGGTTCGCTTTTGCATGCTAAGTATGCAAACACATCTCAGTATGCAACGCTCTTCCAACAATTAAGCACACACTTGTCTGACTCGGTGCGCTGCTATGCCTGCTATTTTGTGGCCTTAAATTCTGCCATCCCCTTGGTTGATAAACTTAGTTTGCTGAAACCATTGGTGGCCGACAATCATTTTGGTGTTCGTGAAGTGGTTTGGATGGCATTAAGACCGGAGATGAGTGATAACCTGAACATCTGTATTCCACTGATGGAAGAATGGGCAGAGAGTGACAACCCCAATACACGGCGTTTCAGTTGTGAAGCACTACGCCCGCGTGGTGTTTGGTGTACGCACATAGAAGCGTTGAAAGAGACACCTGAAATATACTTGCCTGTGTTGGAGAAACTAAGGGCCGACCCTTCTAGATATGTGCAAGACAGTGTGGGAAACTGGCTAAACGATGCGAGCAAGAGCCGCCCCGACTTTGTTGCGGCTGTGTGTGAGCGTTGGGAAAAGGAAAGCCCAATAAAAGAAACACAATACATCATCAAGAAAGCTTCACGCTCCATAAAGGGCAAGTAAATAGGAATTAACTACATCTTTTTTGTGTGCAGTAAATGGTAAGCTTGGCTTATACGGTTGAAGATATGCTATGTTTTCGTACCATATCTATCCCATCGTGCTCCCTCAGTATAGCTTTTGAAAACCATCCTGTTGGCTCTTGTTAAGCGTCTTGTAGTAAACGGGCGTGTAACAGATTAAATGTACTCCGATTCCATGTTATCTGGAATCGGGTTCCAGCATAGCTGTGACGTTCCGTTTGCACAACTTTACCATGTTTAGGGCATGTTCGTTGGTTGGCAACAGGCTAGCTTATGCTTTGCATCCACATACAAGTAGGCATGTAGTAATCGATATGGTACAAGCATATTTTAGGCCTCCTAAACAAAGCGCAAAAACAAAACGTGGAGGTGTAACACTACACCACCACGCCAACACTTAATCTTTTCGCTAAATGAAACCCATATATGCGGGTCTTGTTGTAAACTCTCTATAGTCTCCCAAGGTGTTTGCCGTTTTATATTTGCCCTTGCCCCTGGATGCAAGCGCATGGCAATCGGCCAAAAAAAGGCGGCGACCCCATGATGAAATCGCCGCCAGTCGTTTTTAACCTGATTATACGTAAGGGTGGAAAACCACGCCTAGGCGTATGCGGCTGGCTATTTCTAGCCGTATTCTTATTTCTTGTAGCT
>ERZ773009.1365-NODE-1365-length-16989-cov-6.924944_pt1 | contig 16989 bp, 14 predicted proteins | sample MGYA00580663_ERZ773009 | MGnify/ENA primary metagenome ERZ773009 (study PRJEB29015, sample SAMEA2737969) | human oral metagenome | biome: human oral; feature: human-associated habitat; material: dental | place: China | collected 2026 ... | reverse complement strand
CGCCTGAGGCACGCGAAACGCCTCGTCACCGCCGGCGCGGTGCGGCCGTTCGACGGACACCCCGGGACCTTCCGCGTGCGGGGTGACCACGACGAGTACATCGTCCGCACCGGACCGCCGAGTTGCACCTGCCTCTGGTGGCGGGGACACGCGGGGTCGCGGGGGGTGTGCAAACACATCCTGGCCGTCGAGCTGAGCAGGGCGCCCACCGAACACTGCTGATTGATCGGGAAACAGGAACATGGCAGAGAGGTCGCTCACCCCGGAGGAGCTGACGCTTGATCGCGTCGTGAACCGGAGCAGGACAACTGGGGATCTGCTCGACGAACTGGACCGGCTCTCGCCGGAGCAACGCGCCCTGGCCAAGAGATCGCTACCGTTGCTGCGCAGCAGGGCACCCTTCGGTTCGGAGTATCGCTGCATCGTGTTGGCCGCCTTCCTTAACGCCACACCCGCACAGCTGGTCGCCACCCTGACCGAGTGGTCCATCCGGCAGCTCGCAAACGACAGGCCGGCGCACGACTACGTTGCAGAACGAATCTCAGCCCACGACGAGAACTGGGCACGCAGGTTCGTCGCGACCGCCCTCAAGAAGGTCAGCCTGGGCGAGTACCTCCCCCCCTTGCTGGATCCACTCATCAACACCTTCGAACTGCCCCTGCCCACGGATCCCCGCTACTGGTTGGGCTGGATGCGAAACCACTCGGCGCCCACCCACGACTGCCGCTGGGAGAAAAGGTTCATCGCCGCCTGCGCCGCACCCAACACCTTCGTGGTTCGTCTCAGTGACAAAATCGCCTACCGGAAACGGATCTCCCGCGACATCCAGAACCTGCGCGCCGTCGAACCCACCGACGACCCGGCCCTGCTGCGGGCCCTGCTCCAGATCTTCGCCCGCGGTGACCGGGAAAACGCCCAACGAGTCGCGATGCTGTGGCTGGAGGGACTCGGCCTGGTCCCCCTGCTCCGAACCGAACGAAGCCACGTGCTCACGGCCCTACCCAGAGCCGGTGGCTCCTTCGTGAGGCTGGCCGTCAAACAGCTGCTCTCCACCGACCTCACCGACACCGACCTCACCGACCTGGCGCTCACCGTCCTGCCGCACCAGCAGAAAGGCCTGAGACGCGCCATGATGAAGGCCGTCTCCCGGCTCCCCACACCGTCACGGAACCTCCTTGACGCGGTCCGGCTGATCGCGACGCAGCAGGACACCACCAGCGCCGCGCTGGCAGAACAGCTCCTGGAGCACTGGGGCCACGGCACTGGCGATGCCCCGGAGGCACCCGGGCAGCAACCGTCCCCCGATTCCACCGTCGCCGACCATTCGGAAACGAGAACAAGGAAACCCGGTCTGTGGCGCGCGCCCGCAGGCCGCTGTCCACAGCCGCTGCGCAGCCTCTCGAGCGCCGCCCTTGTCCTCGACGATCTCGATCTGGAGACGCTGATTGTGAAACTTGAGGCGGACCGGCGCGGCAACCCCGGCCTTCAGGAGCACGCCCTGGCCGCTCTCGTGGCGACGGCACACGTTCGCGGCCCGAACCGGGTCAGGCACGCGGTCCGCACCAGCATCAGGTACGTCAATTCCAACAGATCGCTCCTGGCCCGGCTTCTGCAGAAACTGGGCAGACGCACCGACGGCGAGCCGGGGCGCCCGGTGACGTCGGACTCGAAACCTCTGACCTTCCTTCCCGCACAGCGGGTCGTCGACGTCCTCAGCCGGCTCGGTGAGCTGCCTTGCCTGCTGTCCACCCCCACCCACACCGACTTCCACATCACCTGGAACGTGTTCGCCGGGCGCGCACGGCACTACCGGAAAGCCGGGGTGAGGGTGCTCCCCACGGACGTCGCCGTCGCCCTCGCGCGACTCGACCGCACGGAAACACCCGAGGACCTGTCCGCATTCGAACAACCCATCCACAACGTGACGGCAAACCTCGCAACGGTGATCGATCACTGGCGCAACCACCCGGCACGACCCGGTGAGCTGCGATTCCTGCCCACCCCCGAGGCGCGGGACGGGGTCGCTTCGCCCATGCACGTGGAGGTCGACGGTGACGAACCCACCGTCCATGAGCTGCTGGGTATCCGCAGCCACTGGACGCTCCCCTACCGGCCGGTCCATCCCAGTCAGGAGGATCCGTGGGTGTTGGTGCTGCTGCCCGAGCATCCGACCCGCCCCGCCGGGCTGGCGCTCCAGGCCGCGGGAACGTTCGCCCTCAACATCTTCGAGCACATCGTGGCCACGGCACCCCGATTCGGGCCGGTCACGTCCTTCGTCTCCCTGGTCCTGACCTCCGAGGCGACGCAGAAGGAACGCGACCGCACCGCCGCCCTGATCCTCACCGCCTGGGACGAGGAACGCCTCACCCCCGACGACCTCGTCACGGCCTGGAACAGCCCGTGGCGGAGGTCCTGGAGGATTTCGGTCCCGAGGATCGCCACGACACTGGGGCGCATCGCCGACGCGGGTGGCCTAGCCCTCGTGTGGCCGCTGCTGACCAGCATCGCGGAGGAGATCGCAGGCCAGGACATAATCCCGGCCCCGGAGTCGACGGTCCTGGAAGCGGTGCTGCACCACCTACCCGAGGCGCAGGCCGCGGGGATCACCGTCGACCTGCCGAATACCACCGCCCTGGCGACCCGGACGGTTCCCCTCAAGGCCGTGAAGATCGCACAACTGATCGTGCAGGCCCTGTGATTCGGAGGAAGAAACATCGGGAAGTCACGGCCGGGCACGCTCCCAATCTGCCACCGGCCCCGGGACGACGGTGAACAGCGGATGCGCACGCAGATCCACGAACGCGGGGAATCCGGGAACCCGGTCGGGTGAGCGCTCCTTCAGTTTGGCGAGCAGGTGGGAGGCCTCGACGTCGAGCTGCCCGCGGGTGACGGTGAGCGTGAGCGCGCGATCGGATCTAACGATCCGGGTGATGTCGAATCGGTAGCCCCGGCGTCCCGCCTCGTCCGCGAGTCCCCGCAGGTAGGAACCGATCCCGGCCAGCGGATCGTCGAGGACCCGGAACCTGGTGAGCTGCGGATGCCGGGTGTAGCCGACGGTTTTCCCGGCGAGGACCTTCTGCGCCAGCAACGACTCCCGCCAGCAGGCGACCAGCCCCTGCCTGTCCAGGTATTCCGGATGCAACGACCAGATTCTCACCAGACCTCCCGGATGGTTCAGCAGGCTCCAACAGATATCACGGATCGGCGGTCGGCGGCGTTGCCCGCTGCCCGGCTGGCCGCTTCACTGCTGGAATCATGGAGTGGAACCGGATCCACGAAACCCGCTGCCTAGAAGACGGGAGCCCACCATGACTGACCGGGAACTCACCCCGGAGGAGGCCGACCTCGTCCGGATGACCAAGGAGGCCACCAGCCTTGGGCACCTCATCAAGGAACTGGAGTCGCTGGCCCCCAAGGAGCGGGCGGCGAGGTCGCGGGTGTTGAAGAAGGGCCGTCGCGCCATCAAGGCTGCACTGACCGACAAATGGGGGTTCCCCGACGCACGCCTGATGCTGCTCACCGCCGCGCTGGGCAGCACCCCCGCCCAGACCGCGGCGGCGTTCGATTTCTCGACGGTCACCTCCCTGAGACGCGAAGACGCCATCGACGAGACGGTGGCCCTGCTCGCGGGCCGGGGCGCGGACTGGGTGGAGAAACTCGTGGCGGCCCTGCTGAGGAAACGCGACATTCTCTGGCAGATCAGCCATCTCGTCGGCCCCCTGTGCGTCGCCCTGGAGCTGCCGCTGCCAGGGGCGGACCACACCAACTACTGGACGGGCTGGTCCAGCAACAACTCCGATCCCACGCCCGGCACGCGCTGGCAGGAGCACTTCCTGCTCGCCTGCGAATCCCCGAACGCCCTCACCTTTCCCGGCCTCGACAGGGACGAGTCCGACATCCGCGAGAAGGTGAAGGCCCTGCGGGAACGGGAACCCACGAACGACCCCGCCCTGCTGGACGCGCTGCTCCGGGTCGTCGAACGCGGCGACCGCCCCACCGCGCAGCAGGCCGTCGTGCACTGGCTGCGGACGCTGGACCTGGAGGGCCTGCTCCCCGCGGAGCGGCCCCGCCTGCTGGCAGGCCTGCCGAACGCCGACAAAACCGTCGTGAAACTCTTCACCGGATGCCTGCTGGCCGACGGCCTCGGCGACGAGGACCTGACCGCCCTGGCCCTTGACGTCCTGGTCCGCAAGGAGAAGGGCGTCAAACGCGACGTCCTGAAGGCCCTCCGCGGGTTGGGGGCGCCGTCGCAGGATCTCGTCGGAACCGTCGAGGCGCTGGCCGCCGACGCGGATACCGCCACCGCCGAACTGGCCCGGGAACTCCTGGAAGGCTGGGACGCCGCCCCGCCCGAGGAGGAGCCTCTCGGGTTGTGGCGGGAACCGTCGCTGCCGGTGCCGGAGCTTCTTCCCGAGTTCACCGACGACGCCCTGGTCCTCGACGAACCCGCCCTGCTGGCGCTGCTCACCGACATCGACACCTGGTGGTGGTTGAGCGCCTTCCGCTACGAGCGTCTCCTCGCGACCCTCGTCGCCACCGCCCACGCCGGCGGCCCCGAACATCTGGTCCGGCTGATCGGGAGGAACGTGTCGCCGGCCGGCTGGTGCGGTTTCCTGACCCGGCTGGTCGTGTGCCTGGGTGATGGCACCATCGTCCCCGGCCAGGGCATCCGGCCCGCCGCCTCGCAGGGTGGTCCCCTGTCCTTCCTCGCTGCGCAGCGGGCCCGCGACATCTTCGGACTGCTCGGCGAGCTGCCCTGCCTGCTGTCCACCCCCACCCACGAGGGGTTCCGCGTCGCCTGGGAGATCTTCCGGGAGCGGGTCGGCAGGTTCCGGGAGGCCGGGGTGGAGCTGGTGCCCACCGACGTCGCCGTGGCCCTGGCCCGCCTCGACCGCACCTGCGCCCCACGGGATGTCTCCGACCTCGACCTGCCCATCCGCGGCGTCGAGGTCCGCCTGTCCGAGGTGCTCGCCCGCTGGCGCGACGACGAACCCCGCCCCGGCGTGCTCCGGCTCAGCCCAGCATCCGAGGACGACCACCCGTACCTGAACCGCCCAGTCGCGAGGCTGATCGCCGACGGCGACGAGCCCGGCACGTTCGAACCGCTCGGGCTACGCAACGCCTGGGCGGAACGGTTCCACCCGGATCGCAGCCTCTACTGGGAGGCGGTGCGGGACCTGCCCGAGGCCTGGCCGGAACCGGACCCCAACGCGATGATCCGCATCGAAACGGTGAAGGACGACGGCACCGAGGTTCACGTCCAGCCCCGCGGCTCAATCTTGCACGACTCGGACTCCGAGGCCGCCCTGACGCTGCTCCCGGAGCACCCGACCCGACCCGCAGCGCTGGTCCTGCAGGAGCTCGGGCACAACCATCCCACAGATGCGGTCGCCGGTTTCCTCCCGGTCACGGCGGTGGCGGGGAGATTCGGACCGGTGCTGTCGTTCGTCGCCCTCGCCGTGATCTCGGGGGCGGCACTGAAGGACCGCGACCGCGTCGCCGAGGCCCTCCTGACCGCCTGGGACGAGGGCCGCCTGCACCCCGGCGACCTCGTCGACGCCTGGCGGAGCCCCTGGTGGGACGAGCTCAACGACATGCCGCGGGCAAAATACGAGACCTGGCCCCATTCGCCTGCGAAGACGGTGACGGTCCTGTGCACCGTCGCCGACGCCGGCGGGTTGGCCCTGGCATGGCCGTTGCTGGTGGCAATCGCGGAGGAACTCGCGGGGCAGCGGAAAACCACGGCGGCGACGGCAACGACACTGGAGGCGGTGCTGCGTTACCTCCCAGAGGTGCGGGCCGCGGGGGTCGCCGTCGACCTGCCAAACACCACGGCACTGGCCGCCCGGAAAGGCAACAGCAAGGCGATGACGGTCGCGAGGCGGATCGTCGGGTTTCAAGATTCCTGAGGATTCAATTGGTCGGCGCGGCCACGCAACTCGACACGGTTCGCCCCTGCGATCCTCCGCAACAGACACTGCTGCTACGCCCCAAGACATCGCCCACGCATTCGATCAAGCTTGCTTTTCGTCGCTTTTCATGAAACATGTAGCGCTCTACTTCGTATACTTGTTCTGTGACTTCCATTCTTCACCCTGAAGAGTTCAAGAACGTCGAGGCGTGGATCCAGCATGTTGCCAAGGAAATCATGCGGGATGACGCTGATCTTGACGGGCTGGCCACGCTGATCATGACCCATGCCTTCGGACGCGCTCCGCTTCCTCCGGAGGTCGCGGGGGTATTGGCCATCTCACATCTTCTTGCCACAGCGAAACCGGAGGACCGGCAAGGCATCCGGCAACTCGCCACGGCTTGGTTCACCGACCAGCCATCCACCGTCACCGACCCCGCCCGGTGGAGCGTCCGTTCCGCGGCTCGCCTTCCAGCGGCGCCGTCGATTCCCCTCGCAGGTCATAGCAGCAGCGTGTCGGACATCACCGCCTTCACAACCCGGGATGGACACCAACGGCTCGCCAGCGCAGGATTCGACGGCACAATTCGGGTCTGGGACCCGTTCGCCGCACGTCACATCGGTGGTCCACTGATCGGGCACGGCGGCACAGTAATACGGCTGATATCCATGGCCCTGGATGACGCGGTACTGCTCGTCAGCGCACACCAGGACGGTCTCGTTCGCTTCTGGGATGCGGAAATCCAGCTTCTCATCGGTGAGCCACTCGCGGCCCATCGCGACTTCACCTACGCCCTTGACACCTGCGTCATCGATGGCTGTGACCTGCTGACAACGGGGGGTTCCGATGGCACTCTGCGCATTTGGGACCCCGTTACTCGCCAGCAGATCGGAGAGCTGTTCAGCGGACACGAGGCAGGCGTCACCGACATCACCACCTTCACCACACGCGACAATCAGCCACGAATTGCTAGCATCAGCACTGATGGTACCGCCCAGATTCAGAACACCATTCAGATATGGGATTCCCTCACGGGTAAACAACTGAATATCCTGTCAATCCCTGAAACCGAATTCATCACTAGCATCACCGCATGGAATGACGATGATCCCCTACTGGCAGCAACAGGAATTCGTGGGACATTACACATCCTCGACCCCGTATCCGAACATTACATCGGCACAGCCATCCACGGGCACAGTCTTCTTCCGGCCCGCGCAGTCACACCCTTCACACGAGACGAGAAAACCCTCCTGGCCTCCATCGGCGAAGACGGCATGATCCAGCTCTGGGATCCGACAACGCAGGAGTCCTTGAGCCGGCCAATGTTCGGAAATATCCATGGCGGAAATGGAATCACCACCTTCAGCGGGCCGGAGAACCACCATCTGCTGGCGACAGCCGACAATGACGGCACAGTACGGATCTGGGATCCCATCGTCCACCTCTCTCAGAACAAGCCGCACCCACTCACCGAGGTGCCCCGCAACGCCTCCTTCTCGCGTGACGAGACCACCGAGAGCTGCCAGGCCCATGCGTCTTTGAGTATCCATCCCGACCAGATCAAAGAGACGGCCGCCTTCACCACCCACGAAGGCGCGACCAGGATCGCCGCCATCACCGATGATCATGTCCTCACCATCTGGGACCCCGCAACCGGTGAACGCATCCATGTCGCCGATCTGTACGAGTACGTGACCAACCCGAGCGAATTCACTGCGTTCCTGTCACTCGACGTCCTACCAACTGCCGATGAGCAGCCCCGTCTGGTCACGGGCGACAACCACAACCACCTGCGCATCTGGGACGAGCAGGCCTGCCAACTTCAGGATCTGGACCTCGGCAGCCACGTGCTCTCACTCTGGAAAGCAGCAGCCCTACCCGACGGCACCATCGGCATCGAGTTCGAGGACGGCTGGGCCATCATCCAACTCCCGGACCCCCAGCCCGTTGATTGAGGTATCCACCAGTGCCAAGAGGCTTACTCATACTCAAAGTATCCCTTTCCTAGGAGTTTCACTGGTTGATGTGCTGCTCGTGGATAAGCTTGCTTTCAAGTGGTGGAAGCAGCGAGTGCTTTTTGGAAGGCATCTCGTGGGATGAGGTAGCCAAGGGCGGCTCGGGGGCGTTCATTGAATTCTTCCGCGATTGTCGTAAAGTAGGGCTGATGTTGGGGGATGTCGGCACCTTTGGGGGCTCTTGCCCCGGTTCCGGGCCACCTCACGCGAGACCACACAATACATCCCGGCCAATCCGGCGAGCGATCTCCCGCAACGAATGACCTTCCCCAAGCCCATTCGCGATCCCAGCCAGATCCATGATCGCCAACACCCAACGAGGCTTATTCACAGCCTTCCTCAAGTGCGTCCTGACTAGGGGTTTTACTGGCCACCACGCTGTCTGTGAATAAGCCTCAACACACCAACAACCCTCTTCCAGACAAACACTGAGGCCTATTCATAGGGGTGTTTTGGTTTCCCCAACTAACGCTTTATCCTGAGGGGGACATGAAGGCAGCTTGCCCGATCTGAGACAATCAAAGTGTCCTACCACAAAGACTCTCAGATGAAAGACAAGCCGCTGTCGTGAACACTACCACAAGCCTTGACCGTGACCAGATCCTCAACCTGTGCGAACTGATCCACACATCCCGTTCCGGAAATCTTCCCCCGGCAGGGTCCCGTGTCCTAGGGTTGTTCCGCTGTATCCAAATCACTGTGTTGATATTGCGGCACAATCTCACCCAGGAGTTGCTGGCCGACATCCACACAGTTTCCCAAGCCACCATCTCGAGAGTGGTGGCGGTCTACACCCCTTTGATCGCCGAGGCCCTCCAAGCCTGTGTGCCCGGTGTGGGGGACCTCGACCCTGACCGTCAGTACATCATCGACGGTACTTTGGCGCCCTGCTGGTCGTGGCGCGACCGTCCCGAGCTGTACTCAGGCAAACACCACACGACGGGGGTGAACCTGCAAGTGGCCTGCACCCTGACCGGACAGCTCGCCTGGATCTCCCCGCCCCTGCCGGGTAGTGTGCATGATGCGAAGGCCATCGAGGAATCCGGCTTCCTCGAGGCACTTGATGCCACGACGCATAGTGGGGACAAGGGCTACATCGGATTGGGAATGATCACCCCCGTGAAGAAACCCGCCCATGGTGAACTCACCAACACCGATAAAAGAAACAACACGACCATCAATCGCGTTCGCTACCTCATCGAACGTGTCATCGCGAACCTCAAAATATGGCGTGTCCTGCACACCGATTACCGTCGCCCCTACAACACCTTCGAAACCACAATACAAGCCGTCACGGGACTCATCTTCGCCTACACCCTATGAATAAGCCTCGTTGTAGTCACTCACGAAATAGGGGATGGAGCCATACCTCAGTCGCAATCCGGCGATTAGTCCCCAAGCTCCGAAAACGAATAGAAAGATGGACACATAGATAAAACCGATTTCAAATCTTTCTGGTGGGTTCATCCGAAGAGTCCTTTGATGCCGTTGAAGATTCCTTCGCCGACGGGGAACATCATGACGGCGCCAATCCCTGAGTCTACGGTGAAGCCGACGGCGGTTCCACCCACGGGCAGGACCGAACCGATGGCGACGCCAGCAAGTGCTGCTGCACCTACTTGTGATCCTGTGCGGACGCTGGCTTTTGCGCCTGCTTTCAAGAAGCGTTCTCCGTCTAAGAGGCCCGGTTGCTGCTCCTTCAGAGCCGCATCGGCTTTCTGGTACTCGCTGTTGAAGGTCATGGCGACACCGGCAGCGAAGAACCCGCGTCCCAGGACGCGTCCGGCCGTTGTGCCCCCGGATGTGGTGGCCCCCGTCTTCTCCACGCCGGCGCCGAACACCTTCTTGGTCGTCTCCATGGTCACCGTCGGTCCCGACAGTACCGTCGTCGGTTTGGGTGGGCCGAGGAATGTCTCTCTGAAGATCGTTGCGAACCTCTGCCAGTAGTTTCCCGGGGGACGCGGCCCCTTGAGGCTCCAGGATGTCGATGACGTGGTCTTGGGGGGTAAGGGGATACGGATGGACCCCTTGATCTTCCCCAGCCACGATGGCAGCCATTTGCGGTTCGCGAGCCACTGCATGACCTTGGTGTCCCCAATAATTGTCCAGAGCCTCAGGGCCCGTGAAATCTTCAGCTTCATGAACTCCCTCGACTGCGCGATCGACGTCCCAAGATTCGGCACCTGCCCCAGAGCAGCCCCGTTTATGTCCGGCGCATTGGGGTCCGAGTAGTCACCCTCACTGTTGATTCCTGCCAGATGTGTGGTGCAGTCCTTTATCTTCTGACGGTACTCCTCGACGAGTGTATTAATGCTCTGCTGGAGTTGCTCGCCCTCCGCCATCTGCTGCGCATGCTCGGCCTTATCCACGGGGCATCCTTTGAGGTTGAACGCCTCGGCATCGGCGATGAGTTGTTGTCTCCGCGGCTCCAGCTCTTGAAGGGCACTCGCGAACCCTCCCATGGCCGACGCCACCAACGCGGTTGCCCCTGTGGCGGATTCCGCGTTCCGCAGCGCAGGATCGAGAGCACGGAGCAGCTGTTGTTGTTCGGGTGCCTCGTAGTTTTCGGACAGGCCATCCCAAGCCCCCTTGGCCTCGGCCACGGCATCATAGAAGGACTCTCCCTGCTTGATGAGACCTTCGGCCTCCGAATCGATCGAAGCGGCATCCGGCCAATCCAACAGGGCGTCATATGTCACGGTCATCGTTCAAAACCATCCGTGATTCGCACTTCACCCACGTTTTTCGCGCTGGCCTGGCTCCGATTGGCCATGATCTCATCGCCCTCCTGGATGGCCGCCACCGCTCCACTTCCTCCTGCGACCGCTTTTGTGACCCTCTGCTCCGCCGTGGTCATTTTCTGGGTCGAACCCGATTGTAGGCTCCCTGCAACGCCGACGTGATCTGGGTGGCCTCGCCCTTGGCGCACAGGGCGCCCAGCTGAGACGCCACTGCGGATGCTTGAATGGGCCGACTGCGCCGGCGAGACGCTCGATTCCGCCTTGGTGAAAATCGAATAGCAGGTTTCGGCATTCACTTTGTAATGGGTCACGGTTCCTCTTCTTCCGCGAGGTTCAGCAGGGCCCTCGTGAGCACCTGCCAGAACGGTTCTGCCGGGTTTCTGCTCACGACCACCCTGTCCGCATCCGTGCCCTCCAAGAGCAGGGCGACCCTCCGGGGTCGGGCCATCGCCCAGGCGACCTCCGGCGCATCCTTGTCATCGTCCGGTCCGATGAGCGACACCGCCACCCAGCGCCGCCGTGTGAACTCGGTGGCATCCCCGTCGGGCACGGTCCCGGGTGGTGCGCCGGTCTGTAGTTTCGCGATGAACTCGGCCTGGCTGCAGGTGATCTCGAAAGTCATGTCCCAGCTGGGCTGGAGTTCGAGCCACATGAACACGAGACGAGGAATGTCATCCGTCAGGCAGTGGACGATCCGGTGAGTGATCCTCCCGGTGGCCGCATCGGTGAGATGGGAGATGGCAAGAACCGTCATGTCGCTGACCCAGAGGGTCAACAACTGGGGCGGTGAGCTGTTCGCCGCGACCGCCATGTGCCGACCGTCACGCAGATGGGCGGCCACCCACTCGCCTGTTTCCGTGAGCGCACCGGGATCGTCGATCAGTCCCGTACGGCGCAGTTCCCGGCCAGCCGCCGAGAACTTCGAGGTCCTCCTGGAGCGCCCGAGCACGGTCAGGTCGTCGAGAGCCTTGAACGCCCCCTCCGACAGTGTGGCGATCTCCCCGGCCAGCGCCGGAACGGGATCCGGCTGGACGTCCAGTTTCTCCCGGGGAACGCCGTCGCGGTTGCTGGCCCAGTCGTCAAGATCGACCGTGAAGACGTCCGAGTCAGTGTGGGGGACCCGGCGGGCATTGGGCGGCAGGGGACGAAGGCTGTTCAGGATGGATTCGTACACGCTGCCGCGATGCCAGGCCATCAGCGGCACGGTCGCGGTCACCTCGGCGATCACGCCGTCCACCACGAGAAGGTCCTGGATCATCACCAGGCACAGAGCGTTCCCGTGCGCCTCCGGGATCTTCAGCGTCGAGAACGCCCACAGCCGACGGCGTTCCGCCGGCCCCGGCGCGGCATTGGCGTCGGGGAGCGCCTCCACGTGGAAGAAGAAAGAACCAGGGAGCTGGGTCGACAACACAGCGAGATTGGCCTGCGACGCGGCTGCCAGGGAGGTGAGCTCCGGGCGCGTCAACCGTGACTCCCGCAGCACGACGTTCGGGGTGAAACCCGCGAACGATTCATCCGAGGTGGCGATGACCACCCCGTCGTTCGTCTCCATCCTCCAGGCAGGGGGTACGTCGAGGGCAAAGCAGCAACCGGTCAACTCCATCGGGGACTCCTCATTGTCTGGCCGTTGCCCACACAAGCTAGACCCGTTTCCCGGGTGGTGCGAGGAAACCGGGAAAATTGGGGTCCCGGGAACGAGGTTCTTCCCGGAACCCGGTTGAACCAGTACGTTCGCCGGCGTTCGCGTGCTGACTCAACCGTCCTGTCCCTTCACTGCGCCGGGCCGTGATGCCCCCGATCAGTTGGGTAATGACAGAAATGGGTTTTCCTCAAGGCATGGCTGTCCCCTCGCTCGGGGCCGTCCCGCTACGGCTCCTCACCTGCCGCCTCCGGGATTGTTGATTTCCTGTTCGAAGTGCATGACGGTGGGGGAGGGGCCGACGAGAATCCCGTCCCGGCGCAGGCCGTACCTGGCCTGCATGGCGCGGATGGTTTTGGGGTCGATCAGGTTCGTGGCCTCAAGCAGGCCCAACGTGGGGGCGCCCAGAGCGATGCTGGACAGCAGGGTCCTGTGGGACAGCCCGGGATGTTGAATGGTTGTTGCCCTGTCCTTTCCAAGGGCTGTGGGTGGAGCGCTTTCGGGGGCATCGCCAACGTGGCGGCCGAACTCCGCGAGCGATAATCAGCTCTTCGCATCTGAGGGGTGGAAGTTGGTTCCCGAATCCGCTGGTTTCGAGCAGTGCTCGGGCGGTGTGGCTCGTGAGGTTCCGGAACCCTGGAACCGAGCCGCGCAGATGCTCGAGCCGCCCGTTAACGGCCTCGGTGGGTCCGTTGGACATGTCTGGCCGATCAGAGAAGGCGAGGATATCGACTGTGCGCTGCTTCAAGGTACGGCCGTTTGTGTAGCGCGACAAGCGGGCCTGGTACGCCACGTGTGAGGGAGTCGATGAGTTGTTGCATTACAAACTTGCCGAGGCCCCGGTCGGGTTCCCGGTAGGCGGTGACCATCCGCTGGTAGGTACCCCAGGTCGCTTCGACCTCAGCGCGCTGGTCGTTTGCGAACACTTCTTGAAGGAGAGCTTTCTGTTTGTCGGTGAAGAACTCGGCACCGGCGTGGAGTGTGCAGCGGTCTTGAACCTGGTGAACCCGTCCATGGCGACCACCTCGACACGATCCCGCCACGTCTGGGGGCGGGAGGTATGCCACTGCTTGAACACGGCCTTGGAGCGCCCCTCAACCATGTCTAACAACCGTGCGGGGCCGGTCTCGTCACGCACCGGGGTGAGATCCATGATCACCGTGACGTACTTGTCACCACGCTTCGTGTGTCGTCAGACATGCTCGTCTACCCCGACCACCCTCACCCCGTTGAGGCGTGTCTCATCGTTGATGAGAAGTCGGTGTCCTTCTGTCAGGACCGCATCATTGGCGGTGTGCCAGGACATGCCCAAGCCCGCGATGACATGAGAGACACCCAGATGGTCAATGACAATCGCTGTCAGTGCCCACCGCATCCCGCGGCGGGAGAGTTTCGCCCGCTGTGATGCGGCCGTGGTGAGGCCCTCTCGTCAAGAGCGCCTGCAGCCGACACACTTGTAGCGGCGTACCCCCACCAGCAAAGTCGTGGTGCGATGCCCGAGGGTCGCGACCCACAACCAGGCATCGAGACACTCAACGGCCTACCCCGCAAATGCGAAGAGCCTGATGACGAGGCCAAGCAGCTGCTCCTCGACTGGTGGTCGCAGCAGGGCTGATGCCCACCGCTCCTGCCAAGAGCCAACCACTACGTAACGCCAATCGTGGCGTGACCGGGGCATGCCCTCGTCGTTGCCGATGAGTCACGCCCACCTGCCCTGAACCGCCTCCTCGCAGCGCTGGTGACGGGATCGTTCGTCGTCGCCAGCGCCGGGCCGGCCCCCGGCGGATCGACGACCTGGAGACTAGCCAATCGGACAGTCCCATTTCGTCCGCACGACGGTATTGCGCCTCCCGAGACCCACGTAGATTTATTCCTGTCAAGACAAGCCGACGAGAAACATCAACGAAGGAGGTAAACAAAAATGATCAACCTGCTGGACTTCCAGGAACTCGACTCTGGACAGACCAATGAGGCCGAAGTTGCTTGGAGCGTCTTCTCCATCGTCTGCTGACACAACCCAACCAACAACAAACACAAAAGGAGCAAAACCATGACCGATGTCCTCGCTTACCAGGACCTCAACACCCAGCGCACCAATGAGGCCGAAGTTGCTTGGAGCATCTTCTCCATCGTCTGCTGACACAACCCAACCAACAACAAACACAAAAAGGAGTAAAACCATGACCGACGTCCTCACCTACCAGGATCTCAACACCCAGCGCACCAACGAAGCCGAAGTCGCTTGGAGTATCTTCTCCATCTTCTGCTGACCCAGCACAACGAAAACATGATGAGAATTGGACGTGACGCCCGCATCAGTGGGTATCCATATCCAAAGTTCACGCCGGGCGTCACGTCTATTCTGCCGAAAGTCCATAGGAGAGCAGTATGTCCCCCACCTCCGGTTTTGTTTGCGAATGTCGCAACCTCTACGTTTCACACAACCCCCAAGTCGAGAATCCCAACATGGTACTGCAGGATATAAATCTCGCGGTCGCTCCTGGTGAAATGGTGTCGATCGTGGGGCCGTCCGGTGGCGGCAAGTCAACTCTCCTGTACACCTTGGCGGGATTCACCCGACCCTACCATGGGACGACGGAGCTGCTTGGGAGGTGCACCACAAAGGCAAGTCAGCGGCAAATCTCCGCCATCCACCGAGCTGGCGTGGGATTCGTTTTTCAGCAGTACAACCTGATCCCATCGCTGCCGACAATCGACAATGTCACCCTGCCCCGTAGATTCGCCGGTCGACGCATTGACAAGAAGTACGCGTCACTCCTTCTGGAACAGATGGGCCTTGGCGCTGAGATCACAAAGCGAACTGGCGACCTCTCTGGCGGGCAGCAGCAACGCGTGGCAGTCGCGCGTGTCATATACTCCCAACCGTCACTCGTCTTCGCCGACGAACCGACGGGCGCTCTGGATTCTCACAACGGATCGATCATTCTCGACGCACTGGAATCCCTGGCACAAGCCGGCCGCGCCGTCCTCTTGGTGACCCACGATCTTCAAGCGGCTGCCCGCGCTGATAGGGCCATCACGCTCCGCGACGGACAAGTGCAGAGAATATTTGTCAACCCGACGGCGGATGAGCTGTTCGCCGGAAGTCTGTTAGGCGGCCAACATGTTTGATCTCGCAATCCGCGATACCGTGGAACACCGAAACGTCTGGGCCGGGGCTTTCCTGGTCACAGCAGTGACCGCCATGTTCACTGCTTCGTGCAGCTATGCAATTCTCCTGGGGCTGCTTGGTCCTGACAGCGCCTTCCTCACTCCCACGGCACGCGATGCCCTGCAAGAGGCGTCCGCAAACCTGATGGTGCTGTCTGGAATCCCTTCCGTCCTGGTGCTTGGCTGGGTGCTGAACACTCTTGTGTCACAGACTCGTCACACACACAGCTTGTGGCGCCTGGCAGGGGCCAGCCCCCAGCAAGTTGTGCGGATCTTCAGTACCCAGGTGATCCTCGTCTCCGCTTGCGGTGCATTGGTTGGAGCCGTGGCTTCGGTCCCGTTCCATCACGCTGTGGCCTCTTTGCTGGGACGAGGCACGATCGACGCTTCTCAAACACCACCGGAGTCCGCCAGGTACTTGGGAATCCTGATTTCAGTTGTAATTGTCGCCGCGTGGGGAATCCTTGCTGGGATTCGGCCCGGTGTTCGCGCATCTCGCACTTCCCCCTTGGCGAGCCAAGCGCCGGATACAGAGGCCCCGGTTCGAGCACGACGCCTCACCAAGCTTCTTCTCTTCGTGGCCCTCGTCCAAGCTCCGCTCCTCTCGCCAATGTTTGCCGTCCCCAGATCACAGGGACTTGCCGCGGTATTTGTCACCCTGTTGCCTGCTACTCAGGCTCTGGTCCTCACAGTCGCCCTCGGCGCCCCATATTTCCTAACCCCACTCATGCGAGCTTGGACATGGCTTCCTGGCCTCACTCAATGGACGTCATGGGCTATTGCTCGGCACATCGCCATCACCCGGGTGAACCAATCAAGCGCGACGGTTACTTCCCTCATGGTTGGTATCGGCCTCTTCGCCAACTTCAACATGGTGGTGGCAGCAGCAACGAACGCGCAAGGGACTCCTATCAACACGTTTGACGGTATTCTCATGCTCACCCCTATTGCCATGATCGGCGCTGTCGGTAGTACCGCTGTCGTGTTCATGGCCTCCCGTCGCCGGGCGCATGATCTGACGTCTCTTCGCGTAGCCGGCGCCTCCCCGTTCGCAAGCGTTGCAGTGTTCATCTGCGAAGCTGTCATGTACGTCGTCACCGCGGTCCTGATCGCTCTCATGCAATCGGGCATCGTATTCCTGATACTGACGGCATGCGCCAGTCGTTGGCAAACATCCATCGACTTGAGCGGCCTCGACTTGACCGGAGCCACGGCCGTAGTTCTCCTGGGCGGATCGGGTACCGTCATGATCATGCTCATGGGCGGGCTTGCTGCTTGGCGCCGACCACTCTCAACCTGCCTAGTAAACGAATGAGAAAAGTGATGATCGAGCAACGTCACATCACTTCCAGCAGGCCAACCGGGCTCACCTCCGATCTCCCAGTGGAACGATTGCTGCGCGATGCCCTGGAAACGAACAACTCCAGGGTTACCCACTTCGCCCGAGAGTCAGTGAGGCTTATTCATAGGGGCGTTTTGATTTCCCCAAACTATCGTTTTGCCTCGAG
>ERZ773009.1356-NODE-1356-length-17083-cov-6.220930_pt1 | contig 17083 bp, 9 predicted proteins | sample MGYA00580663_ERZ773009 | MGnify/ENA primary metagenome ERZ773009 (study PRJEB29015, sample SAMEA2737969) | human oral metagenome | biome: human oral; feature: human-associated habitat; material: dental | place: China | collected 2026 ... | reverse complement strand
GGTGTCCGGGGACGGGATGAATGTGCAACGCGGGCGTCGTTGCACATTCATCCTGCTCCCGCTCCCCGTGGCGCATCGCGAATCCGCGTAATCCTGCCGTCTACTGATCGCCGATTGTAAAATGAATGTGCAGCCTCCCGCTCACGGGCGCTACGGCGCCAGGCCGCAGTGAGCGCTCCGCGGCACGGGTACCCGCTCCCGCTCACGAGCGCTACGGCGCCAGTCCGTCCTCGCCTCGACGTGCTGGTGGGTGTCCTGCCCTCCGGGTACCCCCCTGCGCGGCACCCCGGTCACGCGGGCCGACGTCGTCCTCCCCCACCGGGTACCACTGAGGGGTACCGGCCTCCGGGCGGCGCCCCTCACGAGCCTCACGTCCCCGGGACCCACCGCGCCCCGGGCGCCCGGGACGGCGGGCGTCTGCGGACCCCGTCCCGACGTGCTCACGCGCCTCCTGCGCAGCGTCCTCGGTGTCGTCCACGGCGGCGCCCGCCCCGCGTCGGGTCACGACCTGACCCCAGGGGTGGGTGAGCAGTGCCACGACCCCCAGGCCCGCCAGTGTCAGCAGGCCCACAATGAGCGCCGTGAAGCCCTCCCGCGGCCCTACCTCGGCCATCCGTCCGGGGCCCGCCTGCCCGGAGGCGGCCAGGCAGACCAGGGCGGTGCCTCCGCCCAGCACCGCCGAGGCCACCGCGGCCGCTGCCCCGGCCTGGCGCAGCCGCATCTGACGCAGGCTGGAGCGGTCACGCCAGGCCACCACCACGGCCGCGACCAGCACGACGAAGGGCAGGGCCGTCCCCCACGACCCCACGGCCGTGGTGGGCAGGGCACCCAGGACCGGCAGGGAGGGCACCGCCCCGGCCACCACACGGGTGGGTGAGAAGACCGACCCGGAGCCCACCGCGAACCCCGGCCCCACCACCCAGGACAGCGCCCACACCAACCCCGTCGGGACCCACCCCAGCTGGAGGAGGGTGATACCGAGGGTGTCGGCGAACCTGCCGTCGGTCAGGGCGTCGTGGAGGCGGGAGACCCGCCCCCCCGCCAGGACCAGGGCGACACCGGCGACGACCACCGCCAGGACGGTCAGGACCAGGGCGAGCTGACGGACCTGACGCAGGGCCAGGTGGAGCCAGGCCGGGCGGTCCTGCCACCACGGGCCCAGGGCCGGCCAGCCGGACCCGGAGCGTTGCAGCTCCACGGCCACCACCAGGGAGGTCAGCGCCCAGGTAGCCGGGACGACGGTCCAGGTGCGCGACGCGGCCGGACTGGCGACGAGCACCAGGACCAGGGCCGTGGTGGTGGCGGCGCCCACGACCCAGCCCCCGGAGGCCGGGGAGCTGGGGCGGGCCCGGCGCACCAAGGCGCGGGTCAGCAGGAGCAGGAGCAGGGTCAGGCCCGTCAGCGGCAGGCTCAGGGCACCCTCCCGGCTGGTGGAGGTACCCCAGGACCCGCCCAGGGCCAGGCTCCACAGGCCCGTGGCGGCGCGCACCACCGAGCCGGTGCTCAGGGCGGCGGCGGCGTCACGGGAGGAGGAGGCCAGGTAGAAGGCCACCGCGGGCAGGACCACGAGGAGCCAGCCCAGGACGACGGCCTCCATCCCGCAGCGGGCGGCCAGGAACCAGTCAGCGGGCCGCCAGGTACCGCGCCGCCAGGCCTCGCCCAGGGAGCTCAGGGCGCTCACACCGCGTCCTGGTGGTGCCCGGCCGGGGCGGCGGTCCCCGGGTGGAGGGAGCGCTCCCCGCGCACGCGGGAATGACCCTCACCCGGAACCGCACTCCCCTGGGGGTGGCGGGAGCGGTAGATCTCCCGGACGATGGCGGCCGTCTGGCTGGGGGTGCGGCCCACGCGCACGCCGACCGCCTCCAGGGCCTCCTTCTTGGCCTCGGCGGTGCCCGAGGAGCCGGAGACAATGGCCCCGGCGTGACCCATGGTCCTGCCCTCGGGCGCCGTGAAGCCCGCGACGTAGGCGACCACGGGGGTGGTCATGTGCTCGCTGATGTAGGTGGCTGCCCGCTCCTCGGCGTCGCCCCCGATCTCCCCGATCATGACCACCAGCTCGGTGTCGGGGTCGGCCTCGAAGGCGGCCAGGGCGTCAATGTGGGTGGTGCCCACCACCGGGTCCCCGCCTATGCCGATGCAGGTGGTGAAGCCCAGGTCGCGCAGCTCGTACATGAGCTGGTAGGTCAGGGTCCCGGACTTGGAGACCAGGCCGATGGGCCCGGGACCGGTGATGTCCGGGGGGGTGATGCCCACGTTGGAGCGCCCCGGGGAGATGATGCCGGGGCAGTTGGGGCCGATGACCCGCACGCCGTGCGCCGCGGCGTAGGCGACGGCGGCGACGGCGTCCGCCACGGGGATGCCCTCGGTAATGACCACCACCAGGCGCACCCCGGCGTCGACGGCCTCCACCACGGCGCCCCTGGCGAAGGCGGGGGGCACGAACACGACGCTGACACCCGCACCGGTCTCCTGCACGGCCTGGGCGACGGTGCCGTAGACGGGCACCGTCACGGTCCCGGCGGGCACCCCCGCGGCACCCGGGCCCACCGGCTCCACCGTGAAGTCCACGACGGTGCCGGCCTTGCGGGGGTTGACCCCGGCCACCACCTGGGTGCCCGCGCTGATCATGCGGCGGGTGTGCTTGCGGCCCTCTGACCCGGTCATGCCCTGGACGATGACGCGGTCGGTCTGGGTGAGGAAGATGCTCATTGGCTCAGGCCTCCGTGCTGGACGTGCTGGTGATCTGCTCGGCGATGGCGGTGACGCGGTCGGCCGCCGCGTCCATGGTGTCCACGAGCTCGACGCCGTCGACGGCGGCCTCGGTCAGGATCGCCCGCCCCAGGTCGGCGTTGTTGCCGTCCAGGCGGAGCACCACGGGCTTGGGCAGGCCCCCCAGGCGGTCCACGGCGGCGACGAGCCCGTCGGCCACCGTGTCGCAGGAGGTGATGCCGCCGAAGACGTTGACCAGGATGGCGCGTACCTGGGGGTCGGAGGCCACCACCTCCAGGCCGGTGGCCATGACCTCGGCGCTGGAGCCGCCGCCCAGGTCCAGGAAGTTGGCCGGGCGCATCCCCCCGTGGCGCTCACCGGCGTAGGCCACCACGTCGAGGGTGGACATGACCAGGCCCGCCCCGTTGCCCATGACACCGACCTGGCCGGAGAGCTTGACGTAGTTCAGGCCCGCGGCCCGGGCCCTGGCCTCCAGGGGGTCGGTCTCGGCGCGGTCCACCAGGTCGGCGTGGCCGGGGTGGCGGAAGCTGGCGTTGTCGTCCAGGGTGACCTTGCCGTCCAGGGCCAGGACGCGCCCACCGGTGGTCAGCACCAGGGGGTTGACCTCCACCAGGGTGGCGTCCTCACCGGTGAGGACCTCCCACAGGCGCAGGACCACGTCGGTGACGGCCTCAGCCACCTCCCCGGGCTCGAACCCGGCCTCGGCCACGAGACGGGCCGCCAGCGCGGGGGTCATGCCGGTCAGCGGGTCGACGCCGACGCGGGCCAGGGCCTGGGGGCGCTCGGCGGCGAGGGCCTCGATGTCCACGCCGCCCTCGCGCGAGCACATGGCCAGGTACCTGCGCCCGGCACGGTCCAGGAGCACCGAGAGGTAGAACTCGGAGGCGATGTCGGCGCCCTCAGCGACCAGGACGGAGCGGACGGTGTGCCCCTTGATGTCCATGCCCAGGACGGCCTCGGCCTCCTGCCGGGCCCCGGCGGCGGTGCGGGCGAGCCGCACGCCCCCGGCCTTGCCCCGCCCCCCGGTCTTGACCTGCGCCTTGACCACCACCAGGGGGGCTCCCTGGGCCAGGAGCTCGGCGGCGGCGGCCTGGGCCTCCTGCGGGCTGGTGGCCAGGCACCCGTCGAGCACAGGCACCCCGTGCGCGGCGAACAGGTCCCTGGCCTGGTACTCGTACAGGTCCATGGCTCGTCCTACCTCCAGACGTCGGGCTGCGGGCACGTGCGGGTGCCCGGGCACGAGGGTATCGCGTGGTGAGGGCCCTTACGGCCGCGCGTCGGGGACCTGGACCCAGGTCCACCGGTGCGCGGTGACCAGGATCCCGCGCCCCATGGGGACCGGGGCCCCCACCGAGCGCGGCAGCCTGGCGGAGAGGTAACTGCCGTCGTCGGCGGACCGGGGGGCCAGGAGCAGGCCGGTGCGGTTCTTGCGGACCTGCCCCACCAGGCCACGGTACAGTCCCTGGATCTCGTCGACACCGCAGGAGACCAGCACGCCCCCGGGCGCGTCGCGGCAGGTCTTGAGGTGCTTCTCCAGCACCGGGGCGAGCTTGTGGTCGGGGCCCAGGAACTCGAAGTCGTCCACGACGAGAAGGACCTCGGAGGGGGCGTGCCGGATCAGCCCGAGCAGGTCGGCGGCCACGGCGTCCTCCCCCAGGACGCCCAGGACCCCCGGCCGCCCCTGCAGGCAGCGCAGCGGGGAGCGCCCGGGGGCCACCGCCACCACCTGCGCCCCGGCGTCCAGGGCCGTGAGGGCCCCCACGTACAGGGCCGTCGAACGCCCTGAGCGACGTGGCCCCGTCACCAGGACGCCGTTGCCGACCTCCTCCATCCGCAGGGGCAGCAGCCCCAGGTCGTCCCCGCCCACGGCCAGGCAGAAGGATCCCCGCCCCGGGGGCGGGCCCAGGGCGAGCGCCTGGGTCAGGGAGATCGCCACGGGGAGCTCGTCAACGTGCCTGGGGCACCGGGAGCGCGGTACCTGCGACCACTGCCGGCTGGCCTGGCGCGCCAGGGCGTGGACGGCAGCCACCTGGGCCGTGCCCGCCAGGGAGGCGTCCAGCAGCCCCACCTGGACCTCCCGGGGCCGGGCGCCCGCGCGGAAGGCCCGGCCCGAGGGCATGGACACGGGCACGTCCCGGGGGCGCATCCCCACCATGTCGTAGTTCTCCGCCGCGGGCAGGCGCAGCGCCAGACGGTCCTCCAGCATCATGCCCATACGCCCCCGGCACACCGTCTGGTCCCCGGCCATCACCACGTGCAGGCCCACGGCACCGCCCTCACGCAGCAGGAGCTCCACGCGCTCCACCAGGGCGCCCCCGTCCACGGACTCGAAGCTGGCCACGTAGGAGTCCCACCGGTCAATGAGCAGCAGGAGGTAGGGCAGGCGCTCCTGCGGGCTGGCGGCCAGGCGCTGCTCGGCCACGGACGCCAGGCCGTCCAGGGCCAGGAGCTGCTGGCGCCGGGTGACCTCACGCCCCAGGAGGTCCAGGAGCCGCCGGAGCCGCTCAGGCTGGTCCCGCGTCACCACGGCGCCCACGTGCGGCAGCCTGGTGCACGGCAGGAGGGCGCCCGTCCCGGCGTCGATCCCGTAGACGTGCACCTCCTCCGGGGACGTGGTACGGGCCACCTCCGCAGCGATCCCCCGCAGCAGGGTCGAGCGCCCCGAGCCGGCGGACCCGGCCACCCCCAGGTGCCCCGCGCACGTGTAGTCCCAGGTCATGACCTTCTGGGCCTGCTCACCCGGGCAGTCCTCCAGGCCCAGGACGAGCGGGGGCAGCAGCCCGCGGGCACGTGGGTCCACCGCCCCGACGGGGCCTGCGCCCTCCGCCCCTCGGGCCCCGTCCCCCGGCTCGCCCTGCCCGCCACCGGGCCCCGCCTGGGCGGCCAGGAGGTCGTGGAGCCCGTCCATGGTCACCACCGCGGGCAGGGGCGGCAGCCAGGGCCGGTGCGGCAGGGCGATCCCCAGCTCCTCGCGAGCCCGCCCCATGGACCCCACGAGGCGGGACAGGTCGGTGGGGACGGTGGCGTCCTCCTCGGCCTGCGGCGGGGCCACCTCCCGGTGGGCGAGGCCGGACAGGCTCAGGGACCGGGACCGCAGGGGCGCCCTCGGCCCGCTGCCCGGGGGCCTGCCTCCCACGCGCGAGGCCTGAAAGGGGTGCAGGCTGGCGTGCCCCAGCCGGGCGTAGGCGCGTCCGGGCAGCGCGGGAGGGATGTGGGCGGAGGCGGAGGACTCGATGACGTCCTGGGAGTCGTTCTCGTCGGTCACGCGCAGGGCGATCCGCAGGTTGGTGTTGGACTTGATCTCCGCGGAGACCACGCCCGCCGGACGCTGGGTGGCCAGCACCAGGTGGACCCCCAGCGAGCGGCCGCGTCGGGCGATGTCCACCAGGCCGGTGACGAAGTCGGGCAGTTCGGCCACCAGCGCCGCGAACTCGTCGATAATGATCACCAGGCGGGGCATGGGCTCGTCCTGGGGGCCCGTGGCGGCGGTGTAGTCCTCGATGTCCTTGGCGTCCGCCGCCGCCAGCTGGCGCTCGCGGCGGCGCAGCTCGGCCCCGAGCGACTCCAGCGCGCGGCTGGTCAGGTGCCCGTCGAGATCGGTGACCATGCCCACCGTGTGCGGCAGGCGGGCACAGTCCTTGAAGGCGGCACCGCCCTTGTAGTCCACTAGGACGAAGGCCATGGACGCGGGCGTGTTGCCCACGCACAGGGAGGCGATGAGGGTCTGGAGGAGCTCGGACTTGCCCGAGCCGGTGGTCCCCGCGACCAGGGCGTGGGGGCCGTCGGCACGCACGTCCACGGTAAAGGTCCCCTCCGCGTCCTCCCCGATGACGGCGCGGGTGGTGGGGCGTGCCCGGCGCCAGGAGCGCAGGACGTCCTCGAGCCGGGCCTCGGGCATCCCCAGGACGTCCAGCAGCCGGGAGGAGGACGGGACGGCGCCGTCGTCGGCCAGGGCGGAGACGTCGCGCACGGGCGCCAGGGCGCGTGCCAGCCTCTCGCACCAGTCGTCACCGGGCTCGTCCAGCAGGACGTGCTCCACCGTGTAGGCGTCCGTCTGGCTGACCGACGGCGTGGGGCCGGTGGTGTCCACCACCGCACGGCACTCCTGGGGCAGGGAGGTCCGGTCCGTGTCCACGCAGACCAGGCGGAGGCCCGCGGCCGGGCCCTCACGCAGGAGGCGGACCACCCCCGGGCGCAGCCGCAAGGCGTGGGCGCCGTCGAGGACCACGACCGCCCTCTCCCCCACCTCCTCGCCCTGCGCCCGGGCGTCCAGGACGGTCAGCAGCTCGTTGACGCGCCGGGAGACGGACTCCTCGTCCAGGCCGACGCGGGCCGGGGCCCCGGGCTCGGTCCGCAGGTGCGGCAGCCACCGGCACCAGTCCCACCTGCGGGCCCCGGCGGCCCCCTGGCCGGGGTCTATGAGCAGGACGACGCCCAGCTCCGTCGGGGAGTGGAGGGTGGCGCACTGGGCCGTCAGCCAGGCGGCGACCCGCTCCCGGCGGGTGCCGGTCACGCCCACCACGCCCAGGCGTCCCAGGTGCACGCTGACGGGGACGTCCGGCGCGGTCCACACCAGGGGCTCCTCGTGACGGGCCCGGGCCGGGTCGTGCATGAGGACCCCGCTGGGCTGGTCGGCGGTCCCGACCCGCAGCTCCAGCCAGTCCGGGTCGCCGGGGCGCCTCTCCCACAGGGCGGCACGGGGGCCGGTGGCCCGTAGGAGGAGCTCGGCGGCGTCGGGGCAGTCCAGGCGGCGCTGACGCCTCTCCTGGGTCAGCGCCTCCCAGGCCGCGTCCTCGACGGTGGTGCGCTGCTCCCGGTAGCGTCTCATTGCCTCCCGGTACTGCCGCTTGGAGTTGCTGCGCCCCTGGACAACATTAGCGATCATCATCAATGGTGAAAGAATAACGAACAGCAGCGAGTAGGCTCTGCCGGTCATGAGGAACATTGCTCCGCCCATGACAATGGGAGAGAGCATGACTGTCAGCGGTATGGGTGCCTTGCGTGGTCTCTCCGGCTGCGTGGGGAGGGTGAACTCCGTGGTGCGCTCCGGGCGGCTCAGGCGGGGCGGGCGGTTGAAGTCCACGCTGGGCTCCTCGGGCGTGGGGGTGGTGACCGCGTCCGCCGCGGGCACGGGACCCGCGGTCAGCAGGTTGCTCCCGACGGTGAGGAGCGCGCCCTGCCGCCACACCGCCCCCGGCTCCACCTGACGGCGGTCGAGCTCGATCAGCAGTCGCGGGCCCTCGGGGTCACGCTGCTCCTTGCCCCCCAGGACCGCCTCGGGGTCGCGGCGCAGCAGCCTGCGACGCCGTCGGCCGCACTGCGGGCCGCCTGGGCGATATCAGCCGCTCGCATGCCGAAGTCCTCCATCAGCTGAGCACGGGTGGCCGTGTCGACGAACTGGCGCGGAACGCCGATGCGGCGGAAGACCGGCGAGCCACCGGTAGCGCCGTGGGCGGCCTGGTACTCCTCGACCGCGTCACGCAGCTGGGAACCGATACCGCCGTCGACCAGACCGTCCTCGACCACAACGACGACATCGACGTCGGCTGCGGCCGTCACGAGAGGAGCCGGGGCAGGAATCACCCAGTGCGGGTGCACCACGGTGACGGCGTGCCCCTCCTGCTCAAGGAGCCTGCCGGCCTCGTAGGCCTGGGTGGCCATGGCACCCACCCCCACCAGCAGGATCCGCGCGCCACCAGCCGGCCGGCGGCTCTCGAGCAGGACATCGACGACGTCGAAGGCACTCACGGAAGGCGTGTCCTGGTGCACCGGATCCCCGCCGCGTCCCGGTTCCTCCGACTCCGGACCGAGGCGTCGCAACGCGGTGAGGGGCTCGGGCAGCGCGCCCTTGGGGTAGCGCACGACGGTGGGGGCATCGTCAGTGCTCACGGCTGTGCGCAGGCTCTCGCGCAGCGTCACCTCGTCGCGGGGGGCCGCCAGGCGCAGACCAGGAACGTGCGCCAGCAGCGCCATGTCCCACATGCCGTTGTGGCTGGCCCCGTCAGTTCCCGTGATTCCGGCCCGGTCCAGGACGATCGTCACTCCCGCCCGGTGCAGGGCGACATCCATGAGCACCTGGTCGAAGGCGCGGTTGAGGAAGGTCGCATAGAGGGCGACCACCGGGTGCATGCCGGCGAAGGCGAGGCCGGCGGAGAAGGTCAGCGCGTGCTGCTCGGCGATGCCGACGTCGATGACCCGCGTCGGCATCTCATCGGCCAGGGGCTGGAGGCCCACCGGGGCCTGCATGGCGGCGGTGACCCCGACGATCCGTTCATCGCCGCGGGCCAGGGAGACGATCTCCTCGGCGAAGACGGCGGTCCAGCCGAAGCGCTCAGCCACCACCGGCAAGCCGGTCTCGGGATGAATCTGGCCCACCGCGTGGAAGCGGTCGGGGACGTGCTCCTCGGCCGGGGTGTAGCCCCGCCCCTTCTCGGTGATGACGTGGACGATAACCGGCTCGGCATACTCGCGGGCGCGAGTGAGGGCGAACTCGACGGCCGTGATGTCGTGGCCGTCAACCGGTCCGGTGTACTTGATCCCCAGGTCCTCGAAGAAGGCCGAGGGAACCAGGACGTCCTTGAGCCCCCGTTTGAGTCCGTGCAGGGCGTCGAAGGCGGCCCGGCCGGGGGCGCCCTGCGACAGGAGCGTCCGCTTGACCCCGGACAGGACACGCTCGTAGCCGGGATTGGTGCGCAGTGCGTCGAGGTGGTGGGCCAGTCCCCCGATGGTGGGGGCGTAGGAGCGGCCGTTGTCGTTGACGACGATGACCAGGTGGCGGTCCGAGGAGTCGGCGATGTTGTCCAGGGCCTCCCAGGCCATTCCCCCGGTCATGGCCCCGTCCCCGATGACGGCGACGACGTGGCGCTCGTCGTGGCCCTGCAGGTGGTTGGCCCGGGCGATGCCGTCGGCCCAGGACAGGGAGGTGGAGGCGTGGGAGTTCTCCACGACGTCGTGGACGGACTCGGCCCGTGAGGGGTATCCGGACAGGCCGCCGCGCTCGCGCAGATGAGTGAAGTCCTGACGGCCGGTGAGCAGCTTGTGGACGTAGGCCTGGTGGCCGGTGTCGAACACGATGGTGTCCCGCGGGGAGCGGAAGGTGCGGTGCAGCGCGATCGTCAGCTCGACGACCCCGAGGTTGGGGCCGAGGTGGCCGCCGGTGCGCGCCACTGAGGCGACAAGATGCTGGCGAATCTCCGAGGCGAGCGTCACCAGCTGCTCGCTGGTGAGCCGATCGAGGTCGGCGGGCTTGCGCACGCAGGGCAGGAGCGCCTTGCCGGTCTGTCCGGCGGGCCCTGCCGGGCGCTCAGCAGCTGCTGGCACGGTGCGCCTCCTTGTCGAAGGTGGTGACGAGTTGTTCGTGTCGCTCAAGAGCGAGCCGCGGCGGGTCGCTGAAGCGGCACTCGGGACAGGGTAGCCGTTGACGCGGCGAAGGGGTCTTCTCAGGAGTCTCCTTCCCGGACCCGGGGACCGCCAGGCTTCCCGGAGCGACGCTCCTGAGTCGACCGAGGGTGCTCAGCATAGAGCCGCCACGACCACTGTGCGGCCACGTGTCACGCGGGTCACGGCTGAGCACGTACTGTATGCCTTGGACGTCGAACCGTCCGCGCCCACCGGTCGACGGCGTCGTTCCTGATCGCCCGACCGCCCCTCAGGACTGCCCTCCAGGAGGAACCATGAGCACCACAGCCCCTTTCGGTACCTGGCCCTCGCCCATCACCCCGGGCACCATCACGACCCGGACGGTCCTGCTCTCCCAGGTCCGTGTGGACGGCGCAGACACCTACTGGGTGGAGCAGCGCGCCTCACAGGCGGGCCGCAACGTACTGCTCCGCCGCAACGGCGACGGCCAGATCGGTGAGGTGCTTCCGCTGACACCCGCCGACGAGCTGGTCGATGTGCGCACCCGGGTGCACGAGTACGGAGGGCGGGCCTACGCCGTCGACAGCGGGATCATCGTGGTCTCGCACGCCGGGGACGGGCGCCTCTACCGGTACGACGTGGCGCACCGCATGCGGGGCCTGGTCCCGCTCACGATCTACGGGGACGTGCGACACGGCGACCTGGAGATCGACACGGGCCGGGGCCTGGTCTACGCCGTCCGCGAGGACCACCGAGGCGGCGGCGAGGCCGTGAACACCTTGGTCGCCATTCCCCTGGACGGCTCGGCCGCCCGCGATGACTCCCGCGTGCGCACACTGGTGTCGGGCACGGACTTCGTGGTCGCCCCGACGCTGTCCCCCGACGGCGAGCACCTGGCCTGGATCACCTGGGACCACCCGGGGATGCCGTGGGACAACGCCAGCCTGCACGTGGGGGACCTCGGCCCGGACGGGACTCTTGGCGAGCAGACGCTGGTGGACGGCGGCAACGGGCACTCGGTCTCCGAGCCCCGCTGGACCGAGGAGTGCGAGCTCGTGCACGGCTCCAACGCCTCGGGCTTCTGGAACCTCTACCGCACTGAGGGCTTCCCGGTACGCGGCACCAACCGCACCGGCTGGTCGGAGAAGCTGCGCACCCGCCCCCTGCACCCGGCCGAGGCCACCTTCACCAACCCGGCCTCCTGGCAGCTGGGGCCGCACTCCTTCGACGTGCTCGACTCCGAGCACATCATCACCTCCTGGGCCCGCGATGCGGTCTCGCACCTGGGGACCATCAAGCTCGCCAACGGGGAGCTCGAGGAGTGGAACGTGGGGTGGCAGCCGATCGGCAACGTCGCCTCCAACGCCGGGCGCGTCGTCATGCTGGCCTCCAACGAGATGTCGATGCCCAGCATCGTGGAGGTCAAGAACGGCACGGTGAAGGTGCTGCGCGGCTCGGGCGAGTTCGTGCCTGAGGGCACCGGGGTGTCCTTCCCCGAACCGGTCTCCTGGCCCACCAGTGACGGCGCCACCGCCCACGGCTTCTACTACCCGCCGACCTCGGCCTCTCACACTGGCCCCGACGGCGAGCTGGCGCCGCTGATCGTCAACGTCCACGGCGGCCCGACGGCCACGGCGGTCCCCGGCTACGACCTGCGCATCCAGTACTGGACCAGCCGGGGCTTCGGCTACCTGGACGTCAACTACCGCGGCTCCATGGGCTACGGAACCGGCTACCGCAAGGCCCTGGAGGGCAAGTGGGGCATCTACGACGTCGACGACTGCGTCAACGGGGCCCAGCACCTGGTCGACGCCGGGCTCGTCGACCCGCGCCGTATCGCGATCCGCGGAGGTTCGGCCGGGGGCTTCACGGTGCTGTCGGCCATCACCCGCTCCTCCGTGTTCACGGCGGCCAGCTCCTGCTTCGGGGTGACCGACCTCAAGAGGCTGGTGCGCACCACCCACAAGTTCGAGTCGCACTACATCGGCCAGCTCATGGGAACCCAGGACATCGACGACCCGGTGCTCGATGAGCGCAGCCCCATCAACCACATCGAGGACATCAACGTCCCGCTGCTGCTCATCCAGGGCTCGGAGGATCCGATCGTCCCGGCGGAGCAGGCCACCGCCATGTATGAGGCCCTCAAGGAGGCCGGCGCCCCGGTGGCGCTGGAGGTCTTCCAGGGTGAGGGCCACGGCTTCCGTCTGGCGACGAACATCCGGCGGCGTTACGAGGCCGAGCTGAGCTTCTACCGGCAGGTGTGGAGGATCGGCGCAGCCTCCTCCCATGCCGAGGGGCAGGGTGAGGAGGAGACCTTCACGGTCAAGGTGGAGAACCTGCACTGATGGATCGCGTCTGGAAGAGGCTGTCCGCCCCCCTGTCGCAGCGCGCAGGCAGCCTCTTCCGCCATCATCGCTTCGGCCTCTACATCCTGGCGGTGCTGGTAGGGCTCGCCTCGGGCCTGGGTGCGGTGCTGTTCCGGCTGGGAATCGACGCCTGGTCCCAGCTGCTGAGCGGAGCCGACGACTACACCGTGTCGATGGGCCCCTCGGTCGGGCTCCTGGCGCCTCTGGGAACCTGGTTCGTCCTAGTCACCCCGGTGCTCTCCGGCCTGCTGACAGGACCGTTGATGTCCCGACTGGGCCGTACCCCCACGGGCCACGGGGTGGCCGGCGTCATCTGGTCCACTCGCCACGGCGACGGCACCATGGCGCCCCTGCCGGCCTTGGCCGCGACGACGTCGGCCGCGCTGACGATCGGTGGCGGGGGCTCGGTCGGTCCGGAGGGGCCGATCGCCGAGCTGGGCGCGTCGACAGCAAGCATCATCGGACGGAGGCTGCGGCTGCACCGGTCCTCGATCCGCCACCTGGCCGCCGCCGGAACGGCCGCCGGCATCGCCTCCGCCTTCAACGCGCCACTGGCTGGGGCCTTCTTCGCCCTGGAGGTCATCCTCATGGGCTTCAGCGCCGACGCCTTCATCGTCATTGTCCTGGCCTGCGTCTCCTCGACGGTCCTGTCGCACCACCTACTGGGAACGACGCTGTCTCTGTCACTCCCCTACCTGGACCTGTCCGGTGACGCCCAGCTGGGCTGGGTCGCGCTGCTGGGAGCCGTGGGCGGGGGCGTCGGTATCGGCTTCATGCGTCTTCGCTTCGTCATCCTCGATGCCCTGACCCGAGCCTGGCAGCGCTTGGGCGTTCCGATCTGGGCGCGTCCGGGCATTGGCGGGCTGGCGGTCGGTACGACTCTCCTGATTCTGCCCGAGATGTACGGCGAGTCATCAGCCGCTCTCAACCGGGCGCTGGCAGGACGCTACGCCCTGACGCTGCTGCTGGTGCTGTGCGTGGCCAAGATGCTGGCGACCTCCTTGACCCTGGGAATGGGCTTCGTCGGCGGGGTGTTCGCCCCGTCCCTGTTCATCGGTGGGACGCTCGGCGCCGCCTTCGGCACCCTCGTGGCTCCCAGCTACGCGCCGGCCGCCGGAGTCTTCGGGGTGATCGGCATGGGGGCGGTCTTCGCCGGTGCGGCTCGCGCCCCGATGACGGCGGTCCTGCTCATCATCGAGATGACCGGGCAGCACGCGCTCCTGGTGCCCCTCATGCTGGCCACGGTGCTGGCCACCTTCATCAGCCGGTTCCTGTCACGCGGCACACTGTTCACCGAGGAGCTGCGTCGTCGCGGAGAGGATGTCGAGGACCCGATGGCCACCACACTCCTGGGACGCACCCGCGCCTCCCGACTCATGGTGGATCCTCCCGGGGTGCTCCAGGCCACGGCGTCACTCAGCCAGGCCGCCTCCGTGATGAGCCGGCGTGGCCTCTCGGCCCTGCCCGTGGTCGCCACCGGACAGGACGGCACCGGCGGCGAGCTGCTCGGTTGCGTGACGGCCGCACAGCTCGCCGAGTCGCTCCTGAGCGAGGACTCCGACGACGTCTCTGCCCGGCCGGCGACGGTGGCGGACCTGTCACTGGTCCGTGACCGTCTCGACTGCGAGGACGAGGCGACCGACGTGCTTCAGGCCCTGACCGATACCCGTCTGGAGGGGCTTCCGGTGGTCGCCCGCACCGCCGGCTCCGGTGCGGAGGAGCTGGTGGGCTGGGTGTCCCAGAGGATCGTCGTCGAACGGGTCTACGAGGCTCAGGCGCAGGCCCGCACAGCCGCCGCCACCTACACCTCCTGGGGCTCACGGCTTCAGGACAGGTGGCACTCCCGCCCCGTTCCTCGGCGCAGAATCGGAAGGATCAGCCGTATCAGCCGAGTCAGCTCGCGCAGCTCACGCCGTTCCCGGCGCCGATGAAAGTCCGCCGGAGCTCAACACGCTGCGGCACCGTTCAGGACTCGCCGCAGCGCCTCACCGGTCCCGACCACCGCGGGACGTCTTGTGAGTCCGGCCCTCCTGGACCGCCCGGGCCTTCTCGCTGATGCTCTCGGTGAGGGTGTCGGACAGCTCGGTGATGCGCTCGGCGTTGGCCACGATGCGCCGGGGGTCGGACATCCACATCCACGCAGCGGCGATCACCGGGAGGATCGCGGGCAGGTACCACCGGGACCGGCCCCAGTGCGCCCACACCGAGACGCCGAGGTTGGCGGGCGAGGGGGTGGGCAGGGTGAGAACACCGATGAGCACCGCCATGGTGGCCAGCGCCCCCAGGCACATCCAGCCGATATTGCGCATCCGGCGCCCGTTGTGGGCCACACAGACGGCCAGCAGGAGGTACAGGACGCCCCCCAGGAGGTTGAGCGACCACACCGCGGGCTCTTCATCGGGGCTTCTCAACAGCGTCGTCAGGGAGGGGACGAGGACGATCGCCCCGAAGACGGCGAAGACGCCGACCAGGATCCGCCCCCACCCGTATGCGGGACGGCGGGTGTCCTGAACCGGGCGTACCGATGAGCGCTCGTCCATGAGGAACGACCTTTCCACGTGATGACCTCCGGCACGCGCGGCGCCAACTCAGCCTCCATCGGATGCTTGAACGTTACTATTCACAACGTGAGCACCATTAAGTTGACCAAATCCCTGAACGCACGCGCCTCGGCGGACGATGACCGCAAGGATACCGACCTCAGCAGTCAGGCCGAGGTCGACACGGTCGAGGAGGCCGAGAGCTCCGAGGCTCCCGCAGCCGGCGACGGGGCCGGCTCGACAGATGCCGAAGCCGCCGAGCGGGACCTGAAGCAGGGCTCCGACGGCGACGAGGATGCCTCCGAGGACCAGGAGGGCAACGCCGACGGTGCCAGCGTCAAGGGCAGCGGATCCGAGGCGGGATCCGACGTCGTCCCTGATGACGCCTCCGGCACCGAGGCCGACGTGCTCGTCCTGGCCGCTGCGCCGGGCCGGGACGGGGCCGAGGCCCCCGAGATTCTCCTGGAGGGCCTCGAGCCGCCGTCGAGCACCGCCCTGGAGGACCTGGACATCAACGCCCTGGTGACCCTGCTGCCCGCCCTGGGCTTCTCGGGCGCCCAGGACTCGGTGGTGCGTCTGCCCTCCTCCGCGGTGACTGCCCAGGGCTACCGGGGACCGGCGACGATCCTCGTGGTCGGCGTCGGAACGGGCTGGGCCGACACCGATCCGCTCGCCGTCACCGCTGACGACGAGGCCGCACTGGGCTACGACCAGACCGGTCTCCTGCGCCGGGCGGCCGGACGCGCCACCCGAGCACTGGCCGGGACCGACTCCGCGGTCCTGGCACTGCCCACGCTCTGCGAGGAGCAGCTCGCCGCCGTCGCGCACGGAGCCGCCCTGGGCGCCTACTCCTGGAGCGCGACGAAGAACGAGGACCGCCCCGGACAGGAGACGGCCTCGAAGAACACCTCCCCGCTCACGACCATCTCGATCATCTCCCCCCTGGCCGACACCCCCGAGGGGCAGGAGGCGCTGGCGGGAGCCCTGGCGCTGGCCCAGGCCACGGCACTGACCCGGGATCTGGTCAACGAGCCGCCGAACCGGCTGACTCCGGAGGTCTTCGCCGAGAGGGCCCGCACAGCCGGGCAGGAGGCCGGCATCCGCGTTGAGATCTGGGACGCCCCGGCACTGGTCGAGCAGGGCTTCGGGGGGATCCTCGGCGTGGCTCAGGGCTCGGTGCACCCGGCGCGCCTGGTCCGTCTGGAGTGGTCGCCGGAGCACGCAGCCAAGGCCTCCGGCGGGCAGGCGGGCTCACAGGCCGAGGGCGACGGAGCAGCCGTCCGCCCCAAGCACATCGCCCTCATCGGCAAGGGCATCACCTTCGACTCCGGCGGCCTGTCCCTCAAGCCGGCCTCCTCGATGCCGGAGATGAAGTCCGACATGGCGGGGGCCGCCACCGTGCTGGGCGCCATCGTCACGGCCGCGCGCCTGGCACTTCCGATCCGCGTCACCGCGTGGCTGGCGCTGGCCGAGAACATGCCCGGCGCCGACGCCCAGCGCCCCAGCGACGTCATCACGATGTTCGACGGCACCACCGTGGAGGTGACCAACACCGACGCCGAGGGGCGCCTGGTCATGGCCGACGCCCTGGCACGGGCCGTCACGGAGGAGCCCGATGCCGTCCTGGACGTGGCCACCCTCACCGGGGCGCAGATCGTGGCCCTGGGCGACCACGTGGCCGCCGTCATGGGGACGCCCGACCTTCGTGAGGAGGTCGTCGCCGCGGCGCAGCGGGCCGGAGAGTCCTTCTGGCCGATGCCGCTGCCGGCGCACCTGCGTGCCACCCTGGACTCGCCCTTCGCCGACCTGCGCAACACCAAGGTCGGCTCGCGTGCCGGCGGGATGCTCTCGGCCGGGCTGTTCCTACGAGAGTTCGTCGGGCGCCGGCCGTGGGCCCACCTCGACATCGCCGGTCCCGCCTACAACGACTCCTCTCCCTGGGGCATGACTCCGACCGGCGGGACGGGCATGGGGGTCTCCACCCTGGTGGAGCTGCTCCGTTCGCTGTCCGCCGAGGTCAGCATCCTTTCCTGAGCCCGCGCCCAGCGGAGACGAGTTGACGACGAGCCGTGCCGGGGCCTCACACGA
>ERZ773009.1354-NODE-1354-length-17088-cov-4.759878_pt1 | contig 17088 bp, 16 predicted proteins | sample MGYA00580663_ERZ773009 | MGnify/ENA primary metagenome ERZ773009 (study PRJEB29015, sample SAMEA2737969) | human oral metagenome | biome: human oral; feature: human-associated habitat; material: dental | place: China | collected 2026 ... | reverse complement strand
GTTCCGAGAATGGAAATATTTATGCGTATCAGAAGCCAGGGTGGCTGCTGATGGGTAAGGTCAGTGGTGGAGCGGAGCTTTCTATTGCGCAGGAAGCTGGTGATAGTACAACATCTGTAATGTCGCAGAAGTCGGTATCAGATGCAATCAAAGAACTTGAACGTAAAGTGCAAGATAGTGCACAAGCAGCTGGGGTAGCGGTTTCGTTGAGGGAAAAGTTATACGGTAAGAAGATTACTGTGACGAAGGATAGTGGCGCAACAGTCAGAACACACAAGATTGTGTTCGGAAAATGGGGAAACGGGTTGTATAAGCATCTGTTAGTTCCTATCAAAGGTTATGAAAAGGTGCATCTGGTTGCAAACCCAACAGAAGGATTTGAATATACATTCCTTGTTGACGACGAAAATCTACAACAGACAAAAACATCACCTACATACGCACAGAATTACAGGGGAGAAGTAAAAGCTAAAGCGGGTGAGGATTTTTTCGTTGATGTTCCAGTTGACGCAGATTACCTGTATGTGTTATTCTATTATGAATTTTACACACCGAAAAACAAAATGGAACCGTCATTGATAGAACTTATCAAGGAGGGTGATTTTGAGGGGCTAAAAAAGGGAAACTCAACAAGCTATAGTGACGGTAAATCTGTTGTAACTCTCGGAAGTTCTCTTTCTCAGTGCGGACAGGAGTTTAAGACACTATCTTGGGTCGAGCGTGTCAATGATCTTGTTGACATTAATATCGTCAACTCAGCTAAGAGTGGTGAAAATCTTGAAACTAATATCGACAGTGTATCTAAGGGTGACCTGATTTACTATGACAGCGTAAAGACAAAGATAGTTGTTTTAAGGAAATGTTATTGGTCTTTCAAGCCGTCATATTTCCTCTGGGGCAATGCAGCAAACGGAACACCAGCAGGCGGTCTTAATCTATATAATCAATTGAAGAAAGCGTATGCTGTGACAAGGCAGCATGGCGCACAGATGATACTCGGAGGTGAAGACGCTTCATTAATAGGGCAGTACGAAAATAATAACCATTTGCCACTGTTGGGTGGCGCAAAGGCTTATGATGCTTGCATTAAGGCTTTCGCGAAAGACTTTAATGTACTTGTTTCTCCTATTAGTGTCGTTCATGACAAGTTAACATATAGTGGTAGTTATGGAACATTGCCTTATAAGGGTACTGTTGAGAAGTTTATGGGCGTACACGGCGGTTACAGATGTTCTTCACCTTTCCTTATGCACGCAGACCTGTTGGGCAGATTACCATTATCAAAGAGTATCAAGGCTTACAAGGTGCGTGAAACCTATAAGGGAGGAAATCCAACTGTAACTGATCTTGTGTATCAAGGTAATGAGGAACGTTTGAAGTATTTTAGAGGGCTTATGCCTGGAACAAACGGTGTTACAAGTATTCAGAAGATAGACAACATGGATAATGGAAGTTTCTCTGTACCAGAAACGGCTATCGCAATGACCGATAGAGTGTACGATAGCGAAACTTATCATTTCCTTAACGGTGATGAAGTTACATTCTATAAGTGGGCTTTGTTTGAAGCTATCCTCGAGCAAGTGTTGATTGATAAGTTTACTTTCAGCGTAATTTCGTCAAAACGTCCGACAGGTGTTTACTACGCAGTTATGATTGATGGTGTAACAGAATGGCGAACAGCTCACTTCGAGTACTCTGACGGCGTGGTGTCATTCACTGCTAAAGATGAAGAAATCGTTATTGATATTTCTGTGCAGGATTTCCGCAAGAAGCATATCCTGCAAGACTATGATAAGGTACGTGTGCTTGTAAATTATGCAGATGAGGAAAACTGGACCATGGCAAAACCTGTTGTAAGTGGGTATAATGGTGTTGCAAAGTCTGTTCAAGGTGTAGAGAATAAGTTGCGCAAGCATGGTGCTGAACTTATGGATAAAACAAGTGTAGAAAGCGGTTGGACATTCGGAGGTGGCGCAAGTGTAAAGGCTTTCCCTGCTTCAATGGCGAATTATACACGTTACAACGATGTGAAGAAGCACATACAGCTTGAAGTTGACGGTGATAGTTGTAGTAAAACTATCACTATCGAAAAAGGAGCCTCAAGAGTTGCCGTGCGTGTTATTGCTCAGATGTTTCCTAAGTATGCGACTAAACGTTTTGTCGGCACATCAGATGAGAACTCAGTGTATGTAGATGCAACGAAAGCTACCATTCGCCCTGCAGACTATAATTGCGGAAAGTTGATTGTAACATTGAATAAGTCTGCTGTTCAACACGCTATAATCGACAATGGTTGGTCCGAAAGCTACTTTGAGTTTGATGTTGACAGTTCTGAGTCAGAGATTAGCATTAAGATTGAGCGTGATACGTTAGTCGACGACAGCTATATCAACCATTTACGACCTCTAATGATTCACGATGTGAGCGTACAGAAAATAGGATAAATGTTTTATTTCAGAAATCCTTATTTGAGAATCTTTTGGGGTAATTTATAAAAAGCCCCCAGCCTGTTAATAAGCAACGCCAATCACTTTTAAACAATGTACGCCACAAGAGCGCGACCGGGGGCAAATATCCTCGCTCGCTCTTGTGGCGTTTTATTGTATAATAAAAGTGATTGGCTTTGCAAATTTACGAAATTTATTAGATATGAAGATAATTGAGATTGTAAAAATTAACAGGGAACTATTAAGAAACCTCCATATTGCTGGAGTTAGATTGGATGACACAAACTATATAGATTTATATACAGAATATAGACGGAAGTTGTCAAAGCGTGAGAAAGTGTCTTACATAGTAGCAGCTCTTGCTGTGAAATATGCTATTAGCGAGCGTAAAGTTTATGCTCTTATTAAGCGATTTCAAACAGACTGCAATTTATTTGCAGTGTAATCAGTATATACGCTTATGTTTGTGAAAGGAAAACTTACGACCTTTGCATCATGACAAAGAAAATGTATTATTCAGCACCACTTCCCTTCGTAGGTCAGAAGTGGATGTTCGCAAAAGAGTTTAAGAAGGTATTAGAACAGTTCCCAGACGGAACAACATTTGTTGATTTATTCGGAGGCAGTGGCTTGTTGTCGCATATTACAAAGTCCGAGAAGCCACATTCTAAAGTCGTGTATAATGATTTTGATGGATATAGACTACGTCTGGAGCACGTGTCACAGACTAATGAATTACTCTCAGAGCTTAGAAAGATAGTTCGTGAGCTGCCTAAGCATAAGCCTATCGTTGGAGAAGCACGCAAACAGATTTTTGAGTGCTTAATTAAACATCAAGATCGTTATGGTTATTTGGACTTCATCACGATATCGTCTTCTCTCTTATTTTCGATGAAGTATTGTCTGAATATTGACGAAATGAGTAAGGAGACATTGTATAACAATATTCGCTCTACTGATTATCCACTTTGTGATGGCTATTTGGATGGTTTAACAATTGTTTCAGCAGACTATAAACAAGTCTTTAATCAGTATAAGGATACTCCAAATGTTGTATTTTTGGTTGACCCTCCTTACCTCAGTACTGAAGTTGGTACTTATAAGATGTATTGGAAGCTTGCTGATTACCTCGATGTACTGTCAGTTCTTGCTGGACATTCATTTGTTTACTTCACAAGCAATAAGTCGTCTATACTTGAACTCTGTGACTGGATAGGTCGAAATAAGCATATCGGTAATCCATTTGAGAAATGTACTAAGGTGGAATTCAATGCTCGCATAAATTATAACTCAACTTATACAGATATGATGCTGTATAAGAATGCTGGTTAAATGCTATTCAAATGCTGATAAAACGATGAATAAATACTACAAAATTTTAGACAGGATTATCCATACAGGAAAGCAACAGTGTAACAAGAAAGGGAAAATTAGGTATCTGTTGAACGAACAGCTAACACTTACTCCTTCAGACTTACTCGACATCTTCGAAACTCACAGTATAGCACGTAGGAAGCTAAAGGATGAGCTACAACTGTTCATGAAAGGTGAAAGGCAGATTGAAAAGTATCGTAAGGCAGGTATTGCTTGGTGGGATTATTGTGGTTCAATCCTTATCAATAGTTATCCTACATATCTGGAGAAATTGCCTCCGCTGATAGAGAAGATAAATCGTGAAAAGCGTAGTAGCAAGAATTATGTGTTGTTCTTAGGTGAGACTGGTGCAGAAACTAATCAAGCACCATGTCTTAGCCTTGTACAGTTCCAAATAGATGAAGGTGAACTTGTAATATCAGCCTTTCAGAGAAGCTCTGACGCTAATTTAGGGCTTCCTGCAGACATTTATCACCTTTACTTAATGTCAAGGCAAATAGACCTCCCTTTAAAATCTATAACGCTCAATCTTGCTAATGTTCACATTTATAAGAATAATATAGAGCGTACAAAAGAACTTCTTAACGGTAATGAAGATGTAAAGTTTGAACTCAACGTATAATCTAAAAGGTGGCAAAATCTTGCAGAATTATCCAAGTCTTGCAAGAATTTACCACCTTTTTACTGTTATGTGCGTGTTGAGAATTGTTACTTTTCGTTTTGCATCAAAATGTCACTTTTCGTTTTACAACGCACCTACTTTTCGTTTTGCCGGATTTAATTTCTAAACCCATCGAATTCGGTGGGATTAAAATTAGGGTTGTAAAGCTGTTCCCATGCTCCCAAATATTCTATTGTGCTTCTTGTGCGTAACCAGTTCTGTATGATATAATCCGTCCTTTCCTTGTCTTTGAAATGTGCCATATCTGTTAGGCAAATGTAGTCGCTCTCATTTCCTATCAGCACAGATATTTCTGTACTCTGTACTGTTATCTTCTTTGATGTATTCATATTTTTAGTTATTATATCAGCAAAAGTAACAAATAAAAAACACTTCTCAGTATTGTTAGAGTCTTTTTTGCTTCTTATACGATTTTTTTCGCAACGAGGGGAAATGATGGTGTGATGTAATGTAAAATAAGTAAACAATCAAAGATGCAGAGAAGTAGAAGAGGGATAAGGTTTTAAGTCGAGAAAAGGCGTGTGAAAAGACAATCGTATAAATTGAAAAGTTCAAGTGAAGGTAAGGAAGATAGCAGAAGCTTATCAGATTTGATTCATTGGTCATTTTTCTTCAAGTTTATCGTTACTTTGGCAATACTTACTAAACAAACTTAAAAAAACGCAGTTATTTTCGATATTTTACATAATTAACCTCGTTAAAGACGTTGATTCTGAAGAATTCTGATTAAATTTGCAGCTAAATTCAATTATTAGTATCTGATGCGTAATAAGATATATATTCTCGTAGCTTTAATGATGGCTACTTTGACAATGACTTCTTGTCTTAAGGACGACGACGAGAAAACTATCGTAAGTTACAAAGACACGGCTATTTTGAGCTTTTCTTTGGGACAGTTGAAACAAGTGCGTGATACCATTGCTAAGAATGGCAAGGATAGTACTTATACAGGCAAGTTCAATGCTGCTAAGGTTAAGTTCTATATTGATCAGGCTCAGGGTTTGATTTATAACCCTGATTCTTTGCCATATGGTACAAAGCCAGCAAGTGCTTTGGCTAAGATTGTGGCAAAGAATAGTGGAACTGTTGTTATCAAGTCAACTACAGAGGAGAAATTCACTTATTACAGCAGTAATGATTCTATTGATTTCAGCACTCCACGTACTTTCCGTGTTTATTCAAACAAGGGAAGTGAGTACAGAGACTATAAGGTTACTGTGAATGTTCATAAGCAGAAGGGCAACGTGTTTAGCTGGCAGGCACTGCAGGCGAACAGCAACTTCGCTTCGTTCACAGCAATGAATGCTGTCAGTACAGGTAGTAAGGTGTTTGTCTTCGGAACGAATGGCAGTCAGACTGTTGTTTATGCTGCGTCAAAGGACAATGGCAACAGCTGGACAAAGCTCAGCAAGACCTTCACAGCAAATGCTTATAAGAGTGTGGTAGTGCAGGGTACTAAGCTTTTCGTCATCGACAATGGTACAGTTTATAGCTCTACAGACGGTAACAGCTGGACTACAGTGGCTACAAACAGCAGTTTGAAGCAGTTGGTGGCAGCATCACCAGCAGAGTTGTTTGCGCTTTCAACGTCAGGTACGTTGTTGGCTTCAAAGAACAATGGTGTTACTTGGACTAACGAGTCATTAGATAGCAATGCATCACTTCTCCCAGTAAGCAATATTGGTTCTTCACTTACAGCAGTTACATCTGACTTGTATCGAGTTCTGCTTGTTGGTACACTGGCAAGCGGTACAAAGAATGCTGCATGGACGAAACTTTCTTATCGTCAGAATGAGCAGTGGAGTTATGTAGAGAGCAATGCTGATAAGTTCCAACTCCCTCTTTACAAGAGTCTTTCAGTTGTAAACTATGATAAGGCAGCCCTTGCATTAGGTCTTGATAGCAGTGGTAAGTTGGCTTCTATGCTTCTCTCTCGTGATGGTGGTATCACATGGAAGAGCGATAAGAACTTTACTTATCCAACAGGTATACAGGCAGCAACAGCTTTTGCAGCAACTGTTGATAGCGATGAATACCTCTGGTTAATCAGTGGTACAAAGGTTTGGCGTGGTAGACTCAATCGAGTAGGCTGGGCATTGAACCTTAGTCGATTGGCAGAATAAGCTGTTAAAACAGGACAACAATGAAACGTATCTTCATCAACCTCCTCCTCTTCCTTGCTGCTACGCCTCTATGGGCGCAGTCGGATCCGGAGTATAAGATGGAGATAGGCGCCGGTGTTGGTATGATGGGTTACTTAGGCGACTTTAATGAGTCGTTGTTCAAAGACCTACAGCCGATGGGAACGGTGCTGGCAAGATATAATCTCAGTCCTTATATGGGATTAAAGATGAACGTGTCATTTGGAAAGATGAAAGGTTCGTCGGCTGATGTCAAGACTTACTATCCACGTTTTGCTTCAGCTCCCTATACGTTCGACAATTCATTGGTTGACGTAGGCTTTGCATACGAGTATAACTTCCTGCCATATGGTACGGGTCGTGACTATCGTGGTGCACAGCGTTTGTCGCCTTATGCAATGATAGGATTGGGTGCTACCTACGTTAATATTAAGGGTGGCGATCGCAAGTCGGTGCTCAATGCGAATCTCCCAATCGGATTGGGTGTGAAGTATAAGGTGAGCGAACGAATGAACGTAGGATTGGAATGGGCGTTACACTTCTCGCTCAGCGATGAGTTAGACGGACAGAAAGATCCTTACGGCATTAAGAGTAGTGGACTCTTTAAGAATACGGACAGCTATTCAACCCTGCAGCTGACGTTCTCTTATAGTTTCATAGCAAAGTGTAAGACTTGTCATAACGAGGACGAGTAAGGGAAGTTAGTTCCAACCTATTATATATAGGTAATGTCTAAAGCGTGCAGACGTAAGTGCTGTACAGAACAAAACATAGGTTTATCTCTTCAAAAGATATGGCAGAAGAATTAGATATGACACGAATACCCCAGCATATTGCCATCACAATGGATGGTAATGGACGTTGGGCAACCGAACGCAACAAGCCACGCTCCTACGGACATCAGGCAGGAGTAGATACCGTTCGTCGCATAACATCAGAATGTGTACGATTGGGTGTGAAGTTTCTCACGCTCTATACTTTCTCAACAGAGAACTGGAATCGCCCTACGGATGAGATTGCTGCGTTGATGGGACTTGTGCTTACGTCTTTGGAAGATGAAATCTTCATGAAGAATAATGTGCGTTTCCGTGTTATTGGTGACATGGCACGTCTGCCAGAAGAAGTGCAGAAGAAGTTGCGTGAGACTGAAGAGCACACAGCGAAGAACTCTGCAATGACAATGGTTGTGGCACTTAGCTACAGTGCACGTTGGGAGATAGCCAAAGCAATGAGGGAAATTGTTGCAGAGCATCAGGCTAACAGCTCTGAACCTTTGCGCCCAGAAATGATTACAGAAGAGGTGATTAGCGAGCATTTAGAGACAAACTTTATGCCTGACCCAGACCTCTTGATAAGAACGGGTGGCGAGCTTCGCATCTCCAATTACCTCTTATGGCAGATAGCTTACTCTGAGCTGTATTTCTGTGATACCTATTGGCCTGACTTTGATGAGCAGGACTTGCAGAAAGCCATTGTGAGTTTCCAGAGCAGACAACGTCGCTTTGGAAAGACTGAGAAACAAGTAGAAGAAAACGAAAACAATTAAGTTACGCGATAGATGACTAAAATAAATAAGGTGTTGATGCTCCTTGCACTTTCTGGAGTTTCGCTCACGATGAGTGCACAGCAGAAGATTGTAAACCCAGATATCACATATTCAGGTACTCCTAAGACTTACAAGTTGGCAGGACTGACCGTTACTGGTATCGAGGGCTATGAGGATTATGTCCTCACTGGTATCTCAGGACTCACTGTTGGACAGGAGTTGGAGGTTCCGGGTACGGCTATCACAGATGCTGTGAAGCGTTATTGGAAGCATGGACTCTTCTCAGATGTTTCCATTTCGGCTGACTCTATTGTGGGAGATAATATCTATTTGAAGATACATCTCGCGCCACGTCCTCGTATTTCCACCATTAACTATAATGGACTGAAGAAGACAGAGCGTGAGGATATGGAAAAGAAACTCGGTCTTTTGAAGGGTGGACAGATTACGCCTAACATGATTGACCGTGCGAAGATACTTGCAAAGAAGTACTTTGAAGACAAGGGTTATAAGAATGCAGAGGTCTTCATTCGTCAGCGTGACGATGTAGCAGCTAAGAATCAGGTTATCCTTGATATCGATGTAGATAAGAAGGAGAAACTGAAGGTGCGCTCTATCATCATTGATGGCGACAACCAGTTGGGCGAAAAGAAGATTAAAGGAACCCTGTTTAGCAAGGGTGCCTTTGCTAAAACCCATGAGGCTGGTAAGCTTTCTAATCTTTTAAAGTCAAAGAAGTTCACTCCGGAGCGTTGGGCTGAGGATAAGAAGAACCTTATCACAAAGTATAACGAATATGGATATCGTGATGCTATCATTCTGAAAGATAGTGTATGGAACGTTGATCCAAAGCATGTAGATATCTATGTAAAGGTAGATGAGGGTAAGAAATATTATATCCGTAACATCAAATGGGTAGGTAATACTGTTTACTCAACAGATTATCTGTCACGTCTACTTGACATGAAGAAGGGTGACGTGTACAACCAGACTTACTTGAATAAGCGTCTTTCACAAGATGAGGATGCTGTGGGTAATGCTTACTGGAACAATGGTTACCTCTTCTATAACCTTCAACCAACAGAGGTGAATATTGTCGGCGACTCTATTGACCTTGAGATGCGTATCACTGAAGGACAGCAGGCACGTATCAACCGTGTGAAGATTAATGGTAACGACCGTCTTTACGAGAATGTTGTACGTCGTGAGTTACGTACAAAGCCGGGCGACCTCTTCTCTAAGGAAGCACTCCAGCGTTCTGCACGTGAGTTAGCTTCAATGGGACACTTCGACCCAGAGGCAATCAACCCAGTACCAGAGCCAAACTATGAGGACGGAACTGTTGACATCAACTATAACCTCAAGCAGAAGTCAAACGACCAGGTTGAGCTTTCACTCGGTTGGGGTCAGACTGGTGTTATTGGTCGTGTTGGTTTGAAGTTGAATAACTTCTCTATGGCAAACCTCTTCCGTAGAAACCGTGAGCATCGTGGTATCATGCCTATTGGTGATGGTGAGACACTTTCATTGGGCGCACAGACCAACGGTACTTACTACCAGTCATACAATGCTCAGTACTCAACCAACTGGTTGGGTGGTAAGCGTCCTATCCAGTTCAGCGTGGGTATGTCATATTCAAAGCAGACAGACGTATCAAGCAACTATTATAACAGTGGTTACATGAATAACTATAACAACTATCGTTACGGTTATGGTAACTACAATTACAATAGCTACGAGAACTATTATGACCCAGACAAGTATGTGAAACTCTTTAGTATCTATGCTGGTTGGGGTAAGCGTTTGAGCTGGCCTGATGACTATTTCACCTTGTCACTTCAGCTGCAGTATCAGCGCTACATGTTGCGTAATTGGCGTTACTTCATTATGTCGAATGGTTCAGCGAACAACTTGAACCTCAACATCGCACTTAATCGTACGTCAACAGACAACCAACTCTTCCCACGTCGTGGTTCTGACTTCTCAGTATCATTGACCATTACTCCACCTTGGTCTAAGTGGGACGGTAAGGACTATGCAAACTTGGCAAAAGACAGCAACTCTCCAACCTTCTTGCAAGAGCAGCAGGAGAAGTATCGTTGGATAGAATATCACAAGTGGAAGTTCAAGGCTCGCACCTTTACAGCCCTTACAAGCGGTCAGAAATGCTTCGTCTTGATGACTCGTGTTGAGTTTGGTTTGTTGGGTAGTTACAATAAAAACAAGAAAAGTCCGTTTGAAACCTACTACATGGGTGGTGATGGTATGAGTGGATATACTACTGGTTACGCTGAGGAGACAATTGGTCTTCGTGGTTACGAGAACGGTTCACTTACTCCTCGTGGTGCTGAGGGTTATGCTTACAGCCGTATGTCATTGGAGCTTCGTTATCCATTCCTCTTGGGTAATACAACCATTTATGGTCTTGGATTCGTTGAGGCTGGTAACGCATGGACAGAGACAAGTAAGTTCAATCCATTTGATATGAAACGTTCTGCTGGTCTTGGTGTTCGTATCTTCCTCCCAATGGTGGGTATGATGGGTATCGACTGGGCATACGGCTTCGACAAGGTATTTGGTACAAAGGGTGGCAGCCAGTTCCACTTTATCCTTGGACAAGAGTTTTAGTTTAGTTGACGAGTTGACAAGTGAACAAGTAGACAAGTTACTTGCGACATGGACAGGAGTTTTAGTTTAGTTGACGAGTTGACAAGTTGACGAGTGAACGAGTTGCTTGCAGCAATAAACTAAGTGAGTATTGGTAATCATAATTGTGAATTATGAATTGTGAATTATGAATTAAAAGAGATGAAGAAGAATATGTTTAAGAGTGTATTGCGATACGTTTTACCTCTTTGTGTGTTTACTCTTATGCCTTTAATGGCTTCAGCACAGAAGTTTGCACTGATTGATATGGAGTATATCCTCAAGAATGTGCCAGCTTACGAGCGTGCAAATGAGCAGTTGAATCAGGTAAGTAAGAAGTGGCAGGCTGAGGTTGAGGCTCTCAACACAGAGGCTTCTACCATGTATAAGAATTATCAGAATGAGGTTGTCTTCCTTTCTCAGGACCAGAAGAAGAAGAGACAGGAAGCGATTATGGCTAAGGAAAAGCAGGCATCTGACCTCAAGCGCAAGTACTTCGGTCCAGAAGGTGAGCTCTTTAAGAAGCGTACCAGTCTGATTACTCCTATACAGGATGAGATTTATAACGCTGTAAAAGATATCTCAGACCAGCGCGGTTATAGTTTGGTTATCGACCGTTCAAGCAATGCCGCTGGTATTATCTATGGTTCTCCAAAGGTGGATATCAGTAATGAGGTACTGCAGAAGTTGGGATATTCTTATCAGTAAGTAGTCTTTGTGCTAAGTAAACTAACCATCTTAGGAAGCCTATCTACTATAGAAATTATAGTCACACTGGATAAGTTAGAAATGCTATCACCGCAGATAAAAAGTAAATTAATAAACAATTAAACAATAAAAAGAAATGAAGAAGTTATTTTTGATGTTGATGCTTTGCGCACCAATGACATTGTTCGCACAGAAGTTTGGTCACCTTGACTCACAGGCTCTCCTCCAGTCACTGCCAGAGGCTACAGCTGTTCAGAGTAAGCTTGAGGCTAAGGGTAAGGAGTATCAGAAGCAGATTGAAGACATGCAGTCAGAGTTGCAGCGTCAGGCAGAGGCTTATGACAAGTCTAAGAGCACTATGAACGCTACAAAGCAGGCTGAGACTGAGAAGAGCTTGCAGGATATGTACAACAAGATTCAGCAGACTGCTCAGGACAACCAGAAGGCTTTCAATGAGGAGCAGCAGAAGCAGCTCGGCCCTGTCCTCGAGAAGGTTCGTAATGCTATCGCTGCTGTTGCTAAGGCAGGTAACTATGTTTACATCATGGAGAAGGCAGCTGGTCAGCCATTGTATATCAACGAGGCACTCAGCAAGGATATCACTGCAGAGGTAAAGGCTCAGTTGGCTAAGATGAAGTAATACATTGCGGGTGCCTTTGCCCCGTAGTTGATTCTCCTTGATTTAGCGGTCTTTTAAGTCCTTGGGATAGGTAATAATTCCTACTTTGGCTCGTCTTTGAGAGTGCATTATGATGATGACTCGGATTTATTTTCATGATAAAAAGAAATTATTTACGTGAAAAGAAATATTTATTTTCATGAAAGAAAATACTTATCTTCGTGAAAAGAATTCGGAAAAGACGGTCAATGGGATAGGAGATGAGCCTCTCCAATCAATGGACTAACACTATTTTAGAGGAGAAAAAAGGGTGAGGTCACCGCACGGATATATGTTCTTGCGATGACCTCATTTTTGTTTATATATTGAAGAGATAATAAAAGAGATAATGAAAAAACTATTCTTTTCCTTTGTTTTCATGCTTTTGCCGCTCTTGGCAATGGCACAACAGAGTGTTCCTGCATTTAAGTTTGCATACTTTAGCTATGATAAGGTGCTTCATGCAATGGCTGACTATGCCACAGCTACACGTAGTTATAACGACCTTAAGGCAAAGTATGATGCCGAGACAAAGCGTTCAGTAGAGGATTTCAATAGCCGTTATGAAGACTTTCTCGACGTACAGCGCAAGTTGGAACCATCTATTCTTCGCAAGCGTCAGGCTGAGTTAGAGGAACTGATGGACCGCAACATCGCCTTTCGTAAGGAATCTGAGCGTCTGTTGAAGAAGGCAGAAGAAGATATCTATGCACCTGTTCACGCAAAGTTAAACAATGCTGTACGTCAGATGGGTAAGGAAAGCGGTTACGCTTTCATTCTGAATGCAGATAACAATAGTGTCCCATTCGTTAATACAGCGATGGGAGAAGATGTTACAGAGGCTTTGATAGCTGCTTTGAAATAAAAGACTTTACCCGCAGAAAAGGCTTTGCATGGGTGGTGTTGATGCTTAGCACAAAGCGTGCTGGGCATCCGCACAGGATGTGCGGAGCGTCCGCACCACTCTGTATGTGGTGATATCGGACGACGATTAATTGTATTTAAAAAGACTAATGACAAAGTATTCTAAACAGCCGGGACCTATCGGTATTTTTGATTCTGGGTATGGTGGACTAACCATTCTGCATGGTATTCGTCAGTTGCTCCCAGAGTATGACTATCTTTATTTGGGCGATAATGCGCGTGCTCCATATGGTTCACGCTCCTTCGATGTTGTCTATCAGTTCACACGTCAGGCTGTGATGAAACTCTTCGAACTCGGTTGCCAGTTGGTTATCTTAGGTTGTAACACCGCATCTGCCAAAGCACTCCGTACGATTCAGCAGAATGACTTGCCCAATCTTGACCCAGATAGGCGCGTTTTGGGTGTAATTCGCCCTACGGCAGAAGTAATTGGCAAGCTTACCCACTCTCGCCATGTGGGCGTGTTGGCAACTGAAGGAACAATTAAGAGTAATAGTTATAACCTTGAAATACAAAAGCTGTGGGAGGATGTAAAGGTAACGGGTGTTCCTTGTCCGCTGTGGGTGCCAATCATTGAGAACAATGAAGCAGACAGTCCTGGAGCTGATTACTTCGTAAAGAAGCGTATCGACCATATCATGCGACTCGATCCAGAGATTGATACGCTCATCCTTGGTTGTACGCATTATCCTATTCTCATGCCGAAGATATTGAAGCATGTGCCACGTGGAGTGCGTATCGTACCACAAGGAGAGTATGTAGCGGAGAGTCTGCAAGACTATTTCCGTCGCCATCCAGATATGGATGCACGTTGTACGAAGAATGCCACAGTGAAGTATTACACCACAGAAAACCCCGAAAAGTTCAAAGAAACGGCACGTATCTTCCTGCATGAGCAGGTTAATGTGGAGCATGTAGACTTGGAATAAGCTCGAAACGGACAATAAAACAGCCTGTTGAGTCGTTAGATAAGAACTAAAGAGTAAAAGATGAAAAAGTTATCTATATTGTTTTTTCTGTCAGTTGTCATGATTATGGCAGCCTGCTCTGATGATGATACTTTCACAACATCACGGAGCAATCTGCTCTCTTTCTCAACTGACACACTACGACTTGACACCACTTTCTCCAATGTTCCGACATCTACTAAGACTTTCTGGGTGTATAATAAGTCGGGTGATGGCCTGCGATTAACCAATGTACGTCTGGCACAAGGTAATCAAACGGGGTTCCGTGTGAATGTAGATGGTGTGGAACTCTCGGCTGCTAATGGCTATCGAGTAGGCGATTTGGAAGTGCGCAACAAGGATAGTATTCAGGTATTCGTTGAGATGACATCACCTTTTAATAATGCCGCAACACCGCAAGAGGTCGTTGATAATCTTTTGTTTACGCTCGAAAGTGGTGTACAACAGAAGGTAAACTTACGTGTCTACAGCTGGGATGCAGAGTTGGTAAAGGGTCGCAAGATTACATCTAATACTACTTTGACCAGTACGAAACCGCTTGTTTTCCAAGATACATTGAAGGTAGAAAGTGGTGCTACACTGACAATTCCTGCCGGAACAACTGTTTATTTCTCTCAAAAAGCAGCGCTTGATGTATATGGAACACTGCGTTGTGAAGGCACAGCAGACAATCCTGTGACATTGCGTGGTGACCGATTGGATAAGATGTTTAAGTATCTTCCTTACGACAGGGTTAGTGGTCAGTGGCAGGGAGTGCGCTTTCATAAGGACAGTTACGATAATGTTCTTACGCATACGGATATCCATTCAACCTATAATGGTATTCTCTGTGATACTGCAACGACAGCACGTACGAAGTTGATGATTGCGAACTCTACTGTTCATAACTGTCAGGGCTATGGTTTACAAGCGATAAACAGTAAGGTTGTTGCTTATAACTCTCAGTTCTCTAATACGCTGATGGACTGTGCTGCCTTTGTAGGTGGAGAGGTGATTTTGACACATTGTACCTTCGCACAGTTCTATCCTTTCGATAGTAATCGTGGTGCAGCGTTGAGCTTTGGTAATCATATTGGTGATAAAGACTATCCCTTTCAGACCTTCCATGTTGTCAACTCGCTTGTGACGGGCTATGCTGATGATGTGTTTATGGGCAATAACAAGGAGGGTGTTACAGCCAATTATCACTTCTATAATTGCATTCTTCGTACGGCAAAACCTAAGGAAACGGCTTTGTTAGCAAACTTCACAGATGTCATTTGGGAGAATAGTAAGGATTATCCGGATGGTGGTTCAAAGCAGTTTGTACTCGTAGATGGCGACAAACAGAAGTACGATTTCCATCTAAAGAAGGCTGAAAAAGGTGAGAAATATCCTGCTATTGATGCAGGACTTGCCCTTGGCGATACTCGTTTTGCAACTGATCATGATGGTAAGCAGCGTGATAATAAACCAGATATCGGCTGTTATGAGCTGATTGCTAATTAGGCTTATTTGCCCTATTAGGCTAATTAGCCCAATAAAGCCCATCACCAATAATAAATATCAACAATGAAAACAATAGACATAAGCATCAAGATAGGATTTTGTCAACAAGAGGAACTCTCAGAGGCTGATCAGCACCTTATTCAAAGGGCTGTGGAGGCAACAGGTAATAGTTATTCTCCTTATAGCCGCTTCCGTGTTGGCGCAGCGTTGTTGCTTGCTAATGGTACAGAAGTTATTGGAGCCAATCAGGAAAATGCTGCTTTTCCATCAGGTTTATGTGCTGAACGCTCAGCAATCTTTGCTGCTCAGTCTGTCTATCCAGACCAAGCTGTCACCACACTTGCCATTGCTGCAGCCAATGAATATGGTTTGATGCGTGACCCGATAGTACCTTGTGGAGCCTGTCGGCAAGTTATTTTAGAAATAGAAGACCGTTATAAACAGCCTATTCGTATCCTTCTTTATGGTACGGCAGGCATATATGTTATCAATAGTGTAAAGGACCTTTTGCCTCTCCAGTTCTTAGGAGAGTCCATGAAGTAGTCCTTTAATTTTCAATAAATAGTAATTATGGAGTATTTACCAAAAGACCCAGCAATATTAGTAAGCAGTGTTAACATGCTACTACGTGATGAAGAGTTTGATTCTTTAGAGTCACTTTGTCACAATTTCAATGAAGATATAGATAAGCTCAAAGCCAACTTGCGTGAAGCAGGCTATGTCTATAGCGAAGAACAGCATCAGTTTCGTCCAATAGGCTTTGATGAATAAGGTGTTTAATAACATCCTTTTATTATCCCTTTTAGCTTGATTATGCCTATCAGACCAATTAAGTTTGGTAATTCGTGTAGGTTATAAAAAGTTAGAACAACAGTGGTGCAGATGATAATTATTTTGTAATTTTGCATCATTAAGATATAAACAACGGCATTATGCAAGACTTAGTAATTTACAATACACTGCATCGTAAGAAGGAGTTATTCCAACCTATCGCTGCACCTAACGTGGGTATGTATGTCTGTGGTCCTACTGTTTATGGCGATCCACACCTTGGGCATGCGCGTCCTGCCATCACTTTCGACCTCTTATTCCGCTATCTGAAGCATATCGGGTATAAGGTTCGTTATGTTCGTAACATCACAGACGTGGGGCACTTGGAGCATGATGCTGATGAGGGGGATGATAAGATTGAGAAGAAGGCACGACTTGAGCAACTCGAACCGATGGAGATTGCGCAATATTACACCAATCGTTATCACGATGCTATGCGTGCATTGAATGTTTTGCCACCAAGTATTGAGCCACATGCAACGGGTCATATCATTGAACAGGAGGAGCTGGTGAAGCAGATTATGGACAATGGTTATGCTTACGAAAGCAATGGTAGCATTTATTTCGACGTGGCTAAGTATGACAAGGACCATCATTATGGCGTATTATCAGGGCGTAATCTCACCGATATGATTAATAACTCTCGTGAGTTAGCAGGTGTTGGTGAGAAGCATA
>ERZ773009.1353-NODE-1353-length-17102-cov-15.945621_pt1 | contig 17102 bp, 7 predicted proteins | sample MGYA00580663_ERZ773009 | MGnify/ENA primary metagenome ERZ773009 (study PRJEB29015, sample SAMEA2737969) | human oral metagenome | biome: human oral; feature: human-associated habitat; material: dental | place: China | collected 2026 ... | reverse complement strand
GTTCGCGGACGACGCCGGAGGAGCGGCCGCCTCGACGACCTCATCCTCCGGGCTGCCGACGCTCAGCGAGGACGACCCGTTCGCCGGGTACACCTCCTCCCGATAGCGGGCCCTCCGGATAGTGAACAGCTGACCCGGCGGTGGGCGCCGGAGACAAGGAAACGAGAGAATGCACAAGGTGCTGGTCATCGGCTGCGGTGGTTCGGGCGCGAAGACGCTGTCCTACATGATGGATCAGCTGGACGCGGATCTGGCGGCCTACGGGATCGACGAGATCCCGGGCTGCTGGCAGTTCCTCAACGTCGACACGCCCTTGCAGGAGGAGGAGGGCGAGGCCGTCGGCTCGGTGAGCAAGCAGGGCGGGGCGTACGTGGCCTGCGGCGTGGCCGACGGCGGTTATCGCGCGGTGGACGAGGCGCTGACGGCGCGGGTGCGCTCCCGCGGCGGGGCCGGTCTGCGCCACCTGGCGACGTGGATGCCGCGGCGTCCGCAGGACGTGTCCTTCCCCGTGACCGTGGGCGCGGGGCAGTTCCGCGGGATCGGGCGGCTGCTCATCCTGCGCCGGCTCGGCCAGGTGCGCGGGGCGGTGGAGGCGGCTCTGGCGCGAATGGCCGGCCCCTCCTCCCGTGAGGCCGCCGAGCGGGTGGCGCGCGCAGTGCCGGGCGTGGGCGATGCTCCGGATCCGTCGGCGCCCCCGATGGTGCTGGTGGTCTCCTCCATGGCGGGCGGCTCGGGAGCCTCGATGACCCTGGACGTGTGCCGGCTCGTGGCCGGGGCCGCCGCGACCCCGGCGATCGACCCCCAGCTGATCTCGGTCTTCCTGTACACGGCGGAGGTGTTCGGCTCCGTGCCCGAGCACCTGCGGACGGGCATGCCGGGCAACACCCTGGCCATGCTGGGCGAGATCGTGGCCGCCCAGGCAGGCGCCGGGGGCGAGACGGCGCGCCTCGACGAGGAGCTGTACTCGCTGCTGGGGATGACGGTTCCGGCGGGACGCGCCTTCAAGCGGGTCACCCCCATCGGGCTCAAGGCCGCGGGGACCGGGGCCGTCTTCGGCGACGGGAGCACGGACGGGGTCTTCCGCGGCATGGGGCGCGGACTGGCTCGGTACATCTCTTCGCCCGCCTTCGAGCAGTACGTCAGCTACGACATCGCTAACGAGGTGACGGTGCCCAACCGCGACCTGGTGAGCTGGGACGTCGACCCGACGGATACGGCCTGGTCGTCCTTCGGGTACGCCTCCCTGAGTACGGGGCGCGACCGGTACGCGGAGTACGCGGCGCAGAGGCTCGCCCGGCGCACGGTCGATCACGCTCTGGACGGGTTCCGCGCCCCCGGGGGCGCGTCGAACGATTCCCAGCGCCTGTCCGACCTGTGGGAGCACCGCCGGTCCGACGAACTCGTCCATATGGGGCTGCCGGTCTCGGCGGGGACCACCATGATGGGCGCGACGGGCGCCGTCGACCGTGAGACCGTCGGCTGGCTGCTGTCGGACCGGCCCGGTTCGACGATCGGCAAGGCGCACCTGGCGGCCCGCGCCCGCGCCACCGCCGACGCCGTCATGGGCCGCCGTCCGCAAGCGGAGGGCATGCCGGTGGCCGAGTGGGGCACCGCCATGACGAACTGGCTGCGCTCCCAGGAGAACCTGGTCGGCCAGGAGCTGGAGGGCGCGAGCCTCCAGCTCGCAGTGCAGCGGGCCCAGGAGCTCCTGGAGGGCATTGTCGGCCGGACGCGCCGCGACCTGGCGGACCTGGGGCTGCCGTACGCCATCCACGTCATGGGTGAGCTGGGGCAGGTCGGTGGCGTGCTCAGACCGTTGGCGGACCGGCTGGAGCAGGTGGGGATGCAGTGCCCGACCCATGCGCTGGCCGTCCCGGACTCCCTGTCGACGGCTATGCGGGGCATGGGCCGCACGCGGCTCGGCGAGGCCGGCAGCGAACAGCTGGTGGACCGGATGACGGCCGGGCTGGCGGAATCGGTGTTCCAGTGGCTGCTCGCCCGCACGGCGACCCACCTGGCGACGGCCCTGCGGGATCTGGCGGCCTCGGCGGTCAAGCCCCTGTCCGACGCGCTCGACGAGGCCCGCAAGGTCCTCGAGCGCGAGCGCAGGGACGACCACAACGCATTCGGGGTTGCGGACGTGGCGACCGACGTCTACCAGGCGTGGCCCGGCGAGCCACCGGCCGGGGCGGCGGACGGGGCCGCGGTGCCGCAGCGGTTCGCGACGGCGCACAACGAGGTGGTCCTCATGGGCGTCGAGCAGTACCCGGGGCGCTTCCTGGAGCACATCGTGGCCGCCGTGCCCGAGGAATCGGGCGGTGACCTGCACCGGGCCTACACCGAAGCCGTGCGTGAAGTCCTGACCGGATCGTGGGAGCAGGGCAGCGGCGATCGCCCTCCCGAAAACCTGCTGACGGTCGTGACGCGCTGGGTGCCGGCGGGCCTTCAGGGGGCGACCGGCAGTGCGCTGCCGACCGCTGCGAAGTACGAGGTGAAGCTGCGGTCGGCCGACGTGCTCGCCCGCGCACGGGCCTTCGTGGGACGGCGCGGGGAGGTCTTCGCGAGGTTCGCCTCGCAGTCGTTGCGCGGTTACTTGACCGACGAGTCGGCGGGGGATTTCGAGAAGTCGCAGCGCCGCGAGGAGGTGCTGGTGGGGCTCAAGCGGGTGCTGGACATGGCCCGTCCCCTGGTGGAGATCGACGAGCGGATCTACTCCAGGCTGCACGAGGGTGAGCACCCGCTGCTGTCCTTCACCTTCTCCTCGATCCCGTTCCGCGGACTGGAGAGGGGGGTGGCAGGGGAGTTCCTCGAATACCTCAGAACCAACCCGTCGGTGGACCCGTCCATGGTGCAGGTCGTCGAGAAGAGCCTGGGGGACGAGGAGGTGCCGCGCGTCGACGTGTTCGGCTCCTATCCGCGCACTCTCCCCGTGGCCTATTCGGGCCTGCTCAGCTCGGTGTCGACGGCCTGGGACCGCGCGGCAGGCTCCGAAGGAGCGCGCGAGGCCTTCTGGACGTGGCGTCGGGCCCGCCCGCTGCCCGGCGGGGTGCCGGTGGGCGACGGGGAGCGCCGAGCGATGGTGAGCGGCTGGTGGGCCGCGACCCTGGCCGGCGGCCTGGACCGCCCGGCGTGGAAGGACAAGCGCGACGCCCGGCCGGTGCGGGTATGGGATCGCGAGGAGGCCCAGTGGGTGGACTTCCCGCAGCCCATGCTGACCCCGCGTTCGCGGATGATCGCGCCCAACGCGTGGCTGGCCTCGGTGCTGGAGTCCATGCTCCTGGCCCACCTGCAGGCGGGCAGGAGGGGTCTGGAGGCGTTTCGCCCCTGGAAGGTGCTGCGCCGCTGGGCGGAGGACGGGGAGAACCGCAAGGAGATCTCCATCGACGACGACGGCCCGTTGTGGGACGTGTTCGCCGAACTGCTCGGGAGAGGGCGGGTCGGCGACCTGCCGGTGCCCGGCCCCCTGGAGGGACTGGAGGCTCCCGAGGAGCGCCGTCGGGCACTCGTCGGGCAGTGCGACGTCATCGTGAAGGATCTGGACTCCAAGTACCTCCCCGGCGCCGGGAAGACCGACGACGCCAGGCATTTCACGAACTACACCAGGCGCTCCCAGGTGGCCACGACGCCGCTGTCGGTGGACATGGCCCGTGAGATGCGCGACGAGCTCGCGAAGGTGCGCTCCATCCTGACTCGGGTGAGCCCGCTGAGCGAGGACGCCCCCATCGAGGAGGACGAGATTGAGTACTGACGCGGCTCTCGCCTCCGCGCCGGGCGACGTGGAGGAGCGCAGCGCCGTGAGCGTCTTCATCGCCCCCGTCAGCCAGCGACCCCTGCTGGCGGCCCTGACGGACCTGTCCGGCGCAGGTCTGATCGCCCCGTTCCACTGGGTCGAGTCCGCCCCCGACGCCGGTGCCGACGCCGCCGGCCGCGCGGCCGACCCCGCGCTCGTCTCGGTGCGCGACGGGCGGGTCAGCGCCTCGCGCTACTCCCGCGTCGTCAACCGGCACGCTCTGAGAACCGTGCGACTCCTGATCGTCGTCCCGGTCGGCCACCCGGACCAGGATGCGCTGTCCTCGCAGACCGAGCTCTACTTCCATGGCCTGGGCATCACATCCACGGCCCGGCGCGAATGCACCCGCGTGCTCGTGCCCTGGTCGGCCCGGCCGCTGGCGGCCGAGCTCGGGCGGTCCGGGTGGAACAACGTCATGCTCTCGCCCGAGGCGACCGCCGATCCGGCCTACAGCCCGACCCCCTGGTGGGAGGAGCCGGAATGCATCCCGGGCGCCGCCGCCGTCGGGCTGGCGGTGCAGGCCGGCCTGTGCGGCGCCGTCGAGGACGCGCCCCACGACGGCCGGCGCACGACGTCGTCGACCTACATCGAGGTCACGCGCTCCTTCGTGCGCATGACCGACGCGCATGCCGCCGAAGACGAACTGCGCGGTCGGGTCATGCGCATGGACGGACGATTCCCCCGGCCCACCCGGGCGGAGACCGGGGTGTGGATCGCCCCCTATCCGGACCCGGCCGACCGCGCCACGACAGCCGCTCGGGCGTGGGGCCGACGCCACCGGTCGGCGCTGCGCCGCCCGATGGCGCCCGTGCCCGACGAAGAGCACGAGCAGATCGGGTTCCTCCAGGCCCTGACGATGTTCTTCTCCTTCATGGTCAGGGTGATCAGGGGGGCCCCCGGCGACTGGCTGCGCGGTCACTTGCGCTCCGCCAAGGCGAGTATCGCCGCCACGACCGGCACGATCGTCTTCGGGCGGGATTCACCGGTGCGCGTCGTCGTCGGCGGGGTGGATGCCGCCGGGAGGACCGCGGGCTGGCACGATCTCGCCAGCGCCGCCAGGCGGGCCTGCGCCGTCATGCCCGAGGACTTCCCCCGCGCCGGCCGGCCCGCCCGCCGGGACTTCTCCGCCCTGTGGCAGGATCTCGTCTTCGGCGCCCGCGCTCTCGTCGACGGATCGGGGTGCGCGGAGCTGGGGCTGGCCGCCTACGAAGGGTACGTCTGCGAGCGCGACATCATTGCTCCTCCCCGGGACGGCGAGGGCTCCTTCACCGTCGCCGAGACCATCGGCGACATCCCCGCCGGCACCGTGATCCACGCCTGGGACCGTCTGGAGATCGACCGCGTCGGGGCCGCCCTGAGAAGGATCGCCGAAGCCGACGAGCCCCGTTCCCAGGCGGCGGCCCAGTATCTGGCGCGCATGGGGGCGTGGCGCGGCCGCGGCGATCTGCGCTTCCTCCCGCTCGTGGGCGCCCTCCTGGCCGACTCCTTCTCCAGGACCCGTAGGGACATCGCCGCTCTGGCCGCCCAGCTCGAGGAGCTCATCGACCAGGACCCGACCGCTCGGACTGAGCGCAGCCAGCGTCGGCTGGCCGGGATCCTCAGGGGTCTGCTCGCCGCGTTGGCGACCGTGCTCGCGGTGTGCACTCTCCTCGGGGCGATTCACGTGATCTCCTGGATGACCTTCGCGATCGTCTCGGGCCTCGTGCTCCTGGCGTGGCTCACCGGTTCGTTGATCACCTTCGTCCGGCGCCAGCGAGAGGTCTTCCGCCTCATCGCCGCGGCCAGGTCGCGGCGCACGCGGCTGCCGGTCATCAACGCCAATCTGCGCCTGGCCATCGAGGACCTCGCCGCCCAGGGGGAGGCCTACGCCCAGTTCGACCGCTGGGCGTCGGTTCTGACCTCCTTCCTGGCCGACCCGCTGGGCGAACGAGGCATCGGACGCACTGCGTGCGAGCACGCCGCCGAGCTGCCCGCCCCGATCCAGCGCGTGGTCGTCGAGGCCGACGACGACGCCCTGGCGGATACGGCGGCGGACCTGCGCTCGATGGTCTTCACCGTCGGCTGGGCCGGGCAGGCGTGGGAGGCGCTTCAGGCGCGGGTGAAGGACGACCTGACTCCCGACCAGCGCAGTCTGCTGCGCAGCAGGCAGCTCGAGCTGTTCTCCGAGCCCGGCGAGCGGGGCTCGGCCCTGAGCAATTGGGCTGAAGGGCTCGCCGTCAAAGGGGTGCGCTCCGACGCCGGCACCGAGCGCTGGGCGAGATGCATCGGGCTCTTGAGTGGGAGTGGCGGCCCCTCGCTGGAGCTCATGGCGCTCACCCCCGACGGGCGGCGCCGGATCACCGACTACCGCGAGGATCTCGCCGCCCGGCGCGGCAGGAACGCGGCCCTGGACGTCCTGGGCGCGAGTGCCCTGTCCGGGCAGGGCGGTTTCACCACCGACGCCGGCCACTGGTTCTCCGAGAGCCGCAACGGCCTGTCCGAGACGCTCGTCCTGGCCGATTCCACCGAGCCGCTGCCCGAGACGGCCTTCGTCTACCCCGCCGGACCCGGACCCGCGGACCCGGGCGAGGCCGGCGACGCGGGCGAAGAGGAGGATGATCCGCTCGAGTACTGATGCCCCAAGCCGTCTCCGTTTCAGGAGCGTCTTGCGACCGTCTCCGCCATTGCGCTGTCTCAGCTGTTCGATTGTGCGACAAGGATCCGACAATGCCCATCAACTTGCGTGAATTCACTCAGGCGATGAACGAGTGGATGCCGCAGGCGCCGCCCGAGGCGCGGGAGCATCTGCGCCCCTCGACCTGGAAGCAGCTCCTGCGCACCGGGGAGGACGTCGACGGCGGCACCCGATTCGCACCCCAGGAGATCGTGGAGCGAGTGCTCGAGGGGCGGGAGGATTTGTCCATGAGCGTGGCGCTGCCGGTCTCGCTCATGCTCAACAGCCGCTTCGGCCCTTCGCCGACTTCCGCGGATCAGAGCGCTCGGGCTGTTCGGCCGGGCGCGCCGGCGGCTCCGCCCGAGTGGCGTCGGTGGAACGGCCCCGCACACCCGCGGCGAGAGGCCGCGGCGCCTCGGCCCCCGTGGGTGTTCCCCGCCTACGACTACTCCCGGGAGGACCTCGACTCCTTCGAGGAGTCGGGCAACCATGTCGGCGTCCAGGTCCAGCACGTCGAGGGTCGTCTTCACTACGCGTGGCCGGATGCGGGCGACGGCGAGGTCTACCGCGTCGTCGTCTCCGATCTGGAGGACCCCTACAGCCCGGACGACTTCACTGAGGTCGCCGTCACCGAGGGCACCGACTGCTGGGACGAAACCCCATTGACCTCCGCGGTGCGTTTCATCACCGTCTGGGGGTACTCCCGGCTGGGCGGCTCCTCCGATCCCAGGATCCTCGGGCAGTGCCGGCGGGTGGCCAGTCGTGTGATCGTCCATCAGCTGGCGGGCTGGACCCTGACGTTCGATGCTGAGTCCCGCTCGGTCGACGCCGCCTGGGAACCCCCTCCGGCGCCTCCCGGCGTGCGCGTGAGCGTGCGCACCGCGCGTCTGCCCCTGGACCAGCCGGTGGGGCGGTTCCTGCGCGGCTCGTCATGGATGTCCGACGAGTACAGGATCCCCAACAACGGCGCCGGCTTCCAGGACCTCGACGTCGAGGGCGGCAAGACCCACAACTACGTCGCCGCCGTCGAGGTGGAGGCCGCTGGCAGGCGCTACACCTCGCCCCCCGCGCGCAGGCAGATCATTCCCGATGTCGTCGTCGAGGCGATCGACGATCTGAGCGTCGAGCGTCGCCGGAGCAACGGGGCGGACACGTCCCTGACCGTGCGCTGGACGCAGACGCCGTCGACCTCGGTCACCATCTACCGCACCAGCTCGCCGGTGGCCCCCGAGGCCCTCGAGCGCCGCACCGTGCCGGTCTCCCAGCTCGCCCAGGCCGGTTTGCCGGAGGACGCCGCCATCTCCGCGGCGGCCGGGATCGGCGAGTCGGACGCGCCCGGCCGTCAGCTGCGCACCCTGGAGAACGTCGTGTGGCCCGCGGGCGCCGACTGGGACACCGTTCATCTCACGCCGGTGACTGTGCACGCGGACGACCAGGCGACCATCGGGGCCCCTGTTCGGCTCAAGCGCGCGGGGGAGGTCGGGCATCTGACCCTGGCCCGGCGCCGGGAGTGGGACCTGGTGACCTTCACCTGGCCGGGTGAGGCCACGAGCGTCGAACTGCGGCTGACCGACGCCCGAGCTCCCGTCGACCCGGCCGCCGCGCCGATCGCCGTCGTAACGCAGGACGCCTACCGCCTGGAGGGCGGGGTCATCATTCCCGGCGGTCTGGCGTCGCGAGGCGGTCGCCTCCACGCGACCGCGGTGACCTATCTCGAAGGGGAGAAGATCCTGTCGGCTCCCACGAGCGTCGACGTGCCCGCCCAGTGGGAGTACCGGTACACCCTGTCGTGGCCCGGGGAGAGGATCGGCCGGGGCGGGTGGGTCCGTCGCGGTGCGGCCCTCTTCGGCCGGACCCTCGTCGAGGTGACGCTGACTGCGATTCACGGGGTGACGAGCGAGAACGACGTCATCGGAGTGGCCCTCATCCACAGGGGCGATCGGCTGCCGTTGCACGCCAACGACGGCCGGCGCATACCCGTCTACCTGGAGCGGCCCACCAAGGACGGCGGCCAGACGCCGGTGACGGCGGTGCGCGTGCCCCCGCAGGGGCGGGATCTGTCGCTGTGGTTCGACCACGCCCAGGCCGGTCCCGGCTACTTCCGTCTCATGGTCGACTCCTATCCCGGCTCGGCCATGGACGACGACCATCAGCATCAGGCCCTCGAACGCTACTGCCTCATCGACCCCGACCTCGGCCACCTGATCAAGATGAGATGATGACGCATTCAACGACGACGTCCACGGCGGGTCCCGCGCCGATCCCCGCAGCGACGGACGCGGACCGCGGGGCCGTGCGCCAGCTGCTGTACACGAACACCGACCGCGTCGTCGACGGCGCCAGGGCCGGTGGCTGGCAGATTCTCGCCCGGTCCCCGACCCTCGACGACGCGACGGCCTCGCGCCTGCTCGCCCTCGTCGAGCCTCGGCTGAACCCGGTCGCGCCCCTGTCCGGCTTCCCCACGCCGGAGGAGGTCGGCAGCGCGGCCCGCCGCCTGGCCCAGGTGCCGACAGCCGACGGGACGGTCCTGGTGCACACGGCACCGGCTGGCGCCGACGCCACCGGCCGTCCGAACACCATGACCCATATCGCCGTGCTGGCCGATGAGAAGCGGCCCGCGGTCTGCACCGCCGACCTGTGGCGCTCACCGGGCTGGCGCGTCCCGTTCGGCCCCGACGAGGTGCGCGCGACGAGGATGCCCGCCGCCGGCGAGATCATCCCCGGCCGGAACGTCTCGGACGATTCCGTCGCCGACTTCATGGCGGAATCGGGGCGCGCTGCGGTCCTGGTGGCGCTGGCCGACCTGCTCGGTGACGTGCTCGCCCGACGCGCCGACGCACCGGCGGACAAGACGACGACGGTGCTGCTCGGCACGGACTCGACCGACGAAGCGGCGCTGTGGGTGGGGGCGCTGCAGCGCACCTGCGCTCCATGCACCGGAAGGCGCTTGGGCTTCTCCACGTTGGAGAGAGTCGGCTCGGCCAGGGACATCGAGTCCCTGATGGCGTCGGGCGTCGACCTGGCGTGCGTCCCCCGCCGAGACCTGGAGGCGCTGAGCGCGCGCCGCGGCGTCGTCGTCGTCGACCCGCAGGCTCCGCCGACGCTCCCGCCGGCCACCGCGTGGGCGCGGCTCGTCGCCGGCATGACGACCGACCTGGGAGCCTGGGTGGCCGGAGTCGAGGTCGTGCGCGAGGTCCTCGATCGGCTGTCGGACCACCGGGACCTGACACCGGGATGGCCGCTGGCGATGGCCGAGGCCTGCGACCCGGGCGTCCTGACCGGTTCGGACCGGGGGGAGGGACCGGTGGACGAGGCCGCCGACCACGAACTCGTCGCCTGCCAGCCGAGGGCCGTCGCCGACGACGACTACCTGGTCGCCGTCGTCGGCGATCGGGTGCTCGGGTCGACGCGGACCGATCCGGCGTACTGGTACGACAAGCTGTCGGCGGTCCCCGGGCGCGCACCTGCGGAGGGCGTCGTCACGGGGCTGGCCCGCAAGTACGTGGAGACCGCGGTCCGCGCTCCGCGCTGGCTGCTGGAGGGAGCCCGCCGTTGCGACCGGCGCGCCGCGGACCGCCTGAGCTCGTGGAGCGGGAGCGAGGAGGGGAGACGGGCTCTGGGCCCTGCGCTGGAGACGGCCGTGGACACCGTCTCCCACGATCGGCGGGACACGGCGGTCCTCGTCATGGTCGATCGGCTGACGCGCGACGGGGTGGTGCTGCCGCGGGCGAGGACGGATGAGCTTCTCCTTCCGGCGGCCCGGGCCCTCGCGGCCGATCAGGATCCCACAGGGCTGCGTGAACGGGTCGTCCGGCTCGACCTGGCTCGACGGTGCAGGGCGCGGCTGGCGCGGCTCGTCGAGCAGGTGCTCCGCGAGGAGCCCGCCCGGGACAGGGCGATCCCGTGGATGTCCCACGACGCGGTCGCCTGGCTCGGTCACGGCGCGATGCGGGAGGGACTGACCGGGCTGACGGCCCAGATCGCCCTAACCGACCTGGTCGACGACCCCGACGCGGCGAAGGCGGGGCGCGCCGTCGAGGCGCTGAACGGCGTGACCGGCAGCTTCGAGATCAGGGCCGATGCCGCCCGTGCGCTCGCGGCCCATGCCACCGTCGACCTGCTGCGGACCCGCCCGCAGGGGTGGCGCAATGCGTGGGACGTCCTGGCCCCCGCGCTGCTGGCGGACCCGCGGTCTCCGACGTCCGCCGGCATCTGCCGCGAGCTTCTGGCCGGGCGCGCTCACCCCGAGGCCTCGATGGGCCGGGCGGTCTACACTCGCTTCTCGGTTCCGACGGCGGTGTCGCTGGTCGTCCTGGTCCATCACGCCCCGCTCATGACGCGCAGCAGCGTGGACGCCGCGGTGACGTACGCGAGCAACGTCCTCGTCGCGGTCGGAGTGCTGGGCGCCGACGCGGCGCTGGCCGCCTCCCCGACGGTGGCGGCGGCGCGGAGCAAGGCCCTGGCGGTGCTGACCCTGGTGGTGTGGAACGGCCGGCCGGTGAGACTGCCGGGGCACGAGCGCACCTGGGGCGCGGCGGTGCAGGAGCTGGACGCCCACCTGGACCGGGACCCCGGCCTGCTCGCCGCTCCGGGGGAGACCGGTGCCGGCAGACTGCTGGCGCGAGCCGTGGACCGCCTGTACTGGTGCGATCACAATACGGAGATCCCCGAGGAGTTGTTCGCCTCGGTCCGCCGGGAGCTGAGCGAGGTGAGGGGGGCGGAGGAGCGCTCCAGCGCTGCGCTGGGCGGGCGCGACGAGACGGTGCGCGCCATCGTGCGCGCCTGGTACGTCTACCTGGGGCCGCAGTGGGGGCGGGCGCTGCGCGATGAGCTGGTGAGTGCGATGGCGCAAGCGCCGGACGCCGACCGCTGGTTGGACGGGTGCGTCCTGCCCGCCGACCCGGCCAGGGGGGCCTCCGGCCTGCGGCGCAGGCTCTTCGGCGGCCACCGGGCCGCAGGACGCGAAAGGAGTACATGATGCCCGACATCTTGGAAAGCGGACAGTGGCAGATGCTGTCGCTGGTCGACGACGGCGCCATCCGGATCAGTCTTGTCTCCGCCGTCGCGGCGAGGCTGGAGGTGACGGGGACGTCCGGCCCGCCCAAGTACCTCGGCCCGGCCCACGACGTCGTCGCCTTCCCCACCGGTGCGGTCGGCGACCGCGGGCCGGTGGGGGTGCGGGTCCGCAGCGCCGCGGGGGAGCCGTTCCCGGGCGACGGGACCATCGACCTGGCCGTGGATTCGACCGGAGGAGGGCACTCCTTCCTGCTCAAGCGGGTACCCGTCGCCGGTCGGATCAGCGCCCCGGTCCTCCAACTCTCCCGGCGCGAGGGCGGCATCATCGCCCGACCGGGGGAGGGCGGTGGCGCGACGACGGGACTGGGCGGCTGGTGCGCCAAGCGCAGGGCCGAGCAGGGGCGGCCCCTCAGACCCACGGTCACCGACGTGGTGATCGACACCTCCTCCTCCATGCGTCGTTTCGCCCCGCGGGTCGAGGCTCTCACGAGGTTCCTCAACGACCTGTACGTCACGGCCGAGGTCGCCGGGCCGACGATTCACCGCGCCGTCATCGCCGGCGCTCGTAACGATGGCGTCGGCTGCGTTGAGGCGGGGCCGGGTGGCGGGGCGGACGGCGGGCGTCGCATCGTCGTCACGGACCTGCCGCTGCCGCCCGGCCGAGGCGAGTGCCTGGTCGTCGGCGCCGCGGACCTGTCGACGGCGCTGCCCGGCGACGCCTACACGCCCCCGCCCGAGGTGTGGGAGGAGCTGGCCCGGACCGACGCGGCCTTCACCCGCGGAACCCTTGAGGCGCTCGCCCCCCTCCTGGACTGGCTCAGCCCGTCCTCGTCCCGGAATGGAGCCGACTGATGACCGTCGCCTGTCCGTACTGCTTCACGCCCCTGCCGGCCGACGAGATCGGCCTGCGATGCGTTGGCGCGTGCAGTGCCGAACCCGATTCCCAGGCGACCGCCTATGCCGGCCAGCCCTACCTGGTCCCGCCGGTGTACCGGATGGTGCGCAGCACGGAGACCAAGCAGCTGCCGTCGTACGTGCTGTGCCGGCGCTGCGGCATGCAGACCTCCCAGGAGATCTGCCTCGTCTGCCATCGGGATCTGCCCGCGGACTGGAGGCGGACGCCTGTGTTCACCATGACCGTCACCGGCGCGCGCGACACCGGCAAGTCCGTGTACATCGCCGTGGCCGTGCAGATGCTGCTGCGCTACGCCCAGCAGCGCGCCGTCATCCTGACGGCTCTGACCCAGGGGACCCAGGACGTCTACAACGACTTCTACTACGTGCCGCTCTACCGCAGGAACGTGGTCATGGAGGGAACTCCCCGCATGAGCGGCGGCGGGGCCTATCAGAAGGACCCGCTGATCTGGGAACTCGCCGGGGGCGACCTGGGTCGCCTCCACCTGGTCATGCGCGACATCGCCGGTGAGGATCTTCAGGACCTCAGCGGACGCGACCCCGCCTTCAGCTTCGTCGATCGCGCCGACCTCGTCATGTTCCTATTCGACCCGCTCATGCTGGATTCGATTCGCAAGATGCTCTCGGGGCTCATCCCCGAGGTGGACACCAGTCGCACGGGCGTGAAGCCCGGCGAGGTCCTGCCCAGGATCCTGTCGCAGATGAGCTCGGGTCATCCCAACCTCGCGCTGACCCTGTGCAAGTTCGACTCCCTGCAGCAGCTGCCGAGGGCCAATAGCCCTATGGCGCCGGCACTGGCCAACCCGGCCGCCCACTTCAACTGGGACGACACCATGATTCGCGCGAAGATGCCGTGCGCGCAGGCGGCGCGGGTGCTGGAGGCGGACTCCGCCTTCCTCGATGCCGAGGTGCGCTCGATCTTCGGGTACATGGGCGAGGACGCCGTCACCCTGCTGGCGGATCAGGCCGTCGGAGACGGCAAGATCGCGTCGATGCGCCATTTCGCCGTCTCCTCGCTGGGCGAGACGCCGCAGCACCGGGAGAGGCTCACCGAGCGCGGGATCTCCCCGTTCCGCGTCCTCGACCCCATCCTGTGGGGGTTCAGCCGCTCCGGCGTGGTGTTCTGAATCGGTGCGCTGGAGCGGCGGACCTGCCCGTTCGGCCGGCTCGGACGATTCGGACGGGGGCGCTTGCGCAGCAGGGAGGCGGTTGATCGCTCGACGGTCGGCGGATCACAATACAGCCACACTTTTTGTCCCAGGAAGGTCTCACCATGAGTGATGCGACCCCGCCGCCCGATCCCGAGGCGCCCCAGGCGTCGGGGGAGTCGCAGCCGGGCGGCTCCCCCTCCGACACCCCCGAGAACCCCGGCGCCCCGCAGTCGCCGGGGTCCCCGGGCTCCCCGCAGGCGCCGGCTCCGGCGGTCCCGGGCCCGGTTCCCCCGCCTCCTGCTCCGACGACGCCGGCGCCCGGGGCGGTGCCGCCGGGCGGTGGCGCGTATTCTGCCGCGCCCGCTCCGGACGCCGCGCCCGCTCCGGGAGCCGGCCCGCCCGGATTCGACACGTACCGGCCGGAGGCTCCCGGCGCATTCGGCCGCCCGGCGTCACCGGGCCCCGTGCAGCGGTCCCTGGCACCGCTGCTGACCTCCCCGGGCCTGACGTCGCTGGGCATCACGATCGCCGTCGTCATCGGGGCGGCCTTCATCTCGGCGGTGCTGCTGATCCTGGCCATCCAAGGCGTCGTTCCCAGCAGGGACCTGCAGGTGAGCTTCTCCCTGCTGCCGGTCCTCATGGGGGCGAGCCTGGGAGGCCGCCTGTCGATGAGCGTGTCGGCCGGCCTGGGCGGCGCGAACGTGTCGGTCTCGATGCCGGCCCTCGGCACGCTTCTGGCCGCTGGGGCGGGCGTCTACCTCGTAGCGAGGCGGCGCGCCGGTCTTGACGGGTCCGGCGCGCCTCTCGGCGGGCTGTGCGCCCGGGCCGCGGTGGAGGCCGCGGCGACCGCCCTCGCCGCCTGCGTACTCACCGCCACGTCCTCCTTCACCTCCGTGGACGGGGGTGAGATCGGCGACGTGCGCTCCAGCGCGCCGCTGACCCTCATCGTCGTCGCACTCGTCGTCTTCGTCGCGCTCGTGGCCGCGCGCGGCGGCGAGACGCTGGCGCTCATGATGCCGGCAGGGCTGCGGCAGGTCCTCTCCGAGCTCGCCGCGCTGACGACGGTGGCCGGTCTCGTCATGGGCGGTCTGGTCGTTCCCGGAACCGTGATCGGCGCCCTGAGCAACGGCGACGGGCCTCTGATCCTGGCGCTGCCGGTCTACCTGCCGAATCTAGCGCTGTACACGCTGAGCCTGGGCTGCCTCGGCGGGCTGACGGTGACCGGGGCTTCGTCCTCGGGGAGCTTGGCCGACGCGGGGATTCAGTCCCTGCTGCGCAACGTCGAGCCTGTCTACGCCTGGGATGTTCTCGGAGGCGTCTCGGTGCTGCTCTTCCTCGCCCTGCTCGTCGTCGTCCTCGCCGCGGCCGCGCGCGTGGGCGTGCGACGCGTGCGGCTCGTCCGGCCCGACCTGACGCGCACCTGGGCGCTGGGCGCCGCGGTCCTCGTGGTCGGTGTCGTCGTGCTCAATCTGCTCCTGCCGCTGCGCCTGAGCGGCGGCCTCCTCGGGCAACCGGTCTCCGGTGCCGCCGGAGCCACCTGGTCGGCGGGCCTGACGCTCGGCATCGTAGGCATGATCGTCTCTGTTCTGGCCGAGTACGTTCCGGCCTGGCTCTACACCAGCGCCACCGGGCTGTTGACCCTGTGCGCCGGCCGCAGCGCCGTGTCGGCCTGGCTGGCCGGATCCTCCGGGCAGAGGGCGAACAGGCCGCCCGGGCCGGCCCCGTCGACCGCGGCCGGTGCCGTTCCACCGCCCCCGTCGGCGGTTTCGGCGGCGACGGGGGCCTTCCCCGCGGTCGGTTCGGCGCCGGCCCCGTCGACCGCGGCCGGTGCCGTTCCACCCCCGCCCGCGCCGATGAGCCCGAAGACCCGCCGGCGGCTGCGCACGGGCGTCGGTGTTCTGAGCCTGGTCCTGGTCCTGGTCGTCGCCGCCGTCGTGGCTGTGCACGTTCTCAACTCCCGTCGCAGCCCGGACAAGGAGGTCGCGACTTACCTCAACCTCCTGGCGGACGGGCACGCGCAGGCCGCCAACGAGATGGTCGACCCCGGGGTGTCCAACGACAAGCGGCTTCTCCTGACCGATGAGGCGCTGGGCGCCGCGACCTCCCGCATCACGTCGATCCGCGTCAAGGACGCGGACGTCGACGGCGATCACGCCAGCGTCGATGCGACCTTCTCTTTGGACGGGCAGAAGTTCGATTACACCTTCTCGCTGACCAAGGGTGATTCGGAGTACGGGCTGCTCGATAACTGGGAGATCGACGACTCCCCGGCCTCCCCGGTGACGCTGACGTCGACGTCGTTCGACTCCCTGATCGTCGGGGGTCAGGAGGTGCCGCTGGAGAGGGAGGGCGGCTCCTCGTCCTCCTCGGCGTCCGCCCCCGCGACCTACAAGACGGTGCAGTACGCGTATTTCGGCGTCTACGACATAGCCGGCGGGTCGTCCCGCTCGACGTACCTCACGCCGGATACGACATCGCTCGAGATCAAGCCGTCTGGTTCCACGTCCACGGCGAAGACCATGCCGTCGGCATCCGGTGAGACGGTCGAGGTCGGCGGGACCCCGACCCAGGCCCTCAAGGACCTCGTCCTGTCCTCGGTCAAGTCCAGGGCCAAGGCCTGCGTCACGGTGCCGACCAATATGGATCCCGTGTGCCCCTCCGCCACGCAGTCGAGCCATCTCGCCAGTCTCGAGGTGACCACCGACGCCACGAGCGTCACCATGGAATCGGGGACGCGTTTCACAAGCGATGTAATATCTATTACAACTACGCCCGATCCTCCTAAGGGCGGAGGTTCGGCCCCCAAACCGAACAGGACCCAGTTCAGGTTCTCCGGCGAGGTCACGTGGACTGATGGCCAGGAGGAGCCCACCGTGACGGTTAAGCGCACGGAGCCGGCGGGGTGAGGACGATCCGCCCGTCCGCGCGTATCGCGCCTATGCGGCGCGGGCGGGCGAGCCGTCTCGACGTGTCCAGGACCACTGAGGCCGACGCCCTGCTCGTCTGGCGGGGCGCCGACGCCCTCGGTATTCTCGCCGACGGTGCCCGCATGCGGGCTGCCGTTCTCCATTCCGTCCCCAGCGTCCCGACGATTCGGCCTGATGACTCAACGATCGGCACCAGTCGGTTCAATCGGACCGGCTGATCCGGTCGATGGACGCCACGCGGGTCTGCCGCGGCGGGGACCGACGGGCCCCATCATGGGGCTCCGGACGCGAGTGCGTGGGTGATGCGCTGCAACCGGTCGTCCGCCGGCCGTTGCAGCCGCCCACCGGACGCGGGCCGGCCCGGCTCCGCGGAGGCACGCGCCCAACGCGGGGGAGCGGGGCCGGTGCGTGGGCAGCGAACCGTCCAGATGCATGTCAGCATGGAGATTGAGTAGTGCCTACAATTCAGCAGCTGGTCCGCAAGGGCCGCTCGACTAAGCGCTCGTCGTCGAAGACGCCGGCGCTCAAGTCCAGCCCGCAGCGGCGCGGCGTGTGCACCCGCGTGTACACCACCACGCCGAAGAAGCCGAACTCCGCCCTCCGCAAGGTCGCCCGTGTGCGCCTGTCGACCGGTATCGAGGTCACGGCCT
>ERZ773009.1351-NODE-1351-length-17120-cov-44.420217_pt1 | contig 17120 bp, 12 predicted proteins | sample MGYA00580663_ERZ773009 | MGnify/ENA primary metagenome ERZ773009 (study PRJEB29015, sample SAMEA2737969) | human oral metagenome | biome: human oral; feature: human-associated habitat; material: dental | place: China | collected 2026 ... | reverse complement strand
ACGCGCCATCCTCACTCGCCCAGCCAGTACGCATGTAGCCATCCGCACCGAAGCGGTAGATCGAGTTACCGATCTGCACCGTCCGGCCAGCCGGATAGGTGCCATCCGCATAGCGGTACCACCAGCCGACAGAGTCGCTCACCCACTGGCCGTCCTGCGGGGCAGGAGCCGGAGTCGGCTCGGGAGCGGGCGTCGGGTCCGGAGACGGAGCAGGCGTCGGCTGAGGTGCAGGCGTTGGCTCAGGCGCCGGTGTCGGGTCCGGGGTACCCGGCAGCTTGATCATGAGGGTGCTCGTCAGGTACGAGGCGTCGCGCACCTGCACACGCAGGCTCACGTCCGCGGCGGACGGGGTCCACGGGAAGGTCACGGAGGAGGCCGCAGCTCGATCCCCGCTGTCCGTCACCGTCGTCCAGTCGCGCACGAGCGTCTCGGTACCATCCGCTCCGATCTGCACGGCGCGCACCTGCTGCGTGCCGGCGATGCCACCGGCAACCTCAGCCGTCACGTCGACCGACGCGCCGACCTCGCCCGTGTACGTGTAACTTCCCCCGGCCTCGGCGATGTTCGTACCCGCCAGGGTCATCGACGCACCCGTGTAGGTGTGCAGGTGCGAGGGGTCGATGCCGGCCGCCTCGAGGGCGTCCTTGGCGACGTTCCACGCCTGCGAACCCTCGGCCGCGGCGACGTACACGTGGGTGTCGTCCTTCTTCTCGTCGCTCAACTCCGGCTCAAGGTAGAGGCGGGTCAGCGTCGAGGGCAGGACGAGGACGCGCGGGACGTCCACGCCGAAGGACACGCGGGCCATGCCCTCGCCGAAGTAGGCGCTCTGGCGGCGTCCGTTCGTCGGGCGACCGTCGTACACGAAGGAGCCGTCCACGCCGCCGCGCACGACGATGCGACGAGGCATGGGAACCCAGCTGCCTTCCATGCGGATCGAGGTCACCTTGGAGCCGTACTCGACGAGTTCCAGGGAGTTTCCGGTGACGCCGCTCGAGCGCTCGACCGACTCGGGGATGACCAGCTCGGTCAGGGCAGTTGTGCCCGCGAAGGCGTCGTCGCCGATGACCTTGAGGCCCTCGGGCAGGACGACACGGGTGAGCGTCTTGTTGTTGGCGAATGCCGTCGCGCCGATCTCGACCGTGCCCGCGCGCACCGTGTAGTCGGTGAGAGTGTTGGCGGCCGGGGACAGCATCAGGTGCAGGCCATCATTCGCCTTGCGGTACAGGACGTTGTGCTCGGCCGAGTACACCGGATTGTCGGCGGAAACGGTCAGCGTCGCGATCTTGCGGTCGTTGTACAGGGCGGTCTCAGCGAAGGACGTGACACCCGCTCCGATGTGGAACGAGGTCAGGGCCGTGCTCTCCGAGAACGCCTGCTCGCCGACTGCGGTCACCGAGTCAGGAAGGGTCACGGAGGACTGCGCCGTGCGGCTAAACGCGAAGTCGCCGATCGTGGTCAGGCGGCCGAGCTCGGGCCGGAAGTTGACCCCTTCCTTGGCGCTCGTGGACTCAAACGCGCTGCCGCCCAGGGAGATCGTGCCACCCAGGTCGATGCTCGCGAGCTTGTCAGCGGAGCAGAAGGCGCAGGTGCCGACCGTCTCGAACTTCTCGGGGAGGGTGACCGCGGTGAGCGCGGAGAGGCGGAAGGCCTCGTCCTTAATCGTGCGTAGGCTGTCGGGCAGTGTCACGGAGGTGATGCCAGCCTTCTGGAATGCCTTAGGCGCGATCGTCGCGACACCATCCAGGACCGTGTACGCGCCGCCGGGATTCTTGGCGGCCGGGTACAGGATCAGGCGCGAGTGGTCCTTGGAGTACAGAACTCCGTCCACGCTCTCGTAGTTCGGGTTCGCGGGATCGACCTCGACGCTGGTCAGCGCGGCGGTCTCGGCGTAGCCCGAGGTCACTGAGTCGGCGGCGACGTTGGGGCCCAGCTTGATCGTGGTGAGCGCCGAGTTGTAGTCGAATACCTCCGCGCCGATCGTCACCACGGAACGCGGCAGCTCGATGGCTGCCAGGCTCGTGTTCGCGAACGCGCGGTCGGCGATCATGGTCAGCTGGGCGGGGTGGGCCTCGTCGTCAACGAAGGTGATCTTCTTCAGCGAGCTGTAGATGAAGGCCTCCAGGCCGATCGAGCGCACCGAGGCGGGGACCGTCACGTGCTCCACGGTGGTGCTCGCGAAGGCGCGCTCGCCGATGGAGGTCACGGTGTCGGGCAGGGTGACCTCGGTGGCCGAGCCCTTGTACTTCACGAGGACGCCGTCCTCGTTGATCTCGAAGTCGTCGGCGTCGGCGGCGCGCACCGTGACGGGGATGGACGCGGTCTTGGCCGCGCCGGCCTCGGTGGTGACGGTGGCGGTCAGCGTGCCCGAACCAGCGTGATCGCCGGCGGTCAGGGTCGCCTTGCGCGTGTCAGTGTCGGCGGCGACCGTGGCCAGGTCGGCCGGCTCCACGCTCCACGTCACCGCGCGGTCCTTCAGCGAGGGCGCCAGGTAGGCCTTCACGGGGGCGGTCTCGCCCACCTTGAGCGTCACCTGGGTGTCCGCGAGCTCGATGCCCGCGTCCTCAGAGATCGTGCGCACGCGGATCCGAGCGCTGGCCGACAGGGTCGGCTGGGACGCGTCGGTCGCGGTGATCGTCGCCTCGCCGGCGGCCAGGGTGCGGACCTCGCCGTTTTCGTTCACGGTGGCCACGGCCTCGTTCGAGGACGTCCATACGAGGTCGGTGACATTCGCGTTCGCCGGCTCGTAAGAGGGACTCAGCGCGACCGTCTCGCCCGCGACAACCTCGGAGTCCTGCGGAGTGAGCGACAGGGAGGCCATCGGGATCGTGCTAAAGCGGATCACCTGGCGGGCCTGGTTCTTACCCCAGTCCCACGCGAACAGGTAGGCGGTCGCCGGATCCGAGGAGTCCGCGCGGTCGATGAGGTCGGCCCACTTGATCTCGTAGTGCTTGGCGTAAGTGCCGTCAGCCTGACGGTTCGCGCCCACGGCCTCCTTCTCGTCGTAGTAGCGACGCGAGGTCGGGGACTCGGAGAAAGCGACGCCAGCCAGCGGAGAGTTGTCGGTGACGTCGAAGGACACGACGCGCTCATCGCCCTCGCCGGTCACCGTCAGGTTGGAGATGACGGGAGCCTCGGTGTCCAGGGTGAAATCCCAGGTCAGCTGCGAGGCCACGCTTGAGGGCGCGACCGAGGCCGCATCGATCGTCAGCTTGTAGCGGCCCGCGGGCAGCTCCTTGCCATCCTTGTCGAAGCCGTCGAAGACGGGGTTGTTGCCTTCCTGGCTTTCGATGGGCTCGACCTTGCTGGCGTGGTAGTTGAACAGGGACTTGCGGGCGCGCTCGAAGGTGTACTCACGCACGACCTCGCCGGCCTCGTTCGTGTAGGTGTAGGTCACCTTCGGGGAGTTACGCAGCAGGCAGGTGCGCGGCAGGATGCGCGAGGGGGCCTCGGGCAGCGCAGAGCGCGACATGATGAAGTACGCGGGGTCGACCGCGCGCACATCGTCAATTTCCTGTCCGGCGAGCGGGTTCAGGGCGCCCAGGGGAACCTCGGTCGCGGGGTTGATGAGGGTCGAGGAGCAGGCGTGCGCGGTGCTCGTCGTACCGTCGTACCACTTGCCGTCGAAGACGGCGGGTGCGCCCCAGGAGCCGTAGAAGCCCATGTAGGGGACGGTCAGGTCGGGCTGACCGTCGGCACTGGTGAAGGTGACAGCACCGTCGATGAACGTGCCCTTGGGTGCGTTCGCGTTCGCGTACGAGGCAAAGGCGCCCTGCGGGGTCACGGTGACGGTCACGGTCGCGGTGCCCTTGGCGGGCACGGTCACCGAGTCAGCGGAGTAGGTCAGGTCGATGCCCTGCCCCGCCCAGTTCTTGGAGTGCTCAGTGAAGAGGCCCCCCTCGACGATCTCGGAGAGCGCCTGGCCGCCCAGCGTGTAGGTGTGGTCGGCGTCGGAGATGTTCGTCAGCGTGACCTGGAAGGTCCAGCCGGTCGTCCCCTCTCCAAGGTCAGCCTTGGGACGCCACGGATTCTCGGCTCCCACGACGCTCGGGTACACGGTCGTGGTCGTTGCCGCGAGCGCATCCACCTGGCCGGCGCCCACGCGGCGCGGCGAGTAGTAGGTGCCGTCGTTCTGGTCAATGTCGAGCAGCGGGTGGGCGGTGCCCATCATGAGGGTGGTGACGATCGCTGCCTTGTCCGCCTCCGACAGGCCGGCGAATGCCGGGTCGTCGTTGACGTGCTGGCGCACGAGCGTGGCAATGCCCGCGACCTGCGGGGTCGCCATGGACGTGCCCGACATGGAGCGGTACGTGTTGCCCAGGACAGCCGCGACGATGTTGCCGCCGGGGGCCGCGATCTCAGGCTTGAGCTTGAGATCGGGCGTGACGCCCCACGAGGTGAAGTCGGAGACCGACGGGTTGGTCGAGGCGAGCTTGAGGCCCGCGTGCGGATTGGAGATGGTGATGGAGCCGGACTCGCTGGCCTTGATGGCCTCGATAAGCGCGTCCTTCTCCTTCTTCGTGATGGTCACGGTCGGCATCGTGTGGGTGGCCTCGATGGTCGCCACGTAGGGGTTTTCGACCGTCTCGGAGTCGCCGATGATGAGGGCGGCGGGCTTGGAGGTCAGCTGGGTGAGTCCCTTGACCTTGGCCTCGTGGGTCATGTCCGCGCCCGTCGCACTGTCGGAGCCGCCGCGGTCTTCGAGGACGATGACCTTCGACAGGTCGCCGGGGTGCTCGGCGACGAGCTTCTCGAGTGCGGCCGCGTCACCGATGCCCGCGTAGACGAGGGTGTAGGTGGCCTCGGGGATGTCGAGGAGGCTCGGCACGACGGCGTCCTTCAGGCCGCGCGACTTGCGGTAGACGACCTGGCGCTCCCCCACCGTCAGGTAGGGCAGTGCGTCCTGGTTGTTGACCGAGGCGACGGCCAGGGTCGAGCTGTAGGACCCGGGCTCGGAGACCGTGCCGGCGTCGGGATCGGAGGCGTAGGGCTTGTTCTTGCCACTGTAGTTGGAGTAGGCGCTGGAGTAGGAGTTGCCCGCAGCGGCATTGACGGTCACTCCCGCGTTGGCGAGATTCTTGTAGACCTCCGCGTACATGGTTCCGGCCTCGGTGCCCATGCCCGCATCCTCGCCGAGGGAGAGGTTGATCGAGTCGGGCTTGAGAACGACCGCGTCGTCGAGGGCCGCCAGGACCGTGCTGTCGGGGATCGATCCGTCCTTGTCGGAGGCGACCTTCGCGACGATGATCTGCGCGTGGGGCGCGGTGCCCTGCAGGTCAGCCGCGTTAGCGGCGGCGATCGCGGCGACGTGGGTGCCGTGCGACAGGTCCTTGCTGGACTTGGGCAGCACGTCCGCGTCGTTGTCCGCGTAGTCGAAGACGAAGGGGATCTTGCTGTTGAGGTAGGCTCCGGTCTTGCCGTGCGGCAGCTTGCCGACGAGGGCCTCGACATCCCCCTGGCTCAGGCGCACATCGACGCCATCCATGGAGCCAGAGAAGGCCTGGTGGGTGGCCTCGATGCCCGTGTCGATAACCTCGACGACCTGACGATCCCCCTTCTGGGTGGTCTGGTTCGCGCGCGTCATCTCCAGGGAGGAGGCGTTTTGCAGGGCCGGGTCCACGGCCTCGGCGCCCAGCGCGCCCGCGTCGCCCTCGACGACCATGGGCTTGTGGTGGCGCTCGATGAACGCAGCCTTGACGCCCTCGGTTGCCTTGATGGCACCCAGGGACGAGGCCGGGGCCTGGATCGCGAAACCGTCCAACGCGTGCGTGTAGTCGCGCACGTCGGCGATGTCCGCACCGGGGACCACTGCCTCGACCGCGGTTTCGATGCGTTCCTTGACCGTCTCGTGCTTGGTCGAGGACGACAGGCCGAAGACCCGCCGGTACCACGGGATTCCGACCGAGCCGTCTTCGAGCTGGACGATGATCGTCGTCGGGGTGTCGTCGGTGGGGACGGTCTCGGGGGTGGTGGTCGGGTTCTCGGCCCCGGCCTCGTCGGCGGCTCCCGACTGCGGGGCGCCGGACTGGGCGTCGACGGACGAGGCTGGGGCGGGGGCGCCCGACTGGCTTTCCTCGGGGCTGTTGGCCGCGAAAGCCGCCGGGGTGGTCACGGCGGTCATGGCAAGGGTGCCCGCGGTTAGCAGCACCAATGCCGAGGTTGTGCGATGGGACATCTATGGCTCACTTGGTTGACAACTGGGTCAGGGCATGGCCGCGGATACGGCATAACCCAACGTCTAGGGTAGGGTTACCTATCCTTACTGAAAAGTTTTCTTCTCACCATCCGTCGAGGGCTTTACGCACCCATCTTTTCGCCGTAGACTAGCTCTTCTTAGCGAGGCCTTAGTAACAATAGTTGACCGTAATCTTTGCGGCGGTGGCTACCAACGACAAACCCGCCGAGGAGAGCGCGGACACTGGGTCCGAACCATCTCCTGGCGGGTTATGAGTCGCGTGCTCAGTGGCACGCGGATATGGGTCAGAGAATGACCGCGGTGCCCGTCGCGATGGCGGCGAGCATGCCGTTGTTGGTGCCGGCGGTGAAGTAGTCGACCTTCACGCCGACGACCGCGTTGGCACCCATGGCCTGGGCGCGGGCGCACATTTCGTTGACGGCGGTCGCGGAGGCACCGCCGATCTCTTCCTCGTACTGGGAGGCGCGGCCACCGAACATGTTGGACAGGTTCGCACCAAAGTCCTTGAACATGTTGACGCCGGAGATCGCCTCACCGGAGACCATGCCGATGTACTGCTTGACGGGCGCACCCTCAACGGTCGGGGTCGTCACAACGAGCATCATTCACTCCTTCATAGGGGGCTAACGTGGCAACACTACCCTCGTTCCCCCGCGGAGGCTAGTAGGCCACTGGCCGCACGAGCACGAAGCTCCTAACACCTCACACCCACCAGGCTGCCGCTATTCGGACTATCAGCCTTCGCCCGCGGGTTTGATCGGATGACGCACGATGGTCTTCAGCTTGTCAGCTGCCACCTTGCGAGCGTCCGACAGATAAACCTCGTGGTGGCGCCGCTCCTCCGACAGGTCGATCTCGTAGCCTTGCTCGCGCGCGAAGGCATCCATGGCCTCGACCGTGGCAGGCTCGTCGTCGTAGCTACCGACGTGCAGACACTGGACGCAGAGCCCCTCACGTACCCGGAGATACTCCGCGATCGAGCAGTCAATCTTCTTTTTCGCCGCCGCTTCCTCGACCGCCCAGCCGAAGACCTCCCGTGTCACGAAGTCAGGCAGACGGATAACGGCAATCCAATTGAAGGCTTCCTTGTGGGCGTAGTCGATCCCCTCCGCGGCGTCCTGCCACCAGAAGCCTTCCAATGGCGGGACGACAAAGTCGGTATAGCCCTCGATCTGGCGGCTACCTTTCTTGCTCATTTTGATCGTGTAGGAGATGGCATACAAGACGGCGATCGCCTGCTGGTAGGCCCCGCCTTCTTCGTTAGGGTCGCCGCTGCCGCGCACAGCCACGTAGGTAACCGGCGGGACCTCGATAATGCCCGGTCCCTTCTTGGGGGCGTAGAGTTCCTTGTATTCCTTCTTAAAGTCAAAGGCCATGTCAAACTCCTTCGTTCGCCGCAATGGTACCGCAAACGCTATCTGTCATTCTCCTCGCTCCCCTATCCGGGCGGCTAAGAGATCCGATTGTCAACTCAGTTCACGGGCGCTTCTGCGCTTCATCACCCACCCACCCTCAAGAAACGCGACTACACGGACCCCACGCAGAGCGCGTTCGCGGATGGGTTATGCGTGTGCGGATAGGCAGCGGGCACGCGGATAGGCTACGCGCGTGCGGATAGGTTATTAGCCTATCCGCGTGCTCGTAACCTAACCATATGCTGGTAACCTATCCGCGCAGCGGCTCAGGGACTCGGTCTTCTCGGGTCAGTGCCCGCCGCAGGCGGCGGCGACACGCCAACGCACCAATGCCGCCCCTTCACGCCTACCGGAAAGACGTATGGAGGCGGCGGCGATGCACCAGCGCGCCGAGGCCGTGGGCCGCGAAGCCGAGCAGGCTATAGCCCACCCCATAGGAGAGGGCGCTGACATTGAAGAACAAGAACATCGGTGCCAGGAAACACGCGAGAGGCGCGAGCAGCCACAGGAGGCTGAAGCCCTCCTTCACACCATCCCAGGCGCCGAAAACCATCGCTAGTACCGGCAGGATCGCGAGCAGAATCAGGAATGCGGCGCTCTTGACGATGTCCATCGAGTCCGAGAAGGACATGAAGCTGAACCACGCCGCCGGCACCAGCAGGTAGATGCCGAACAGCACGACGATACGAATCCACGTTGATTTTGTCGCCCACCTCATGACTCAATGATAGCCGCGTCGCATGAATAAAAAAGCACTTTGACACGTCCACTGTGCGGGCCGCGAAATGGGCGTACATAAACCAGCGTCGCGGCGCGCGCAACGCTACCAGAGGGGTGACGCCTACTTGCAGAAGCTGCCGAAGAAACCACGCTTCTTCTCGGCGGCGGCGTACTCCTCGTCTGAATGGTCCTTATCGCACCACTGATTTGCGGGAACCTTCTCCTTCACCGAGTCGATGTGCTTGCCGCAGCCCTTCCAGGTGGTCTTTCCGCATACTTCGCAGGTGGTGGGTCGACACATGATTGCCTCCTTCATTGTTGTGCCTCGGATCCGTCAGCGGATCCGCTGCATGGTGTTTCGAGCTTCCCCCCTCCTCAGGCGGATTACTCCGTCGGATGAGGCCAGTCGGAGGACCGAACGCTCGAATTTATCGATCGTTATGCTCTCGGTTTTGACAAGGAATTCTACTGCTTTAGGCTCCGGCGCGGGGTCGTTTGCGATGCCGAAATCATCAGGCTTATCCCTCCCCCGTGACCAGCACAGCATCGGCCCTCTCACCGAGCCACGCTCGCAGTGTTTGGATGCCGCCCGACAGCATGGTGACGTTGAAGCCCGCGTGGCGCACGATGCGGTAGCCAATCCAGGAGCGCACGCCGGCTGCGCACATGACGACGAAGGGTTGGTCTCCGACGCTCTCGTCGACCCAAGCCTGAACCTCACCGAGGCGGTCGCGCAGCTGGGTGTGGGGAATGTTCAGGGAGTTGGGCATGTGTCCGGCAGCGTACTCGCCCGGCGTGCGCACGTCGAGGACCGGCATGTCCTCGGTGAGGGCTTCCGGGCCGGTGAGGATGAGCTCGCCGGTCAACACGTTGTGGGCGACCATGCCGGTCTGGTTCACGGGGTCCTTGGCCTGTCCGTAGGGCGGCGCGTAGGCGAGGTCCAGGTCGATGAGGTCCGTGGCGCTCAGGCCCGCTCGTATGGCGGTGGCGATGACGTCGATGCGGCGGTCCACACCATCGGCGCCCACGGCTTGCGCGCCGAGGATCTGCCCACCGGCACCCACGTGCATGAGGATGTGCACGGGCTGGGCGCCGGGGAAATAGCCGGCGTGCTGGTTGGCGTGCGTGTGCACCGTGAAGTAGTCCGCGCCTACCGCGTCCAGGGTCGCGCGGTTGGCGCCGGTCATGGCGGCGGTGAGGCTCCCGATGCGGACGATTGCGGTGCCCTGGGGGCTCGGGATGGGGCGCGCGGCGGCCTCGCTGTGTTCGGCGTCGGCGATCGCGTCGGCGACGAGGCGTCCCCCGCGGTTCGCGGGTCCGGCCAGGGCGACGGGGCGGTCGTGGTCGCGGCCGATCGTGCCATCACCGACTGCATAGACGTCGTCGGCGCTCGTACGCCCATGCTCGTCAACGAGGATGTAGCCGCGGCTGGTCTCGATGCCCGCGACCTCGGCGAAGGTGGTGTCGGGGCGGACGCCGGTCGACAGGACGATGAGGTCGGCGTCCAGCTCTGTGCCGTCGGACAGCGTCACGGAGTCATGGTCGTCGCCGCGGGTAATGGACTGGGCGGCAACGCCCACGTGGACGTGCACGCCGAGGCCGCGCAGCTCCTGCGTGACCAGCGTGGCCATCTCGACCTCGAGCGGCGGCAGGACGTGCTCGGCGAGTTCGACGAGGTGGGTTTCGAAACCGCGAGCGGCGAGGGCCTCGGCGGCCTCGATGCCGATGAAGCCGGCACCGAGCACGATGGCGCGGGTGCCCAAGGCTTCGCGCAGAGCAAGAGCATCGTCAACCGTGCGCAGCGTGTGTACGCGCGGGGAGTCGAGGCCGTCGATCGGCGGACGGGCGGCGAGAGCACCGGGTGAGAGGATCAGGTAGTCGTAGGACAGCGTGTAGGCGTCGCCGGTATCCGAGTTGGCGACCGTGACGCAGTGGCCGTCGGGGTCGATCCCGCTAACCTCGGAGTTGATGCGCACGTCGAGGTTGAGCGCCGCCTTGAGCGATTGTGGGGTGTGGAGGAGGAGCTTGGCGGGGTCTTCGATCTCGCCGCCGACGTAGTACGGGAGCCCGCAGTTCGCGAAGGACACGTACTTGCTGCGCTCCAGCACGATGATCTCGGCACCCTCGTCGCGCCTGCGCAGGCGCGCAGCCGCGCTCATGCCACCGGCGACTCCTCCGACGACTACTACTCGCATGTTCGGCTCACTTTCTGGCTCGAGGGCTGGTCTGCTTCGACTGCTTCGATGATACCCGCTGGAAAATCTGAAAACGCGAGGTCTCGGCAAGCTCTTCTACCGCTTCCAGGGACAGAAACCCCGGGCTTCCAACGGAAACCCGGGGTTTGAGATGGGTGGAGGGCACGGGGCACGTGTCGAACTCGTGCCGGCTCGCGATCACCTTTTGTTGGTGGCCATGGCAGCGTGAGGCGCGCTCAACCTCCTCGCAGGCGTAGAGGGCAAGCATCTCAGAGATTTCCTCAACCACCTTTCCTGCTACGCGTCAACGACCGCAATATTGTGGTGGCACCTCCATGTTCCGGAAAAGGAAATGACGGGCCGCCCAGCGGATGGGAAATCGTCCGAACCGTTGGTATTCCAGTCGAACTCCACTCCGGTACAAATACTGTGACCATCTCAGGGAACACCCCATGGGCTCCTGATATTGATCGAGTGATTGTTCGCTAGCGACGTCTGTGGGTGGAGGAGAAAGCTATAGATCCCCTCCACCCACAGTCCGTTTTCACGAGAAAAGATCCCTATTTGACCTCAGGAAGGCACCCCAGAGTTCCTCCTTCGATGAACTCTCCCGGCACCAGGATCGAGGCGTTGCGTGCCTCGGAACCGGCTAGGCGTTCCTGCGCGAGCAGCACGGTCTGCCTCGCCAATTCACGCACCGGTTGCGCAACCGTCGTCAGGTTCAAAAGCGGTGAAGAATACGGACCGGTCGCGTCAAAGCCCGTCACCGACACCTGCTCCGGGCAGGCAATCCCTCGCGAGGCCAAGTGTTCCAAAATTTTCACCGCAATCAGATCACTTCCCGTAATGACCGCAGTACACCCGGCATCAATCGCCCGGTCAATGCCGTCGAAAAGATCCTCACCGTAGTCGCTGTGAGACGTCACGATATGTGGCTGGACGCCGTCGACAACCAGCTGGGTAATGAAGGTTGCGGTACGGGCATGCAGGGTGGCCGCGAGGGGGTGGCTGGTGGCGGTGACAGCAACTTTCCGGTGTCCATAGGCCACAACTTTTTGCGCCAGCATCGCTTCATACGCGGGATCGATGCACACTGAATCAAATTCAGGGCGGGTTTCCCCACAGCCGATAGTAATGAGCGGGACGAAGGAAGCCGCATACTGCATGGCCTCGTTCGATACTCGACCAGAAGCAACGATAACCACGCCCACCCCGTGTCCCACGAGGTTGTTAATGGCCTGCATCTGGCCTTCTTTGCTGTCACCTCCAGCGGTAATCAGCAGTTCTAACCCGAGTTCGTCGGTGTGCGCTTGGAGTTCTTCTGCAACTTTCCCATAGAAGCTGTGTCCAACGTTGCGCACCAAAAGGCCGACAGTGGTGGTGCTGGAACTGGCGATCCCAGCAGCACCGAGGTTTCGCACATATCCGAGGCGGGCGGCAGCTTGGCGCACAGCGACGCGCGCTTGGGAACTGACGGCGGGATGCCCAGAAAGTGCGCGGCTGGCAGTCGCCTGCGACACTCCCGCTGCTTGAGCCACATCAATGATGCTGGCACGTTTCTTTCTGGGCATCCTCGAACATCCGCCTTTCAGTGAGTGGTGGGGTATTCCCCGACGTCAGCGCGGGGTTCCGACGGTCCAAGTATATAGAGGACGGAAGGAAAAAATACCGGCCTCTTGGTCTTGATCGACTTCAACAAGAGCGATCTGTGAGCACTCCATCGAATTGTCGGTTTTCAGAGCGTGAAGAGCATCAGCAAGCGCCCGATCCTCTTCGCTACTCGTCCCCGCAACCGCATAGGCCAGGCTGAAATGGGGGCCGAACGGCGGATCCGTGAGCGCCTCCCCCAGCCCCGCGTCAACGATACTGTCACGCACAGCGTCGATCAGCCTCGTAAATGAGGGGTTCTCTGGGGAAATCACTTCCACTGCCCGTTCCTGGACGGCCGGCGGAGCGAAGGTCAACGTGAAGGAGTCGATCTGCGCCATGCGACGATCCATCTGCGAGCGCAGTTTCTCCCATTGGGCGTCACTGATCTCGTCTCGATACAGATCGAGGCGTTGCACCGTCACGTGGATGCACTCCGGCGGTTGGATACCGATCTGTGGGAGCGCTGACAGGGGTTTTTCCGCCTCGCGCACCAAGTCCCACAGGGGGGAATCCTCGGGGGGCGCGAGGTAGAAGTGGAGCGCGCCATTTCCTCGGCGCCACCGCGTATCCTCACGATCAAAAAAGCGTCGCATGGTTCCGACCTTTTATTTCTCCGAGGAATCCGCGGGAATCACCCACAGGGACTCGCGCGAGATCACACAGGTGACCTTCTCTCCGGCAGCATGAAGTTCATTCATGCCGTGAGAACGGCCTTCGAGGGCGCCCGCCGCGGTGTCTAGGACGTAGGTGTTGACCGAGCCGTCGAAGGCTGCGGAGCGCACTGTGGCTTCCAGAACCACGTCTCTGCCCTCCCCTGCCTGCTCGTTCCCGGGTGCATCCAGGCCGACCGCGGTGTTTTCTGCTCGGATAACCAACTCCACGTGATCGCCAACACCAAGTCCGGGGACTCCCGCGGTGTCCAGATCACCCAGCGGGGTGGCCACCAGGTAGCGGTCGCCTCGTACCTCACTGACCGTGCCGGCCACGAAGGATGCAGTACCCATGAAGGAGGCCACGAAGCGGTTCACCGGGCGATGGTAGATTTCACGCGGCTCCCCGACCTGCTCGATGGTGCCCGCGCTCATCACCACGATCATGTCGGACATGGTGAGAGCCTCGGACTGATCGTGGGTCACGAAGATCGCGGTAAGTCCCAGACGCTGTTGGAGTGCACGGATTTCACTGCGCATGCGCAGACGCAGGCGCGCATCCAGGTTCGAGAGGGGTTCGTCGAAGAGGATGATCTTCGGTTCCATGACGAGTGCTCGCGCCAGGGCAACGCGCTGCTGCTGGCCTCCGGACAGCTGATGCGGGTAGCGGTGAGCGTACTGTTCGATCCCCATGAGCGCCAGACCGTCAGCGATCCGCTGCTCACGTTCTGCGGCGGGGAGCTTCTGGTAGTTCAGACCGAATCCCACGTTGTCTTTCACCGTCAGGTGTGGGAAGAGCGCGTAGGACTGGAACACCATCGACATGGGGCGCTTTTCGGGCGGGACAGACACCAGGGACTGGCCGTCCAGGGTGATTTCGCCTTCCGTAACGTCCTCAAATCCGGCGATCATACGCAGGGTCGTGGTCTTCCCACAGCCGGACGGCCCCAGGAAGGTCACGAACTTTCCGGCCTCAATGTCGAGGTTGATGCTGTCAACAGCTCGGTGCTGCCCCTGCTTGGCATCGTAGATTTTGGTGACAGAGCGCAGCTGGAGTGCGCCTGCCTGCGTGTGGTGTTCAGTCGTCATTTCACTACCGTCCTGGTGGAGCGATTCAGTCGGTTAACAAGAAGGTTGGCGATCATCAAGATGATGAGTACGAGGCCGATGAGGAGGGTGCAGTAGGCGAAGGCGTGGCCGAAACGCCCGGCATCAACCTCATCCAAGATCTGGGAGGTCATCACCTTGGTTTGAGGCGTCGTAATGAAGATGATCGCGGTGATCATGGTCATGGACTTGGTGATGCCGTAGGTGACGGCGGTGACGATGCCGGAACGCACCAGCGGAAGTGTCACTTTCACCAGGGTGGACACCTGGCTGGCTCCCAGGGATCGCGCGGCTTCTTCCACCTGCGGGTTGATCTGTTTGAGCGCGGAAATACAGGCCTGCTGGCCGGTGGGGATGGCGCGCGCAATGTAGACCAGGATGATGGCGATGGCGCCGCTTCCGACGGCCAAGCCGCCTGCCAGAGTGGGCAGAATCTGTTTGCCGAACAGCCACGTGGGGTTGGAGTAGGCCAGGGCGAATCCCAGACCGAGGACGGTGCCGGGGATTGCTATACCGAGCATGCCCCAGAAATCCAAGATTTTACCGATCTTCGGGAACTTGCGGACGACCAACCACGCAATAATCAGCGCCATGACGGCTGCGATCGGAGCGGCGACCAGGGTCATCGACAGCGTTGTGACAATTGCGGAGGATCCCAGGCGCTGGACATACCAGAAGTGTTCCATCGTGAAGGTGTTGTCAACGCCGAGGATCTTGACGAAGCTTCCCACGAAGAGCGTCATGTAGACGACGATGACGAAGACAATCCACCCATAGACGGGGACGAGCATGGGGATCTTGACGCTGGACGCAGTGACCTTTTTGAGGGAGCCCACGGGCTTACCGGTCACGGTGATCACAGACTTACGGTTCGACCAGTATTTCTGAACGGCGAACACCGTGAGTGCGGGCAGGAGCAGCACCAGGGCAATTCCTGCGGCACTTGCGATGTCACCGCTTCCTGCGACGGCAAAGTAAATCTGACTGGCCACGACTCGGAAGTCACCGCCCAGTACCAGGGGGTTTGCCAGGTCAGCGATGCCTTCAACGAAAAGCACGAGGAAGGAGGCCAGCATTGCGGGAACCACCATGGGGATGGTGACTTTCACCAGGGTACTCAGCGGCTGCGCTCCGAGGGTGGCGGATGCTTCGAACAGGGAGTTGTCGAAGTTTTCCATCATGCCACGGATATTAAGGTAGGCCACGGGCGCGAAGGTCAGGGAGAGCACCATGACCAGACCCACCAGGCCGTAGATGTTGTTCTCGATGCCGAAGATTCCGTAGGTGATGATGCCGCGCTTACCGAACAGGGTGATGATGGAGGTGGCCGTCGCAAAGGGCGGGGAAATCGTGGGCAGGAGGGTCACCCAGTGCAGGAGCTTCTTCCCGGGGAAGGTGAGGAACACTTGGGCGAATGCGGTGACGAATCCGATGAAGGTTCCGACAATTCCGACACACAGTCCCAGCACCAGGGTGTTCACCAGGGTGTCGACGTTGGCGCCGAAGGATTGGGTGATAGCTGCCAGCCCGCGTTCGGACACGCCGATACCGATCAGTTTGGCAACGGGGATTCCCAGGAGGAGAATCAGCCCGATAACGGTCACCGTGGTGATGAGGGCGACGGGGATGTCGAGCTGCCGACCTTTACGCAGCTGTGGAATGCTCATAGCTTGTCTCCAATGAAAACGGCAGGAGAGACGCACACAGGGTGCGCGAGTTCCTCAGTGGGTTCTCGCGCACCCCGTGGTCTCACTTGGCGGAGCTCGCTCCGGCGATCTGGCTTTCGAAGATGCCGATGTAGTCGGCGCGAGAGTCAGCTGCCTCGCGTACATCCCAGTCCACGTGCTTCACGACGTCCTGCTTGGGGACGTTCGGACCGACCTTGGCGTCAGGCAGGGTGGGTGCTGCGAAGGAGGGGACGTCCGCGTAGAGATCCTGAGCCTTGGTGGTCAGCAACCAGTCCATGTAGGCCTTGGCGCCTTCGGGGTTGCGTGCACCCGCGAGGACGGAGACTGCGCCCACTTCGTAGCCGGTGCCTTCCGAGGGGTAGGTGGTGACCAGGTCGGAATATCCGGCCTTGTTGGCCTTTTCGCAGTCGGAGTCGAGGGCGATGGCAACGGCCGCCTCACCGCGTCCGGCCTGTTCGGTACCGGTTGCTGCGGACTTGGAGAACTGCATGATGCTGGGAACCAGTTCCTTGAAGTAGGAAATGGTCTTCTCCTGGTCGCCGTTGTTCAGGGTGGCGACGGTGTACATGGCCATGTAGCCAACGCCTGCGGTGGCAGGGTGCGGCATGGCAATGCGCCCCTTGAATTCGGGCTTGAGCAGGTCCTGCCAGGAGGTGGGAGCCTGTGCGCCGATGCGTTCGAGTTCCTTCTTGTTGGAGCAGAACGCTATGGAGTCGGTGTAGAAGCCGGACCAGATGCCTTCGGCGTTGTTGTACTGCGAGGGCAGTGCGGAGGCGTTCTTCGAGACGTACTTTTCGACCTTGCCCTTGTCGTTGGCGACGAGGTGGTTTTCGGCCTGGCCACCGGACCAGACGTCGAATTCACCGGGGTTGGTTTCGAGGCGGGCGAGGACTTCGCCGGCACCCAGGCGAACGTAGGTGGCCTTCTGACCGGTTTCCCTGGTGTAGGCGGTGACGATCGCCTGGCAGAAATCCTCCTGCTGGGAGCAGGCAATGTTCAGGGTATCTGCCGAGGCGGAGCCTCCCTCGGTGCTCTGGCCTTCGGGGGCAGAGCATGCGGCGAGAGAGAGTGCCAGGAGGGCGGCGGGGAGAGCAGTGTAGCGTGCGCGCATCATTGAGCCTTCCGTTGCAATATGTTGTCTATGCACAGTTCGGAGTTGTGGATACGTTTCCACACCGGAGATAGTAGAGCATTTGCGACAATCTCGTCAAACAATAGGGACTTGCCCCCAAAGCTTCACCAAATCGTAATCTGCATACGTTTTCATACGGGAAGCAGATTTTCTGATGCCCTTTTCCGAAGAACTCGGATTCATTCAGGACGCGTATATTCACGCGCGTATTCACACGCACATTGCGGCAATAAAAGAAAAGCGCCACAATCACTGAGATCCTCAGGATTGTGGCGGAGATTGTGGAGATGGGGGGAATCGAACCCCCGTCCAGTGGCCGGCCCCGAATTCTTCTCCGAGCGCAGTCTACGGTTTTATTTCTCAGCCCCCA
>ERZ773009.1349-NODE-1349-length-17127-cov-4.357369_pt1 | contig 17127 bp, 11 predicted proteins | sample MGYA00580663_ERZ773009 | MGnify/ENA primary metagenome ERZ773009 (study PRJEB29015, sample SAMEA2737969) | human oral metagenome | biome: human oral; feature: human-associated habitat; material: dental | place: China | collected 2026 ... | reverse complement strand
GCGGTACTTATAAAATGAGATATGTGAACCACCGGTAAGTAACTTATCGGTGGTTCATTTGTTTACAAATATCAAAACTTGAAGAGGATACGATGAAGAAAACTGTAATCATGTTGTTTATTGTATTAAGTTTGTCTATAAGCGGCGTCTTTGCCCAAACCAATTTGCAGCCTATTGCAGAAGTGAAGCTTACAGGAAGGACACCGATTACTCTTGGTCAGCTAAAAACTCGTGTTTCTGCCTTGGAAAAAGAAATCGGACGGAAGATGACTTTAGAAGAGCGGCAGCAAACGCTGGACGGTCTTATCAATGAGCGTTTAATCGTACAGGCTGCCGAAAAAGACGGAATAAAAATCATGGATTCGGAAGTAAATAATTACTTCACCGAATACGTATCCAATCAATTGGGGCAGCAGGTGTCCGAAGCAGATTTTGCAAAATTGATTAAAGAAAAGACCAATATGTCGCTGGATGAATATATGAAAGCACAAAATGGCATGACCCTTGCAGAGTTTAAGAGCTTTTTACGAACCCAACTGACTGCGCAAAGATATGTGATGCAGAAAAAACAAAAAGAGCTGCAATCGATTCCAAGTCCGAGCGATGATCAAATCCGTTCGTATTATGAGGTAAATAAACAGTCTTTCGTGCAGCCTGACACAGTACAGCTTTTCCTTGTGGTAGCTCCGAAAGGCGACAAAGCAAGTACTGCGGAAAAAACGATAAAAGATATTCAAAAAAAACTGACGGCAAACTCGAAGGCTACCGCCGATATTCGGACAAAATCGCAGGAAAAGAATTCAGGTTATCAGGCCGGAGAGATTTTTGTCAGTAAAACCTCATTAGCAGCTGAGCAGCTTGGTATTCCGATGGACGAACTTCTCAAAATCTTTAACATGAAGGTAGGAGATGTGTCTCCGATAACGGAAACAGGTGCTAATTACCAGTGTTTTGTCGTCCTAGCGAAAAAAGATGCGAAGATACTCGGTTTAAGTGATGTAGTAGAACCGGGCGGAAATGTCAGTCTCTACGAATATATAAAAAAGATGGTGATTATGCAGCGCCAAAACGAAGCGCTCAACGATGCGCTGGTTTCGGTTACCAACGAGCTCCGTAAACCTGAAAATTTTGTCGTATTTAAAACCGGCGCGGAACTTGAAAAAACGCTTTCATGGTAAAAATTAAAAATGGCAATCGGAAGACGACGCGGAAGGATTCTCGCATTTCAAGCGCTTTATGCTTGGGATGCAGGATCACTTTCGCCTGATGATTTATTGCCCTTTCCATGGGTTGAGCGTACCGGTAAAGAGCTGCATGACGAGGATTTTTTATTTTCGCAGCTTCTTTTTTTAGGAGCTGTTGAACATATCGATGAGATTGACGGGCTTATCGCTAAAAATTTGGAAAATTGGGATTTTAACCGGCTTAAATTAGTTGATAAGGCTATACTCCGGTTAGGTACCTATTCACTGCTCTTTCAGCAAGATACCGATCCAAGAATTGTAATTAACGAAGCGGTTACCATCGCTCGTATTTATGGTACCGATGATTCTTTTAAGTTTGTAAACGCAGTACTTGACAGCATCAAACGAGAGTGTTTAGACTGCTTACATGAAAAGGACAAAAACTAAGCTCGTTCTTATAGGAAGCTTTTTGCTCTGCATTCTTATAGCGGCATGTTCAAAAGCGGATAAGAATGAGCTTTTTCAACAAAAACTGAATTCAATCGACAGCACTATTGAAGATGGCAACACGCAAAAAGCACTGAAAAGTCTCAGCGCACTGCGTAAAAAAGCTCGGTTCCCTGTTCAGTATTTAAGCATTGCAAAACGGGAACTGCAGCTGCATAGCCCTGTTCAAGCCCTGCAATCCATGCAGGCAGGTTTAAAAAAACACCCCGATGACCCGATGCTCAAGGCAGCACTCACCCATACGTTGTTACAGGAAGACCGGATAGAAGACGCTGCAGCCATTGCGGAAGCACTGTTGGGTACTTCTTATGCCGGTATCGGGACGGAAGCGCTTATTCAAGCGGATAAAATAAAGCAAACATACCGGACACCCGTGCCGTTTTGGCAGGAGGGATTTAGATTGACCGGTGAACATATTTTCTTGGAGAATGCCGCCGCAGTGCTTGCTCATCAAGGGGAAATTGCACAGGCTGCCGCGCTCCGTTCCCGCATTGCCAAAGATGAAGCGCTCCGTTCCCCCTATTTTTGGTCGTGTTTGGCTTATGATATGGGAAATTTTCAGCCGGTGCTGGACGATTTGGTCTACTCCCTCGCGTATGCCGATATGGCAGGGCTCCCCGAACATAATCCCAAAGCGTTTGAATACGCCCGCCGCCACCTTTTGCTTGCTGCGGATGCAAGCGCAGGGCTTGGCGATATGGATCAGGCTCGCGGTTTTTGGCAAATGTATGTCGACCGTTATGCGGACTCTTCAAGTGAAGTTTTTTATAATTTAGCGATGACTGCTCCTACCCAAGAAGAAAAAGCCGAAGTTCTTATCGATTGTATTTCGCAAAATCCGGGATATTATCCCGCTGTTGCACAGTATGTCCGCGCCTGCTCCGCTATAGAGGCGGCGCATAGTCAAAAGAATCCTTTAGACGAATATCTGCAAAGCAAGGATTTTTACTCGTTAGAGATGGAAAAAAGCCTGTTTGTTTCTTCTGCGTTTACCCTTTCCGCCGAAGAGGTTCTTGAAAGTGCAATGAATGCCGATAAAGACGATATACGGTTCGAGCTGGAAGAATTCCGGTACCGCTATGTTCAGCCGAAAAATTATACGCGGGGAAACGGAGAAATGTGGAAAATTTTGGAAGCGCATCCTCATAATCCGCTGGTAAAGGCGTATGCACGATGGTATTTCGCTTCTTCCGGCGATTTTAATGCCTGTTTTGGAATCGACAAAGCGGATAATCACTATGAAGACGCGTTTTATGACGGTATCCGGCGTGCCGTACAGGGATATTCGACCGCAGCGTTAAAAAATTTTGCCGAGGCGGAAGCCGAGAGCCGATACAGGATTCCCTCAGCGGTTGATCAGGCTTATATCTATGATGCCCGCAATGAACCCGATATGGCAATTAAGTTTTTTTCCCGCGCTGCGGAGCTTGTGCCCGATAAACGGACTAAAAGCAAGATGCTTTATGAATCGGCACGGATATACGCGGAACGCAACGGTATTGCGGAGGCAATCGCGCTGCTGAATCAATCGCTGAAACTGGATTCCGAAAATCATCGCGCCAATGTGCTGAGGCAAAAGTTGATTGCCGACGGCAGCGTTAATCGGAATGCCGGTTTAGATACGTTCTTACGAATCGAGATGAATCCCGACACAAATACCGGCATGGAGGCGGGGCAAAACAGTACGGCTATCAATCCGCGGTAGTGTAAGTAGTAACGTAAGCGGCAGACTGAACCTAAAAACGGAGAAACGAGGGGCGTGATATGAACGATTGGTTTGAAAATGAAGCTTTTTGGGTGCAATATGCACCTATTATGTTTGACACCTCCCGTTGGAAGGAAGCCCCTGCGGTTGCCGAAGGAATTTTCAAACTGGCCGGAGCCGACCGTCCGCCGCAGGAATTAAAAATTTTTGATGCGGGATGCGGTTTAGGCCGTATTGCCGTTGAACTTGCTATTCTTGGGGCGCAGGTTACCGGCGTCGATCTTATCAAACCGTTCTTAGATGCGGCGGCGGAAGCAGCCTCGGCGGAAAATGTAACAATCGAGTGGGTACAAGCGGATTTACGGGAATTTATACGCCCGGCATCCTTCGATATTGCGGTCAATATGTATACAAGCTTCGGCTACTGCAAGACAATAGAAGAAGATGCGCTTATTATCCGTAATATTGCACAGTCGCTAAAAAAAGACGGCTGTTTTATCCTCGAAATGCTGGGACGGGAAGTCGCCGTACGCGATTTTACCGCCGGGGAATGGTTCGAGCGGGCAGGCTATACCGTCCTTACCGATTTTACGGTAGAAGGCGCGTGGGAGGGTTTGCGCTCGCATTGGCAGCTTTACTCAAAAGACGGCCTTAAAGCCGACCATACCTTCGTGCAGCGCCTCTATGCCGCAACCGAATTACGGCAGCTGATGCTGTTATCGGGCTTTCATTCCGTCGAAATATACGGCGATTTTGACCGCTCCCCCTATAATGAGCGCGCCCGTACCATGATACTGGTAGGGCGCAAGTAAGAAAGACTCAACTTAGTCTTTTTCTTCCGCTAAATCAAGACTTTCAGTCTTAGGTTTGAATATCTTGCTGCAAATAATAAAGCAAATAAAGCTGAGTGCCAATCCGGGAATGATAGGATCAAGGCCGAAAAGCGAAATCTTTGTTTGTTCAAGGATGATAACGGCAATACTTCCTGCAATGAGTGAGGCAATAGCGCCGATGTTTGAAGCTTGTTTCCAATAGAGCCCCATGATATACGGGAAAAATGCCCCTGCTGCCCGCAACGTAAACGAGAACATCAACAGTTTAATGATACTGCCGGTGTTGAACAGCGCAATGAACATACCGAATACACCGACTATGAGCATGGTGATTTGGGTAACCCTCATAACTTCTTTGCTTGTTGCATTCGGCTTGATATAAATTTTATAAATATCGTTGCCGAATATTGATCCTGCACCCAGCAAGTCAGAGTCTGCGCTCGACATTGTTGCAGAAATAATACCGGAAAAGAGAAGTCCGACAATCAGCGCGGGCATTGTTGCCATCGCCAAGTGAGGCAGTGCGTATCTAGGGCCTTGGCTCAGTATGACATCGCCGCCTATCTTTTTCATATTGATAAGAGCCAACGTAATAATACCGAGAAGCGTTGGAATGAAAGCATAGATAAAGTTCAACACAGCAGAAATAATTGACCCTTGTACGGCAGCTTTTTCATCTCGGGCAGCGTAGTAGCGCGATACCGCTTCTTGTCCGACTGAAAAGGATGCAATGTACATTACAACCATTGAAATAATTGCTCCTATACCGATTCCTTTAAAAGGATTGAATGTGTCGGGAGGAACATTTGCTACGACTGCCTGCATACCGCCTGCAAGATTCAGGGAGAACGGTAGTGCAAGCGCCATACCGATGATAATCAGGAATACCTGTACAAAATCGGTAATGGTAACACTCCATAGACCGCCCATAATCGAATACGCGGTAACGACAATTGCAACAATAATGACTGCTACGGAATAGTTTACATTCAGCATAAAAGATACGATTGTTGCCGAAGCGATAAACTGAGAGGCTGTCAAACCGATCAGCGGTAAAATCATAATAATGGCGGTAATGAGTCCGGCCGAACCGCTATACCGGCGTCTAAAATATTCCGGTACGGTTTTAACCATTGTTCGACGGAGACGGGGGGCAAATACTGCAAGGACAATATATGCAATACCCATGGTTGCAACATACCAAAATGCACTTAATCCCCAGTTGGTGAAGGACTTTTCTGCGACACCGAGCGAGCTGCCTCCTCCGATTTCCGTGGCGGTCAATGTTCCCGCCATTAAAATCGGGCCGAGCCGTCTTCCTGCGACCATAAAGTCTTCATTTGTTTTAATCTTTTTGGAAGATGCCCAACCGATAAAAAGCATCAGTAAAAGATATACGATGACGATAACCAATACCATTGTGTTCATAATTCCTCCTATTTATGAAAACTCTAGTTTAATTATAATCCTTCTACTTCGTTTTTGTTAAGGGGAAAATCTAAGGATTCAGTTTGAGTTTTAGCGCTACACGTGTCTGATAACTTCGCGGGCTTTTGAACCGTTTGCGGGGCCGACGATGCCGCGGGCTTCCATCTCTTCGATAAGGCGGGCTGCGCGGTTGTAGCCTATTTTCAGTTTGCGCTGCACATAAGAAGCGGAGGCTTTTCCTGCAAAGGTAACAATTTCCAACGCTTGCTCATAAAGCGGATCGTTATCATCGGAGAATACGGCATTGTCATACGGCTCGTCATCATCATCGACAAAAATTTCTTCATCGATGTATTCGGGCTCACAGTATTCTTTTACGCAGGCAACGACACGCTCTACTTCCTGTTCGGAGACAAAGGCTCCCTGAATACGGGTAGGGAAGGGACGAGCCGCGCTTACATACAGCATATCCCCCTTGCCGAGCAGTTTTTCCGCACCCATCTCGTCCAATATGATTCTGCTATCGGTTTTTGAAGCAACCATAAATGCAATTCGGCTTGGGATGTTGGCCTTAATCAAACCGGTGATAACATCGATGGACGGCCGCTGCGTTGCAAGTACCAGATGAATACCTACGGCGCGGCTCATTGCGCACAACCGTGCGACCGTCGCTTCCAGTTCTTTGCCCGACGTGGCCATAAGATCTGCAAATTCATCGATGATGATGACGATATAGGGCAGCGCTTCCGTCGCAATCCGCTCCGATTTTATTTTAGCATTAAAGGTCTTGATATCGCGTACGCCCATATTGTCGAGCAAAGCATACCGCCGCTCCATTTCGCACAGTGCGTATTGCAGCGCTTGGAACGCCCGCTTAGGTTCGGTAATGACGGGTGTTAAAAGGTGAGCGATGTCATTGTACAATTTTAGCTCAACGATTTTCGGGTCGACTAAAATCAGCTTTACCTCGTCGGGCCGGCGGTTATAGAGAATCGACAGTATAATCGAGTTAACACAAACCGATTTACCCGAACCGGTTGCACCGGCAATGAGCAGGTGAGGTGTTTGTGCGAGATCAAGAACTTGCGGGTTCCCCGTTACGTCTTTTCCAAGCGCAACGGGAATAGCCATTTTAGCCGCTTCCGGTAAGTCCGTTTCTATTAGCTCCCGAAAGCTGACAATCGAACGCTTTTTATTGGGAACTTCGATACCGACTGCATGCTTGCCCGGTATGGGCGCTACGATACGGACGCTGGAGGCTGCAAGCCGCAACGCGATATTATCCTGCAGATTGGTAATCTTTGAAAGTTTAATACCCGGCGACGGCAGCATTTCAAACATCGTTACAACGGGTCCTTTGCGGATACCGGTAATGGATACGTCGATTTTAAATTCATTAAAGGTAGATTTCAACATCAGCGCGGATCGCCTTGTCGCATCGTCGACAACCCAGTATTCACCGTCAGGATAATTCGTTAAAAGGTCAAACGGAATGGCGTATTTCTTGCGCGGTTGCGGAGGCGGAACCGGTTTTGCCGGGATAACCGGTACGGTTTGGTCGATGGTTTCCAAAAATACTTCATCGGCATTCGAGTCTAATTCCCTATCCGCTTCCGATTCGCTGCTATCGGTATCTGCTTCCGTTTCGCCGCCATCGGCACCCGGTTCTAATTCCTCATCCGCTTCCATTGCCGCTTCACCGCTTTCGGCTTTTTCTTCGCTCCGTGCATCGAAATCCTCAATGGCAAGATCCGCTTCTATAGTATTTTCATCCGATACTACCGCCGCTTCAGCGCCGATATCTGTTTCCGCTTCACTGTCTTCGATATCTTCTTCATCTTGGACATCGAAGCCGCTCACGGCGATATCCTCTCCAATCTGTGCATCCGCCATATCGATGGTGCTATCGGTTTCCTGCGTTTCGATAGCGATACCTGTGTCTGCATTGTCCCGCACGGATGGGTCGGACGCCGAATGAGCGGATGTTTCTTCGGCCGCAACTTCCGGTTTTTCCGAATCGATAACGACCATAGTGTCGAGTATTTCCGAGCGGCCGTTCGGCAGCGGCACGCCGTTTACAAAGACAAGCGGCATTTCCGGTTCCTCAGTTTCCGTATTGGAAACTGCTTGCGGGATACTATCCGTTTGAGAAGCGGCGGGGGCGGCACTCTCCGGTATTTCCGGTATGGAATCCGCTGCACCTTCCGGCAAAGTCGGGGCAGGGGATTCCTGAATCGGCGCTTCTTCCCGTATTGGTATTCCGCTGTGAAATTGCCCAATGGTTTCCGTCGTTTCCGCTATCTGCGCATCCGGCGATGTAAAAGTCCTTTCCGCCGCAGCGGATATCTGCGCATCCGGCGTCGGTATTTCCGGCTCCGGTTCGGAAGAGTCCGTGCGCTTGATGCGTTCAACAGGCGCGGTAATTTCTTCCAAGCTGGCAAACAGGTTGTTGGGATCGGCGGGGTCAAAGACAGGGCGTTCAGCCTCTTCTTCCCGTATATCCATAACCGCCGATAACGGGGTTGACAGCGGGAGAGGCTGCTCTTCCTCCTCGATATTTTCCAATAATGCCGCCGATGCTTCGCCGGCGGCGTTCATTTCAGGAGCATCCGGTTGAATCGGCGGTGTTTGTTCGGTTTGAATCATTTCCGATTGCGCAGCAGCTGCGGTATCTGCCATTTCTACCGGATGAGTTAACTCGGTGGTTGCCGTTCCCTGCTGTGGAACCGAAGCGTCTGCAGACTCGGCTGCGGCTTGTTCCGTTTCGGGCGAATCCGGCGCTTCCACCGCTTTTGCTGCCGCAGCTTCCGGCGTCGATAGTGATGCTTCTGTCGGCGTTTCCTCTTCTTCTGTTGCGGCTGCTGTCGTCGGCATCGCCGCTTCCACCGGCGGCGTTTGAAGTGCAGGCTCTTCATCCGTATCGCCGCCTTCTTCCGTATCATGTTCGGAAGCTGTATCGGTTTCGGCAGCGTTATCTTTTACAGAGGGAGTGCGCACAAAGAAACGTTTGCCGGAGAGTTTTTCACTCAGTGTCAGCATCAAAAAAATTTCAAAACAGATGAGCAGCAATGCGCAGATCAATATCGAAACGGTTACAAATTGCCTGATGAGCGGGATTGAAACGGACGGAACAAAAATATAGATAAGCCGTTCGCCGATGATTGCGGTAACAAAATAGAGCGGAACCCCGAGCAGCACTGCTTTCGATTCGCGCGACCAGCCGGGAATCAGCAGCAATACCGCTCCGTATAAAAAGAGAAGCGGAATTAAAAAAGAAGAGAAGCCGTATACCGAAAAGATCCGCTGCCCTACGGCAAACAGCTTATAACTCGCCGGAACCAATCCGGTAATCGGCAGAAAAATGCCGAGCGTCAATACAATACCGGCGCAAAAAAACAGCACGCTTAAAACAACTGCTAATATTCTAAATCGATTTTCTCGGTTTCCCATCGATGTTACTTCCCCCTCCACTCTGTGTGAAATTTTAAGGAATAAAATTTCGCACATTTTTTTCCGATAAGCGGGCAAACGCATCAGGCAGAATAGCTACAAATCGCAGAATAAAAGTTTGTGACTTTTAAACATCAGCTTTCCGTGAGCCTTTTGAAAATAGTGGTACCGGATACAAGGCGCAAGCAAAAATAAAGCGCAAGGCGTACTTGCTGTACGTTGAGCATTTATTTTTGTGCAGCAACGCCGTAGACGGTATGCATATTTTCAAAAGTGCCTGATGCGTTTTGCCCAGCTTTTTATAGATGAAAAATGCTGACTGCGCCGAACAATATGATTCCTGCCGGAATAAGATAATACGCAAATAGGCCGAGCTTGCCCTTCCGTATTAATTTAAGCAGAAAGGTCAATGCGAAAAAACCTACGATAAAGGCGGTCAGCATCCCAGCAATCAGCGCTGCGGCGCCGATAGAACCGCTTATGGTATCGGCCGATTTCAGCTCAAAGATAAACGCTGCGAGGATGGCCGGAATGGAAAGAAGAAAAGAATACTCGCCGGCCTTTTCACGGCTTACGCCGGTTAACAGCGCCGCTGCGATTGTGGAGCCGGAACGGGAAATACCCGGAAGCACTCCGACGCCCTGCGCCGCTCCGATAATGACCGCTTGCAATACGGACGGTACGGCTGTATTGGATTTCGGCTGAATTTTAGACGAAATCAAAAGCACAATACCGGTGATGATAAAACAGACCGCGATAAACAGCATATTTTTTGCCTGCACAACATCTTTCAATACGATGCCGAGAACACCGGTAACGGCAGTAGAAATAAGCAGTGCAGCAATCAGTTTTAGGTCTGCGCTGTCCTCCGGTGTATTTTTTCTGATGATAAACCGGCCGAGTACGGTTAAAAGCCGCCATATCTGTTTGTAAAACACAATGCAGACCGCACCGAGCGTCGCGATATGCAGCAAGATATCGAAGATAATGGGAATATCGGTATGTCCCAAAAAGTATTCGGCCACGGCGAGATGTCCGGAGCTCGAAATCGGAAGAAATTCGGCAATACCTTGAACGGCGCCGAGAAAAATTGCTTGTATAACCGTCATATCTGTTCCTTTGCAGAAGATTTTGAAAACTTCTTTATATCAATTTAATACCAATTTAATTATCCGATGCGGCCGCTATTCAGTGCCGCGCAGCGCATTCGGGAAAAACAGCAGTACAATATCTTCCGGCTTTTCGGAATAATAAAGTACCCCGTATACCGCTGCGGCGGACAGTATTTTGCGTCCGTAATCACGCGTTTCGGCATATTCCAAACTCTCCAAAAAGAGGTCGTCTGAAAGGCCGTGCGCTTTTTTTTGCCACCCGCGGACTCGCGATATACCCGCATTGTATGCAAAGCAGGCAGGCATAATACGGTTATCGGATCGGCGGATCATTTCCGCAAGATAATATGCGCCGAATCTGATATTTATTTCGGGATCCGTCAGGCTGTAATCCGTAACTTTTAATTTTCGTGCAATGTCCGAAGCCGTAGCGGGCATTAACTGAGTAAGGCCGACGGCTCCCGCTCCCGATATAACCCGATGCTGAAAAAAGCTTTCGCTTCTTATTAATGCATAGAGCAGATATTCCGGCAGCCGGTATTCGGCGGCATACTTGGAAACGGTTTCCTTCCACGGCCGGGGATACAAGAGCTCAAGCTGCTCCGTAGTTGCCGTATCTTCCTGATTTTTTAAGGAGAAAGCTATTAACCGGATTGAATCGGCGTAACGGCCTTCGCCGGCTAACGTACGGGCAACGGCTACCGCTTCTTCGGCGGGAATTGACGGATACACGGTGGCAATGCGGGGATAGACCATATCGTATAAACCGAAATGAAGCAAGCCGTCGATATAAGTCCGCGCTTCTTGGGAGGAAAATCCGCCGGCTTGCGCTTGACTGCTGTCGGCACGCATACCGGACTGAGCTTGAACGCCGCCGGCTTGCGCCTGTCCGTTCTGCCTGCTTTGCATATTCCCGGGCTGCGCCTGCCCGATCGGCTGTGTTTGAGCGTTTTTGCTGCGGAGCTGAAAGGTGTCTTCCAACAGCTGAGCGCCGCCGAGCCGGTACGCTGCCAAGATCCGGTAATACAGCGCATCGTGTGATTCACCGGCGGCTTCTTGCAGTAAACGAGCTGTCCGCTCTTGCGGAAGCGAACCGGCGCAGGCAAGCGTATAAGCAACGGCAGCCCGCTGCTCCGGCAGATCTGTTTTTGCCAACACATCATAAAGCGTTTCCAAGTTTTTCCAATCTTTAGCCGCAGTCAGCCGTGCCCGCAGCGATTGTACCAAATCGGCATACCATGTAGGGTTTTTCCAGCGCTCTGCCGTATCCGCAAGCGCTTTAAGGTAACGGGGCAGGCTCCGCATCCGCATGGTATCCAAATAATACCACAGAGCGGAATCAAGGCCGGAGTCGGTGCTTGCTTGCTCCGCCGCCTGCGAAAAAAGCGTTAAGGCACGCTCTTGTTGTTCCGTCCCGCCGAGTTTTACCCTGCATCGGGCCTCATAGAACAGGCTATAAAAAAGGCAACGCTGCGTATCCGTACGGGAAAGCTGCCCTTCGGCGGCGGCGCTTCGTACCTGCATTGCAAAATCTTCAAAAAAAGAGGCTGCATCGGCAGCGTTTTCTGCTCCATAAACGCCAGCCCTGCCGATGTCGGAAAGCAGTTCGGGGTAGGCGAGTTCCGCAACCGTATGCTCCATGCCGAATGCATCCTGTACCGATACCCACGCTTCCGTGTAGCGTTTTTCAAAAGTCAATATGCGGGCTTCGGCAAGTTTATACAAAAACGGCGGCATGTTCTTCCCGAACTGCGGGAAGGCTTTCGCGAGTTCCGCCGTCATCGAGCCGGTAAGATAGAGCGTTTCAGGCGATTGTTCAATTTCGCCGTAAGCGCCCGTTTGCAAAAGGAGCCGGACTTTCAAGCGGTTTAAACGGTCTTTTTCCGACTGTACGGATTCGCTCTGCCCTGCGGCGCCGGTTGTTTTGGAAAGTTCCTGCAAGCGTTCTTCTACCGACTGCAAACGCTCGGCAGGAGTGCCCGTTTCGTATAATTCTTCGCGGCACAAGCGGTTCAGCGGCGATCCATACAGCCTTTTGCCGAGTGCAAAGTAAAAACGGGCGGCTTGTTCGTATCCTGCATGTTTTAGATGAAGACCAACATAGTAGGCGCTGCTGTGTCCCATCATTTTGACGCTGCGGTAGGCTGCGTTGTCGGCCTTTAAAAAGAAATCGTAGTTTCCTGCTTTTAAATCTTTTAACAAAGCAGCATCTCTATCGGCTGCACAGGCAGCGGTAGAACCGGCAAAGAGGAATAGACAAAGAAGAGAAAAACGGAACGGAAAAAGACGCAAGCAAGAACGCATGGAACGTTCTTGCTTGTCAAAGAGCATCTTACTGCGGAGGAATTTCAATATAGGTTCCCGAAATGATTAAATCAGGATTTTTAAGTTTGTTATGCGTTGCAATCTTGGTGTATAGCCATGGATTGCGGTAATAGGTTTCCGATAAATCCCAAAGCGTATCGCCCCAACGGATCTTATAGCGGACTGCCTTTTGTGCAGGGGCGGAAGCGGCCGGTTCTTTTACCGCAGGTGCTGCCGGCTTAACGGGTTGTTCCTGTTTTGCAGGCTCTTGGGGCGCCGGAGTTTTTTGTTGAATAGGCTGTTGCGGAGCCGGCGGTTCCGCCGGAGCCGGAGGATTAGGTGCAGCCGGTCGAGGGGCTGGCGGTTCGGTTACCGGTGTATCCGCCGGTAACGAAGGTTCCGGTTGGGATGAGGCCGGCTCTTGCACCGGTACTCTTTGCGACGGTATGACCGTAGCGATGTCCGGTTGGATAGTGCCGGGTCCGGTTGCTTCGGCAAGATTCTTTTTAGTCAGCAACAAAATACCGAGCACTAACGCGGCGATACCCAGCAGAATAAGCAGAATTAAAAGCCAAATAGGCATTCCGCGTTTCGGCGGATGTCCTTCTTCATCGTCTTCATCCGTATAAAAAGTTGAAGCTGAAAACTCATGATGGGCGTCGGAGTTATCATCGGTGTCCGTAGGCGTTGTAGAAAGATCAATATCGGCGTCTGCAGTTTCCGAACTTAAATCAAAATCGACATCGTCGAATGCTTGATCTGCAAACGTTTCCAACGATACGCGCAGTGTCTGATGAGAACCTGAATCTTTATCAACAGCTTCGGCGGAAAGATTTTTGTCTTCGTCAAGTGCCAACTTCAATTCTATTGTCGGTTCCCCCGCTGCCTTCTCCTGAATATCTTCAACAATGAGTGAACCTATATATAGGGGATCTGAAGTATCATCTTCTTTTTTGAATAAATTAATTTGTACGCTCCGCTGATCATCGCGTACCGTAGTTAATTCAAGCGTTTCAGAGGCGGAGAAATCTTCGTCCATAATGGGAAGGAACGATCCGTCCGCGAGTTTTATGCCTATTTTAGCTGCCATTATACTACTCCTCCTGTTAAGACCTTACTTTTATAGTATCGGCGTATCTTGGTCAAGACAAAAGGAAATTCCTTTTGAAAATATACGACGCATCTGCGTTGTCGCTTTACAAAAAACAGTCCTCGACGTACAAAAAGTACGCCTGCGGGTGTTTTTTGTGCGCTCCTAGCATCTGTACTGTCTATTTCCAACGGCTTACGGATAGGCTTTTTTTCTCCGTAAGCAGGGTAAACGCATCAGACAGTGCTCAGCATAGCGCAGAATAATGGGGCTGGAGCAGCATTTGAGCCACGAAGTGGCGAAATTCTGCTGATACAGCCCCATTATTCTGCGGGAAACCACACCAAACAGTCTGATGCGTTTACCCTGACCCTTACAACTTGGACAGCGGTACCATATCCGGCGCGGTATTTTCTCCTTCCGTTGCCGAAAATTCGCTAAGCAGTTTTCGCCCGGATGAGGACATCCGCATCGGTATTTTTATGATCACCTTGAGATAGAGGTCTCCGGTTCTGCCGCTTGCAGCGGGGACTCCTTCCCCTCGTACACGGAGCGCATCGCCGTGCTGCGTACCGGCGGGGATTTTGACCGTCAGCCGCTTATCGTTCAGCGACTTTACCGTTATTTCTCCTCCAAGCGCGGCTTGCGTCATGGAGATCGGAATTGCACAGTATAAATCGTTCCCGTGCCGCTCGAACAGGTTATGAGGCTTAATAAAGATGAATACGTAAAGATCGCCGTAATCACCGCCGCCCGAACCGGCGTTTCCCTGTTTAGGAATGGTGATACGCTTCCCTTCTTCGACACCGGCGGGAATCGTGATAATGATTTTTTGCTTTTTCCGTTCTAAGCCGGAACCGCCGCATTTTTTGCACGGGTTTTCGATAATGGTACCCACCCCGCCGCAGCGGCGGCAAGTGCTTGCAATGGAGAAAAAGCCGGTGTTCTGCCGTACCTGTCCCGTGCCTTTACAGTCGGGGCACATCTTCCTGCCGCCTCCACCTGCGCTGCCTGAACCCTTGCATTCCGAACAATGCTCATCGCGGGAATACTGTATTTCAATCTTCTTGCCGTATACGGCGTCGGTAAAATCGATCTGTAAGTCATAGCGGAGGTTTGCCCCCCGAACGGGACCACCGCCTCGAGAAGAACCGCGGCTTGAAGAACCGAAACCACCGAACCCTCCGAAGCTGCCGCCTCCGAATAAGCTTTCAAACAAGTCGGAAAGACCGCCGCCTCCGCCGAAGATGTCTTCAAAGCCTTGGAATGCGGATGGGTCAAACCCGCCGCCCATATTTTTAACACCGTCAAAACCGTACTGGTCATAGACGCTGCGTTTTTTATCGTCAATAAGTACTTCGTAGGCTTCAGTCGCCTCTTTAAATTTTTCTTCAGCTTCTTTATTTCCGGGGTTTTTATCGGGGTGATATTGAATTGCCAATTTACGGTAGGCTTTTTTTATTTCATCGGCAGTAGCGGTTTTTGCTATGCCTAATACCTCATAATAATCTCGTTGTGCCAAAATAAGCTCCTAGGGTTCCATCATAAATAATGTATAATAACAATAAATAGACTAATAAAGCAATAACGCAAATACCGCCATTCACGGATTCCGCATTATAAAAATGCTAGAGACTTTTGCTCATCGTTATGAGAGCGCTTCTACTTCCTGTACGGTTAAGCCGGTTACCTGTACGATCTTCTGGAGGGGATCCCCGAATTGTTTTAATATTCGTGCTGTTTCAAGAGCTTTTTGTCGAGAACCTCTTACTTCACCTTCAGCAAGGCCTCGCTCGACCCCAGCGTTGAATTGCGTCTCTGAGATGGTCGTTATATCGCTTTTCAGTTTCATTCTTGACTCATACAGTTTCCGTTCTGTCGGCGATAAAGTTAATACGTCTATTTTTTCATTCAGCATTTGTAATACCGGTGACATTGTTGCTATCATATTCTACGCTCCTCTCTATCATCTTTTGAAAATATGCGGGCATCTACTTCGTTATTTCACAAAAATTAGTCCTCAACGTGCAGAAGCACGACTGCGGGTAATTTTTGTTCATGCCTCGTATCTGCCTCACCTATTTCTAAAAGGCTAACGGAGAGACTATTTTTAGCCTCTCCGTCTGCGATTTGTTTTTATCCGTTTGCTGTGCTTACCCTTATTTTAAAAAAATTATGCGAAATTTTCAAGAAAATTTCGCATAAATAAAAGGAAAACCGCTTTGTTATTTATCTTCGTCTTTTACGACTTCGTAGTCAACATCGTCGGCTGTTCCCTTGGTGGAACCGCTTTCGGATGCACCGCCGGCCGCGCCTGCTCCGGCAGCTCCTGCCGCACCGGCTTGAGCGCCCTGCTGCTTATACATTTCTTCGGCAATCTTATACGCAGCCTGCTGTAACGCTTCGGTCTTGGACTTGATATCTGCGGTATCTCCGCCTTCAATCGCCTTCTTTAAGGCTGCAACCGCTTCTTCGATGCGCTGCTTGTCGGCGGCGTTCACCTTATCGCCCATTTCCTTCAAGGTCTTTTCGGTCTGGTAAATCATCGAGTCAGCTTCGTTGCGCACCTCAACCTTTTCGCGCTCTTTCTTGTCGTTTTCGGCATTGGCTTCCGCTTCTTTTACCATGCGGTCGATTTCGCTTTCGCTTAAGCCGCTGGAGCTTTCGATGCGGATGTGCTGCTCTTTACCGGTTCCGAGGTCTTTTGCGGAAACGTGCACGATACCGTTTGCGTCGATGTCGAAGGTAACTTCAATCTGCGGAACACCGCGGGGAGCCGGAGGAATACCGACCAAGTCGAAGTTGCCGAGCGTCCGGTTCTGGCTTGCCATACCGCGTTCACCCTGCAATACATGGATGGAAACCGCAGTTTGTCCGTCGGCCGCAGTGGAGAATACCTGACTCTTGCGCGTCGGGATGGTGGTATTGCGGTTGATCAACGGAGTGAATACGCCGCCCATTGTTTCGATACCGAGCGAAAGCGGGGTAACGTCGAGCAACAACACGTCTTTGACATCGCCGCCCAAGATACCGCCCTGGATAGCTGCACCGACTGCAACCGCTTCGTCGGGGTTTACACCCTTGGAACCTTCTTTCCCGAAAATCTCTTTGATAATCTGCGCAACCTTAGGCATACGGGTTGAACCGCCGACCAACAGAATTTCGTCGATCTGACTTGCTTCAAGACCTGCATCCTTTAAGGCTTTGCGGCACGGTTCTTTGGTGCGCTCAAAAAGGTCGTCGGTCATCTGCTCGAACTTTGCACGGGTCAGCGTTTTCTGCAAGTGCTTGGGGCCGTTTGCATCGGCGGTGATAAACGGAAGGTTGATTTCCGTTTCCGCACGGCTGGAAAGTTCGATCTTTGCTTTTTCAGCCGCTTCACGGAGCCGCTGCAGTGCCATACGATCCTTTGAAAGGTCGATGCCCTGATCCGCCTTAAACTCTTTTTCGAGCCATTCTACAATGCGGTTATCAAAGTCGTCGCCGCCCAAGTGGGTGTCACCGTTGGTGGATT
>ERZ773009.1347-NODE-1347-length-17158-cov-13.962638_pt1 | contig 17158 bp, 10 predicted proteins | sample MGYA00580663_ERZ773009 | MGnify/ENA primary metagenome ERZ773009 (study PRJEB29015, sample SAMEA2737969) | human oral metagenome | biome: human oral; feature: human-associated habitat; material: dental | place: China | collected 2026 ... | reverse complement strand
TATCATAAACGCCTACGGAATCTCGGGACTAAATTTTATCTATCTTGTCTGCGACATGGCGGCTTTGATCGCTTTTTTGACGCTATTTTTTACAATTTTTAGCTCGCGTTATATGACCAAGCCGATTTTGATGATCTGCTTTTTTATCTCGTCGTTTACAGCGTATTTTATGGATAGCTATAACGTCGTAATCGATTCGGAGATGATCCGCAATGCAGCCCAGACGAACTTTGCCGAATCAGCGGATCTTTTTAGCCCGAGACTAGCGATTTACGTGCTGGTGCTGGGCGTCTTGCCCTGCGTGCTGATTGCTCGCTCGCGCGTTAGCTACCGTCCGCTTAAATTTGAAATTTTAGCTAAGCTCAAAGCGGCGGGCATTTGCATAATAATCATCGCGGCGCTGCTTTTTGGATTTAGCAAATACTACGCGTCGTTTTTCAGAGAGCATAAAATTTTACGCAGCTACGCAAATCCCGGATATTGGATCTACAGCGGCGTTAAATTTGCCGCAAAATCTAAAAAGCAGGGCTCACAGCCTCTGATGCAAATCGCTACGGACGCGCATATCGATGAAAATTCTACAAGCTCAAAAAAGCTCGTCGTCGTAGTCGTGGGCGAAGCGGCGAGAGCGGATAGATTTTCGCTAAACGGCTACGAGCGAGATACTAATCCGCTACTAGCCAAAGAGCAGGGTGTCGTAAGCCTAAGCAATACCCATTCTTGCGGCACTTCGACGGCACAAAGCGTGCCGTGCATGTTTTCGCTGCTAAATCGCGATGAATTTAGCGTCGAAAAGGCTGCAGAGGAGCAAAACGTATTAGACATACTAAGCCGCGCTGATGACATGGCGATTTTGTGGCGTGATAACAATTCCGATTCCAAAGGTGTGGCGCTGCGCGTAAAATATCAGGATTTTAAAATTCCGCAAAATAATCCGATCTGCGACGTAGAGTGCAGGGATGAGGGGATGCTCGTGGGGCTTGATAAATTCGTCGCCGAAAACGCGGGCAAAGATGTATTAATCGTGCTGCATCAGATGGGCAATCACGGGCCTGCGTATTTTAAGCGCTATAAGAAAGAATTTGAAAAATTTAGCCCCGTTTGCCGCGATAACGAGCTTGAAAACTGCTCGCAGCAAGAAATTTCAAATGCCTACGATAACGCGATTTTATACACGGATTATTTTTTAAGCAAAGTTATAAATTTTTTAAAGCCGTATTCTAAGACGCACGAAACGGCGATGATCTATATGAGCGATCACGGCGAGAGCCTCGGCGAGGGCGGCGTTTATCTGCACGGTATGCCCTATCTTTTCGCTCCCGAGGCGCAAAAGCATATCGGCGCTATCGTTTGGCTAGGTGAGGGAAAAATGCGCGAAAGATACGATCTAAGCGTACTTAAATCGCATAAGGACGACGCTTTTTCGCACGATAATCTTTTTCACACGCTGCTTGGAATTTTTGAAGTAGATACCAAGGTGTATAACAAGGATTTGGATATTTTAAATGGAGTGAAAAATTAGAATTTCGCACTAAATTTCGTCGTAGATTGTGAGTGAAATTTTAGCAATAAAAGATTCTATTGGCAAAATTCTAATTTAAGCTTAGTTTGAAATTTTACCTAAACTTGAGCAAAATCTGCTCCAAAAATTTTTTATGCAAAAGCTAACAAAGAGGCAAAGTGCTACAAAATCTCAATCTCTCATTTATCGTTGCGAGATATGAATTTTAAATTTCATTAGAAATTTTACGTGCAGTTTTGATAAATGCCTGCGCTAGATGGTTTAGACGTTTGCCTTTTTTGTAGGCGATTATCAGCGTATTATCGAGCTCACGCGCGCCTACATCAAAGAGCTTTATCCTGCTCGCCTTATTCTCTTTTATCATCTGCGGTATGCTAAAACACGCTCCAGCGCCGCTTGCGACGATAGCATTGGCGATGTCGAAAGTCTCCGTGCGACACAGCACTTTCGGCGCAAATCCCGCAGCAGCAAAAAATGCATCTATCTGCTCGGCGCTTCTTAGGCTTTGATTAGGCAGGATGAATCTTTCCTCTTTTAAGCGCGAAATGTCAATTTTAGGAACAGATTCGTTTTTAAACTCAAGCGAGAGCGGATGGGTGAAGCTTAGAGCGACATAGGTTTTTTGCGTTAGAATTTTAACCCCGTCAAGCCCGCTCATATCGATGGGCAGTATTAGCATACCGACATCAAGATCACCTTGAAGTAGCATTTCGCGAATGCTAAGCGCAGAAGAAAACTGCGTGATTTGTAGATCCGAATCCTTAAATTTCTTGCAAAACATCGGCAGTAGCGACGGCAGTAGATTATAGCCGTTTTGCGAAAAACCGATGCGAATTTTATCATTTTTTACGCCGCTTATTTCAGAGATATCGTTTTTTAGGTCGTTTATGGCATCAAAAATGACTTTGGCTTTACTAGCATAAATTTTTCCCGCGTGCGTAAGCGAAATGGGATTACTCGTGCGGTTAAAAAGCTGTGCTCCAAGCTCACGTTCCAGTGATAAAATGCTCTGTGATAGCGACGGCTGCGGGATTTTAAGTGCCTCGGCAGCCTTAGTAAAGCTACGGAATTCTGCTACTTTTAATACTAGCTCCATGCGATGCAAATTCATTTAGCCTCTCCAATTAATAATTTAATTCTTATGAAATGATACACTAAATAATATTTGACTTATGTTAAAAATGAAACTAAAATTACGCTTTTAGTTTAGAACTTTAAACTTAAGCTAAGAATTTCTCAAATGGAGAGGAAAATGAGCGAATCAAATTTCAACAGACGCGATTTCTTAAAATCCGCCTGTATCAGCGTCGGCGCGCTTAGCCTTAGCGGCTGCGTGGATACCGACAAAAGTAAAAGCGGAGGCGGCGGCAACGAAGGCGGCCTTCCTAGTGTGGACGTACTCGTTATCGGCTCGGGAGGCGCGGGTTTGCGTGCAGCCGTAGCGGTAAGAAAGAGTAATCCAAATCTCAGTGTCGTAGTAGCTACGAAGATGATGCCTTCGCGCAACGCCACCTGTATGGCGGAAGGCGGTATCAACGGCGTTACGAGTTTCAGTGGCGGCGATTCATACAAGCTTCACGCCTACGACACCGTAAAGGGCGGTGCATATCTCGTAGATCAGGACGCCGCGATTAAATTTTGCGAGCTTGCGGGCCCTACGATTGCCGAGATGGATTACATCGGCACGCTATTTTCTAGAAACGCCAGCGGCGGCGTGGACGGCAAAGAAAGCGGCGTCCCGGGCGGCGTAGCACAGCGCTTTATGGGTGGCGCGTCTAAAAAACGATGCAACTACTCCGCCGATAAGACGGGTCATATCTTGATGCACGCCTGTTTTGACGATGCGGTCAGCAACGGCGTGAAATTTTTAATCGATCACGAGCTTCTTGAGATCAGCGCGCCTGACGGCAAATGCGAGGGCGTCGTGCTTCGAAATATCCAAACCGGCGATTTTTATCCCGTGCTTTGCAAAGCCTTGGTAATCGCAACGGGCGGATATACGAGGATGTTTTACAACCGCACATCGGTGCCTTATATCGCTACCGGCGACGGTATCGCGGCGGCACTGCGCGCGGGTCTTGGATTCAGCGATCCGGAGATGGTGCAGTTTCATCCGACTGGTATCAAAAGCGGTGGCGCGCTCATTACCGAAGCTGCGCGCGGCGAGGGCGGATATCTGCTCAATAACAAAGGCGAGCGCTTTATGAAAAACTACCACGAAAAGATGGAGCTTGCGCCGCGTGATGTCGTAGCTCGCGCGATCGAAACCGAGATCCGCGAGGGTAGGGGCTACGGCGAGGGGCTAGGCGCATACGTGCTGCTTGACGTAAGACATCTCGGAAAAGATAAAATTTTAAAAGCCCTTCCTAAGATCAGACACACCGCCATTTTGTTTGAGGGTATCGATCTTATCGAACAGCCGATTCCGATTCGTCCGACCGCACACTACTCGATGGGCGGCATTGAAGTGTCTAAATTTGACGATATGAGCACTAAAATTTCGGGGCTTTATACCGCGGGCGAAGCGTCTTGTATCTCGATTCATGGCGCAAACCGCTTGGGCGGAAATTCTTTAACCGACGCAGTCGTAACGGGCAAGCTCGCAGGACTCGGCGCAGCGGATTATGCCGCGAAGCAGGAGGGATTCGGCTCGGGTAAAAGAGCGAGCGAGCTCGCGCAAAAATGGCAGGCTAAATTTAAGCAGATCGCAAACGGCTCGGGCAAGGCAAACGAGATGTATGAGTTGCGCGAAGAGCTAGGCGCGCAGCTTTGGGATAATATGGGCATCTTTAGAACCGACGAAAAGCTCGATCTGCTTTCGCAAAATTTAGAGAGTATCAGAGCGCGCTACGACGAGCTGCACGTTGCTGATGTAAATCCGGTTATGAATACCGCATTTACCGACTACGTCGAGCTTGGAAATTTAATCCTGCTTGCGCGTTGTGCGTGTTTGGCTGCGCAAAAGAGGCTTGAAAGCCGCGGCGCGCATACCAGAGAGGATTATCCGAAGCGCGACGATAAAAATTTCTTAAAGCACAGTATCGTGACGATGAACGACGCAGGCGAGCTAAGCTTGGGCTACAAAGAGGTCGTCGTTACGGAATTCTCTCTTGACGGAAGGAAACCTCAATGAAATTTATCATAGACCGCTTCGACGGAAGCAAAAATTATAAGCAAGCCTATGAGCTTAGTTTAGAGCAGATCAAAGGAAAGACCCTGCTTGGAGTTTTGCAGTTTATAAAGCAAAATTTAGACATCACTTTAAATTTTACCACAGCGTGTCGTATGGCGATATGCGGAGCCTGTGCCGTAAGGGTAAACGGACACTCATATCTTGCCTGCGATACCAAGATGGATGCTCTGCTTGCGGAGTATGAAAACCCCGATAGTTTTACGATCTCGCCGCTAAATAATTTCCGAGTGATCTCGGATCTAGTAGTGGATTGGGAACCTAGTATCGAGAATTTAAGAAAGATCAAACCTACTATTACTCCTAAGAAAGAATTTAGCGCAGAGAAGGGCTGTAAGCAAAGCCCTGAGCAGATGGAACGCGTAAAAAAGCAGTGGGATTGCATACTTTGCGGATGTTGCGCTAGCGAATGCAATAAGCTAGAAGCCGATGCGAGCGATTATATGCAACCTTTTGTTTTTACGCATGCTAACCGCGCCGCGTTTGATTCAAGAAGCAGGGACGCTATGCCTCATCTAAAGCCTGCGGTTCTAAACGGATTATGGCTATGCGTACACTGCCAAGAGTGCGCCGATCGCTGCCCTAAAGGCATAAGCGCTCAAAGCGACATCACCGCACTTCGCGCCTTAGCGATGAAAAAAGGACTTACCGCAGGAAGCGGTCCAGCTCACGCAGAGGCATTCCTGTTAGACATCGTAGAGGGAAGCGGAAGATTAAACGAGATCAAGCTCGCTTTAAGAAGCGAAGGGGTATTTGCCAATATGGGCAAGATGGACGTAGCGGCAAATTTAATGGCTGCCGGCAAGATGAATCCTCTTCATGCTTTAGGCGGTGAGGAGATTGAGGGACATGCAGGGCTCGTTAAGATGATAGAGGCCGCACGCAAAGCTCAGGCTAGCGGCGAGATAGAATAAGGAGGAGAGGATGAATAACGAATTTGCATTTTTCCCGGGTTGCGTTTTAAGTCAAGCCGCAAAGGAATCTAAAATTTCACTTGAAGCGATCGCTCCGGTACTGGGTATTAAACTTCACGAGATAAAAGGCTGGAGCTGCTGCGGAGCCAGTCAAGCTCAATGCGTCGATCCTATGGCAAGCTTAGTAGCTAATGCCAGAAACATCGCGCTAGCCGAGGGTATGAATATGCCTCTGCTAACTACCTGCTCCACCTGTATGCTAACTCTAACCAAGGCTAAACTTACTCTAGATAAGGGAGCCAAAAGCTATATCAATACCTTTTTAAAAGAGGGCGGTATGCAGTATCAGGGAAGTACCGAGATAACGAGCTTGCTTTGGGTGCTATATCAAAGCTTAGATATATTAAAAGCTAAAGTCGTTAGACCGCTAACAAATTTAAAAGTAGCGCTATTTTACGGCTGCCACTCATTAAGACCGGAGCGCGAGCTTAAAAAAGAAAGCTCAACCAATCCAAAAAGCTTTGAAGCGGTAGTTAGCGCACTTGGCGCTCAGATAGTGCCTTTTGAAAAACGCCTTGATTGCTGCGGCTTTCACGCTAGCTATCCTGCGGTAAAATCGGTATCTAAAATGTCAAGCGAGATCGTAAATGACGCTGCCGAGCACGGAGCGGATGTCGTAGTTACCCCTTGTCCGCTATGTCAGATGCAGCTAGATATCTATCAGGAGCGATACCAAGAAGCAAGGGATTCTAAGGTAAGAAAGCCGATCATCCACCTATCTCAGCTGGTAGGCCTTGCACTTGGGCTAAGCAACGAACAGCTTGGACTAAACATCAATATCCAAGATGCAACGAGATTGGTAAGCTGATCTTTGGAAATTTTCTAAAATTTAACGGATGATTTTACAAAAATACTTCGCTGCAGCGCACACATAGTACGCCTCGCGAGTATTTCACAAAATCATCCAACCTACGCCTGCTTATCCTAAAATACTTTTCGCTACTATAAAATTCTTGGATAAAATTTCACTGCTTCGTAAAATTTAATGCTTCATAAAATTTAATGCTTTCTCCGACGTAATTTAACGTTTCGCCCGCTGCGCTAAATTTTAATCCGCCTTTTATTTTTAAATTTAAAACCTGCTAGACGATGAATAAATATAAAATTTTAATTAAATCTAACGAAATTTAAGGTGCATAAATTCTAAATTTTGATAGAATGCCATTTAAAAATATCCTAAATTTCAGGAGGACATTATGGTTGATTTGGCTCAAATTTCGGCTAGACTTGATGCCGTTGAGCGTTTGCCGCGAATAAAAGCGGAGGAAAGCATACAAGAAAGGCTTAAGAGCAAAGGTTTTTCGCGCCGCGATTTTATGAAATGGAGCGGAGCGATGACCGCGATGCTAGGACTTCCGGCCGCATTTGCACCGAGCGTGGCTCGAGCTGCGGAGCTTGCTGATCGCTTGCCGGTGATCTGGCTTCATATGGCAGAGTGCACGGGCTGTAGCGAGAGCTTACTTCGCACCGATACGCCTACGATCGACAGCCTCATATTCGATTACATCAGCCTAGAATACCATGAGACGATAATGGCTGCCGCAGGCTGGCAAGCCGAGGAAAATTTAGAGGGCGCGATCGAAAAATACAAGGGGCGCTATATCTTAATGGTCGAGGGCGGAATCCCAAGCGGCGAGAATGAATTTTTCCTAACCGTGGGCCCTGAGGGCAAGAGCGGAGCTCAGCACTGCAAACACGCGGCCGAAGGCGCTGCGGCAATATTTGCGATCGGCACCTGTTCGAGCTTCGGCGGTATCCAAGCCGCAGCTCCGAATCCGACCGGCGCCGTAGGTTTGGACAAAATCATAAACAAACCCGTCATCAACGTCCCGGGCTGTCCGCCTAGCGAAAAAAATATCGTCGGCAACGTGCTAAATTTTATCCTTTTCGGCACACTTCCAAGCCTGGACGTTTATAACAGGCCTAAATGGGCTTACGGGCTACGAATACATGATCTGTGCGAGCGCCGCGGGCATTTCGACGCGGGCGAGTTTGTAGAAAGCTTCGGCGATGCGGGCGCTAAGGACGGATACTGTCTTTATAAAGTAGGCTGCAAGGGTCCTTATACGTTTAATAACTGCTCGCGCGAGCGTTTTAACTCCCACACTAGCTGGCCGGTACAAGCGGGCCACGGCTGCATAGGCTGCTCGGAGCCTGATTTTTGGGATCATATGGGACCTTTTGAGGAGCCTTTGGCGGATCGCCTTTACGAAAGCGTTTTCGGCGGGCTCGGCGCTGATGCTACCGCAGATAAGATAGGTGTCGGAATTTTAGCGATCACGGGTGTTGCGGTAGCGGCACACGCGGCGATTGCGTCATTTAAGGATAAAGGGGAATAATCATGTCGCAAAGAATCGTAATAGATCCGATAACCAGAATAGAGGGACATTTAAGAATAGAGGTCGTAGTGGATGATGAAAACGTCGTACGCGAGGCCTATAGTAGCTCCACTTTATGGCGCGGGCTTGAGACCATAGTAAAAAATAGAGATCCGCGCGACGCGGGATTTTTTATGCAAAGAATTTGCGGCGTCTGCACCTTCTCGCACTACAAAGCGGGCATCGTCGCGGTAGAAAATGCCCTCGGCATCACTCCGCCGCTAAATGCCTTGCTGACGCGCACGCTGATGGCTAACGCGCTATTTTTGCACGATCATCCGGTGCATTTTTATCAACTCCACGGGCTTGATTTCGTAGATGTAGTAAGCGCTCTTAGCGCCGATCCTAAAAAAGCAAGCGAAGAGGCGTTTAAATACTGCGACACCCCTTATGCGTGCGGCACAGATAAGCTAAAAGAAGTGCAAGATCGCGTGGGCGCTTTTGTTAAGAAAGGCGCTTTGGGACCTTTTGCCAACGCCTACTTCGGCCACCCAACATATAAGCTTAGCCCGGAGCAAAATTTAATCGCTCTTTCGCACTATCTTGAATGTTTGCGCATTCAGCGCACGGCGGCTCAGATGATGGCAATATTCGGTGCGAAGCAGCCTCATCCGCAAAGCCTCACCGTAGGCGGCGTCACCTGCGTGATGGATATCCTAAGCCCTGCGAGACTGGGCGAATATATGTCTAAATTTAAAGAGGTTGCAGACTTCGTAAATCGCGCCTACTATCCTGATCTCGTAATGGCTGCTAAGGCTTACGGCAACGAGCCTAGCGTGCTAAACGATATCGGCGTGGCAAATTTATGGACTCACCAAGAATTTCAGCTTTCAAAGAACGAATGGCTATTTCAAAGCGGCATGATTATGAACGGCGATATTAGCAAGGTTTTGGAGCTTGATGAAAACAAGATCACCGAGGAGGCAACGCATGCGTGGTATAAAAACGATGCGGCACTTCATCCTTACGACGGCGAGCAAGAGCCGAATTATACGGGTCTTCAGGATGGACAGAGCATCGACGCGCACGGCAAAGAAGCGCATACGAAGGTGCTCGATACCCAGGGTAAATACACCTGGATTAAGGCTCCGCGATACGACGGCAAGCCGCTTCAGGTAGGGCCTCTTGCAAATATCGTAGTAAATTACGCTAAGAAAAATGAGCGCATAGTAAAAGTCGTGGATCAATTTCTAAAAGACGCCGGCTTGCCGCTTGAGGCGGTATTTTCGACGCTTGGACGAACAGCATGCCGTATGATCGAGGCTAAAGTCGTTGCCGACAACGGACTGATTGCACTAGAAAATTTGATCGCAAACATTAAAAGCGGCGATACGCAGACCTGCGCAAAATATGTAATCGATAACTCTAAAGAATACAAAGGTCGCTATATCGGTCATGTGCCGCGCGGCGCACTTAGTCACTGGTGCAGGATCGAAAAGGGCGTCATCAAAAACTGGCAGGCGGTCGTGCCGTCTACTTGGAACGCCACTCCTAAAGATAAAGACGGCGCTATGGGCGCTTATGAATCCTGCTTGATCGGACTTAAGCTTGCCGATCTTTCCAAACCGCTAGAGATCATCCGCCGCATCCATTCATTCGATCCTTGCATAGCCTGCGCCGTGCACGTGATGGACGCTAAAGGGGCGGAGCTTGGCTGCTATAGGGTAGATCCCAGCAAAGGATAAACGATGAAAAAAAGATTTGCGGAATATGAATTCTCCATCGGTCTTAGGCTCACGCACTGGCTGCGCGCGCTTTGCATTACGCTTTTGGTGATCACCGGATATTACATCGCCTTTGTTTTCACCGCGCCCGAGATTAATCCCGAGCCGGTGCTTTTCATGCAGGCTAAATTTAGATTCGTACATCTGATCTTCGGCTTTGCGATGATCGGTGCGGCGATCTTTAAAACCTACCTTTTTTTCTTCGATAAAAAGAGCAGAAAAGAGCTTTTAAGCATCAAGGATTTTTTTAGCCCGCGCGTCTGGATCGCCCAGATCAAATACTATATCTTTTTGGGCGAGCACCCGCATCTTCGCGGCGTTTATAACCCTTTGCAGTTCATCTCCTATCTGGGCTTTTATCTAGTGCTGTTCGTAATCTGCCTAACCGGAATGATTCTATACGTTCACGTCTATCACGAGGGGTTAGGCGGTGCGCTATACGGGCTCTTGCGCCCGCTGGAAGCTGCGATGGGCGGTCTAAGCGAAGTACGAATGATTCACCATCTTTGCATGAATATCATCATAATCTTCGTACCGATCCACGTCTATATGGCGGTCTTTAACGCCGTCAAGGGCAGAGACGGTGCGATGGATGCAATCGTAAGCGGCTATAAATTTAAAAAGGAAGAGCACGCTTGAGGGTGCTGGTACTGGGTATCGGCAACGTCATCTACGCGGACGAGGGCATAGGTGTGCACTTCGTCCGCGCGCTCGCGCAGAACTATAAATTTTATCCTAAAACCGCCGCACAAAATTCTATGGCGGGCGAGGATTTCGCGGCGCAGAATTTTATGCAAAATTCCGCCCAAGTCTCTGCGATACAAAATTCTACCTCGCAAAATTCCATAGAGCGCGACTCCTTGCAAAATTTTGCGGATGAGAATTCTATCTTTAAGCAAAATTTCGCAGCAGCAAATTTAGACCGAAATTCTACTTCAAAACATTCCACAAAGCAGAATTCCGCTTCAAATTTTACTTTGCAAAATTCCGTCATAAATTCCACAGCGCAAAGCTCTATCAATGCGGACTTCATCGCCGAAAACTCCACCGCGCCGAGCCGGAGCGTGGATCAGATCCGCTTTATCGACGGCGGGACGCTGGCTAGCTTTTTGATGCCTACGATGGCGGAATTTGATGAAATTTTGCTCGTAGATTGTATAGACGCGGACGGCGCAAAGGGCGGCGAGGTATATTTTTTCGACTACGACGCGATGCCTAAGCAGATCAGCTGGAGCGGCTCGGCGCACGAGGTCGAAATGCTTCAAACCCTGCAGATGATGGATCTTTGCGGCGATCTGCCTCACGTTAAAATTCTAGCGGTCGTGCCGCAGCGCATCGAGGAAGCGAGCTTTAAGCTAAGCTCCGCGATTTTAGAGTCCTCAAAAACCATGGAAAAAACGGCGCTTAAGTACCTATCGGATCTTGGCTTCGCGCATGAAAAAATCGCCGATCTTAGCGCCCAAGATATCGCGGATCGATTTGCAAAAAGGGGGCGAGATGATAGTAGCATATGAGTTTAATTACCTTAATGAAAACGCGCTGATAGCGCACTTCTTGCTGTTTTATGCTCGCAAAAGCGCACTTGAGTTTTGCCTGAAAAAAGAGGCGAGCTTAATAAGTCTTTTCGTGCGCGGCAGTGAGGATGAAATTTTAAAATTTAGCGACGAGGCGATGCCGCTGATCCCAAACTCCATATTTTTGGCAAAATCCTCCGTGCGCGTGGTGGACGAGGGCAGCGTCGAAGCAAAAACGCTGAAATTTAACGGCACGTTTGAAGGTGCCTCCTTGGGCGATTTAAACAAATTTTTCGAGGATGAAATTTCAAACGCCCATAACACGGCTAAATTTAATAACTTCACCCCGCGAGTGATGAAAGAATACCTCGCTCACGCCGAGCCGTCTCAAAACGAATTCGGAGTAATAAGCGGCACCGACGTGCTTCATGAGGGAAAATTTGAAGCGGTAAGCAGGGAGAATTTTGCCCGCTTACTAGAGTTTTGCCGCATAAACTTATTTCATGCCAGGCAGGTGCAGATTAAGCGCGGCGGCGCAACTTTCACGCTCAAAGCGGACGTGGATTTTAGCGCCGACTTTCTGATAGCCGCAGGAGTGGGGGCGCTGGATGGGATTTTTGTGAGCGACGAAAAGAGCAAAATCGCGCTCGCAGCCTTCGAAAAGCCACTCATAAGCCTAAAAACCAATGCGATCTTTAGAAAAAATCACGAGGACACGCCTAAATTTTTTGACGTAAAGCTTGCGGGCGACATATTCGTGTTTGCGCTGGGGCGCGCTTTGGCAAGCGACGAGATCTATTTTTTAAGCGTAAAATGCGAAAGCGCGGCGCAGAAAGATAAAATTTTTAAGGTCGCGCCACTGCAAAACGGCTTTTTGATCGTGCAAAACAAGGGCTTTTTAAGCGACGCCGCAAACACTTATCTGAAAAACTCAAAGGACAAAAACTCTGCTCTTTTTGCGCTTACGTGCCGCGAAAAGGGACTGCTAGATGATCAGAAAAAACGGGTTTTGCGCTGCTTTTTGGGTGCGGGCGCGGATGATGAGATCGCAATTTATGGCGAAAGCTCTAAAAAAATTCTGCTTAAATTTGATCTGCCGCGCAGTTTTGACGAGCTTAAGGCGCAAATTTGCGCCGACGAAACGGGCGCTAAGCTGCTTGAAAATTTTAGCGCCAAATTTAACGTAGACGCCGCGAAAATCGATGAAATTTTAAAAAGCGCAAACGCGGGATTTTACGGTATTTTTAGCATCGCCGCACAGCTTATCTGGGGGCGCGATGCGGAGTTTTTGATGGCGGCTGCGGAGGATTTTGCGGGCGGCAAAGGGGTGCTACTAGATTTTTGCACGGACGAGCGCGGCTGCGTGCAAGTGGATAAAATTTTGCGCTCGGCGATGAGCTATGCGCTCGCAGGCGCCAATGAAAAGCTGTTTGCGTTCGGATTTTTCGATAGTTTGGGCTATTTTTTAAGCGATCTGGCGGATGAGCGCAAAGAGGATTTTGACGTTTTGATCTTCGGCGGAGCGATGTTTGGCGGGCGCAAATTTGCGGATTTAATGCTTAAACTTTGCAAAAATTTTGATGTGAGCTTTAGCGACAGCTACGCGCTTCAAGCTCGCTAGATCGGGCATATATGCGAGTTTTTGGCAAAGCTTTGAAGCCTTATGTACAAAACAGCGAGTTGCGCGGGCATTGCGGTGCCGATAGCTGCGCCATACGGGCTAAATTTAACGTAGATGAGATCGCGCGAAATTTTAAAAAAGCGGCAAAGGGCGCCGAAGCAAAGGATCAAATTTTATTAAATTTAGAGCATATTTTGCAGCGTCCGGAACGCTTTGTCCGCCCGTCGCGAGCGCATTTTACCCGCAAAACAGCTCCGGCGTCGCGCAATTTATGAAAGTATGTGTATGAAAGTGGCTAAATTTGAGGTTTTCGGAGCGGTGCAGGGGGTCGGATTTCGCCCGTTCGTCTACAAGCTTGCCGTGGATTTGGGGCTGAAAGGCGAGGTTTATAATGACGGTGAGGGCGTTAAAATCATCGTTTGCGCAGATATTTTTGGGGCGCAACAGAACTCAGTCGATAAAAATTCCGCCTTTTTAAATTTAGATGAACCGAATTCGAGTGAAGCCGCAAGCTCGTCACTAAATTTTACGGGCTTAAATTTGAATCCGAACTCCATTTCGCCGCAAAGCGCACCGAATTTACCGAATGATTCGGCCGGCTTGCCACGTGATCTAGCAAACGATTTAGCAAACCTGCCCGATTTAACGAGCTTGTCGCATGATTTGATGAGAGATTTTCAAGCCGCAGTGAGCGTGAAATTTCTGCCCAACTTATCCGAGCTAAATCTAAACGAGCAGGGCTCTATCTTGCCGGCTTTACCCGAGCAAAACCTCTGCTCGCAGGATTTGCAGGGCTCCAAGCGCGATCCGCAAAACGCCGAGCAAGATCTGCGCGAAGAAGAAATTTTAAAAATTTTCGAGCGGCGCCTTCGCAGCGAAGCGCCGCCGCTTTGTCGTATCGATAAAATTACCCGCAGCGATCTAAATACGCAAGATTTTATGCAGAATTTTACTGATTTTAAGATCACGCAATCCAAGGAGGGGCGTAAATTTAATCCGATTTTGCCCGATTTTGCGATCTGCAATCAGTGCAAAAAAGAGTTTTACGACCCGCAAAATCCGCGCTTCCACTATCCTTTTATCAACTGCACGGATTGCGGCCCGCGCCTTAGTATTATCGCTGCGCTGCCGTACGACCGCGCAAACACCACGATGAGGGTGTTTGAGATGTGCGAGTTCTGTCGCGGCGAATACACGGACCCGCTCACGCGCCGCTATCACGCCGAGCCGATCTCCTGCCCACACTGCGGCCCGCGGCTGTTTTTATGCGGCACGGGCGGTGAAATTTTATCAAGCGGCGAGGAGGCGATAGCGCGCACGGCGGAGCTTTTGCGGCGTGGACAGATCGGCGCGATCAAGGGGATGGGCGGCTTTCATATCGTTTGCGATGCGACGAACGAGCGCACAGTACGCATGCTACGAACGCTAAAAAAACGCCCGAGTAAGCCTTTTGCGATCATGTGTCGCGACGCAGCGCAGGCAGGGCGCGCAGCAAGCCTAAGCGCAGAGGAAGAGGCGCTGATAGACTGTAACGTCAAGCCGATCGTGATTTTAAAAAAGCGCGAGTTTGTTTGGCGCACGCTGACGGGCTTTGCGGCGGATTTCGGCACGCAAAATTTAAAGGCGCAAGGCAAAAATCCTATATCGCCGAGATTTGCAGGCGAGCAAGAAGAGACGGCGCAAGAGCGGGGCTCTGCGCTACAAAATTTGCGCAATTTTGCGGCGCAAAAATTTAGTACGCAAAGCGCTGAAGATTGTGCAGAACAGGGCGAATTGCAGAGTGCACAAATTTTTAGCAAAACGACGCACCGTAATTTCGCCTGCGATATGCTAGCAGCAGACGACTCGCAGTATGCGGCAAACGAGCTAGAGCGCGCATACGATCGGTCTGATTTGCAGCGCGCGGCTAAAAATTTAAGCTCGCCGCAAGCAGTAAGCGAGACGCAAGCTACGACTAACGAGCTAAAATCGCAATTTGCGGCAAATGGCAGAGAGCCGCGATACGTATCGCTCGATTCTTGGCATGCGGACGAGCAAAATTTACAACTCTCAACGAAGATATCTGATTTGCGGCCTGCGGCGAGCGAGCCCGTTTCGCGAAGCTCTGCGAATACTTCAAGTTTGCAATATGCCGCGGATAGGACGAACTCGCGACGTGGGGCGTGTGAGCAGGACTTGCAAAATGCTGCAGATAATGCGGCTTTGCAATGTGCGGTGAGCGAGCCAAGTTCGCAACAGACGATAAATTCACAAGGCTCATGCTCTGCGCAAATATGTGTGGCGGACGCGCATGGCGCATATTCCGATAACAGGGACGATTTCGTGCGTTTGCCCGCAAGCTTTTCGGCGATTTTTAGAGCAAGCACGATTTTTATCGCTCCAAGCGTGGCGCCGAACCTTAATAAAATCGGCATTTTCCTAGCCAACACTGGCGTGCATCTGCTGCTTTTTGAATACTTTGATCGCCCGATCGTCGCCACAAGCGCCAACATTAGCGGCGAGCCCATTATTTTTAGCAGCGAGGAGTTGCGCGCGAAGCTGGGCGGTGTTATCTCGTTTTACCTAGATAATGACCGCGAAATTTTAACTCCGAGCGACGATAGTATCGCCTTCGTGCCGAGATTCGCGAGCCTTGTGCCAAAGTCTGAAGCAGCGCAATCGATCTCGCAAAATTTCCGCTCGCCGCAGAACGCGCCGTTTGCAAATGATCAAGCGTCGCAAAAAAACGGCTCTACAGAGGAGCAAAATTTGCTTCAAAAAGCAGACGTCGTCACGGCGGAGAAACAAAACGTTTCTCAAAAACTAAGCCATATTGCGAAAGAGGAAGCGACGCAGAGCTCTGGCGCGAGTGGCTTGGGCACGCAGCACAATCTTGTGAGCGGGGCTTTTTTATGCGGGGCGGACATGTCGCTGCGCGAGCCTGCAACCAAGCGAGATTTTATGCGTGAGCTTCTACGAAATCGCGCTTTGTTTTTGCGAACCTCTCGCGGAATGAATCCAAAAATTTTCCCTAGCAAATTCCGCGCCAAAGGTACTTTCCTGGCGCTCGGAGCGGAGCTTAAAAATCAGTTTGCAATCTACAAAGACGGGCAAATTTTCATCTCGCCCTACATCGGCGATCTTAAAAATGTCGCCACGAATGAGCGATTTTTCGCGCTTTTGGATATGTTTGTGCGCGCCTACGAGCTGAAATTCGACGCCGTCATCGCGGATCTGCACCCGCAGTTTTCGCACACACGTTTTTTCGAGCAGCGAGGATACCCCATGATCCGCTACCAGCATCATTTCGCGCATCTGGTGTCGAATCTAGCGCAAAACGATCTTCTTTTTAGTGGCAAAAAATACCTCGGCTTCTGCTTCGACGGCACCGGCTACGGTACGGACGGCACGATCTGGGGCGGCGAGGTGATGGTGTTTGACCCGCACGGCTATCGTCGCATCGCAAAATTTGACGAGATCGCGCTTATCGGCGGCGAGAATGCTATCAAAAACATCTACAAGCTTGCGCTCGCGCTCATATTTAAATTTAATACAAAGGACGCTGCGTGCGAGTTTTTGGCAAAATTTAATGCAAGCGAAGTCGCAAATTTAGAAAAAATCGCGCCGCGTTCCGTCCGCTCAAGCTCGTTAGGGCGGCTATTTGACGCGTTTGCTGCGGTCATTTGCGACTTGCGAGCCGTCAGCTTTGACGGCGAAGCGGGCATGCGACTTGAGAACCTATATATCGACGGCTGCGAGCAGAGCTATAAATTTAGACTGAAAAAAACGGGCGAAAATTTTATCCAAAACACGCCGCATTTTGCTTCACAGCGGCGGGACACCGATGATTTGCGGCACGAAACACAGCGCAAAGCGGGGCAGGGCGGTTTGAATGTGCAAAATCATAGCGGCGTGAAAGATAGCTGCGCGTTGCAAAGCGATTTTAAAGAGCTTGCTGGCAATGCGGCGAGCAAAGGCAAGCTTGGGCCGGTGGCTCAAAACATCGCCGAAGGCAGCGGCAAAAAGAATGAAAGCTCCGCCGCAAATTCTATAAACCAAGCGTCCGCTCTGAATTTAATAAATCTTGAAAGCAAAAATGCTTCTAGCGCCGATCAATCCCCGCAGAATAGAGCTTGCGCGCCGAGCTTTGAGGGCGAATGTTATGCGATCGATTACGAAGATGCGTTTTTACAGGCTTTGCGCGATGAGCCGCGCTTGGCCGCGACGAAATTTATAAACGCCATCGCAAATTTCAT